>JAABUU010001513.1_pt1 | contig 38862 bp, 51 predicted proteins | sample 5559301 | NCBI WGS metagenome assembly JAABUU01 (sample SAMN10711884, study PRJNA513360) | rock metagenome | isolation source: Antarctica rocks | place: Antarctica: Victoria Land, Richard Nunatak white | reverse complement strand
TGTCAAACAGGAAGCAAGCAGCGTTGGAACACAGCATGCTTGCGGTTCAGCCATCAAAAGCACATTTGTAAATTTAATGCTGGGTCAGGCAACAAACAAGCATCACCTGCTGTCAGAATGAGCGTCAGCTAAGTAAAAGCTGGCACGTGCATACCCATGCTGCTGCAAGTAAACACTGACCAGCTGCTGACCTGCATACATTCTCACTGTCCGAGGAAGTGATAAGAGGTACATGGCAACTTTGTAAATGTGTTCTGAGTGCAATGACACCTTCAGCTGGCAATCTGGGCCCCTGAGGCACATAATCAACTTGACTCCGGAAGTCTTGCAGCAAAGTGTGTGCTGAGTCCGGAAAGCCAGCCAAGCTTAACACCACCAGGTCATGCAGGGCCTTCCCAAAAACTTCCTCCTTCGTACCACACAACGACAAAGTGTTCGACTGCGCCCGCCAAAGAGTTGTGATCGTAACGATCGGCAAGCGTACCACAGGGCCTCCGGACTTAGCTTGTCTGATTTTTTCCGGGGTCAGACCAGCCACACCAAGTAGGTGCAACGAGGAGCAAACAAAGTTCAACGCATCTCGTAGGTGCTGGTGCGACGCTGTTGCCATACACAGGTGAACACTGTGACATCCCGTTTAAATAGTACAATCAAGTGACTTAGAGCGAGGTTCTCTTGATCAAAAGCAGTGCTGCAGAGTTATGGAAACAGGAGTGTCATAGGCATTGAACGAAGGCGCCATGGCGGAAAGCATTCTATTGGCTTGAGGACAGCCTCCTTACACTGTGATGAGTGCACGCATGCCGTGCATTTACACGTCAGTCGTTCTGCCTAGCATTCAAAGACTGCTCGGTGATCAGCAAACTTCCTCTACCCGTCGGGGCTGCCAGTTGCTTGCCTCAATTGACACGGAAGCTGTGGGATAGGCTCTTTGCGGTTGCAACTCTGGACGGCCTTGCCTGACCAGATTCTACAGCTCTAAAGCACACTGTGATTTGTGGGCAATTTTTGCACAATGAGTCTTGGCTCAGAAGCTGCACAAGAGATTGTATGGCCAGAAGATTTGCTTGATGCGGACAGCAGCATATCTGTAGAGGACCGCGCTGCTTCTCAGAGTCCAGATGGCTGGAAAGGCTTACACAGCGGTTCAGAACAAAACATACCAAAGAACGAATCCCAAACAGCCAGTGATTCTGTAGATCTGTCGTCCACAAACGAACACTGGGATCACGACGATCGCAACACCGATGGGAGCAACCTGAGGTATGTTACCAGTTCTGTTCTTTCTTGTGTTTTATGCAAGGAGTGAAGCACCTCCCCAAGGCAAAGCCTACATCATTCTATTTGCTTCAGATCAGTCTCACCTACAAATTATGCAAGGTCTGAGGAAGACACAGACAAGTGGATGCACGATAAGTTTGATCTATTAAAGGTATGCTTAGCTACCATTTCAGGTTGCTGTGTTCTGTTATACTGAATTTGGCCGACCAGTTGTATTGCAAATGCCGTCCGCAGATTGGGCCTCCTCCTGGTCTTGGCATCAAGCGAACGCCAGCTGCTGATGCTGACTACAGCAGTGGTTATCCAGGTCAGCTACGTCTGTTTTGCTTTACCGACATGTCTGCTCTGGTGCGCCACAGTAAACCTTGCTCATACTTTGATGCATTGTAGGCCATCATCAGCAGTATCAAAGCAGTCGAAGAGGCCAGCCCAGAGTTCTGGAGGTGCCAAGGCCTGCATCGCTTCAAGCAGCGCTTCAAGGCCTCCATAGGCACCTTGCTGAACCTGAGAATGAGAGCTTTAGTCGTTTCCCAAACGATGAGCTGAGGCCAGCCACGAAGACACCATGGCCAGAAGACGTTCGTGGGGATGACATTGAGAAATGGGGCTGGCCTGAAGACGCAGAGCCCCACGCTGACTGGGGCTGGCCAGATGCAGCAGTCGCAAATGAACCGCAAACCCAACCCCGACCATCTACCACCACAGCTGATGCTGCAGAGCCGTCACAGCAAGCTCCAAAGCTTTCACTTACAGAGCAGCAGAACCTGAGGCAGGTCAATCAACGCAACGAGGAGATGGCTTCCATCATTGCTCAGCTCAAACTGCAAGAGCAGATACAGTATGCTAATCGGGCTAGGGCTGAAGGTGTGCGTCAGCAGACGCTTGCATCTGGTGTAGGTAGGCAATAAGGGTGCTCATGTCTAGGCTAGACATTCACATAGCTTTGCTATGTTCATGCTTTGATGATACAATCAGGCATGAGAGCTGAAGCAACCCTAGCATAGAGTGACTTTCATCTGCTCAGTTTCAGGTAATCCTGCAAGGTTTGCAATAGGTAGTAGCAGGTATGCACAAACTATCTGCATCTTATGCATTGTACACATGGACTTATCAGTGGCCCTCACAACATGCTTGATGTCTACCCTGCAGAACCAGCACTGAGTGGTGGGTTCAGCGGTGCCATCAATTCAGTCAGCAGCATGCTAGGGCTTCCGTTTCAGATGCAACGTCAGACTCCAGGTGGCACAGTGCAGTACCAGCTGTCCAATGGCCGCCTCATTCCCAACTTTTCCTTACCGCACCAACTTGGCCCCAGTATGGCGCCTGCCTCTCCCACTGTGCGTCCCTCCATTACTCACTTGTTTCATGCTCAGAATCAGCTTAGTCAACAGTCACGGCCACCAGTCAGACCAAATCAGCAGAACTTTCCATCTTCTCAGCTACCTGCACAGGCAGGCTCCAGCCAGTCCTTAAGTAGAACAGGTGCTGGCTTCATGCCTGGCTCAAGAAGGGCAGCACGTCTTGATGAATCCATCGTGTACCCTTTGAAGCCAGGTCAGCATTGCCTCTATTTGTGACTCCACAGTGTGCTATGATACCAGATCATTCACCTCGAGTTGCAGACACAGCAAAGATAGCCAGCCCTGCTTTGCTGTCTTGCACACCACCTGCTAGTTCCGAATGAGCTGTGAGACAAGTTTCAGTGTCTTCTGTCCTTGGCTGTGGACACATCAGCTCTACTCCGCTGGTAATGCATCCCAAGTCTGAAGTTGAAGTCTTTGGATGTGGCACAGTTGTTTCTGCCTGTTGCAAACACCAAACATCAGCATGTGTTCTGCAGGACATCTGAAAAAGTCTGAACTGGTGACACCCAGCATGCCTCCCACTGTCCCTCAAGCATCTGTCTTGCCTCAGCCTGCTGCAGCTGCTTCACAGGCTCCAGTGCAGCAACCACTGCTGCCTGGCCTGGTCAGAAGAGAGAGCAGGCCACTTGCTATTGTGGACCCCAAGGACAAGGCAGCAGTTGGTGAGCTTGGTAGTGTAGGCACTGGTAGTGCTGCTGGTAAAGCTGGCAAATGTGTGATTGCCATTGTGGACCCTAAGTCAAGGCAACAGTTGTTGCCTGCTGGCTCAGCGTCAGGCAATCAGCTGACACGCACTGAAAGCAGCAGCAGTGCTGCTACCAACCATGACAAGCCAGGCAAGAAGTTGATCACTATTGTAGATCCCAACAACAAGCAGCCAGTCCAGCTTCCAGTCCAGCCTCTAGGCAGCAGTCGTCTTGCCAGGTCAAGCAGTAACATCAGCGCTGCCTCTTCCGACAGCAATAGCCAGCCGCTCAAGCGGACCATTGCTATTGTAGATCCACAGAACAAGCAGCCCATTGTGCTGCCTGACACCAAGCTGCAGCCTAGGCAGTCCATCACCACACCAGGTGCAAGGCCAATGCAGGCTTCTCGAGTCGGCGCTGATAGCACCAGAAGGACAAAGACACCCATTGCTATTGTGGACCCCACCACATCTGCAGAGGTCAAGCTTCCTGCCCACAGCATCAGCAACACAGCCAACAAGGTTGTTGCACCTAAGCAGACTTTGGGCAGAGTTGTCAGAGCAAGGAAGCCTCTTGCTATTGTGGATCCCACCAGTAGGTCTGATTTATCTGCCAGCAGCAGCGCAGAAGCTGGATTCTCAGCAGTGGCATCTCATTCTGGTATTCTCATTACGGCATCAGCTGAAAGGACAGATGCAGTGACCGTCAAGCTAACTGTCGCTGATGATGAGATGGTGCACTGCTCAGTGAGGGTGGGCTGCAATGGCTCACCTAACAACACAGCAGTGCATTCAGGTGCATTCACAAGCAGTGTTATATAGCCTGGCAACAGCAGCACGTCTGCAGGAAGGATTCTGCTGCAACTGCTGGTGCATGCAGATGCAATGCATTGTAAGATCTTTTGTGACGTATATGCTGGCGATGAATGAAGTGCTGATGGTGTGGCACATGTTATACATCTGTGTAGACCCTGCTCTGCACGAAATAGGCTTCCTAATTGTGCTGCTGCGTGGTGATATTTGCTGAGAGCATCTGCAGGTGGCAATGTTTATGGGCTGGAAATGCCCCACAGTGAAGATGTCCAATAGCCAGAATGCCAAAAGCACCTTGCCCTTGTAGTGCTACTTCATAGGTGAGACTATTATGTTGTGGTGCTTCATGCACTGCATACTTAACGCTGAGTTCCTGGGCAGCCAATTGTATGTCGTTGAGTTCTGATTGGTGATAAAACTAGTTGCTGGCTAAAATCTGGCATGCAGTGTGCAGGTCATGAAGATGGACGTGTATCCAAGGTGAACAACCCTTGAGGTCGCAGAAGATGGAATACCTTTTGCACTGTACGTGCTGGCGCGGCTGGCTTGGAAGGGCCATTTGTGGTTGGAAGATGTTGCAGATACACGTGACTGTTGTGCGCTTTCACCTTTCTGCTGCTGTGTTTGCACCCTCTGCGACAGGAGATCGTGCCTGTTGTTATCATATAGCGCATTACCTGGTCGTGGTATGCAACGCTTTGCATTGACTTTGCCTTTTAGGGTGTGTCTCTTAGTGTAATTTTGCATGAGACTGAGCATCATTCATTAAATGCGGGAATGCCACTTGGATGCTGTGCATAAAGTGAGCATGCACATGCAGTCCACCATAGGTGAAAATGGACTGAAAACGATGACGCAGCACCAGAAACTTCACATGACTGACAGTCTAACGAACTTGAATGGGGCTGCACACTAGGCCTGACACGTCAGCTCCTATTTTGGCAACATTCCCTACAGGACTCAATTCGCCACTGCATTGCGGCTGGAATCGTGCCCCAGTATAGGGACATTCCACAAACTTGTTCCCTCTGCAGCACAAAAACCATTGAATCAGTCCTTGCCCACAGCCATGCTTCCAAGGACCACAGCTTGTGCTTTTTGTTGCAAGACTCATATGAAAATGCAACATCAGTGTCATGAAAATGGACTGTAGCCAGTACCTGTAGATGGGTGTGAAAGTGATGGAGCATAGATCAAATGGATTCCGGGGATCATACTTCAACTGCACAGCATCGCTTGGATTCCGCTCACAGACTGCCAGCATCTGCCTGGCTGAGTCAGACATCTGCACAAATGCACGCACAAGTCAGATTGCAATTTGAGTTTACTGAACAATTGCTAGCTCCGAGGAGCTCAAGGATGACAGCGACACAGCAATGTTCAAAACAAGTTCAAGAGACACATGCAGCAGTTTAGTTGCAGATAGTCTACTGGCTTGAAATATGCCCAACTTGCCTTCTGGGTAGAGTTCAGCTCCAGCAGCCGCCGACAGAAGGTGGCACAGCTGTTGTAATTCTTCAACTTGGCCAAGATGCGCATTGCACTGCCAAGCGCAAGGGCTGTGTGGTAAGGCTCTAGTTTGGCATGTGTGAAGTATGCTGCCAGCTCAGCAGCGCGCTGTGGATCACTTGTTGCAATCTCTCTCCGCTTCATCTCTGTTCGCAGAGCAATGTTGTACTCTCTGCATTCATGACAGCAAACAATATGATGATTACTCAGCAACAAGGCTGCAGGTTTAAGCATGACTTGACTGCTACAGGACTGACATGGATGTATGGGTAATGCCATCAACTAGACAGTACATAACAAGTGCATTCCAGTTTGGGTCAACCCACAGCTTGATCCATCTTTGCTGCCATTCAAAGCAGTAACGCCAAGACAGAACTTGAGCCAGGTGTGTTGAGACGAGCAGGCGCTGCAAGTGGGTAGTAGTACATTGCGACTGACAACATCTGAAATGCAGTTGGACTACACAGGGCTATTGTGCTTGTTGGTATGTGCTTGTTGGTATGGGCAGCAGACCTGCAGATGGTAAGGAGCTCTTTGACCTCATCCACTTCCTTTCTTGAGCTGACAACCACCAGTGGAATGGTCCACAGCATCTGGTTGAAGGCCTGTAGAGCGTTGGAGAACTTGCCGTCTGTGAACAGCTTGTACGCCTTCTTCAGAGAGTCGCTTACTCCATCCAGACTGTATGCCTGCAAAATCATGACTGTGCCTGTTACTGGGTGTCATCAGCAGCATGTCAACACTGTTTTGTCGCAGTTGACTTGGCAGGCTTTGCAGGTGACAAAGCAATGCAGGAAATGTGTGACACTAGACATGGCTACCGACATTCCTCAGACGTGAACGCTGCTAAAATTAAGCTTAATGAGACACATTGAGGCCAATTTGGTAGCAATAAGGGGCACTTGCGTGATCAGTTAACAGACATGAGCAGTGCAGTGCAACGATGGTGAAGCAAGGGTTGTTGACAAATGAGCAGGTAGGGGCCTACCAGCGCCGGTGCCTGAGGAGGCTTCACAGGATCTCCAGAAGACCAGTTCCTGTCTAGGGCTACTGCTAGAGGCCCTAGGTGTGGTAGGGTTGGCAGGGCTCCATGTGACGCAGTGAACACATCCAAGAACATTGGCTTCAGTGGATCAAAGCTGACAAAGCCCAGTTGCCTGAAGCATGCAAACACAGTGATGATTGATCAGAACGCAGGGTTTGTTGAGACCTAGTCCAGTGATTGCCTGGATGCATGCTATGCAGCATCTCTGATCTGGTGCGCTGCAATGCTATATCAGGGCCTACTGTTTGTCTCCACACCAAGCACACAGAAGATGCTGTTGCTCATACTCACAGCTATGTAGCTATGTCATAAGCATGCTCCATCATAGCCAGGACACACATGCAGACCCAGCAGCTGCACTGCTATGTTACCTGTTGAGCAGTCGCATGGCAGATGCAAAGTCTCCTGCAGCAACATGGTCGGCTGCCAGAGAGCACTTCTGCAGCCAGCGCTGTGTGGGTGTGACACCAGGCCTGGGGGCCACAAACTGGCTGTCTTCACCAGGAGCTGTTCTGGCCTCTGCTACCATCTCTGGCGGTAAATCCAGGTCCTGCATGGGTACAACACACACTCAGGCACATGTGACTGAACACCTGCTGTACCTGCACAAAGTGAGAGCTGAGCATCACTGGTGTGCTTGCTGCCGTTATGTATCTGACACAGGACTTGCTGAAAGGACACATGGGATCTCTGCAATGCAGGTCAGAGCAAGAGGACATGCGTCTCATTTGATCAAGGGGAAGGGGCAAATGCCATTTATGTGTAGACATGGCAATTCACCTCCATGTCCCAGCCGCCTTCTTCATCTTCTTCTCCATTGGCCCCAGCCTCCTCAAAGCCCTCCATCTCCTCGTCCAGCCCTTCTGTGGGGGCCCCAGGTATGAGGTCCTCGTCTTCACCTCCCCAGGCCTCTGCCACTGCATCCAGGTCCTCTTCTTCCATCACTGCCATGGCTTCATCCTTAGATGTTGCTGCAGGGCACATGCAATGTTCAGCACACATTGAATGTGGACTCTGGCCTTGGATCACAGTTATATCGCTGCTGCTGCTTGCTTCTTATCTTACAGGCCATGCTGATGCATATCTGTGGTATCTCTGTAGGTACTTGTGGCTGGATGAGGCAAGCAGAGTTTGTCTGTGTGAAGCAGTCTTTGCACGCATGCAGCAAAGGCTGATGGTAAAGGACAGACACAGTCAATGCTCTCAGCCAGAAGATGTTGACATAGTGCCCTGACGTTGGCTTCACAAATGCTGGAGGAGAGGGATGGGCATCACCTTGAGCCAAGTTTTCAAAGAAGCCCTTGGTGACAGTGAGTAGGGGCCAGTTGTTGTCCTTGAGGATGGGGGTGGGGGGCATCATCAGCTGTGCCTCGGCCTCCACCTCTGGCACCTCCTCCAGGGCCTCAGCCAGCCTGCACCAACACGCTCCTTGTATCAGCCAAAGATTCAAGACATGCTGCAGGTCGCATGGCAATCACAGCATGTACAAGCATGCTGAAGTGGGGTCACAAAAGCTCGTTGCTCATGCAAATGTACACTAGCCACAACTTCCACAGTTGATATCATGAACAGCAGGCTGGTGGCAACATGCAGAGAGAAACTTATGTGCCTATAGAAAGTCAGCATACATCAGCTTGTCAGTATACATGACATGCACCAGGCATGAGGTGTGAAGGGTGTGAAGATGGATGCGAAAACTTTGAACAAAAAGGAGGACAGGGCAGGGCAGGTGACCTGGCAGCGTCTTCTTCCAAGCCATGGGTGGCTGCAGTGACATAGGCCAGGGCTGCCTGACCAGCATCCTCCAAAATCTTGACACGCTCCCGAACATCCCCCATGTACAAGGCATTGTGGAAGCGCCCCATGACATCATTGCGCATCTCAGCAATCTTCAACATCTTACCAAGCTTCTCAACATTGCCTGTGCGGCATGCGTGCTGTTGGCAGGGTGGTCTTGCATTGCACATTGGACACTGCTTTTGCTTGTGTGTAGCTTGCGGAGACAAGCTGTGCCCGCACTCCAGGATACGTACGCGAAGAGGTCAAAGCAATCAGTCAGTCGCTACAAAAAGATGCAGCTCCAGGCAGTACACAAGCACAATAAGTCAGGCATATGGTCACAGGCAAAGCTACCAGCAGCAGCTGGGCATGAGACAACCAACACACCTGTCATGAGATACAGGAATGAAAGGCGCTCAAAATTCTTCGTCTTTTGGTAGCTGAACTCCACAATCTGGTGGTTGCCTTGCCGTAAGGCCTCCACGCCCAGACGGTGCCAGGTGTCCTTCTCATCAATTTCCTGCAACAAAATTACATACGTGTTCAGCTAGACTTGTGTCTTGACAAAGAGCTGCTACTACACTCACTATATCACATGGCCTGTGCATTTATGAAGGTGGTGAAGACATGCTGCTGCATGGTACACATTGCCTACAGTGCGTTGGTGTGTGTGACTGGCTGCTGTGCAGCTATGCAGAAACTGCTGGTGTGTGCAGGAGTGCAGCAGCAAGCAAAGCTGCACACAAGGGACATGCTGTCATGTGCAGGGTCAGGACTGCCAGAGTTGCATACCTGGGCTGACTGCAGAGCGACTTCGATATTGCCGCACTCGATGGCAAGGTTGAAGCGGGTGCGCTCATCCTTGACAAAGTGCAGGGCCACCTCAGGGAAGCCCTTGGACTGCAGGTAGGAGATGATGGACTGCCCACAAAGGGCGCTGCCTTTGATCATTTTCAGCACCTGCTCAAACTTGTGCTGCAGCAGCGCCAGCTTGAACACGTACTCTGTTGTGTCAATCTGCAAGAAGAGCAGGTCAGCTATGTCAGTCAGCATACCCACTATATAAGCTGTAGATGCTGTATACAGACAATCCCTATGGGTGGCACTGCCATCAGATGGAATGCATTTGCGAATGCAGGGGATCAGGATGAATATGAATGTACTGCATGCGCCAGACCTTGCGTGCTTGCTGCACACAATGCTTCTGACTTTTGAACACTCTTCAAGGTCATTGAAATACTCTGATGTAGTCACAGAAGATGTTCACGTAAGTGCATGACTACTGCCACAAGTGGCGATGCTGACCTGGATCTGGCGTGTCTTGCCGTCTCTGTCCAGGCAGTGCAAGGAGGAGCCTGAGACCCGAGTGATGTAGACCGGCACCTCCAGAGTACGGATGATGCCAGAGTCCCCATTGGGCAGGCAGTACTTGATGTGGTTCAGGGTGGTGTACACCAGCACACCAGTGTCATCCCAGGCAGCAGACTTCACCCGGATGGTTTCATGCACTACAGCAGCAAGACAGCCATCAATCGAGCACCACATGAAGTTGTCAGGCTGTCCTGGAAACATGCTGTATATCAGGTAGGCAGGGTACTAGTGGGCAAGAGCAGCAGCGTGACCAACTTGAACGCACAACCTCATAAGCAGTCACTCTGCAGAAGCGTGTACAGAAAGCACAGTCTGCTCTCAAGTAAAACAGGTCATACCTGTGCTGGCATTGCCCAGCTTCTTGTTGGCAATGATAATGGCATGCTTGGACAGCAGAGCTACATGGTTCATGTCCGCTGACCACACCACGTATTTAATGAAAGGGGTACTCAGCTCTCCCAGAGTGGTGCGCTGCTGGATGTCAAACATCACAACCTGTACAGCACGCATCTGCTTGTAGCCTTCGCAGCTGAGAGAGCAGCATCAGTAACACAAGCAGACTCCAGCAAAGCGTAGTCTGGCATTCTCTCTTGATGAGAGAATGGGGCTTTTTGGGCTCAATGGTAGATTTGACAAAGTGCTGTAGTACGCTGTCATGCAGAGAATACTGTTTTGATAAAGATGTGCCTACTTCAGCTGAGTACAATGAGACTGCACAACTTGTTTAGTATTGGAGCACGGTACATCAGGTTATGCTAAAGCATACCTTGTCCTCAGAGCGGCACAGCAGGGTGCCAGTGCCAGCGTAGAAGATGGCATCTGTAGTGGCACAAGGGGAAGGAGCCTTCTTGGTGATCTCATTGCTCAGGTTCTTGATCACAATCTGGTTGCCTCCCTTGTCCAGCACAGCAAAGCGGTTGCGGGCAATGAAAACAGCTGATGTGCCTGATCCTCGCTTGGGCTCCTGCAAACCAGCACACCTCCATGACTAGCCCAGACAACAGTTAGACAGCAGGTTATGGTACCACGCGTAGCAGGCTTGCCATAGCAATTGTTACAAGAAGCAGATGGTATGCCATGCAGGACGGCAGTGTGCATACTCATGTACCTCCATGCAAAGCAGCCATTGAACACATGCAGTTGCAATGCCAGCAACAATCTTGTGCACAAATGCCACAGCCCTCAGACAGAGTGCTGAAGTTTTGACTCAATGCAGTGACTTGATCCTGATCACACGTCAAAGTGGTTGACATGTATTCAGTTGAGAAATGACTTACAGGAGAGGCTTCTCCCTTGCTGTCCTTGGGAACCACATACAGCTCATACGACCCGTTCTCAGCATCACTCCCAAGCAAGACTGCGTTCTCAGCAGGGTTATAGGACAGAGATCTTGGAGCTGCACTGGTGGCTGCAAGCAAACCATCGTGTTGATGCACAATTTCGAAGTCAACAATTTGAGACGCTGCAGCGACAGCTTGAAAGACAGTCAGGTTTGCGGTGGGCTTATGGGCTAGACACATTTCCAGGCATGTTGGTGATGCCCGCAATGACACTCAGGGAACAACAGTGTGGGTATCTGCAAGAGGTAGTTGGTGCACTAATCACGTGTACAAAGCACAGGACACCATCACTCAGCCACCATCCACCTTCTCTGTGACACTACTTGGCTGACCTGATGTTGTATTGCGCCGCAAGGTGATGAGGGGGTTGTCTCTCTGGCTGCTGAAGTCATAGGTCCGCAGGAACCTTTCCTTGACATAGTACAGCACCTCCCCGTGCACAGCATATGCTGGCCGCTCCCTCTCCAGTTTGAACACCAGCATGCCGCTGCAAGTGACAGGTGTCAATCATGACGACTGCAGCCAAACTTGCTCATGTGCTCTGCACAAGCTTCTTCAAGATGCATCCAAGGCTTCAAAATTAGCCAATACAAGCACTGACAGAACATCTTTTGTATGTGCGCTGATGCAAGACTGGGGAGGTGGTGAGACTGCTGACACCAAGTCTATTGCGATCTAAGGCATGCAGTGCTACCAAGAACCCCTTGTATCATAACGCAATACATACACACTCCTGTTCTTGTCAGACGCAAGGCAGTCCCAGATGCTGAGATGACAGGCAGGCTAACCTGTCATGGCCTGCTGCTAGGAGGTTCACTTCTGGGTGGGCTGCCAAGATCCAGAAACGGTCATGCTCCCGCCTGAAAGTCTGCACAGCTGTGCGCTTGGAGAGGTCCCACACTCTGATGCTCTTGTCCTCAGAGTTGGATACAATCATGTCCTACAATGTCACAAAATGGTCTAGTCATACACTGCAAGGCCCAGCGCCCTGTTGAACCAGGCCATGACCTGGGGAGTACACACTTGTGCCAACTAGGTGTATTTAGTTGACATACTGCTGCTGGCTAGAAATCAGCCTTTGGTTTGACTGTGGACTCCCAGCTAACAAGCACATGCGTGAGACGCCACACAAGCAAAGATTCTTATTATGAAGGAAGATTCTGACCTGTCTTGCATGGAACATCACACATGACACATTGTTCACGTGACCCCGCAGTGTGTCCACCTCCCATGCTCTTGTGTCTGCATGCACAGTTCAACGGGTTGCACAGCTGTCAGAGTCACGCTTCAGAGGCAACTGACTGAAGGTGGTTGCGAACACCACTTTGCATCTGTGTATGCTGCAAAGGTACGCAAAAAAGCATGTATACTATGCTGCATGAGACTCCTGAAGCAATGCAGCAGCCTGTGCCATGCAGATGCAAGGCGCACCATTGATACGCCACAGTTTGACCTGTCTGTCATCTGCACCAGACACAATCAGGGACAAAGTGGGGTGGAAAGCAGCCCAGTTGACCCCTCTGTCATGACCCTCTAGCACATACTTTACCACAGCATCGCCTCCACCAAAGAGGTCAGTGTTCATCTGCAAGCATGAAAAGACTTCTTGCTTGTGTGGGCCAGAGTACAGGTGGGTTGCTTAGAACAGCAATGTAACATTGTACCCCAGAGGAGATCAACCGTGAGCAATGCTGATGTATTCAAGGTACCTGAGGTAATCGGAGGACATCATCACCCCCTGGAGCTACAGTCTTTTTCCTCAGACCAGCAATGTCCCACACTCGGACTGTCTGGTCCAAGGATGCTGATACCACCAAGTCATCCTTAATGTGAAAGGCTGCTGACATGACATAGTGGTTGTGACCGGTCAGAACAGATATGCAAGTCCTCGATTGCCAGTTCCAGATGCGGATGGTCTGGTCATCGCTGGCACTGACAATCCAGGGGTACTCATTGTGAAACTGTACAGTTCTGATGTAGTCCAGGTGGCCCAGCAATGTGAACAAACATCTCCTGAGCTTGTAATTCCAGACTTTGATCTTGTAGTCATCTCCACCAGAGACAAACAGAGGCTGTGACTTGTGGAAGTGTACTCCGCGTACTGGACCATCGTGCTCATCAAAACGATCTATCAGAGTGCCCATTCTGTAGTCCCATAGCTGCAGCGGGAGGACTGGTCTAGTAACAACAAGGTCTGAGCACAAATGACAAGCTCGCGAGGTTATCCCATGTGCTTACCTGGATCACACCACTGTGCAGAGAAGCAAGAATCCACGGCCTGCGGCAGATGGCACGGATTGATTGTCATTCCCAATTGCTCGACGCGGTTTCGCATGCAGATTGTACACAGGCCTTTGATGCCCCGGCAGGCCTCACCTCTTCGGATGGAAAGACAAGCCCTTGACGCGATTGCTCTTGGTCTCGAACTTCGTCAACATATTGCCGTGCTAGAGAGCGCTTGATCGAATGCTGCCGGTCTTATCAGACACAGCAGCGGCAGATCGGCCGAGTTGCTGCAGCCGAGTTGCTTGAAGCCCTTCAGTCAATCATTCATTCAACCCCTTTCTCCATCTACGCTAACTGTAACACGAGACTTACTGTACGCTTCCGCCATGTAGCTAGTTGGTGGTGCTGGTGGTGGGATCAGCAAGCGACCTAGCCTGTTTTGAAACCGGTCCACGTCCTGGCAATAGCTGTCTGTTAGTCAGCACCGTCAGCGCTCTGTCTCACCAACTGTCCGACAGTTTGTTTTGTCTGCTTGTTTCTCGCTGCAAGGGAAGGCTCTCTGCGAAGCCAGCTTGCTGGAGCTGCGGCTGCAAAGAAATGAAGCGCAAGCTGCTGAGCGTTCCTTTGGTAATATTATCGCCCGTCATGCCCTTGGCCATACTGCTATGTCAGAGCAAGCTTTTCAACACCTCTGACAGACTAAATCAAGCAGAGTGTGCGGCAAAGTTTTTCCAGCAGTTTGTTTCGTGTACACGTGTAATAACAGTATTGTAGTCATCTTTGCCAAGCACAGGGTGTAGTAACACTAGCTGCGTGTCTGTTACCTGTGCGTATGAGGCTTGTTTGCCACATTTTGCCTCTTGACAACTCACCAGGAATGTTCAAGTTACAGTCTACTGCAGTGCTGCCAGCAGCTGGCCAAGTCGGATGTGGATTAGGCTGATTGACCCAAGCTTCAATGTTTTCCACAGTAGCATGAGCCAAGGCTGATTACTGATCATACCATGTGCACGTGCAGGCCCCAAGTGCAAAAGCTGGAGCAATGTCTTCTCAGGCTCCCTCGCATGATGCTTCTGCCGCTGCAAGCAAAGCCACAGAGCCTAGGTCTGCCTCCTTCCCTAACAAGACAAGTTTGCCTGCTGACACAGGGTGTGCACCTGTCTCAAAGCAGACATCTTCAGGTGAGCTGCAGTGCTTGCGTATTCATGCTGCATATCTTGGCAAGCACTAGCTGCTGTTGCAGCGTTCAGACTTATTCTTGGTCGCATGCAGGCAGCGCTTCCCCTGCCAATGCCACACCAGCACCTGCAAAACGCAGAAAACTTCTGGTTCTTGGGATCAGCAAAGACATCAAACTACAGCAAACATCTAATCGACAGCATAGCAGTCCTCCTGCTGCTGCGAAGAGTCTAGCAGATGATGGCTCACCGCACTGCAATCATGCTGCATCATCCATGCCTGAGGTCCAGAAGACACACAAATCGAAGCCCAAGTCTGGCGCACCTCACAGCCTAGGTGAGAGCTTATCAAGCTGATCAAGATCTGGCATGTAGCCCTGCATTGCCCTCCCATAGCATCCTTGCGTATGTCGATAGTAGAAGTGCTATGTCATCAGATAACACTACGGTTGCCAGTGTTTGCTGGTCAACAGGCCAGCACAAGATGCAGCATATGGCGTCACAGAACAGCTGCCATTCTACTAATGACAGCAACGTCCAAGCAAAATGAGCAACTCTACTGCAGCAGCAGGCTTCAATCAGAGCTTTGACAGACTACAAATCTTGGAAGGTCAATCACAAGCTACATGCCAATGTTGTCAACCTGCCCCATGGCTCTGCAGGCAGGGCTGTAGCTGCAGCTGCAAAAGTTAGTGTGGTGCCAAAGGCAATTGACAGGGCACAGTCACAACAGGCAGAGCACACCCCTGCCGTCAAAGGGAATGAGGAAGCTTTGCCATGTGAAGCTGCTACCTTTGGTACACAGCATGGCATCCCTGCAGTCAGCAGCAGTGATAGGCTAGCTCAGAGCAGCGTCAGTAAATCGCCACAGCCCAGCTTTGACAGCCGCAAGGCAGAAGATGGTATTAAGGTGCTGACAGCAGCCTCCCCTCAGACTGCCATTGACAGCTTGCACAAACAAGAGGCAGTCCCTTCTGGGACTCATGCGGCACTGCCAGCATCACCTCAGAAGCATTCAGCTGGAGCACTAGCCAAGCCACAGAGTGTTTTAGCTGGTACTCTGACACCAACTGACGTCAAAGGGAAACCAGGGTTGGAACCTGCAGAGACTCTGCTCATGGTGCAAAGGCTGCCAGCTGTGCTGAGTGGCAGCTTGCCTACTGCAGAGTCCCTAGGATTGCAGCTGAGCATGCCCAGCACAACAGATGTGCTGCGTAAGAGCCCTTGCCTCAGTAAAAATGCTTGGTTACTGCGTGCTAGAGATCATGCAGGCTGGAGCCTGTCTGTTATGCCTGCACGCTTTGGGCAGTATCTTGCAAGAGTTCTTAGGCAAGACATGGTAGCAATTCTTGTGCCTTTGCACTGTATTCATGCACCAGATGCGTGCATGGACTACGCTGCTATGCATGTAGTTGACTTGCCTGATTGTTCTGCAGGGCAGATCCCAAGACCAGCTTCCCAGGGCTCACACAACCCAGCTGTCCAGCATTTTTGTACACCTGGCATGCTCAAAGGCCTTCAAGCTGAGCTGTGGCCCCAGAAGCTCTTGGTCACAGATGCAATCACAGACATGCACAATATTGCAGCAGATATAGATGCAGCATCATGGGTGGTGTGCAGCAGTCAGCACGTGAACACTGCACGGTATGAAGCCAAGTCGAACGCACATTTGTCTCATCAAGCTGATATGAGTCAGAAGACAGCCAAAGGATTCGTCACAGACCCATGCATGCATGCTGTAGGCTAGTGCAGGAGCTATGCAAGTCGACTGGGAGCAGCAAAAGCCTGAAGCTGGTTGTGCCATCAGTCATTGGTCAGTACAAGCCTGTGTATAGTGTTGGGCTGCCTGATGTCCCATCATCTGCTGAAGCATCTGATACAGCTCCAAGCAGGAAGCGTCTGTCTGATCCAACATCAGGTGCATTGCAGTGTGCTCGTACCAGTATGTCCTCTCAGCTGTGGTCGAGCTCAACCTTGTACAGACATGTGACTTAGCAAGAGCTGATTGATGATGTCACTCACCTCATTTTACCCAGCATCATATGACTGCAGGAAACGCAGGCATAGCAGTGACAGCGACCATAGATGGAAAAAGCGGACCTTGTACTAGACATGCAGCCTGTCAAGGATCTGGAGGCCCATCTCATGCTCATGATGTGAGGTGTCTAGTGGCCACTCAGCAGAGCGAGGTATACTTTGAGCTGTTGCAGAGTATATAGAAGTGCCTGTGTTGTGCTCTGCATGCATTTAGCCTCCCATATCTTGGAGAATGCCTTGCATACAAGTGACGTTGGCTGTCATTCTCCACTTGCCTCTGAAGCTGAGCACTGTGATTCGAATGCAGTTTGCAGACATCTGGAAGAGTCCAGAGAAGCAAGAAGATGAATGCAACAGAGCGCTCGATGCATTCCCCATATCACTGTCCTTCTTACAAGCTGTGCTTGGCTGACATGCGTATGCCGACAATACAGCACTTCACCTTGTTACAGGTATCTTGACGCAAGTTTGGAAAGGTTGTGTTCCATTTCAGCGCTAGCGTTAACGTTATACAGCACGATTTTGCTGGAACAAGAGGCTGTGACTGCAGTGTGCCTCATGTGACTCCTCATGCAGCCTTGGCATGAAACGGCAGAGCAAACATATCCAGTGTAACTTCCCGTCATGGACATGAATGCTGATAATTCGTATTCGGCTAAAACTGCATAGACTCATGTGAAGCCTGCAAAATTGCAGCTGCAATTAACAGAATGCCAGCAGCTGGACATGCATGTGAATCTGTACGTGGTACCTAAACGTCAGAACCATGCATAATGTTATTGCATGAATTGCATGAAATCACATTATAGATACAATCTTTAGTCATACAAGTAGCACCTGTGACTTAGATCAGACATCGTTGTAGTCCATTAGTTGTGTTTGCCTAATGTCCTGAGTAGGCACAGGTGCATAGTGCTGAAATCTGGGCGCAACTGCAGCACCAGCAGCGGTTGCTGAGAACAATGTACTGGGTCCTTCGACTGCATGAGCGTATTCGGACAAATCAGGGTTGCCATTCACTGCTGCCTGCCTGACTTCTGCATTGGTGGGATGGTACTCAATGACATCATCAAAATCCTGCGTAAATCATGATATAGACTGCTCTATTATTACAGCAATACCTCTTTGGCTCATCATGCACAATGATAGTATCAAGCTTTGATATTGCCCAAGCTTTGCAAGCGCATGTGGTGCAATTACTCCTGGCAGATCTGCACACAATGTTTGCGGCTGTGCTGGATGGTATCCAAAAACAAACACCGAACAAAACAAACCAATGAGCAGATCCAAATGTACCATAACCAGGCGCAGTATGCAGTGCAACAACAGGTGAAAGCAAAGCAGCATTTTGAGGAAGACATAGGGTGCATGCAGCATTCACTGCAACATACATTTTCAGGCATACCTCTACTTCCTGCATCTCTACATCATCCATACCCATGGCCTTGGCTTTGCGCTGTCGGTACCTTTTGCCACCTCTGTTACCCCTGTGCTTCATCTCCACATCCCCATCCATGTCCTCATACTGACGCTTCTGTTGCTGTTGCTGCTGCTGCTGCTGTTGACCCCTGCCTCGCCCTTTGCCTTTGCCCCTGCCTGCCTTCTTACCCCTGCCACCCCCCTACAAGACACTCAGGTGGATCAAATATGCTTGTCAACATTAAGTTGCTTCATTGCTTGCATGCATACTACGAGGATGAGTGCAGCTCCCTGACTATGGCAGAGAGACTGCTCCAAAGCATAGGGCTCTCAGCGCATCTGCTGTGATTCTGTTGTACATGTTGGCATTGGCTGTTATGCATGGCATTCACCTGCTTCTGCGCATTCTGCTGGTGCTTTGGGGCTTGCCGTACATCTGCCACGGTGGCTAACCTGAAGAAGAGGGAAACAGGGAAGTCATCTATTGCCCCTTTGGCCATGCCTTGACCCTTGTACCACAGATGTGTCGCATCACCCACGTCTGCTTCTGTCAGACCTGCGCAGGACAAAGCAGCCCTTGCCATGTACTTACTAGCCCAGACCACCGCACAGCATTCAAATTAAGGTTTGCCTGGACTGCTATACTGAAAGCATGCCAGTGATGGCCTGATGTTTTACAAGCCTGGTAGCAAGGTCCATCGTTTGGCAAACAGAGTCAGCACGTTTGGTGGCTACTCTACTTTCAACTTGCTGCTTCTAGAGGACGTGAACACATCCAAAGAGCAACTGGAGAGAAATAGAGGCGCCTACCAAGGCCGTCCGGACCTTCCTCAGGGTATACTGAGGCTCCCAAAGCCTGGATAGCTTTCATAGCTGAGTCTCCATCTCTGAAAACCACATTGCCTGACAGCAGCAAGTAACTTCAAACGCAGTCAAGGTAATTTCCAGCATTTGTTGCATGCCACGCATTTTAACAACACCGACCAGGCGTAGTAGAGATGAAGATGGCATGTTATTGCTCTCTGCTTAAGTTTGAGTAATCTGTCCTAGCCAGCGATTGCAGCAGTAACATCCAGGGCCACAGCACATGTGTCTGCATGCTGCCAGCACGCATGTAATGCATGCTGTAAGCACCATGCAAGGTCCAGGTGGCTGCGCTGCATGTCTGCAGAGTCTGCACCAGTCGATGCATGACATATGGCTTAAAGAAGTGTGCTCACAAGAGGTGTCATTCAGCCATTCAACAGACACAGGAGCATAGTCTGTGAAGAATTGCAGGCAGTCCGCTGTGCTCATCAGGTCTACGCCAAAGAGGTGCACAGTGTCTGGCCGCCTCTCAGCTGTCATGGCTGTCTGTCTTCGCTGCTCTGCCTGATCAGCCGCTTCTGCAGACACATGCCACAGTATCAACATTGTGACCTACAGTGATGCAGAAAGCTACTGCTGCACCTGGATACTCTCCCACTGGAGTCACACTATAGATTTGTGCATGCCAAGGTTCCTCGACAGCAGTCTCATGCATGTTCATGCATCTGCTCAAACAAGCAAAAAAAGCAGTGTCAATAACATGACCATGCATACCAGCCTCAAAAATCTCAGCGTCAGCAGGCATGCCTTCCTGCTGCATTGGTTCTATGTCCTGCCTGGATGCCTTGTTCAGCTCCCTGGCTGTCAGTGCTGGTTTCAGTCCGTCGTCCACAAGAGCCGTGCCAAACTTAGCAGCTCTCCTCTTGCGTTTCTCCACTTCATCCTGTATGCAGTCAGCAACTTGTACCAGTGCTGTTGGATCTGTATACTTGCAAGACTAACCAGTGTGTGCGTGCACATGTTGCAAAATCAAAGTCATAGGGTGAGAGGCTCACACCTGACTGAGAAGATCCAGCCCGTGACTGAAGTCTTGTTTGACAGCCTTAGCTTTTGAGGCAGGCTGTGCTGCCGGTTCCTCAGGGACCGGTTGAAAACCTGTGCCGAACCTTGCTGCTCTGCAAACAGCATGTATTTCATGCAGCTGAAGTAGCCTTTGGCAGCAACATGCCTTGCAGCCTATATACCTTGCTTTGAGTTTTTCTTCAGCAACATATACAGCTGGTTCTTCCTGAGCTGTGTCAGCAGAAGTAGCAGCAAACTGCGATCCAAACACTACAGGAGCGCGATATCCTTGTCTTGCTTCGACCATGGCTCTGTCAAGAGCTTGAGAAACAGAGCACGGAGTCGCCTGATGACCCTCCAAAACGCGCACCAGCGAACTTGTGTGCAAGCATCAGCAGAGCATTTCAAGCTGCGTCAGCAGAGTGCATCGCCATTTTTAGGTACGACTTTCTCCGCGCACAAAGAAGCATTGACCAAGCTCGTTCGTGTTAGTATATGACGCCGTATTATTGTCAAGTACGTACGTCGTAAATAAGTAAAAACAAATCCCCCAGGCGCTGCTAATGCCTTGCGCGTCGAGCGGCCTGCCGACCGCCAGTCCGCTGTGTGAAAATTGTATGCTGCATACAGTCGGGAGATTGGCTGGCGTGCCCTGTTTGCGTAAGGTTTTGTGTCGTTGTCGCTCGGACTCTGCTGCTGTATTGTCAACCCCAGCAAGCGGCATGTCCAAACAGTTGGAGAAGACAGACTTTGGTCCTGACGGTTTCAAATGGCTGACTCTCAAACGTATTGTGGTGAGCGGCCATGGTGCAGACCTCCTTGACCCAAAGTTGTCGTTGCGCGTCCTGTTAATGCACGCTCATCACCCGAGCTTTTGTCGCCTGCAGTATCAAGATCCTAGCGGCAGGTGTGTTGACAATCATCCATAATCAGCTGATGTGATAGCCGTACACCGCATGCCTTGATGTATCAGGAAGCGCTTGTGGGAGTCTGCCGAAAGAACGACCCGTGCCGCGTCAGGCTGTGACGCAGTGGCGATCATCGCCAAGGTGGGCTTCGGGCTACAATGAACGACCCCAACAGCAATCAACGCTTTGCCCACGCATTTGATTCTGTCTGTCTAAGTAGTCAGCAGCTGTTGCCTGTGTCGAAAACAGGTCAGGTCGAAAAGTGAACCCCTGAAGATTATATTGGAAGCGCAATACAGGCCTTCACAAGATGCAATGGTCGTGGAGGTATATTGCACAAAACATATTGGTGATGTTTGATATACCGCGCTTTCCATCAAACTAAGTTGGCATTGTACAGACGCAAGCAAAGCGGCGCCTGGCAGTAAACAAATGTGACTTGTGTAGATGCCAGCTGGCTTGATTGATGAGGGAGAGGATGCAGCACAGGCTGCAGTCAGAGAACTGAAAGAAGAGACTGGTGTGGGTCTGGCACCTAGCTGTTTGCAGTTAAAACGCACTCCAATGCATTGCCCTACAAAACTGTTGTTTTTTGTATCTGCTCAAGCGCTGATTTTGTTTTGCCACAGACAATGCAACCAAGACGGCAAAGATGGGCATTGGCTGCCACCTTGAGCTGTTAATACAAGTGCATTTAGCTGTCCTGCTTGCTGCAGGCTACTCTGGCAAGGTCACATCTGTATCAGAGCCTTGCTTTAGTGATCCCGGCATGACAAACAGCAACATGCAGGTCAGTGCTACTGCCTGCAGCTATGTGCACTCATCATTCCATGCCCACGTGCATGGTGCAATTGATGTGCAAACTCTTCTGATCAAGCAACAAGAAAGCCTGAGTGTTCAACTGGGGTTGCCGGCTCTGCAGCACAGGCTCAATGCTGGGTTTCCCTGCAAACAAACCCATCTTTTGGTACTTATGACCCTGAGAGATTGCTGACACGATGGGTTGTGCAGTGGGCGGTGGTGGACATAGATGCTGATGCTCCAGAGAATGTAAATGTCAAGCCTGAGGTGGAGCCTGGCGAATTTATTGATGTCTTTCTGGTACCCTTGCAAGGGTTACACATATCTTTATTGGTGAGCTACTGCTGACCTGACCTGCTGCCGCAACAGGATATCACCTGGGTCAAATTCACCTTGCAGGTTCTCTGTTATGGCTTTGCAATGTATGCATAGCTGTCACGCAATCAGACCACATGCTGCTGAAGTTCATTGCACAATCATGTGCAAAGCCATGCACACGGCACTCCAGATTTCGATGTGAATCTGAGGTATGACAATCAGTCAAGTGCATGTTTGTCACAGGAGTTGAAGAAGACAAAACAGTGGGAGCTAGATGCCCGCCTGCTAGGGTATGCCTGGGGTCTGCAACATAGTCAAGACTGGAGTGTGGGCAAACGTTGACTATTCACTCTGCTGATGCTAGCTGCAACTGGGCGTATGTGTAGTACAACCCTACATCATATCAGTCGAACTGTTGGTGTTGCGAAACAGCGACACAGCTCAGCAGCCATGGTGAGAACAGCAACAGTGGAAGGCAACAACAATCATGCAGATCTGCTGTCCATTGAAAGCCGCTTTTGAGGCATGTTTAGGCTGCAATTATGCTGTGATATGTCACCGTACATATTGCTGAGTGCAAGTCAAGGAATTTGCAAAAACCTCCAGTGCTACACTGACGACTGTCATAATGCACTGAACTACTGTAGTTACTATGCCACTCTATATCAGCCCTACTAGGTAATACCCTCTATTGTTTTGCTGGCAGACATCACAAATCTGAGATACATCCAGCTACACACTATCCTCTCTTCCAGCTTATCAACAGGCATTGCGTTTCAGGTCCAGATAAGACCCACACACGATCAGGATTGTCCTGATAGCTCTGACCATGTTGAGAGGCATCCAGCAAAGACAGTCTTTGTGCATTCAGACACACCTGAGAGAAAGGCAGTCTGCCTGCACCAACAAATGAAAGGGCGGGTACAACACCCACCATGTCACCATCTACCCCATTTGTTGGTGACTCCTGCCGTCACAGGATCACAGCAGACATGACTCACTGGTCAAAGGTCAATATCACTGATGTGGAATCTCTTCTGGCTTTGCATGCGGCCAATGGTGACCAGATTTCTTGAGGCAGACACACCAGCACCAGAACTGCTCAAACCGGACACTGAATGCTTGAGCTTTGTTGAAGATGTTCTCAGCACTGCAAAAGCTGCTCGTGTGAAATGCTTGGTTGAGTCTGCGCCAAAGACTGCAATCATGACAAGCATCACCACCACATAGGCTACATTGAGGACCAGTAGTGTTATGCCCACGGCTTCCAGCCCTGTACTGTTGGCAATGTTGGTAGGATCCAGGAAGTAGAGGCAGCCTGCAGCGGTGGTCTGCACAATAAACAGCCCCAGAACCTGCAAAGTAGCAGATTGTGGGGCTGCATGGTTCAGAACTGCTGACAATGCTGTCTGGGAGCGCTGCAAGACTGCAAGCAGATTGCTTTGCGACACAAGGCAGTATTTTTGGTACTTGCTTTTGGAAGCAATACCAAGCTTGCAACACAAGTGCTGATGAGGAACAGCCATCCTCGTATGCAACACATTCTACACAGCAGGCTGACAGAGAAAGGCATCTCATGACAGACAATGGTGGTCCATTTATCCATGCAGCCAGGAACAGAGGTCTCTGATGTAATACACACTGTCACATGTGCAAGTTAAAGTGATGCTTACCTGCATGCGCTGCAGTAGGCCATCTGTAAAAGGCTGAAAGTGTGCAAATGCTGTGACGCCAACTGTAAGAATCATAAGCATGATGGTAAGCTGAAAATAGGTGTCCAGGGCAGTGGCAATGACTTGAGAGGCAGCCAGCGCCAGAGTCAGCAGCAGCACCACACTGTCCCAGAACCACAGCTCGGGCCTGCATGTGCAAGCAACTCCTGATACATTGCTCTCAAAGATGTAGAGACATTGCTGCATCTAGAGACGCAGCTGTTTCAACAAAGTAAAGAATCAGAAACGCCCGGGGACTTTTATCGGGCATTTTGTTTCTGCTTGAGGGAGATATGCAGGTCCTGCTGACTGATACGGCTGATCTGTCACAGGGCTGATGTAGAGCAAGATGCCTGGGCGCCAGGAGCTGCATGTACTGCTGCAGCAACAGTCCACAAAATGCCCACCTCGCTGCATGCAACTCCAAATCATGGCAGTTCCTTGATTGAGACACCAACTTGAGCTTGCATCGTGATGCAGGTTGTGAGCATGCTTGCCTGTAGACACGGTAGATGTAGCCAAGCTGCAGCTGGATTCTGGGAGCATTCAGATTCCCACGGTGCAAGAAGAGCAGTGCTGCTGGCAGTAGCGGTATGACCAACCTGCAACATCACCTTGCACCGTTTGCTCCATCAATGCACCATAACTGGAAAATTGCAGAGGCGCATGTGTCTTACACGTAATGTGATCCAGCTGTGCTGGCTGGAAGCTTTGCCAGTACTACTTACGGCAAGGCATGCAGATGCACTATACATAGCCTACGTGAAGGTGGGCAGAAGCTTGCGTGCACAGGACTGATCTAGTCGTGAATCTGCTGCCTGTTAAGGCAGTACATGTGAAGGCACGCCAGGATGGCCTCCTGACCTGCCTTACACAGCATGCATGCAAGCACATGCTGGCTCTTGATGACGCCAAGGGCCATGGCCACCCTGTCCGACTAATGATATGCAAAACCAAGCTCATACCCTGTGCACTGAGACATTCACAAAACCTGTTCTGACAAAAACAGCCTGGACACATAACAGCTGGCTCAACAGAAGTCAGATATGCACAAGATGAGTTGACTTTACGACCTCGCAGCACGACACAGAAGGTGAAACTGGGGGCAGGGTTACCAGGTGAGGGCCATGAGGGGGGTACCCAGGATGATGGCCAGCCTCTTGTGCCAACCAGTGAAGCATTGCACAGTCATATCTGGCAGCCAGTACCCATCATGCCAGTTGGCCTGTACAACACAGAGTGCCAGCACCTCACAGGCAGTCCCTGCTCTTTACAACGCACACTGATGCTGTTACACTGACTACCAACACAGGGCCGTCTACAGGGAGCTACTCAGGACTGTATATACCTGACCCTAGGGAGGAACATGTGTAATGAATGAATGAATGATACGGTACAGCCCGTAGTGACACAAAGAGGGATCAGACAGCTAGCTCAACACAGCCCGCTATATGCCTTTGAAAACAAAGAGCAGACAGCACAGGCTGTTGATATGGCCACACAACATGCACCAGGTGCAGCTAATATCAATGTGGCTTTGGGCCTCTCACCTGTGCATTGTGATACTGGGCATTGGCTTGGCCAGATGGGTCTATATGATAGCAGGCAAAGAGGCTGAGAGTGGTGGTGAGCAAGCTGGGGAAGTAGTAGAAGAGCACTTCCAGCAGTGTGATCAGCAGCCTGCGCCTCAGCTCTGCCAAAAAAGATGACTGGTGGCCTGCAGTGCTTGTCAAGGATGACACAGGTCTCTGTCTGCCCTTGTGCCACCTACGTCATGATTGAGTCTTGGCCTGTTGCCTGTCTACCTTGACTGAGATCAAAGAACACAAGCAGATGCAATGTTGGCATGGTGAGGCCCAAATTTGGTTTTGGCTCATATTGACATGCATCTGAGTGACCAGGCAAGCAGTCAGAGGCACTGTAAACAGCACAGCTTTTGCCAGAGCAATTGGCATGAACAGACAACCAACAGTTGGAGCAGTCAACCAACTAATTAATCTACATAGTCTGTCTTTGGGAGTCATCAGGGGGGTCAACACACAATGACACAACAGAAACTGTTTCCTCTGCAGTGCGCTGGCATGTGTTAAGTGGCGAAACTGCATTTGTTCTGCATGAGATCACTCATTCATCCGCTCATCAAGCATACGTTGTGGAGTAAGGTCAGACATGTAGCTCCCTGTACACAGTCATGCACATCACACTGAGTTGAATTGGCCGGTGAGCCAGCAGCAGCTGGTCAAGATTGCACCAGGAATGGTGGCAATCACCTGAGAGACAAGACTTGCCCTGCATGTACCTAGCATTATGAGCAGGAAAGCGTAAACATTATTCGTTGTTATGATTTAAAATGCCACACCCTTGATGCTGTTGTGAACAAGCCTGTCTGGAGGAAGCTGACTTGCATCGCCCACACCTGATGCCTGCTGCCTAAAAGCCTATTTTAACCATCATTGTTGCTACTGTTATTACCTGAGGACTTGAATGCCCACCAGCGCTGCCAACATGATAACAGGCACCGCCAAGGAAATGAAGATCCTCTGCAGGGCGGCGTTCATGCTTCCAGTGAGCAAGCAGTCGGTGGAGAGGCTGCCGCTGGTCACCGTGGCAAAGGCAAACTGAGCAGCATTGAAGACCCAATGGACCGACTTGGGTGCTGGTACGTTGATTCCTCCCAACAGGGTGGTGTATTGCAGCCACAGATTCAGAGCCTGTAAGCAATATCAAACATGATGATCACTTTGACTGGCCCCTTGAGCTATGAGTGTTGATGCTGGGTGATCAAAACGTGTGCACTGTGAGTTCACACCTAGGCAAAATGGCCTGTTGCAATGCTCTAACAGCACTTTTGTAGTGTATGTACCCACCAGCTTGTGCAATGCAAGAGATGGCTTGTGAAAAATCCGATGCTCATGCAATGCAGTACATCATGATAATCTGTCAGCATTGGTAGTCAGAGTGCCAACTGGCACAACAAATACAAAAAAGCTTACTCTGATGAGCTGTGATGTGCGCTGCGGGTCGTCATGACCTGCAGCTGCTTCTTCATTCTCCACTAGAGTCACATGGATGGTGTATGTCAACCAAGCAAGCACCAAAAGTGCACTCGCAACATAGGCTGCAATGATGGTCACAGTGCGTCTGCATGGTTTGCACTCCAAGGCGCCAACTCTGCCATAGGTCACGTTTCCTGTTTTCACACACAGCGAACAGACTGGTCCATAGTAACCTGGAGCGCATAGCTGACGCATGTATGAGTCAGGGTCTGAGCTGGTCCATGGATCATCTAGAGTGCACTCTGGAGCAGCTGATGGGAAAGCCTGCAAAGCGTGCCCATCATTGCCTTGAAGCACATGTGCATTTGCACGCATTTTGGCAGAGTTTTGCCAAGTCAAATGGGCATTTGCATGGGCAACACAAGCAAAACTAATGCAGACATGCTTGAAAAGGCATGCCTGTGTCCAGGCATGCTTGCAGCCTGATCTCCCGTATCACATGACTGACCTTGTCACCTTTTAATCACATGACTGAACAAACTCGTGACACACCACTCAAACAATGAAACATCCAGTGCAAACGCTACTCTGTGCAGGCCCACCTGCTCGACATTGAGCCTGGTTTGGTAGGTAGCGTTCTGACATGCCAGCAGAGCAGAGATACTGCCTGCACATGCATTGTTGTTGGGGCATGGAACGATGTGGTCTGAATCTGGAGCTGAGTGCCACTGCTGTTGTGGAACCAGGGTTGCCCCGCCAATGCATTTAGCTTGCGCTGGGCAAGGCTTACAGTCATCAACCAGAGGAGTGAAAGAGTAACTGCTGGAGGGACACAGCATGCATTGGTTCTGATCTGCAGACGGAATCTGGCCAAAACCACATGGCTGTACAGTCACTTGTAGAACAGCTGCTGGTACCTGCACGGCAAGCAGGACAATGATTATCAAAGGGCAGTGCCAGATTGTGGTCTGACCCACTGGAGTAATGTTGTACCGCACATGCTGTGCATATTGCAGGTGCTGTGCATGCTGTGCTGTGCTACACATGCTGTACATGCTGTACATGCTGTGATCAATAAGGGCGCTCTAAGTACTGTCTGCGCTCTGCATGCTATGCATCTTAAGCAGACTGCAAATAGCAAGCATCTGAGTGCAGCATTCACTAGGCGCCATAATATTCATTTCAGCCTTACCTGAGGGAAGTCTGGTAATGCAATCAGCAAGTCATACTCCCCTGGAGCAGCAATCAACACAAGGTCTGAAACAGCAATGTCACCATTGACGTCTCCTGCTGCCTCTGTTTGTCCGGGCAGCTGTGGCAAGCTCATGCCATTAGTTGTGGCTGACACAGGGTTGACAGTCACATTGACTATCAACGGCTGTGCCCTGACCTTATTTCCCGCCTGATCCAGTACATTAACTATAGGCACAGGAACCCTGGTTGACCCATCGCTGATGTAGCTGATCTGCTTGGTGTTGTTAACACTCCCACTGAAAGTAACTGCCGCTGGCGGGAAAGCCAGGCCAGGGCCATACCCCACAATGCCCTGAGCCCCAACAGTGTTGGCGGGAAAACTAGTGGTGTCCCACTGAGGGCAGTCAGCGCTGGGGTCTTGAGTGTCCAGGTCAGCAGAGCACAACAGCTGCATGCTGCTGATGTTGCTGGAGTATATCACAGCACCAGCCAGGTCAGCATGATTGCCGCTGAAATTGTTGGCAGTGGAGACAAAGTATGAGCAGTTGCCTGCCAGAGCAGCCATGGCAGGAGCTAGCTGTGACCATAGAAAGTACAATGCCTCTGCAAACATGCACAGATTTGATCAGTACTCACGTGCCACCAAGCATGCAGTCCTGCCTGATTCACATCTGTGATGAAGGCCTGTGAGCTTGACATGACCAAGCTGAAGCATCAGGCCAGAACTTGCAGAAGCAAAAGCTCTGCATACTGTTCCTTCACATTGCACTGAACTGCTGGTGCAGAGCTTACAAGGCTGAGTGAAACTTAACAGCACTCATTGCAGTCTTTTGGCGCGTTGCCTTTCAAGGAGCAAAACAGGGCTTTTGCAGCAGTTTTGGCATGGGGAGTAGCTGACCTGAGGTGTCATAGACAGTGAAGCAGTCATCCTCATATGCCACAGCCCCGCCATGAGCTGCAGCGCTGTTGTTCCAGAACCTGTTCTGGCTCAGCAGGCTTGCACCTCCAGATATGCTCACTGCACCTGCAGGAACCGTCACCAAAGCGTTGACAAAGCTGCCATCCTAACCTGGTGACACACAATCCATCAATGAATAGTTGCAACTTTGGTACAAGCACTGAAGCTGCCCAAGTCACATCAGTACACTGGTTTGAAGATGTTTGTACTGAATCTGGTGGTGAACAATGCCAAACACAATGTGCTGCTGCACAAGAGAGCCTTCGTTTGATGTGACATGACACAGACACAAGGTAGAGGAGGGCTGTCATTCACCTCCGTCTGCTGCACCCTCTGTTAACGGTGCAGATTCCGTCTGTGCAGCTGTGTTAGATGCAAAGGTGGATTGCGAGATGTTGCTGAGGGTGTAGCCATTCCCGGAGATGACCAGGGCCCCTCCGTTTGCCCCAGCACTGCAACACAGCTCAAAGACATTACACTGCATCTCTGCACAAGCTGACTGCTTCAGATCATCTGCAGTGAAAGTCACTAACCTCAATTGCTAATGTCAAGCGTCAAAAGCCAGGCCAGAGAGTTCAGGCAATTGTGCACAAAGCGTCAATCACCGCAATTCAGCACAGCGTTGGAGCAGGTGGTGTGCAGCCTTGAGCACACCTGTTGCCAGTCATCATGATAGCATTGACTGTCAGCAGTATGCAGCCGTCACAGTAGACAGCCCCACCGGCCCCTTCAGCTGTGTTGGACCTCATGTCTGTCTGTAGCTCCAGATGAAGCTGCTGGCAGTTGTCACAGAAGACTGCACCCCCGTCTGTGACTGCATGGTTGCCGATGACCTGGCTGTTGCTAAGGGTCACGTCAGCTCCGACATCAGCATACAAGGCTCCACCAAACAGGGCTTGGTTGTTGCTGAGAGTGCTGTTTGCAATCAGCAGCCCTTTGCTGTGGGTGTTGACTAAAGCAAGAGCCCCGCCTTGCCCTGTGGCCGTGTTGTTGTCAAAGGTGCTGTTCCAGATGTATGATGCAAAGCAGGTGTCCAGGTGTAAAGCCGAGCCTTGCCTCCCTTGATTGCCTTTGAATGTGTTGCTGCTCAGAACAGCAAAAAGGACCTCCTGAATATCAAGGCCTGCGCCACCTGTGAGGTAGTCTATCGGCTGAACATCATCTGGCTCAGCAGTTATTCTAGTCAGGAAAGCATCCGTGTTGTCAGAAAAGTCTGAGTCTCTTATGTCAACTGTAATCATCAAATCATCATATCTACCCAGAAAGTGGTCTAGGAGAGCCTCATCAGAAGGACCAGCAACACTACTCTGGTTGAAGAAGACAGCATCACTGTTGCTGCAGTCAGGGCTGGACCCTAATTGACCATGCACACACAGCCCTATGCCAGTATTGCTGTCAAAGGTCGAGTTGGCAATCCCTACACACTTGCAAGAGGAGAGGTACAAGCCACCACACTCGGCAGTATCAGTGATCCCAGTTTGCCCTGGATCAGCGAGCGCTGAGCGGGTGCCATTGTTGCCTACAAACACTGAATCACGCATGGTGAAATAGGTCACTTGCTGCACCCAGCCATATACATAGAAAGCAGACAGACCCCACACGGCGTAATTGTCTTGAAACAGACAGTCAAAGACTTGAACAGTGCCAACAGCAAACAAAGTGACGGCTCCTCCGTAAAAGCCTTGATTACCTACAAACTTACTGTGGTACAAGTTCATCTGCTGGGTAGGCGTCGAGTTCTCACCCAGCATATACAATGCACCTTGTGATGCACTGCAATTTGCAAAGCTACAACCATCGATAGTCGCTGTCTCATTTGCCAAGTAGCTGCCATTGAACAGAGGTAGTCTGCGGATATGCACCACAGCAAAAGAGGCTGTGCAGTCAATGAAGTGAGTGTTTGTCACCAGCATGTTTGGCCGAGCAACGCCCACCACAACTGACAGGTTGTTGCCGAGAGTGTGGATGTTGGAGAAGGTGCAGTTGTCTACTGCCAAGAAGCTGCCATCGGTGTTGTTGTGATGCAGCATTGAATCTACTGAGCTGGCGTCAAGGTTGTCAAAGGTGGTGTTCTTGATGGTGAGGTGCTGCCAGACTACATGGAATGCGCCAGAGGACGAGTTGCTGAAGGCAGAAGACTGAACCTGGAAGTGGCTGTTGGCTTTGGTATCTGTGCTGCAGCTGGAAAGGATATGATCAGCAGTGCAGCCATAGGAGGTCAGGTTGCTGATGGTGATGTTGGTGGAGTTGTTGAAGGTGACAAGGGAACTCAATCCAGCAATGCTGATGTCCAGCAGGCTTGAATCTTGCAGAGTCAAGTTGGCAGCTTGCTTAAACACAATCAGGGCAGGTTTGAGGGTGTCCTGGGCGTTGAAGACTGGAGTGATGCCTGCACAAAACAAGCTGTATCGACCACTCTGACTTGTGCCGTTGCTAACTTGCAGCTGCACCTGCACAATAAGTCAACTGCAGCTGGATAGGTCTCAGCCAGGCAGGAAGGTTTAACGACAGGTACGTGCCGCATATGACGGGGCAATATGAAGCACTTCGAGTCAAGCGTGGCACCAGCAGGTGGGAAAGTGTGACCTGAGAAGGTAATCTCCTGCAGTTCAGGATGCAGCACCACGGTCAAGTTGCCGTTCTCCTGTGCACCGGGAAGGCAGCGGAGGCTGCTCTTGCTGACTGCGTTGGAATCTGTGAAGCTGCCTGTGACCTCGACGCTGCAAGTCCATGCCCCGACACATGCACATTAGAGCAGGGCCAGGACACAGGCAGCTGCAAGATCACATGCGGTACACCGCATGTCCGGTGCAGTTGCGCGTTAGGCAGCTGTAACTTGGTAAGGGCTACCGAACCGGCCATGATGCTGCACTGCAGACCTCGAGGTTATCATCCGGCAAGCTGGTGAGTCATTGTAGCGCACTTGTAACAGCTTGAGCATGATCAAACATTCATGAATGAAGCTGAACGAAGGCGTTGCTGGCGTTTTGATCTGTCATAAAGTAATGGTTTTTTTTGTTTCAGTAGTTTACGCAATGTGTCTCAGTCCACAAAATATAGAAACTCGGTGCTCATTGCGTAAGCTTACATCGCTTCTTAGTCAGCTTTTACCAGGACGCAAGCCATAATACACTGCAGTGCTATGTTCATGGAGCCGTACTTGCCCAGCTGTGCACACAGCCTAACCTACCTTTGCCCAATGGGCACATATGTAAATGCTGCGCATTGCTTGAAGCAGCAAACAATCAGAAAGTTTGCATAAGAGGACTGACCGACAGCTGCCCAAAACAGATCAGCGCAACTTTGAGAACGTGTCGTTGGATCCAAACTATCAAGGGACGCCTGTAGATTCTGTTTGGACTGCAGTCAGCTGTTCTGCAATGATGGTTTTGATGCAGCGGTTTGGTAAGCCACCAGTGGTAGGAGACGTCTCATGATGACAAAACCATTGCCAGATGGGCACAATCAGCAAGGCAAATCTCCAGACTGGTGACACGCCAGCTCAGGCAGCTGGCAGTTCCATTGCTGTAGCGCAGCCTTCTCATAGGTGTACCCATCAGCTGCAATGACTGGGTCTTTGAACAACTCCCTGCACAGTCAACTCACTTCCACATCGATGCTGCTGATTGGTTTGCATATCATTGCAGTATGCATGCGCAGCATGTAAAGCTATACTACAATGAGACTGATGCGCTGCAAACCACAGCATACCGTGAATCAGAATGCATGCTTGTGAAGCTCAGTCCTGAAGGGACAAGTGAGAACTACAAAGTCCACGGGTCACCTGGCAGTAGAGACTTTGAGTAAACCATGGTCAGGCCATCTGGGGTCTCAGCAGAGCAGGTGTCATCATCTTGCTTGATGAACTGCAAAGCAGCCTCAGTTGTCATCACATCACTGCCTGTCAAGCACCTCAGCTGTGATGTACCAGGCTGTGCTGCATCAATGGAACTGCCAGCTGCCTGAGCGTGTCACCAGTCTGGAGATTTGCCTTGCTGATTGTGCCCATCTGGCAGGGCTCTGTAAGGAAGGCATTCCAGCTGGATGTGGTCACTTGCATCAGGAAAGCTAGGAATTACAGGAGAGGGTGGGGGTGGCTGGGTCTGATGCTGTCATGCTTGCAGGGAGTCATCAACTGTACCTCTGTGTTGACATCTGGTTCACACAAGGGGGAGTGCAGCTTTCCAGTGTCAGTGCTGTCAGCTCAGATGACATGCCAAGGGGTTGCTGATGAGGCATGGGTGGGGGCGAAGCTTCTGCTGGAGCTGCCTGCTGCTGGCTAGCTGCCTGCTGCTGCTTCTTCTTCTTCTTCTTGAGCTTCTGCCTGTCTTACTTGGCTTGCTTGGCAGTTGTACGGGCCTCACCTTGCTCTTCTTCATCCCAAAGCTGCTGTGCAGCTTGCAGGGCTTCTGCCTCTGAGGTTGGGCCAGGAGCAGTGTTCTGCAGGACACAAAGGCAGACCAGTAGGGAGGAAGGAGGAGGGGAATTTACATCTTCAGCCGACCAACTAGGTTGTACAGATGTGTCAGAGTCATCAGTATCCTGGTCCAAAACATCAGTACTATGTTTTCATCATATTCTTTAGCAGTCTGAGTAAGCCATGCGACTCTGTTCTGACCAGAAATACAACTGCATACTAGAGTCAAGGCACTTTTAAAAGTCTGTAAAGCAAGCTGCTGAGGTACAGGCAGCTCTGATACTGTGCACAACCAGACTAGCAAGCAGATGCGCGTGATGCCAGTGAAGCACACATCAGCACTAAATGGATCGCTCACAGCAGTTACAAGCAGAAGATCCTCAATCTGCTGGACAACAGCCCTTGCTGGCGATGCAGGTTTGCCAGATGGCTCTTTGCTTGTCGCAGTGTGGCCGTGAGTGCAGCCTTGTCTTGGCACCAGTGTCCTGTGCTCAACTGGACTAGCAGGGCTGCCCATGTCGGCTCCTCTTGCAGGAGGGACACAGTGTGCTCTGCAAGATTCAGTGGTTCTGGTTTATGCAGCGCTGAAACCAGATCTTGTGTGCTTGCAGCTCAATGGTCGCTCAGGCTGCTGTTGTGGAGACAGACAGTGAGTGCACCCAGCACGTGGTGACTGCACATGGCTGACCATGTGACCACGCCACAGTCACCTGTAGGATGTGATTTCAGCAGGTCAACAGAAGCATCGTACCAATCAAAGCCTTGAGTTTTGTTGCTTCTCTCTGGACTTGGCATCTGAAGGGTGGAAAAGATGTTGTCAGATGCTGCACAGTGTATTACATGTATCAATGCAGCTTGAAGCGCTGATCATGGCAATAGTCTCAAAAAGGGCAGCGTCAAAGAACAATTGTGTCCATAAACTGGCTGCAGTACTAAGCGCTTTCAGGTGCTCACATACATGTAGCAGTTGCAAACACCCTGCGGTAAAGGAATGACCCTATGCCACATGCAGCCTGCGCTGATCATCTGATTCAGCTGTTTCTGTGCTGGGATGCCGTACCAGACACCGACCTGATAGGTCACATCACGCTTGTTTGTTCATTTGCTGCAGCTCTGTTATGATCCCTCTGACATGAGCACTTCCAACAATGGCCACAACAGACTGCACCTCTTTGGGTTTGTATACCCCACTACCATGACCAGAGGGACATGCATCTAAATCCACAGCATTATCTGGCATCATGTACTTCCATGTCTGCCCAGTGCCATCAACAGTCCTGATGAAAGCAGGGGAACCTGCCGTCCCTGCGTCAGCTGCAAGCTGCTTGTGACGTATCCAAGAATCATGCATGCTCAAACAGACAGGTCCATTCCAAAATCTTCACAGGGTATAAGCCACCATGACATGCTCATCAAGCTAAGCGCAAGTGCTCTCACTTGATGGAGCTACATTACTGCATATGCAGCAAAGCACGCAGGAAATCATGGACAGCTTAGAGACACCCTGTTGATACAATACTAGTTACCTTTGTCGTAAATACCTCCATCTGCTGCTTGAGCAGGAAAGTTGTAGCTGGGTATGAACAGCATACTATGCCTGGCTACTTCAGAGGCATGACTGCACAATACTGGTTTTCCACTTACCAGTGGCGGCCGCCCAGATAGTCTTGGCCATGTGAACATCCCTCTCATGGATGACAGGCTCTAGTGCTCCCGGCCAACTCAGCAAAGCATCCTCTCCCCAAAGCTTCACAAGCTCTTTGCTATCATTCTGTGCAAACAATGCAGCTTTGGCTGCCCAAACACACCATACCTCAAGTAAGCAGCATGACAACACATGATGGCAAACATGGGTTGCACTTGGATATGTCAAAGCTGCCATTCGCAACTCTTTACTGGCTGCAGAACAGCTGGCATTCAACAATGCTTGAGCATGGCCCATATACCACAACCTGTGTCTGCTGTCATGCTGTCATGGTGCTACAAACAATCAAACTTTGTGAAGCAGCACAAGTTTAGCTGTAGCTGTTTAGCAAAGCTGTAGCACATACTCACCTGGATAGGCTCCTTCAGATCCACAGCTTCTTCAATCTGCTGTGGGCTCATCCGGCTTAGCCGCCGTATCTCTACCAGCGGACCCAAGACAGAGTACAAACCCTTGCTTATCGCACCCAGGCTGACTGCTGCTGCCACAGGTAACAGCTCAGATGGCAGAACGTGAGTGGCAGATGATGCTAGGGTTGCTAGCGCAAGAAGTAAAGCTGCGCTTAGGTATGGAGCTATGCCGTTCCAGATGCCCTGGCTCATTCGCTGGCTCATGGCAATAGCTGGCTTGTCTCCAAGATGGACCTGCATGAGACAGAGCAAGCCACTTCAGGGTCGGCTTGGTGACAAGATGATGCATGCCTGACAATGATGTCAGCAACATGAGTGTCATGCAGATCAGCATGAGCACTCACTTCATAGCAGCGGACAGCTCAGTGCTCTTCAAGTGCATCTTGCCAAAGACCTACACAACAGGTGCTGTTTCCCACTGTAAAATCTTGAAGCTATGCATTTTTCTTCTCACTTCATGGCCAGCCAAGAGAGAAGTCAGACTTTAAAAAACTGTGCTTGTCAATATATACTGTTCACAGACATTCTGCACCCCTCAGGTCCTAATAGACACATGTTGTCAACACAAAAAGAAATGCGGTTGAACAAACATATTCAGGCCTTGCAGCCCGATTTGCATCTGGCTGATTGCCTGGTAAGTCTGACATACCTGTGATGCTCCATTTTGAGCAGCTGCTTGAAAGGCTGTCCTCCAGGTTTCACCTGATGCCACTCCCACTGCCTCGCCTGCCTCCCTCTGATACCTGCACCACACCATCTTCGTGCATATTTTTGACATCATAAAGATGCAAAAGTCACTGGTAAACCCTGACCCCAAGAACAGAGACTGCCCCTTCATGATCTGCCCAAACAGCTGATGTGGAACACTGATGATTCGCATCAATTCCCTCTGTGAGTATGTGTTTATATACCGTGCAAAAAACAAGTGTCAGGCTACAGATGGTGTCGTTCACTGATTCATACATCAAGACGTGTGTTCCTCTAGGGTGAGGTACAATGATGTCATGCCTAAGACACAATGCCAGCCAAAATCCATTATCTGCATCACATCAGGCAACACTAACAAGCCCTTCACCAGAAAACAATTGTTCACAGACTTGCACACTTGTCAGAACTCTCACTTGGCGTAAGTCTGTGTCACAAAATTGGTGAAGGGGTTGATAGCGCCGGATGGGTTGGCATCGGAGCGTCCAGAGGTTGAAGCTTGTGAGGCCTTCATCTCCTGCTGAGACCAAGACCGCCATTGCGTAGGCTCAAAGGATGTAGCAGTTGGCTGGCGCCCTTCTGCAAAGCATAGCATGACATCACTCACTGAAATGCAGAACCGCTCTGCGCAAATCACCTTTATGATGTCTGATGATGTCGGTGTGAAGTTGGCTTCATGCCAGAGTGGTACGTCAGGTTGCCTGAGTGTTACAGTGGCCTGGAACAGCCCAACAGTCACTGTGACAACCAAATATGGTGACATATAGCAATCGTACCTGGCAATGGTGACAAGTGCAAACAAGTGTGGCAGAGAGAGCAGACCAAGTACCTGCAGCATTAATATGCTTGTGTCCTGCTGAGCAAGGCTATCACAATTGCAAGTCATAAGGACATGATCTGCGTGGTTGTCAAACACATGCTGGAGTAACAAGTACCAGAGGAGCTTTGAAACAAGCTCATGACAGCATACAGTCATGCCACAGTTGTCAGTAAGATTGTGCGCAGCAACAGGCAACTACAAGGCACCTGTGATGCTGCTGCTTTCAGCACGATGCAGGGAGGGCACTTGCTGAGACCTGGGCTGAAACGGGTGGATGCCCCAGCCCTTGCCTGATTTGGCACTGTCCTCTAGCCCTGTGATGCTAGCTTCATCAGCAGCGTCCACTTCTGTAATGGTAGCACTGATCTTGCCAGTGTCTACACCATCAAAAGCAACCTTGACATGTCTGCAGCCTTGCTCATTCAGGCATGACTGTATGCTGTCATGAGCTTGTATCAACGCTGTGACGGACGACAACCCTTGCTGGCTCTGAGTCTCTGTAGTCTGTATAATGTGTTGCAGGCTTTCTGCAGAGGAGTGAGGGCTGCCAGAGAGTTGCATGCTCTGGATAGGTGGTAGATTGCGTGGTTTGACTTGAAACTGGAGGCTGCCAAGGGGAGCTGCTGGATGCATCTGCACATGCAGACACACTGACTGTTGTTTGCAGACAGAATAGCTGATTTTTTGCAGCCCAAGTTGCAACATGTTTGCCTGGTATGCAAGATAGGGCAAGCAGACATGTGCCATCAATGTGACTGGTCAGATTGCAGATCAAGAGCCGAATGATGCTTGACTAAAGGGACATCTGCTTGTGAAGCAGAGTCTTGAGTGTCTAGTGCAAGCATGATAACAAGCTCCCTGCAACTACCTGATGACCACATTGTGCAGTAGTCAGCAACAGGGACACATTGCACATTGAATACCTGATGTTTGCCAGGGACAAACAGGGGTGCATCTCTGGTGGAGGCTGGCTGGGTCATAGGTGCAATAGATGCAAATGCGCCAGAGGCCAGCAGTTGAACACAGTCTTCTTCAATGTCATGTGCTGTGAAGGCTGTGTCACGCTGGCACGTGAGTGTGAAAAGAAGCTTTTTGCAGGCATTTCCGCTTGATTGCGGCATGCCTTGCAGGTCAACGGCCCTGGTGTGCCAGTGCTGGGGGTGTGGGGCAGAGGGATCCATCAGCAACTCCACCCTGTCTTTGCAGAGCTCCAGCAGGACAGCTTCCGGACTGATCGCAGCAATCACCTGAGCTACATGGCTGCAGGATCGCCGGGAGACATGGGAAACGCCAAGGACACAGACCTGAACGGGTCTGCCTTCCACCGACAGCTTGAGCTCTGCGACATAATTGCTCAGTTGCTTTGGTGTGACTGCTTCAGACGAAGCGGCGTCTTGCGCGTAAGACGTGCTCAGAGTTGCTGATTGTGCTGCCGCCGTGATCACGAGCTGCCCGTAACCGCATTTGCTTAAGTGCCTGGTACGCGGCAGGTGAGCCTTGTTCAGAACAAAAGCTCGACCAACCGCAACTTTGGTAGGATGCGTTAGACTGTGTCTCAAACAATGCACACGCTTTGGGCAAGATTGACTCAACATCTCCATCGACCTGGAGCCGCTACAGCTCAGCAGCGCGTCGCTCTACAGCGACAACGTGCTGCATGTCAGGCCTGACACTTTTGCACGGCGGCGACGCAGCAATTCATCTGATACGAACTCCGCGGTGAATTGCATACGCGGCTTGATCGCTGAATGGTACGCTATGCGATCAGTTGCGATGCATGTTGCTGTCAATTTGCGCAAGACAAGCTGACAGATAAATCAGATAACGCGCTTAGCGTAAGACATTCACGTGGACGCTTTGACGCTGCACGTCATAATACTCTGGTGTTACCCATCCTGAGCTATGGTTGCGAAGTCTGGGGAGTGGACACTAAATGCGGTGCAGCAGCAGAAGCTTTACATCGGGACTTTCTAAGACGTCTGTTAGGTGTCAGGAAGTCTAC
>JAABUU010001511.1_pt1 | contig 38933 bp, 36 predicted proteins | sample 5559301 | NCBI WGS metagenome assembly JAABUU01 (sample SAMN10711884, study PRJNA513360) | rock metagenome | isolation source: Antarctica rocks | place: Antarctica: Victoria Land, Richard Nunatak white | reverse complement strand
TCCTGTCCCTGTCCCTGTCCCTGTCCCTGTCCCTGCATCTGTCCCTGGCCCACTGCGAATGACTCCGGCCCTTGCCCATGCCCTGGCCCTGGCCCATACCCAGACCCGGACTCGTAAGCCGTCTGCGCGGGCCATTGATTTGGCGCCGGGTACTGCTGCTGCAGAGGTTGTGATGGCGACCAGGACGTTGGAGCTGGGTATCGGTTAGGTGCCGATGGGTGTTGTTGCGGTGGTAGTTGCGGTTGCGGTTGTGCTTGTTGGGCTTGGGAATGGTTGCGGAAGAAGGCAGGGTTGAGGAAGGCGCCGGGAGGGAGGGAGGGGTTTGGAGTGGGTTGATGATGTGGGAGGTCTTGAGTGAAGTGGCGTGGGTGTTGTTGTCGTTGTAGGGTTGGTTGGTAGGGAGGGTATTGGTAAGGTTGTGAGTATTGGTGTTGGTGTTGGTGTTGTTGGTGTTGGACTTGTGGGGACGAGGGATATGGCTGGGGTGGTTGGTATGGTTGCCGTGGGGAATAGTGTTGTTGCTGCTGGGCGTAGTAGTTCGTCGTTGGCATGGAGAATGTTGGTTGGGGGGATTGGTGAGGTGGTGGGAAGGCTTGGTGAGGTGGTGGGAAGGCTTGGTGCGGTGGTGGAAAGGCTGGGTGCGGTGGTGGATACGCTTGTTGAGGGTATGTCTGCTGAAAGGACGGTTGAGGAGAATACGTGTCTGTCTGTGGTGACTGATCGGTCTGCTGCGTGGAGAAGGGTGGTGGAGCTGCGGGTGACATTGGAGGTGCGCCGTAGCTGTATTGCTGTTGCTGATCCTGGTATGTTGCTCGTCCGGCCCCGTTCTGTTTCTGAAAACCACTTCCTCGTCCAGAGCGTTCCCTACCTCTATCTCCACGTCCAGATCGACCTCCTCTTCCGCGATCCCCTCTCGCTCGACCGCGATCGTTTCCGGCTCTGTTGCCGTGCAAACCTCGATTTGCCCCCGCCTGGGCGGTACGACCTTCTATCGGAATCCCTCCCCGACCCATCATTTCATGCAGATTTGGCGGTCTAGCCAACGGGGTATAGAGCTCGTCTCCATCATTATCTTCATACTTAAGCTCTCTGTTAGCCTCATAACTCATTGGTACATCTTGTCTTGGGCCATTGAATCTTGGGGCAACATTGCGCTCTCCCGCTATCGAGCCGCCGTTTGTTCCAAATCTTGCATCCTTCCGTGCACGTCGATCCTGCTTGGCCCGTCTCTTATACTCAGCTTCCGCTTCGTCATCCGAGAATTCCATCTCGTCCTCTCCGACTTCTTCGTCATGGAGATTGGAAGCATCAGAACCCTTGAGCGCCTTCAACGACTGTGTAAAGACATAAGTCGAGTGTTGTTCCACATAGAAGATCTTGGTATCTTTGGCTATACCAGCTTCTGTTATACCAGCGGCATTGGTGAAGCGGATCGAGTAGTATGGTTGCTGTACTCTGCCTAAAGTCTCCGCGACCACTCCTATGACCGCTCTATCCTCGAGACAAAGAACCGATCCGGTCTCGAGGACTCGATACTCGCCGGATATTTTTGCCTTGATTAAAATTAGGTCCTCAACCGTATTCTCTACAATGCCCAATTCTTCAATCACCATGTCCGGCATCACTTTGATATCAGGCTTCTCCACAACCTCGTACGGCTTCTCGTTCTTGGTTCTTAGTTGACCTCCTCCCGTGCCTTTGTCTCCTTTCTTCCCGCCTTCGTCATCGGAGCCACCGTCTCCTTCCATGAGCATTCGCGCCTGTTCGGCGGGATCAAGCAGAGTGTAGTCGTCATCGCCGCTATCATCACTGTCCTCAGAGGAGCTGGAGGAATCTGAGGAAGTATCGGACGAAGATGACTGTATGGGGGAGGAGTCGATTTGCCATTCCGCTCCTTCTCCCCATTCTGGCTTCGGCGCAGGAGCTACAGCGTCCTCTGATTCTTCAAGCTTGACCTTTGCGTTGTCGAGGGCAGTTGGAGAGGTTTCAATGTTGGCGCTTCCCACCGAAGTTGGATTTGGTAACTCTGTATGACCGTTTACAAACGCCAGCGGTTGTGAGAGGTTCTGATTGTCGGCAGCAGTTGTAACGCCCTCCGAGCTTCCATTTTTCGCAACTGTATCATCGACTTCAGCAACACCAACTCCATCATGTCCGGCTTCGACCGACACCGAAATTGGTGCCTCTGTGTGTCCATTGACCAGGATGGGTTGTTCGGAGGAGCTGTCCATATCAACTGCAGTTGTAGCGCCCGTGGAATTGGAACTGCCCGAAATTGCATCGGTAGAGCTAGTAGAAGCAATCATATTCCGCCCTTCCGCCACCAAAACCCCCTTGGGTGTCTCTGTCACAGCAGTCGCCTCGGCCGACTGCTGTGTAAAGTTGTCAGTTTCAGTAGCAGTTGTAGCAACAATAGTCTCTGCCCCAGAGTTCTGGGTACCCATTTCCAGGTTCATTGGATCAATCTGAGACATATTGGGCGCTCATATGTACAGTATGTCAGGATATTTATAGCTTCAGAAGTTGTTAAACTCCAGTAAGCTGGAGTAGTGCCATTGGACAAATAAAAAAGTTGGCCCGGAAATTTATGGTAGCGGCACTAACCAGCTACTCCGGCTAACGTAGGACAGGGATCTGGAGCTATGACCCGCACAATTCCCACGAGGCTGAGGATACTACTATATCTGACCGACGTCGAAGCTTTGGTTGGGCATGGCGAAACCGTAAGATTCGAGCCCACATAGGCATGAGTTAGGATTTTGCTAAAGACTGCAATAGTCCCCAACGGCAGACGCCAAGCCCATTCCTCCTTACTCCAATCGCTGCCTTCTACGTTTTCCTCCTTGCCAACTGTCTCGCCGCACTCTATGCGCCAATACAAGATTGCGACGAGGTGTTCAACTACTGGGAACCTACACATTACCTAAACCATGGCTATGGTTTGCAGACTTGGGAATACTCCCCTGAGTACTCGATCCGAAGCTGGTTTTACATTGTTATACACGCAGCCATTGGCAAGCTTGGTTCACTTCTATCCCGGACGAAGACATTTGAGTTTTACTTCACCCGGATCATACTTGCTCTGACATGTGCTATTTGCGAGCGTCGCCTCTACTCCGTCATCTCCAGGACCTTGAACCCTAGGATCGCAGTATTGTTCATGATCATAATGGTGTCCAGCCCTGGCATGGTCCACGCTTCGGCCGCCTATCTTCCCTCCAGCTTTGCCATGTATACCACAATGCTGGGTATGTCTGCCTTTATGGACTGGCGAGGTGGGTCAAGGACCGCTCAGGGCATAATGTGGTTTGGCATCGGGGGAATTGTGGGATGGCCTTTTGCAGTGGCTCTGGTTGCACCGTTTCTGCTTGAGGAACTTGTTCTCGCTACTCTGACAAGAGATGGAATAGAGGTTCCGCTACGCTTCCTTGATGGAATTGTCAGATCTTTACTAGTTTTGGTACCACTCCTCTCTGTTGACCCAGGCTGCTTCCATGTGCTGAATGATTTAGGCGTTTCAAGTAGCCATGGATACCTTCTTCTACCACAAAGTAGTAGTCGTTCCTTGGCGTATCGTTTGGTACAATGTGTTCAGCGGCTCTGGCAGGGGACCAGACATCTTCGGCACTGAGCCCTGGGATTTCTATGTTCGAAATCTTCTGCTCAATTTCAATGTCTGGTTCATCCTCGCGATGGGTGTTGGGCCGCTCCTTTGCTTGCAGTACGTGCTTACCAAGCAGCCCTTTCTGCGAAGCCTGGTATTTGTGACTCCTTTCTATATGTGGCTTGCAATCTTCACCGCGCAGCCCCACAAAGAGGAGAGGTTCATGTATCCGGCATACCCTTTCCTCGGACTTAATGCTTCCCTTGCCATGCATATCATTCTTACCTTCCTCGGCTCCTTGGATTTCAAGGCGCTGTTCGGCAGAGCCGCAGGGAAAGTTAAACTTGTCCTGGCCACTGGATTTGTCATCTTGGCTATTGATGCTGGACTTTTGAGGACTGTTGGTATGATCACCGCATACCGTGCTCCACTCACCATCTACGGAGCGCTGCAAGAACGGGGTATGGCCGAACCCGGTGAAACTGTATGCTACGGAAAAGAGTGGTACCGGTTTCCTTCCTCGTACTTCCTACCAAATGGAATGCGTGCAAAGTTCGTCAGAAGCGCGTTCGACGGCCTGTTGCCTGGCGAGTTCAATGAGGCGCAGGTTGGATTCGGGTTCTTCGCCGGGACGTGGCTAATACCACCTGGGATGAATGATCAAAATATTGCAGATCCTGGCAAATATGTGAGCAGTGCTACCCTCTCTTATGCTCGAAGCGGCTAACGTCAAGCAGGTCGAAATAGAGCACTGCTCTTATCTCGTTGACTCTCACTTCCCCGGATCGGAACCGTCCAAACTGGAACCCAACTACACACTCGACACCGAACACTGGGAAGAAATGCAATGTACTGAATTTCTAGATGCATCAAGAACCAGTCTGATTGGGCGGACGTTGTGGCTTCCAGACAGCAATATCGTGCCAAATCGATTCCGCCGGAGATGGGGCCGTTACTGTCTTCTTCGGCGCAAAATAGCCAAGCAATGAATGAGCTATGAAATTCTAGCGTGCAAGGTAAAAGCTAGGGATAATCATAGCCGTCTTGGGGCCTGGGTGCTTGAACGGTCTCAATAAGCGTTGATATGTAAATGGCGTTGCGTGGTCGGTCGGTCGGCAGGGGACCGCTTAACCTGAAACGGGCAACAAATCCACCACATCACGATAAGCAAGATGACATGATCGTGGAACCTCGAATCATGGTCGCTTTACCCCACAATTCAGATACCCTGCTGTCATGTTGTGTCGGTAATACATTGATAAGTGATGATTTATCCAGCCATTTTTATCTTCGCTGTGAAGATCAATTGTGGGCTTGATGTTATCTGAGCACGCAGAGCCCTTTACATTCTCATAGCGCAGCTCCAATGATGGACAAGTATCAGGTCTGGGCGCACAACTTCTTCGAATATGACAGAATATCCGAAACTGCGCAAGAGATCGCACTACATCCAAAGCCGATCCTCTACGGAGTCTTGATCGTAATATTGGCGGGATGGCTCGCCATTTCCGCTGTCCAGAAGCTCAAGAAGCCGACGATACAACGAGCAAGCACGCCAGATCTTGAGAAGCCCGCTCCGAGGACACCAAGCAAATTTAAGACTCCAGAGAGACAGCCTGGAGGTAGGATACTTACTCGAACAGTGACACTGATACTAGCTGATTTGTACCATCAGTGTGGACTCCGGTAGACTTCAAGAGACCACCCGCGCCGCCCTACCCGAACTGGGATGTACACACCACGAAGCCTTTACCATATCGACCTTTTAGATATGGACCGTAAGTCCCATATACAGGAAAGGTCTTTGATGCTTTCCTAATGTGTGTGGTCCAGGTACTACATCACAATGGGACTTCGTTCGATGCATTGGGATGAGTGGATAGGTAACTAGATTTGAACCTCTTGAAAGGTACTCGCTGAATCAAACACCAGAGCTGGACAACCACTACCCTCGATTCCACGCCGACAAAGCTAGGCGAATCAAAGAGCGTGGCCATAAGTGCTGTAGGACGGCTCCGGAAGCCTTCGATGGAGCGTTGGAGTTGCTCGAAGAATTGTCCGCCTTCCCAGGATACCTTGACTGAAACAGAATTGACTCTTCTCAATAGCTGCGACTACCTCCCACAGCGATACCCCTCTCTATACCGCAAAACCGCGGTCGGCATGGACAACCTCCTCACCGGCGAGACCTTCAACACCATCGAGCGCCCCCTGGCCGAAGACCCCATGCAAATGGCCGCCCGCATGGTGCAAGACGACCTCGCCATTATGTTCGAGCGGCCCGACGGGCAATACTACCTCCTCGCCGGCGCCATCCTGCTCGCCGGCTTCTGGCGCCTCGAAGACAAATTCGGCATGCCCCTCTCCGAGATCCACACCTCGGGCGACGTCCCCGGCTTCCGCGAGAAGCTGGAGAAAGGCATGCTGAACTTCTTCCGCCGCGTCCAGCCCTCCGGTCCCGTCCTCCGCAATAACTACTTCCTCCAGGTCGACGACGAGCTGGCTTGGAGCCATAGCATCGGTGACGAGGACAGTGAGGGTATCGGCTGGTTTACCGCGGAGAAGAATAAGGCTATCCGGCACCACTACTTCCGCTCCGAACGGCAGAGTTTGAGGCGGTTGCCGCGGTCTGGGGGTGTTGTGTTTACTATTCGGACGTATTTTCACCCCGTCACGGAGATTGCGGAACAGCCGTATGTGCCGGGGAGGTTGGCGGCTGCGGTCAGGAGTTGGGGGGACGATGTGGGGAAGTATAAGGGGCGGGAGCGATATCAGGATGTGCTGTTGGAGTACCTGGATAAGAAGCATGAGGAGCAGGTCGCGAATGGGTTGGAGGTAGTGAAGGAGGAGGAAGTGCGTCAGTATCCGTATTAGAGTTTATAGCCTTGCACTTCTGTTGTTGTTTGATGTTGATGTCGTGCTCCGATTGTATATATGCCCTTCATCTCTACGAGTCCTAGCTTGCAATTCTAGTAGCTGCAAAGTCTACATCGGTGACTTGAGATAAACACCAAGATCCCCCAAAGATATATGTATAGACTCCGCACCCAACGAGTAAGCCCCATACCCATTTGTATGCTTCAGTACATTACGCCACGAATGCCGTCGCCCTCCCGAGTTGGTACACCAACCCCATCAAACCACACTCCTACCCTTCGACCGATGCGCTTGCGTCGCCTCCTCGATCTTCGTCTTCCGCCAGGTACAGCCGTCCGCAAACTCGCAGATCCTACACTTATACGCCTCCTCGACCGCCACGCCCAGCGCCTCCCTCTGGCCCGTCCACCAGCGCATCTCATCCGCGACATAATCCCGCAGCACAGCATCATCGTACACGAACGTCTTGATCCCGAGAATAGAGCCATCGATCTGATCTCGATACTCGGCCTTCAACACCTCGCCCACGCTCGCGGCCCCCTGCGGCACCGTGCGCTGAAACTCCTGCATCATCAGCGCCCACAGCCGGGCGAGCGAGTTGTGGTCGAGGAGGAGTTGCATCGAGTCCTGGCTGGAGTCGGGGACGGTGTCCTGGCTGTCGCCGGAGGGTTGTTCGGCGGGCGCGTCGTAGAAGACTTCGTTCAGGCTGCCGACTTGGGCGATGAAGGCGTCGGTGAAGGGCGCGGAGGGGTCGAGGCCGTAGCGGCTGAATAAGACGTTCGAGTCGACTTTGTTGGTGGCGAGGTTGGAGAGGAGGTGGCGGTAGAGCATCAGTTGCATGAGGGTTGGGCGGAAGGAGGCGCCTTTGGGGATGGAGTTCGTGCCGCGCGTCTTGACGTCTGTCAGGTATATCTTTGACGATGGCTTGGTGATGCTGCGGATGTCCCGGATGACGCTGTTCTTAACGCTCGCGCCACCAGACGGCTTTATAAAGTCCGTAATCGTCGTCTGATCTGCGGCGATGGCGTTCTTGCCTCCCTTTCCGTGTGCGGTTCGTGCTGTGATCTCCTCTTCGAGCTCCCGATCTGGACATATGTACGACAGCTCGTCGATGACCCCGTTGACGACTTGCCCGTCAATCACACCCCAGATCTCGAGTTCTCGAGTCAAGCCCGTATCTCTCAGCGTCCGCAGACCTTGGATGATGTTCCATATCCGCAAGCCCCACGCATCTTCCTTCGTCTCTATACTGACCGCTACGGACTTGTGGACCTGATCCTCCAGCGTTTTGTGCACAGCAGAGCCCTGCCTCATTGCCGGTGTGCGCTTCTTGCGCCCGTGCTTCGTAAGCGTATACCAGTATTGCAATTCGCACCATGACGGCGAAACGAGGTCTGTGACCGACAGCGCTTTCCTCGGCGCAGTGCGAAAGCGCTCCAGTGGCGATCTCGTATCTGGAGCATCGGGTTTTGTGGTAGGTTCCGTGGACACTGATCGCTGCCGTTCGGCGCGACTCTCATCGCTTTCAACTAAGCGCTTTAGAGTCAGTCAGCCTTATCTCCGGCAGGTGGTTGCTGTCCTCACCGTGCACGGTGCCGCCGTTGCCATCGATCTTGATCGAGGCGCCAGCTTTTTTGGCAGTAGAAAGCGGTGTGCCGCTCCGGCTCCATCGTTCCCGGCCAAGTATGCGAGGCACTTTCGCGGTGCCTGGCTCTTCATTATCGTCGATGTCGGTGACGGCAAGGTTACTGGAGCTATCCTGCTGCGAGGGCAGTTTGGCCAATAGCTCGTTCACGAGATCCTCCTCTTCGGCTGTGAAGTCTGAGCCATAGTCACTCCCCGGGTCTAGCCCAGTGTCGTGCCGATAATTGACTGGAGAATGGTCCATCCCAGAAAGTAAAGCTTGTAATCATTCCGAACTGGCGTATTAGTTGGCGGCAGTGATAGCGTCATCGATCTACATGGCAAACGACCAAAATTGGACGCCAGCGCGTGAAGTATATATTTACTGCCAGTGGCGATTGAAACCACAGATTTTGATTCATATATGGATCTAGAACAATGTCTAAGCATGAAGTGCTTGGTATATTAGTAGTTGTGAAGCAGATGGGGTATATTACTACATAGGTATACTTGAACAGGCAGCCTTCCGTAGAGACTCGATCCACTCCTCGTGTGTAATGAGCTCAAGTTTCGATGCTAGATGACGGTGGAACTGCGCCCTTGCAGAAGAAAGGCACACAGCGCCGTTGATTGACTATCTACACACTACCACCCTACCCTACAGTCCTCCTTCCGTAAAATTAAGAAAGCAGAGAGAAGAAATCCAACTATGAAGATGGAAAGCGTTCAGAAAGGGCAAGCGTTCAGAATCGAAGTGTAACTGCAGAGGTCGCCCAGGCCCCTGGATGAAAGAAGTAAAAGGAATTACGCCTCAAAGCATGAAGCTAAAGAACTATTACAGAAATACAAACGCTACATCCCTGTGTCGTAGACCAAATCCAGTGTGCGTCAAAAAATGCCTGAGAAAGCAATTCATCAAACACCAATAGCCTGGCCTCGCTATCGTCAGCCTCGTCCGCCAGGGGTACACATCTCTGACTTCCGCACTAAATTGCCTGCCCTGGGACGGGCTTCCTCGGCATGGTCACCTGCGAATGTGGGCTCCCCGGTGTCAGCTGCATCGGTAAATTCTGCGGGGCTCTAGCGTTTGGATTCATCGGACTTGGTCCCGGTGGACTGTTTCTCCTCTCACGGACCTGGCTTGCCGAGTTGCTTCTGTTGCGCCCTCCAGGCGATGTGGGGGGTCTGTGTAGCCCACCGCCGTACGGTCCAGGACTCATTGAGCGAGATTGCTGGGCAAAGGAACCTGGAGACCTTGGACGTGGTGACTGGTCATAAAAAGCTGGACCTGGAGAGTTACGACCACTGGCGGGCGACATCGAACGAGGCGCACTGGCACCCGTGGCGGACAGGATAGGGGGTTTACGCAGGTTTGGCGATGGTGCACCACGAGGTGACCCGGACCCGGTTGGACGGGGCTTGACAGGACGAGTAGATAGACATGTACGAGGCGCCACGCCTTGCTGAGATCGATCGAGACGAATACAAAGAGCCTGAGACACAATCAGTAAGAAGATACCTAGGGAAGAGAAGAGCGACTTACCCAGCCATCGTCATACTCATGTAACAACCTAACGAGTTGGCCAGCACGTAGCTCAAGTTCATCATCCATTGATGGTCTGAAGTCAAGCTGAACACGGTGTACATTGCTTGACTGTGGGGAAGAAGCTGTGGCAGCATCTGGGGTTATTGAATTGACGCTGAATTCTGTCCCTGCGGGACTTGGTACTGGGGCTGTTCGGCTCGCAAGGTTGGAATTGATGTATAGAGGCTTGGATGCATGCTGGTGAGATGCCAAGACCCCAGCAGCAACAGCACCACCTGCGACAGCAATATCCTTTGAAGGAAGGTTCTTGACTATGCCAGGCCCAGCAGCTTGAATATCTGGGTGTCGCGATGCAGCTTGAGAGGATTCCACAGCCTGAGGAGCAGGCGCAGGGTTTTCGGCGTGATCACCAAATGGGTCAGATGAACCGCTGGGTGAACCCGGAGAGTGACGTCCCTGGTTTTCGCTAGAACTCGGTAATTCTGCTGCAGCAGGATCGAGACTTGAATCTGGTGCCCCTTCGACAGCAGGTGTGAAAGCCAAGAGATTGCCGCTCTTTCTCCTCCCACCGAGATCCGGGTAAAACTGTGTGACAGGTCGCAGGCTGAGCCTCGGAGCAGTAGCAGAAGTCCTTGTCGTCCCTATGCTAGAGGGTCTACCAGCTCCGAAGGTTATCAAGTCACGGTCGAAGGCACCTTTCTCGTCATCTGTTTTCTCGTATGATGTGTTTTGTTTCTTCTTGCGCCCGTAGCAAAGAAGGACAAGTGCAAGTACAGCGCCGAGACCGAGAAGCAATCCAAGCGCCAAGCCTACTTTGGCACCTCCAGACATGCTACCACCCGTGGTATCTGAGTTCTTAGTAGGCGAGGCACTGGGTGATGCTGTTGCAGATGCCGCAGCGAAAGAAGATGAAACATTAATATCGGATGATGTTGCTAGCAGCGAGGACGAGGATAATTGAACTGGTGTAGTCAATGGAGATGTCGATGAGGCGGCTGACGAGAGCACAGATGAATCTATAGCAATGCTAGAGGATGGAACCATAGATAAATCTACCGCAACGCTAGAAGAGGGAGCGCTGGCAAAACTAACACTCGATGGATCAGTCGAGGCCAGAATGTTGGACTGCGCCATTGTCGGTTGACTGCTCGGTGGAGCGATTACTGCAGAGGGGGTTTCTGCCGCTGATGATGACGGTGCCGGTTTGAATGGTGGAGAGTCTGCAGATGACGCTTGAACCGGAGCACCCACGGGTGCCAGTGTAGTATACCCTCCAATCGGTCCATTGAAAGTCGGAGCTGCCGTAACATAAACAACAGATACGACGGTCGCAACTTTGGGTGATCCCTGCTCTGGCTTCATATCCTTGCTGTCGCGATTCGATATTGGAGGCGAACTGTGATCTCCTCCATGTTGTCGCCGATGGAGATGCTGGTGGTGACCCATCCTCGGAAGATACGCGGCCAAGATCAAGCCCAAATAATCCTGATATATCGCTAACTGCCCAAACTTAGATGGATGCACAGCAACCTGGTATGAAGAGACTGTCCGAGAGTAGTTGATCGATGTTGACGATGTTTTGTGGTCGCAAGCTGTCCAGTGAAGGTATGTTATGGGCAACAAATCTCCTCGTTTGTATGAATGTAAACAGTGATGGATCTTGCAACAAATGAGTGAATGCGATCATTGAACGTCGATAAAAGAGGGACGACGTTCAACGTTTCGCGATAAAGCGCAATGAGGAATGTAGCTCTTGGAGAGTCTTGGAGAGAAGGAAGGAGACTCGGCTGTTGTCGCGCGAGGAGGGAGGGAGGGAGGGAGGGAGGGAATTGTGGGCGGCGCCGAGAGAGACGAGATGAAATTAGGGGTTGCCGCCGTAAACATTGCTAAGGTACCAAGGTACCCCATCTAGACTGTTTAGAGACTAGCCGGGTTGGTACTAGTAAGATGATCTTTTGCTTACATAAGGTACTTGACTTTCTGCTCGGAGATTGGGTTGCTTCATGCTATCACCCTATCAAAGTCAGCCTCACTGACATTCCTCATACATGACTTTCTATGGAATATGAGCTGTTCTATGTATTATTAAATATAAAATCCTAAATCCTCAGGTGGATTGAAATCTGAGGTCTGAGATCTGAGATATGGTCTGCCGTAAATCGCCCAGTCACCTCACCCCAGGGCCACCCCCAGGGCCACTCCATTAGAAGCTCAACCGACACCATTAATCCTTTGACCATATCAAGTTGACAGCTTCTTACAAGCGATTTCATACAAACATACAAACTATGAACGCTTGCCACTGCTTTTCCGGAGCCCAACAAATCTCCATCAATCTCCATCAATCTCCATCAATCTCCATATCTATCAAGATCCAAGCTTGAAAGATGAAGGACTTATTATTTGCAGTTGAATGTCCACCTTTCAATCTCCAGCTTTCCCGTTGGGACAAACGTATGACACCCTTGTACTCAAAGAGAATCTTGTGTTTCCACTTGCCGAACAACTGCGATGAGCACAACGAGCGTATCGCTCACTTGCTTCTTGCGGCCTTACGATCTACGGTGGAAGAGCTTCCCTTTCTGGCGGGTTCAGTTGTGCCTTTCTCCAAAGACCAACCATGGCTGCACGATCTCCGTCCACAAGGTGCGGCATATCTTGAGGTCAACGATCTTTCTCAGAAGATTAGTTTCCAGAATCTACGCCAAGCTCATTTCTCCTCGTTACTGCTGGACACCGAACAGCTCTGCCCTTTTCCCCAACCTGTCTACGTCCGAGATGGCCCGATCGATGTATGCCGCTTGCGGGCCAATTTCGTTGACGGTGGCCTTCTCCTGGTCATCTCCATCATCCACACAGTCTGTGATGGGCGCGCTATATCAGATGTCATAAGGATTTTCGCCGAAAAGCTCCGCAAAGAGCAAAGAGGTGAGCTCCCGACCCGCTTTGTTGGTCACGAAGAAACACCAAAGCAAATCTATTCATTCGACCGCGCCTCCATACTTTCGGGTAACGGCCTTCTCGGTGCTATTGAGAATCATCCAGGCTGGACTGCATCGCCGCTCGCCTTCCATCGTGGTTCGGCTACTGCGGAAACACTCTGCACAACCTTTCACATCAATAGCAACTCGCTTCGTGCTTTGCAACAGGTCGCATCCTTATCGTCCCCATCGTCGTCCACCTCCGCCGCCCTCAACCTTTCACATCTACCAGATGCGCAACAAACCCAATCCCTCGAACAAGCTATCAGCATATCGACGCATGACGCCATTGCTGCCCTGATATGGCGCAGCACAATGCTTGCCCGCCACTGTGCGGGCATCCTCTCCGGCCGCACAACGACCCATGTCAGCCAGGCCGTCGACTGCCGCAGCCGTCTCCATCTCCCCGAGCCATATTTCGGCAACGCCATCTACGGGGTCAAGGCTTCCCTCGATATTGCTCACCTCGCTACCGTCATCGACAGCTTTGACGCTTCGCGGATTCCGGGGCTTCATGCCGCAGCGTGCGCAATCCGTGCGGAGATAAGCGGCGTCACTGCCGAAAAATTTCAAGATCTACTAGGCTTCGTGGAGAGAACGGACATGGAGGTACTTACGCGACCTTCGGTGCTAGAGGATTTGTCGATTGGAAGTATACTCCTGGTCAGCTACTTTGGGTTCGAGATGCATGAGATTGACTTTGGGGAGGCGTTAGGAGGGAAGATGGAGGCATTTCGGCTCCCTTCTCGAGGGATTATTCCGGGCATGCCAGTGGTGCTGCCGCGGCTGCCCGACGGAAGCTGCGAATTTGTGATCACAGAGCCGAAGGAAGTCATGCATTTTCTCGCTCAGGATGATGTCTTTCAGAGATTTGCGAGCACACAGTGTTAAGACCACACGAGATCCAAATCATATGGACTCTTACGCTGTTTCTGAAAGTAATTTCAAACCACAAAGCGGCAGTAGCGCCAGATCGACGTGTTCTAAATCGATACACAAAAGAGTTCTCTCACTGCACATGCGGAAATCTTCGATCTTGTAAGAATAAGAAACGAACACATAGTAGTTGTACCCCAATCCTCGTGCACATTTTTGGCCAACCCAAATACTGATGTCTCCTACGGGTTGTAGTTGAGAGTAACAGCATCATCGGGTTGATACCATTTGAAGCCCTCAGGTACCTCCACCGCTCTATTCCCTAGCCAGGTTTGCAGCGCATCCCAGTCCACACACTTGTGATGCGTGTTTGCATTCGGCGTCGGATTCTGGTGATCCAAAACCCAGTTATACGGGATGATTCCTGTATCGAATTGGCACATGAGGCTCTGCCGGATATAATCCACGCAGTGCTCGTAGTGTCTTTCATAAAGCTCCGGCACGCGCTGCTGTTTCTCCTGCGTGTTAGGGAAGTATTCGATATAATGGTCTTGCCAGATGTAGTGTAAGCAGTGCAGCTGGTGAGAGCCAATCGTAGCGGCGATGTAGCCGCCGCCGGCCTCGGGTGGGAACTGCGCTGACCAGTCGGCGTGTTTCACCCTCTCTATGTCCTCCTTGGCTACGCTGATGAGGCCATCTGTAGGTAAGATATCATCGTCATGAAGCTTAGCGAAGACCTATCTTTGCAGCGAAATTCAAAGGCTTCTCTTGGACTTGGAGCGAAGATCCATTTACCTACATTTCATAATGTCATACCAGGCTTTTTCCACCTCTGGGGTTGGAGGCCCCTTGAAGGGGCTTTGATGCCATAGCGAGCCGTTGAAATGTCGATGGACATAGGGGTAAGGAGCAACTGCATCGTTGACAGGCGCTGTGGAGACGCGCTCATGGCGCGCAGATATCAGCCTTCTCAGCTCCTTTAAATATTAATGTGTAGGACTAATCTAACGCCACGCTTACAATAGAAATTGAACATGTCCCAGCATTGGCGTCGATTGTACTGAAGGCTCCGCTGGGTTCCAGCAAAGAGCCCCAACATAGCTGTCACAGTCCCAAAGTACAGAATCCAGTACCAATATCGGCTCACATTCTCGCGCTTCTTGCCGAAGGCCAGGCCAGCTTCGTCGAATGCTGGAGTCTCCGAGCTGTGGTCTGCGGTGTGCTCTTGCTCAGGACCCTCCTTTTTGTGACAGCCGCGCATAGAAAGCTGCGCTAGACATTATAGCACTTCGAAGTTGCCCTTGCAGAGAGGTATGGGGACAGTCAACAGCCAAGGAATTCGGAAGAAAGATGGGGAGTAGCCAGAGGGTATTTGACAGACTCGAGGAACGAAAGTTTTTCAAAGGCGTTTTTGAACAGAAAACAGAGAAAGCGAAGTGCGATCAAAGTAGGGGAAAGAAGGAAGATCAAGGTATGTTTCCCCCTCACTTTCCGCCTAGGACTGTGAGATAGACCACAAACCGGTACTCGCTGATCAAGACAGCAGTCCGAGGACCAACGAGAGAAAGGACTCACCCCGATGCAGACTCACGGGGCGGATTGCTTGTATCGGGGTGCCGCTCGCAACCACCCTGGTTTACGTTACTTCTCTTTACTTATGTCGGACAGACCACTCGCAACACAGCGTGTCTATACCGATGATGTGGACTCCAAGATGACAACAGGGGGAGGGGAAGACAGCCTTTGCCTCGAGGAAGGAACTTGATTGGCAGGGAAGGACTTTTCTGTCTAGTAAACGGTCTCTTGGACTCGAACAGCGAATCGAAGCATTACGCAAACCGGAAGGGGTCCAACGGATCGGCGCTGTGTGGCAGAGTCCTGGATACTAATAGGCCGGACGTATGCACTCCCCGCTCTACGAACAGAAAAACCGACGCATGACAGATTACTTGCGTACACGAGACAAGACAGCCTTTCCTTTGCATTCCGGCTTCTGATGTAACAGTCCCACTACGTTGAGGCTCCTTGGCCCCAGACGAAAGATGTTAAAGAAGAAACAGAATCACACCCTTTCTCCCCGAGCCCTACTGCAAAAGGCAAGACAACACAAACGTGCAGTTAGAGGAAAAAAGAAGAGAGAACAAGGATCAGAATATCTAAACCATTCATTCTACTCCATAAGCTTCTTTACATCATCCACCTAGCCCAGAATGCTCAAAGCCACGCTTTTCGTCATCATCCTCCTCACCGCCTTCGCCGGCGCGGCCCCCACTGCTCACCCTGCCTGTACGAGACAATCTCTAATGCCCCCATCTTCAGCAGTCCAAGCTGATCCCACGGCTTACCAGATTTCGAAACCGACCCGATGTTGCAAGTCGGGCGGAAGGAAGCTTCGTCATATGCCATGGCCGGCAGCAAGAGAGCCCATTTCGAGACCGATCCGATGCTACAAGTTGGCCGGAAAGAGGCCAGCTCGTATGCCGAGGTTTAGATCGGTTTCCCACAAAAGGGAACACACGCTTCAAGTTATTTCGGGTGAGCACGAAGGGGCCCGCGTGAAGGGGCTTCTGTTTTTTGCTTCTTCAAGGCGATGACTGATACCTAACAACAGTGAAGCTGATGGGGGTGGAGTTTGGCCCGTTCCCCTTCATTCACAAAAACAGCGGTATTCTGGGGTTTGGTACCTAGGAAAGACCGAGGGATTGACGGCCATAGCGTAATGAAAATGGGTTCGAAGCCAGGCTGTTCTCTCATTGACGATCAAAGCGAGTCGCTTTCTGTGTTTCCACCAAGTTTCGTAATTGCAAGGTGGGAATAACTAGATAATCGGACTCTCCTTTGACATAAAACATGCTTTGATCCCAATCCATACCGTTTCTAATTCTTTGGAAAAGCTATAGACAGGGTAGAAGCCGTTTCTCATGTCTTAGCCCGTAGAACGAACCCGGTTCGCCCGAGCCGTGCAACGGTCAAAGCCGCCGCACCGAGAAGCATGCTTGTTCCCGCCCAGATTTGCGCCCCGAGATAAGTCCCCCCATCCGCTTGGATCAGTGCTCCAGCAATGGGGCTTCCCGTCAGGCTCGCAAAAGCCACCACGCTGAAGACCATTCCCATCCTGGTGCCGACCTTGCTGAGGTCGTCCGTGAGCGCGGCGAGCGAGACTGCAAAGAGAGACTGGATGGCCGAGGCGAAGAAACCGTAAATGGCGGCAAAGACGTAGAGTCCGCTGCGTGAATCGCCAACACCGATCCAGCAGTATAGGATGATGGCGACCAAGGTCGCGGTTGGGATCGCCGTGTTGAGTGGGCCGCACCATCGCGATGCAACGAATCCGGGCAGGATTCTCCCCACTATCCCGAGACCGTTGGAGGTGAGCAATACGCTGATTGAATCGGTCGAAGTGAAACCGGTGAAAGTATGACCGTACTTGTCAATCTTTGCACCTGTGTCAGTGGCTCGATCTGCTCTAAGATCGAGTCTGGAAATGTACTGACATAGTAGAATGCAAAGTACACGGCCCAGTAGATAAGAAAGAAACCGACGACAAAGAATACATATGGCATCTCAGTGAATGCTCTCCAGTCGGCAAGAGGCCCTGACCTCCGCGGAGGTACACGGATTCGAAGTAGCAGATTGATCGCGATAGCAACAACCAGGGTGACGGAACCCATACAGCGAAGAGTCCACCCAAACCCTGCCTTCAATTCAGTAGCATTTCTTTCTCTCAGACGCACGCATGGGGGTTAGCTGGAGGCCCTTACCGACACGCGGAAGCAACTGCTGCACCATAGCAGGATAGACCAGGCCACCGGACCCGGCTCCCGAAGCAATGATGCCCACCGCCAGCGACTTCTTCTCCTTGAAATAGGACGCGGGTACCGAGAGGCCGGGCATATAGAGGATGCCCATGCCCAACCCCACACATATCCCTTGGGACAGAAAAAGCTGGTAGTACTGCGTCGACAAGCTCGTCATGAAGACGCCGAAGATGATCAGAACGGTGCCGGCGAAAACGGCCTCATGCACCAGTCCGGCGTGACTGGCCCTGCCGGAGAAAGTGCCGACGGCGAGGAGGGTGAAGATTTGCATTGTGCCGATCCACGAGACGGCGGATGGCTCGACGCCGAGCGAGTCTTCGTAGTACGATTGGAAGACACCGAAGCTCGTGATGAGGCCCCAGGTGATGAAACACATCAGATGGCCGGCCAGGACTTGCAGCCAAGCCGAGGCTCCACCGTCTGGCGGAGGGCCGGGGTCATCGGAAGGCAGAGCTGGGAAGACGAGGTATCTTCTCGGCGGCTTTTCTTCCTTACGCTGCTCGTCTTGTTGCTCAAGACCCATGGTTGTCCTTGGGAACGAGGCAGCCTTGTGGGATCCCGAGGGGAATCTCGCGGTGACCTGCTCCTCAGTTGCGTTTTCGTCGAACCTTCTGGCACACTCGAGTCTCCGTACGGCTTTCGATAGTAGGTTGGAAAATTATCGATCAAGTCTTTTTTTGATCTGCGAAAAGAGTCGCGGTAGTGGGAAGACGAAAGGAGTTAAAGATGAAGGAAGCTGTTCCGTGCTACGTAAGGTCTTCGATCTTCGCCGGTAGGAACTGAATTCAGGGTTGCGCTGCGTGGGTCAACATCATCACGGCCGAGCGGGAGCGGTGGAACGCTGTGGAGCGAGATCTGATGTGTTTTATTGTTGTAATTGTAATAATCATTCTTAAGGTACAAATACCTTAAGGTACCTTATGGGCGGGATGACTTGCATGGACCCCACCTTAGCGGCGGTAGGAACCTTAATGTAGGTAACAACTAAGGTATGTACCTTATGCTCGGCTTCAAAGCCGTTCTGAGTACTTATCTCCGTCTTACTGCATATACAACATAATTGCCTCGCTGTGCTTTGTCAAGGTGCAGCTTGTGTAACCCTGATAAGAGTACAGTAAGACTTCGGCGAGCGGCGCTGCAACATAAGTTAAGGTATACGTTGTTCGTGCCACAAGTTGGCCACCAGTATAGAAGAGAGCTTGCTTTTGGCTTTTGGCTTTTGGCTTCCTGCTTTTTGCTTTTCGCTATACTCCGTATCTCATCTCGAAAAGTCGTGGATATCACTAAAATGGGCATAGCAACACGTGGTAGTGCGATTGCCATCGGATTCAGCTTTCCAATCATCGGCGGAGTTCTTGTGGCGCTTCGCTTCTTCGTTCGCTGGCAGCAAAAGAGCTCGAGGCGGATTGACGATTGGCTTGCCCTGCCTGCATGGGTTCGTTGTCGAAATACAGCAATGGGCAAAAGTGAGACTGATTCCTTCACCAGCTGTGCCTGACTGGTTGTTGTGCCTCGCTCTTGACGGGTAGGTGACGGTTCAGAGAAGACCTGGTTTTCGAGAGTAACGCGCCGCTCAGGAGTCTTCAAGGATGCATTCGCCGAGCAGCAGCCCGTGGCCGATCCCAATGTTGTCACGGAGCAGCAACGTGTTCTTGCGCAAGTATGTACAACTCGCTTTCTTGTAGCGCAACGCACTCTTGACGGATGTTCTTCGAAACGATACTAACAGGCGGCTTACCTCTAGGTGACAGGCGCATTGGTAATATTCTGGATTGCTTCCAATACTCTTATCAAACTCTCTATCCTATTTTTCTACCGCCGCATCTTCATCGGCCGGATCTTCAATATCTGCAGCTGGACCCTCATAGGTCTCTCCTTCCTCTGGCTAGTATATGCCTTTCTCTCCTGGATTTTGTATTGTGGTACACACCTTCAGGCCAACTTCGAAGGTGGTTGGGCCGTTTGCGATCCCTGGGGTTTTGATATTCAGATGGGCGTCTTTTGTCTGGATACCTTTATAGACTTCTTCCTCCTTATTTTGCCTGTCCCCTTGGTGAGTGACTTGCCTTGTGGCTAGTTGGAGGGGTGACCTCGAAAACTGACCCAGCGGATTCAACACAGGTCTGGAAACTGCATTTAAATCGTTCTCGAAGACTGATAATCGCAGTCATTTTCTTACTGGGGGGATTGTAAGTGACGATTTCGTATCATTCTATTCTTATCACTCGAACTGACAATTGGAAGCGCCTTCGTTGCCAGCCTCATCAATACAATCATTCAGTTGGTCTACTTGACGCAACCTGCAATTGCAAACACTGGAGGTGGAGCAAACTTTTTTCAAGGTTAGTGATTTAGAAAACTAGCAAGCGGACCGCCACTTACCAAACTGCCCTTGTCCCTCACTGCGATTTTCTTTCAGCTAGTTCTCTGGCTAACACCGGAATAAAGGGTCTGGTCTTCTCTTCTCCACGTGGCCAAACGTTGAAATTGGTGTTGGTCTCATTGCTTGCAACCTCCCCAGCCTAAGCTTCCGTGCCCTCCACGTTCTCCCCAAACAGATTCGGCGTGGTTGGAATCTGTCGTTGTCCGGAATTCAACACGCTGCGGAGAGACTGTCACTGAGATCGATTTCAAGAAGAAGTCATAGCAACCCTCATCTAACAAAGACTGGTGATCATGGCACAGCCTTGGATTGGGACAATAGCCATCACGGTTCGCTGACAGATCTTGAGCAGCGAGATTCAGTGGCTTCAATCTCTGACATTCCGCTCGTCCATATAGGATCAAAGGCCAATACTAGCGGAAAGATAAGGTCGACGGATGGCCCGTAAATGGCCATTCCCCAGAGCCGACGGAGAACGGGAATGGCGAGGTAATCTGTGGGTTGGATGCTATCTAAATGGTCAAGGTGCTGGTGAATCATGCTGTAGATTCATCTGAGCTCTGATGAATGCCGAATTACTGCTGAATGATTTTGTTGAAGGGTCATGGTAGAAGCAGTAAAAGCCAAGTCTTTTTCACCAATTCTTTGTTTCTCACACACTTGATTAAGCATGTTGATACGCTCTAGATTAAACCATCTGCAATTAGGGCATCATTTGTCTGTCTGGAAGTGGTGGAAATGCTTCGAGCTTCATATGGCTAGGAATGGATGCTTCAAGACCTTCGATGTGTTTGTCAGCCTTCGATCGTCCTTTTTCAAATCTACGGCTGGTGAATGCCTACCTCGGCGGCGGCCAACCGCTCGCTGCTCTGATAACGTAGCAGCTTTTTGACCAAATCTACGGCATCTGTAGGAACTGAGGGTAATAGCTCTGCCCACGGCTTCGGGGGAAATTTGTAGAACTCCATTTTCCCCCAGTCTGGAAAGGACGCAGCTTCCTGTATGCTGTCTTCAGCCAGATGGTGGAAGAGACACTCTCGTGAGGAACTTACCGGCCAGGTCTCTAGATTTGGTGTCCCCAAGGCCTGGAAGATGGATTGTATGAGAGCCAATTCGCTCCCTAGTGCTCCGGCATCGAAGAACGTTCTACTGCCTAACCTAAGTGCTTCTGCAACAACGCATCCCGCAGCCCAAAGATCCAGGGGGCAACCATAAGCCGCATTGCCAAACAATAACTCAGGTGGACGGTATGATGTCGTCCCCACGTCGGTGATCTTATGATCAGCCGGCTCTGATGCTTTATCATTCGGCGACCAAGCAATGCCGAAATCTGCGAGATACGCAGGCCCTGATGGAGACGCGAGTAGGATGTTTGACGGCTTGATATCTCTATGGATTACTCCCGTGGAGTGCAGAGATTCCAACGCCGAGAACACGTCCCTCAGATGCGACTTCACTTGGTCTAGACTCAACGCTCCCTGGCCAAGCAAAGCATCCAAATCGTGTGGCATGAAAGGAAATGCTAGGATATAATATCCACCTGACTGCCTGAACGTGTCAGTAAGAGCAACAACGTGCGAGCTGGCACATTGTTTGAGTATTCTGCCTTCACGTTGTGAATCGTGCGGTGGCGTCATGATCGAAGGTCTTGTAAGTTTGAGAGCGACCAATCTCCCATTGACGTCCCTTGCTTTGTGGATAGTCGAGCAGATACCCTCTCTGTAGTAAATAGCGTCCACATAGGACCCTATTGTTTTACCGCTCGCACTCGAAGGCTCGGCGTGGTCTAGATCTCCCTTTATATTCTCCTGATCCTTGATAGCAGTGGGTTGATACGCATCAATTGCGTTCTGGCATAATTGCTCGTACTCTTCCTTTCTGACTTATGAGTGACCAAACGCGACTTCGACCAGGCACGCTTGAATGCCCACTGACCTTGGACTTGGCACTCTTGTACGCCTCGTCCTCTATCGACTTCGCCTCCGCCTGCGCTTGGGAAACATCTACCGATACTGATGCAGCTCGATAAGATGATGTACTGCCCAGACATGCAGGGTAAGTAAGGATACAAAGAAAAAACACTTCGATGATGCGATGCAGATTAGGAGCATATAAATACGAGAAGTCAACTTGCATTTTGAATACGTTATTTAACCGGTCGGAAAAGCTGACATTGGAGCGCCATCTTGACTGGGAAGACATGGTCTACTCAAGCACCATTAGCTGGAGTAGCCCTTAGTAAGGAAAATATATCAAGTCCTTTGGAAAAAGCAGGAGTTTAAGGACGCGATTACATGTATAAACACTTCGCACTCGTCCAGGTTTAATATGTAGTCGACTGTGTAAATAGAAATGTAGTGGGACGGGACGAAGTGACTTCAAAACACAGTCGATATCCGTAGGGGCCGGCTCTTTCCCCGAGATGCATGTTTAGATCCACATACACTCTCTTCTCGCGCCGTAACGATGATCCTGCGATTGATATTAGCACATTAGTTTGCTTTGCTATAGCTTTTCTTTACGAACATGGAATTGTCGCGCCAAGAATATCCATCACTGCTGGTACGTCTTCAATGTTCATGCCCGCTATTAGCCCAGCCGCCATCCGCGCGTAATCAGCTAATCTTCCGCAGAGCTCGCTGCAACCAGGGCAAGCAGTTACCTTATTGAACGATCGAGTCAGGCTTATTGGGAAGGTCAATATAGATATCGCGGATTGGTTACAGGTACTGCCATTCAGCCAACTATAAACAAAAGCGCTCATTCGTTGGGTAGGAGCGACGACGGGTTGAAGAGGTCTACGTTCAAGGGTTGAGGAAGCTCGCGGGCAGAAGACAGCAAGATGGAGCATCGGAGCTTGGGTAGTGCATAGTATTCTTCGTCGTTATGGCAGATATTAACGGTCGATAGTGTATTTCAGATGCCATGGCAGACTATCGTTAGCTCGACCGAATCACTCGCTGCATCGCATAGTATGCTCGCTCAGAAGATAGAGGCGGATGTCGAGCGGCCTCTGAAGGACTTCTCGACGAGGAGCCGGGAGATTCTAGCTATGGGTACGGTACAAAGTAACCTTGCTGCAATGGCAAAGGAAATCGAGGTTGCGCAGAAGAAGGTGGATAAGCTTAGGGATAAGGGAGGAAAGGCATCAGCGGGAAAGGTGGCCAATGCCACTTCAGACCTCGAGAGTGCCACCCAACAATGGGAGTCACAAGCACCTTTCATCTTCGAGCGACTGCAAGCCCTTGACGAGGGCAGGCTTAACCACCTCAGAGACGTTCTTACGCAACTCGAGACACATGAAGTCGACCAGGTAGAACGAAATCGACAGACAGCTGAGAGCTGTCTTAATGTACTGCTGAATGTTGAGACTGCCGATGAGATCAAGGCGTTCAGTATAAGAGCAGCAGGTGGAAGACCAGGTGTTGCGCCAAGACAAAAGAGTAAAGGAGCGACAGGAGGCACACTGTCACCACCACCCACGGGCACAGTTGACGATGGTGCAAGTGAGCGGTCTGGTACATCTGCGGCCGGCGGCAGGCCAGGATCTAGTACTGGACAATGATCTTAGTCCCAAAATACGGATGCTGACCACTTTGTGTAGGCCAAGAGCAGCGTCATGGCGGACTTGGTGGGCTCAAGCGACTTGGAACGGTCATCGGTCGACGAAGACAAAGCACTCAGCCGAGTCCGCAATCTTCCGGCAGACCTTCATCGCCAGACAAACGCACTCTGGGTAGCTTCAGTAGCCCGTTTCGCAGGGGTGACAGCTCTAGAAGCACGGCAACGGTCCCATCTCCCGGTGCTTCTACGCAGAACCTACCTTCATCTCCACCGCGTGAAGGTGCAGCTCTTCCTCGCACTGCGGTGGTGCCATTATCCCTTGGAGATGAGCGGCGCTCCAATGAACAGACTAATGGCGATGCAACGGCGCCTACATCATCTATGACTCCCAACGAGGGAGTCATAAATGGTGTCAGAGGGCTAAATGATGTAGCACAACAGCAAGGGACTGAGACCGGCCCATCGCCTCAGAGCTCTGCTGTGGTGAGTTTGATAACAGTCTGCAGCGACGACCTAGGCTAACAGGACCTGGCAGCGGGATGCGGATGGCTTCACTATCCCACCATCTACGATTGACGAGATATCTCGTGCCGAACAAGATGCGACAGCAAAGTATGCAGGTCCCAGTCTAGTCGAGAGCATACACTAACAATGTCTCAAGTGATATCGATGCCCCCCAGTTCAAACTTGATATACGGAACGAGCCTATACAAGAGGAAGATGTTGATGCACAAGCCGCTCTCAACAACGTTGCCAATACTTTACGAGTGGTAAGCACATCAATTTGTGAGTCTGCTCTTTCATGTTGACACTTGTTCAGCAAGCACAGCAGATAGCTCCAATCAGGAAGCCAGGGTCCACGAGAGGGCGAAGGGACGTTAGGAATACTATCTTTGTACCATCCCCACAAAGTCCCGAGCCTGCGGCTGCCGAGACATCCGCTCTACCGCCAGCTTCTCAATTCAGAACAGGCAGAACGGGTACCCTATCGTCGGAGGACCATACAGGATCCGACACCCAGTCGATCCGGTCTTCGCATTCTCTCAGCAGCATGGGTGGTGGACTGGTCAAACATCCCGACTTGAATCAACCAGGTCTGAACGCATCTATCGTGGAGACCGTAAGCGCATGGTTTCAGAATGGCCAGGTCACGAAAGCGATTATGGTTGGTGAGCTGGCTCTGGCCTACAACAGCACAAACACCTCCCCACCTTCGAGTACGGAAGGTGTTCGTCTAGAAAACTTCTCTGTTTTAGAGAAAGTCGCACCGAATACTGCTTTCATAACGCAAGTTCCGGAGAGGTCCGGAGAGTATGTCGCAACTCTCTCAAGCTTAGCTCGTACCGCAGTGGCATTCAAATATCAGGTCCATCTTGAGGAAGCGACCCTTCCCTCACATGCGCCAATGGTTCTCACAACCACATGGAAGATCGAAAATCAACAGGCTTCTGTCATTCTTGGCTATGCATTCAACCCAGCCTTCGCGTCGGCAGCGAAGAGAAACGTGTCGATGAGGAACGTCACTATCGGAGTTGCTCTAGAGGGCGCAAAAGCAACAATCTGCCAGTCAAAGCCTGTGGGTACATTCTCGAAAGAGAAGTCAATGATATACTGGAAGCTTGGAGACATCACCCTCGATCAGTATGACTCTGGACCTCATAAGTTACTGGCACGGTTCTCGACAGAAACGGAAGCAAAACCTGGTAATGTCGAGGCGCGATGGGAGATTAGTGGAGAGGATGCCATCGGGTTGGGTAGTGGCCTCAGCATCAGCCATCAGGACCATAGCGTCGAAGGCGTTAGAGAAGAGGGTTTGGACCCTTTCGCTGATGAAGGCGTGACGCCTACTTCGAGTGCTTTGTGGAAAGAAATCCCGGTTGTAAGAACACTGATCAGTGGCAAGTACATAGCAGTTTGATGGCAAGATACCCGAAAGAGACAAAGCCTAAATACCTATCTACATCAACACGACTTCCCCGGTGCTTTACATCATAAGTGTGATATAATTGGATCGTATCGCAGGTAATTTAGCCAAAAGATAATCCGAATGAATTGAGGTGCTTTTCGATCTGATTACATAAGCCGTCGGCTTGAGCTCTGTGTTTGGTGCTGTGCACGTCTCCCCAGAGTTGTTGGTAAGGACAATCTCTTAAAGCTTTCACGAGCGTGTCAGCACGCGCCAAATCACAGTCAAGATGATGCCTCAGTCTCCAAGAAGGAGCTGTAGGCCAGCGGAGCGGTCTCCAGCATCTTCTCCCACCAATACACGCAATGCGACGTCACTTGCTCCTACGGCCAATCACAGGGTACCCAATTGGGCCTTCTCTTTGTGGTATTGAAGCCCATTGCGAACATCACAGCTGATATCTATCAGGTCGCAGCCAGCCGAATCGCGACGACACAACCTACCTACGATTTTCTCACTGGCGGATCAGCCTCTCCTCCTCAGAATGCCTTCCGTCAAACTTTTCGACAATCCCAGGCATCTAAGCCAGGTTCGTCAAGCTGCTGGAATGATGTCTCGCTTCAAGCTCGAGCTCTGATTCGAATCTAGATATTGGTAATGAGGAGTTCCGCGCTCAGATCAAGACCTTACAGTACGAGCTGGAGACGATGAAGCAGGAGCGAGAGCTAAACACAGTACACCATGCGAAAGAGCTCCGGGATTTACAGACTAAAGCGGAGGTAGAATATAAGAGGGCACAAGTTGTTTCGTCTTCCGTACCCTTGTGGAACATATCACGCTGATGGTGATATGGCAGACTTCGGAGAGCAATGCACATATAACCTCGCGCAAGTACGGAGCATTGGCTAAGGAGCTTCAAGAGTTGCAAGATAATGCTATGAACCAGAAGAACGACCTCGAGAGAAAACTACGAAATCTGGAGGAGCAGAATCAATCACTACGGGAAGACGTTGATGAGGGGAAGATGGAGCTCTCATCTTTAGACAGGCAATACAAGCGACAACTGCAGGAGGTAGAGACAAAGCATAGCGCCTTACTAGACACTCTGGGTAAACTCCGGGACGACCTGGGTAATAAAAGCGCTGAACTCCAGACCACGCAGCAGAGATTATCGCAGCGTGAGAACGAAGTCGGCAGTCTGGAAAGCGAAGTATTACGTTTGAAGGCGCAAACAGGTGACGCAGATACTCTGGCGGTTATCAAGAGGGAACTGTCAGAGCAGGTTACGCACATCAAGAAGCTCGAATCGACAAACAGGAACCAAGCTATGGAACTCAAACAATTTCGCCGCACTCACAAAGCCGTGGAACTTGTCGAGGAAGAGAAAAGGGTTTTGGAGAGGAAGTTAAGGGCTATAGATGATCTGCGCACAGAACTCGGGGAGGCTCAATTGCAGCGGCAGATCTTGGAAAATGAGAGGAAGGCGTGGACAAGTTACTTACAAAGCGAGGGATCCACAGGTGGGGGGCTTGAATTCGACTCACCCGAAGCACTTGCCAGGGCCGTTGTACAGGAGCGGCTAGAAAAGGCTACTCTCTTGGAGAAATTGGGTGCGGTGGAGCCCGAGCTGCTAGAAAAAGACGAATTGATCAAGGGTCTGGAAGCCGACCTATCCAAGCTTCAAGCCGAAGTCGAAAAACTCCGGACTGGTGGGGCCCCGGGGGACAGCCGAATCAGGACGAGGCTCGAGCGGCAACGAGCCCTGGCCGTCAAAGAAGTAGATTATTTGCGAGCACAGCTGAAGACCTTCGACGCCGAAGAGACGACTTATCAACCTGAACATCTTTTCGACGAGCAGAAAACAAAACGGGTACAGGAGCTTGAAGCACTGGTCGACGAATATCGTAAGGAGCTGCAAACGCTCCATGAGGAACTTGCGAAGCAAGGAGACGGACCTGTAGCCCCAGAGGGAGCCGGTACAAAGAGGCCCCGAGAGGATGAAGCCGACGACCGGCTCGGCCAACTATCACGGAAAAATCGCAAACTTCAAGACGAGATTGCCAGGCTCCAGCAAACTTCCGCCTTGCTGCAGAAGGAACTACAAGTCTCAGAAACGCAGCTCACCTCACTCCAGCAGACGTCGCGGACTCGCATCCTCGAGCTGCGCTCAAACCCCACCGCCGACCACGAAGCCGTCAAATTGAGCACCCTCGACACTCTACGCGCCGAAAATAAAGCCCTCTTAGCCAAACTCGAAGGCCGATCGTACAACACCGACACGGTCCCCATCAGCACGCTCCACAGCGTCCGGCTCGAAATCCAGGATCTCGAAAAGACGGTCGCGAGCAAAGAGAAGCTCATGAAGCGCATGAAGGAGATCTGGAGCGCCAAGTTCCTCGAGTTCCGCGAAGCCGTCTTCTCCATCCTGGGCTGGCAGATGGAGTTCATGCCCAACGGCAAGTTTCGCGTCACGAGCATGTACTATCCGGCCGACGAGGAGGGGGACGGGAGTAACAGTCTTATCTTCGACGGGGAGACGGGGTCGTTCAATACGAGTGGGGGGCCGGACAGTCGGTTTGGGATGGAGATTCGGGGGCTCGTTGATTTCTGGGTCATGCAGAAGAAGGAGATTCCGTGCTTTTTGGCGGCCATGTCGTTGGAGTTTCATGATCGGACTACGAAGGCGGCGAGGATGTAGTATGTATGTATTGTACACGCTTATGTTTGGTACAGGAGATCGAAGGAAAACCAACCGTGGTCTGTTGGTAGACCGGAAGGGTTGTAGAAGAAGGCCGCCCTGTAACACCAAAGCACCAAAGGAATACGAGTGAGATCCGCCTCCCCAGCCCCGGAAATAATGCAGCGCTCGCTAGATTCTTCAAGCCCGGACACGAAGCCCCACGCAATCCGAGCCAACTAGTGCTGTCAATTTGCCTACTTCATGCTCTTAGCAAGAGTCCACATATTCTCCATCTTCGCTCTCGTCAACGCCTCCTTCGCCGCCGCATCCGTCTCGCAGACTCGACTCCCCCACTTCCTGAACGCTCTCGCCTTCTCCTCCCCCTCCCAGACCAAAGTGCACTTATTCAGCGTCAGATCCTTCAACTCCCCCTTGTCGTCCTCAGCCTGCAACCAGCTCGCCAAGGCCTCCTTGTTCCCCTCCCGCACACTGTTCGGCGCCATATTTTCGGTCCAGTCGACACGATTCAGCATCAATTTCTTGTAGAACCGGATGCTATGCTCGCCGCCCTCGACGACGACGAGGTTGAACTTCGGATGCAGGATGCAGATGCCCGTCAGCGCGTTCTGCTCGGCGTTCTTGGAAATCTTGAACCGGTGGCGGCCGTTGGCAAGGTTCTCGATCTTGTAGACCGAGACGTAGATGCCCTTTGCGGCATCTTGTTCCTGCTTGGACGCCAGCTTGGCGTGCTGCTGGTCCTTGGTCAGTTTGCGCTCTTCGTTCGTTTCGACGTGCTTCTGGAATCGTTCCTGGATCTCGCGGTTCACGCGTGCTTCGACGGCCGTCGGGTCTTTGACGGCTTCTTCGCCGAGCACGCGCATGAGATTGCTCTTCTTCACTTTTGGTGGTGGCGCGGGTTCGAGGCCGAGTCGGATCTTGGCTTGCTGCTCTTTGAGGTCCGCCATGCGTCGCTGTCGTCGAAGCTTGGCTTGTTCCTTGGCGGTGAGGTACATTGGTTTTGGTGCCGGCATGTTCTTCTCTTGCGGGGGCTCGATAAGCACTGGGTGTTGTATGTAGAGTGTGATGATGGAGTCGTCAGTGTCGATCTTGAGACCATTCGGGTCATCAATGACGTCGTAGGATTTGCCGTTGACCAGCCCTTCGTCCCACCATTCGATGTCCGGTGGGTCCTGGACTAGAAACGCCTTTTCCGTGTCTAGATCTTCATCGATACCAGCTTTGCGCGATGACTCGGCGATACGCCTCTTCATCTGCTCTAAAGCGGCTTGACGGCGGAGGGCATTGGCCTGTTGTATGTATTTGCCCTTCTGGTTGAAAACTAACTGTCTGGTATGCCTGGTCTTGAGTGTTGCGGTCTGCGCGCCGAGGCTCGCGTCGAAGTAGGGGTTGTTCCTTGTCTCTTCCGCAGACGGTCCCGACAGGTCCAGTTGCTTCTTGCCCTTGCCGGTCTTAGAGGCTGGCGCTGGCGACTCCGCCCGCCTGTTGGCCATCGTCGTCGCGAACTTCGGCTGTATTGCCTGCCGTCCCTTAGAAGATCGAGCGTCTTGACCGGTATCGCCCATCAAAGCAGGGTGTAGTCCAACGTCTAGTCCACCTCTTGCCCTTGACAACCCATCCTCGAGTAGTGGTGCTTGGTACGTTGGTATTGGTATCGGTGAATCCATCCGCTGCGCAGCCGCGAGGCCGGTCTTTGCAGTTGCCGCAGCTACCCTAGCCTTCATCTGCTCTATTCTCGACATGGTGCTGCTTCCTGTCGTGATTGCTGGGCTGGCTGAAGTAGTGCCGTTTGAGGTGGCCTTACCCCCTTGCAGTCGAGCAGCGACAGCGGCAGCCTTTGCTCGCGCCTCTGCCATGATTTTGTTAACATCTGGCTTCGTACTGGCAGTGCCGTTGGGGCCTGGTGCTGGTGATCCATCGTTGGATCTTGATTTCTTGGAAGTGTGGTCTCGGTCGTCCTCTGGGTGAGGCCGCTTGAGCGTGTTGGTTGCCATCTCCGCCATCTGAATGTAAAGGCTCCAGCTAACTCTAAGGCGATTCGACCCCAAGACTGTTGACTGCTAAATCCACTGGCGCTGAGTCTGGTGTTGAAGTGGTACGCCCACCTTTAGGAGATTCAAAGAACAACACTGTCTGGTCGATGTTGAAGGAGCCGGCACTAGTGTGCGGCTCTGTGCGGCTCTGCGGCCTCAAACCAAGAAGTATGCCCCACCATCAACAGGTCATGTCGTCTCGAGATCACCAGATAGCCCCCCTTGTTGTTCGATTGAGCGTTATGGAAAACTTAGATCATCATGAATATCTCACAGCCGGTAGCTTCCTCAATTGGAAGCGTGGACTTCGGATTTCTGTCCGCAGAGGAAATCAAAGCTCTCTCAGCGAAAAAGATCCAAAACCCCACGACCTTCGACTCCCTGCTCCATCCAGTCCCAGGTGGGCTATATGATGCTGCACTAGGAGCCTGGGGTGATAATGCGTAAGCTCTATTCCATTCTACAACACTTGACGTCTCGTGCTTAACCTTCTCTTAACAGTTGCTCAACATGTCACTTGAATACGTACACCTGCCCTGGCCATGTTGGCCATATAGAGCTCCCCGTCCCGGTGTATCATGTTACCTTTATGGACCAGATGCTCCGACTCTTGCGGGGCACATGCGCTTACTGCAACCGGTTGAAGATGGCTCGAGTAGAAGTCAATCGATTCAGCTGTAGGCTGCGGCTCGTTCGGTACGGCTTGTTGAAAGAAGCAGAAGAGCTAGATGAACTACGGCTACAACAGAAGATACCCAAAGATTCTCAAGTTAATGGAGGCGGGGTTTCTGAGGATGTCGATTCCGACACATCAGAGGGTGAAGATACGGACAAGCTCATAGAAAGAAGAGATGCCTTCGTGAAACGGGCAATTAAAAGAAGTAAAGGCAGTACGAGGTCTTCAGCGTTGGTTGATGACAAGATTGGAGCTATAGCAGAAGAGCGAAGAGATATAGTCAAGGAATTTCTGGCTGCCGTTACGAAGGTCAAGACCTGCGGAAGTTGTCACGGGTTAGTAATTGACATCGCCAGCTTTGAGCTAACGCTAAGCGTTGAACAACAGAATTTCTCCAAGCTATCGGAAGGACAGGTACAGCAAGATCTTTCGGAAAGCCTTAAGCAAAAGGGATCGAGCAAAGATGGTACAGGGTGGGTTTAAGATGACGAATCCCTTGATTAAGGCCACCAAAGAGCGGAAATTAGAGCAGAAACGTAAGAGGGATGATCGGGAGGCCGACGAGGGTATCGTTGCGGACCTTGATGACGTTACACCTGAGGAGGATGATGAGGATGAAGAAGTCGAGATGCTCGACGCGGGAGGGGAAGACGCAGGGAGTAGCCTTGTTCAGGTGGAGGCAGTTCCATCAGAAGCCAAACGTAACTCTGGCGATGACGATACACAACAGTACATCAACGCTTACGAAGTTCATGCATCCTTGACCGAGCTCTTCGAGAAAGAGAAGGAGATCATGGAACTGGTCTACAACTCGCGATCGCGGCCAAGGTCGGTGGCTTCAGTCACTGCAGATATGTTCTTTATCAGAAATATTGTTGTACCCCCAAATAGGTACCGACCAGAGGCCAAGACTGGCGACGGTGAAATTGCCGAAGCGCAGCAAAACTCTTTGTACAAACAGATCTTGACTCACTGCGAACAACTGAACCAGATCCAAAAGGATATGAGAAGCAGTACTCCCAGCTCAGGCGGCCGACGTCGAGACTTCAATGATCTTCAAAACGTATGGGTCCGCTTGCAGGATGCTGTCAACGCTCTCATTGACCGTGACCGCAATCCAGTACAAGGTGCGGCTGGGAAGCAAAACGAAGACGGTATCAAACAGCTGCTTGAGAAGAAGGATGGTCTTTTTAGGAAGAACATGATGGGAAAGAGAGTGAACTTCGCAGCTAGAAGCGTTATATCTCCTGACCCCAACATTGAGACTAATGAGATCGGTGTTCCTCCAGTCTTTGCGAAGAAACTGACCTACCCAGAACCGGTTACTAACCACAATTTCTATGAACTTAAGGAAGCTGTTTTGAACGGGGTTGACAAATGGCCTGGGGCTGCGGCCATCGAGAACGAAAATGGGCAGGTTACAAGCCTCAGGACCAAGAACTTTGAAGAGCGACAAGCCCTAGCCAATCAACTACTCGCCCCATCAAATACCAACGTAACCGGCGCAAGGAATAAGAAGGTGTATAGACATCTCAATAACGGAGATGTTGTCATCATGAACCGACAACCCACGCTTCATAAGCCATCCATGATGGGTCACCGCGCTCGGGTGCTACCAGAGGAGAAGACAATCCGAATGCACTATGCCAACTGCAATACATATAACGCTGACTTCGATGGCGACGAGATGAACATGCACTTTCCGCAGAATGAGATTGCTAGGGCTGAGGCTTTGCAGATCGCTGATACGGATCATCAATACCTGGTAGCGACGTCTGGGAAACCCCTCAGGGGTCTGATTCAGGATCACCTTTCAATGGGTGTTTGGTTGACTAACCGTGATACGTTATTTGATAGAGACGACTACCACCAGCTCTTGTATAGCTGTCTGAGACCTGAGGATAGTCAGACCTCTTCCGACAGAATATTGACAGTCACCCCCGCTATAGTCAAGCCGAAAGCCATGTGGACCGGCAAACAGGTAATCACATCAGTACTGAAGAATTTAAAGCCAGACACACACCCTGGCCTGACGCTCACCGGAAAATCCCAAACTGCTGCAAACCGGTGGGGCGAAAATTCAGAAGAGGGAGTCGTGATATTTCAAGAGGGTGTACTTCTCTGCGGTATCCTCGATAAAGCACAGCTTGGTCCCAGTAACGGAGGCTTTGTTCATTCCGTATACGAAGCTTACGGGCATACGATTGCTGGCCGGCTTCTCAGTGTTGTAGGACGACTCCTGACGAAGTTCCTCCACATGCGCGCCTTCACTTGCGGTATGGACGATTTGTTGCTTACAAAAAAAGGTGATGAAGACCGAAGAGAGAAGTTAAAGGATGTGAACAGCATTGGCCTGGAAGTCGCTGCAAAGTACGTCACTCTAGATGATACAAATCTAGACAGCAACGCTAGTGAGCTTCAAAGCCGCTTAGAGGACGTTATGCGTGACGACGAGAAACAGATTGGACTGGATGCTGTTGTCAACTCTCGAACCTCAATCCTGTCCTCCGAGATAACCGCCGCATGTTTACCAGATGGCCTGGTCAAGCCCTTTCCGAAAAATCAAATGCAGGCCATGACTACATCTGGGGCTAAAGGTTCCTCGGTCAATGCGAACCTCATATCTTGTAATCTTGGGCAGCAAGTTCTAGAGGGGAGAAGAGTACCTACCATGGTCAGCGGGAAAACGCTTCCATGTTTCAAGCCATTCGAGACCAACGTTAGGGCAGGGGGTTATATCACGGACCGCTTCTTGACCGGTATCAAGCCTCAGGAGTACTATTTCCATGCTATGGCTGGTCGAGAAGGCTTGATTGATACCGCCGTCAAAACTTCAAGATCGGGATATTTGCAGCGCTGTCTCATCAAAGGTATGGAAGGATTGAAAGTCGAGTACGATACCTCCGTCCGCGATTCTGACGGTAGCATGGTGCAATTCCTATACGGAGAAGACGGGCTAGATGTGACGAAGCAGAAACACTTGACAGACTTCAAGTTTCTTGCTGAGAATTATCTATCCCTGTTCGCGCAACTCAATGTCAGAGAGGAATTCTCTAAGATCATTAACGATGAAGTAAGCGAGTGGCAGAAGGAGGCTAAGAAGAAATTTAAGAAAACTGGGTTGATTGACGCGATGGATCCGGTGTTGGCTCACTTCAATCCCGGGAGTAAGCTTGGGAGTACATCGGAAACCTTTGCAACGGCGCTCAAAGCGGTAAGATACCTTGACAGGTGAATTGACGCTACTTTCTAACAGCTTCATGTGTAGTATTGCGAAGTGAATCCCGAAAGGCTCCTGAGAGATAAGAAGAAGGATATCCTTGACGGCATCTCAAAGAAGACATTCACCGCATTACTGGATATGAAGTACATGAAATCAGTAGTTGACCCAGGTGAAGCTGTGGGCATTGTCGCCGGCCAGTCCGTTGGGGAGCCGTCGACACAGATGACACTCAACACCTTCCATTTAGCTGGTCATTCAACGAAGAACGTCACGCTAGGTATACCCCGTCTACGAGAAATCGTCATGACCGCAAGCAACCATATCACGACGCCGATGATGACTTTACATCTCAATCCGGAGCTGACAGAGGAGGATGGCCATCGATTTGCGAAGGGTATCAGCAAACTTACCCTTGCCGAGGTCATTGACACAGTGAGTGTGAGTGAAAGGATTGGCAAAGGGATTGGCTACGCAACCGCCAAGAGCTACAACATTCGCCTCGCATTCTTCCCATCCGAGGAATACCAAGCACAGTATGCTATTAAGATCCAGGACGTTCTGCGTACACTCGAATATAAATTCATTCCCCGTTTAGCAAGAACCATAAAGAAAGAGCTCACCAGTAAGGGTGATGCAAAGCTACTCAAGACCAGCGCCGCTCAACCCGAGATCGGGAAGGCGTCAGGTACGATTGTGCAAGCACCCTCAAGAGCTGGAGGGGAAAGGGAAGGCGGAGAAGATAACGAGGACGACGATGGTGACGATGACGCCACGAATAACAAACAGAGGCAAAACAGAGCCGCGGCTATCTCTTATGACGCTCCCGATGATGAGGAGGAGGCTATCGCCGATCAAGCTCGGCGAGAATCTACCCCTGACGCCGACATGGAAGATGAAGGTTTCGTCGGAAGCCCTCGCGCATCTCAAACTGAAGGGGATTTGCAACCCCAAGAGGAAGACGACAGCCCATCAAAAGATTCACCGACTGTGGCTGCCAAAGAGAGAGGGGACAGAATCATGACAAAAGTACAAGCCCTAACGCGCTTCGCATTTGACGACAAGTACGGCCAGTGGTGCGAAATCCGCTTTGAGGTAGGCACTCTATTACGCAAAGTCAATAGTATAAGGCAATGAAGACTGACACTTGATGCCCACAGTACGATGTCAACACAGCCAAACTCTTGATGCTCAACCTGGTCGAAGACGCCTGTCACTTCGCTGTAATCCAGTCCATCCCCGGTCTGAAAACCTGCATGCTCTCTGAGGAGAAGTCTCGAAATCCCATCACAGGCGAAGAAACAGTTTCCCCTGTCGTCATCACGGAAGGCGTCAACCTCACCGCCATGCACGATTATCAAGACCAGCTCGACCCTCACAAAATCTTCACCAACGACATCGCCGCCATGCTGCGCCTTTACGGCGTCGAAGCGTGCCGCGCGAACATTATTCTGGAAATGGACTCTGTCTTCAAAGGCCACGGCATAACGGTCGACAACCGACATTTGAATTTGATAGCAGATATGATGACTAAAGGTGGCGGCTTTAGCCCTTTTAGTCGTAATGGGTTAAAGGGTAGCGTTAGTCCTTTCATGAAGATGAGCTTTGAGACTACGGTGGGCTTCTTAAGGGATGCGTTGCTGGATGCGGACTGGGATGATCTGAAGGGTCCGAGTGGTAGGATTGTTGTAGGGAGGGCCAGTACGGTTGGGACGGGGGCTTTTGATGTTCTGATGCCCGTTGCTTAAACTAGCGCGCAATGCTACTCGCACTGTGGTCTGCATCGGGCGGCGTCGCGCTCCAGTTATCAGGCGAAAGTCGTGTGCATAGTACTGCTCCAATGTACAATCATCTAATGCAGTACGTCCCAGAAATCGACGCCAGAAGACGTTTGCTTTCAAGCGTCCATATCCATCATCGCAGCATCAATATCCTCATCTCCGTAGTCGTCAGGTGCACCGTTCCCTTGAACCACGTCCATCCCTCCACCTCCAACCACCAACTCCCTAATCTTCTCTTCCTCCATTTTCTCCTTGTGCCTCTCCAAATCCGCGATACTCCACGTACTGATGCCCTCCTGATCCTTTGCCCTAAACGGCTGCGCCATCGTGCGCAAGAACTTCTTCGCGCTCGCCACAGCCATATCCGTACTAATATTCGTATCCGACTCCAAAAGGGCCTGATTGATCCATTTCGGCAACTGGTTACGCTTCCGCTGAAAGCGCCTGTCCGCCAAAACCATGATCCCGTAGTCGTCTTTACCGCGAAGAACACGGCCCAGACATTGCGCGGCGTGGCGCATGGCGTCGAAGGAGAGGAAGTCGTTTTCGCGGATGCGGTAGGTTTCCCGCAGGAATTCGAGGCGCGCTTTGAGGATGCGGCTTTCGGTGTATTGGAAGGGGACGCCGATGCAGATGACGGTGCGGCCGTAGTGGTGGTCGAAGTCGATGCCTTCGGAGACTTTGCCGCGGGCCACGCAGAGGAGGATGGCGCCGCGACCGTTGCAGCATGCGGTGCGGTAGGTCTCGAGAGCGAGCGAGGTTTCTTGACTATCGGGCGTTTCGACGAGGATGAGTTTGTAGTTCCAGATTTCGTCGAGGATGCCCTGTGATCGTCAGTATTTCCAGGCGAGGAGGTTCGTGTTCGGATGGCAGCATACCATGCCCTGCCACATGCTGATTATACTCTCCATGTACAGGTAACTGGGAAAGAACACCACGATACCGTCTGGTGTGATCTTTGAGAACTCCATAAGGAGGTTCCCATAATTCCGCACATTCGTGGGGTCGTTTCGCGTTTGGAACCCTGAACTGATCTGCGCTTGATCGCTGCCTCTAGTGACAATCATAGGCAAGAACGACCTTCGAGCAAGAGTCATACTGTATGATTCTTGTACTACAGTAGTGAAACCGAGCATTTTCGGATACATTTCCAGGGGAGATATAGTTCCCGAAGTAATGATCACGGAGCTGAACCTATCAAAGACAGGCTTGATTGCAATTGCGGCATCAAGACATGTGAAGTGGAGAACCGGATTTGGCACCGTGGCCGTATCTGACTCGAAAGGCTCCAAGATGAGGAGGAATCCCTTGTCATAGGTTGCAGCAAGGGTCGCAAAAGTCGCCACTTCTTGCAAAGGCTGGTAGTCTTCTATGTTAGTCAGCTCAAGCGTTCTGACCAGCGAAGTCAAACGTTCCGCGCAGAATCTGGCCTTGGGTTAGCTCCGGCTGCGAATTCTAACTGGACGATGCTATACCTCAGCGGTTTCCTCTCAATAAAGGTGAGGTCTTTCAGATGTTGTAGGAAAGACGGAGGCGTCTCTGATATCACATGAAGGACTTTCATACGCGTCTCCATACACAGAATTAGTTTGAGGTTTAGGTAGATGCGGCGATATGTAATTACCTTCAGATACTCAACGAATCGCTTCAAGAATGCAACAAAATGCTCCGCCCTTCGAATGTTCCCAGGTACAGCTTCCTTTAGAAGGTCATCCGGCAATGCTAGTAAGATTAGCACAAGCATACCATCTTTTCCACTGCCTACGTACCTGGATTAGACATGAAAGCGTCCTCTTGTCGTGCCTCGTCGGCGTCTCGAAGCCCTTCGACGAGTTTCGCATACTCATTTTGCAATTTGTCCGCATCAGACGACTTCATCTCAGTAATCTTCCGCTCTAAGTTGTTAGCACCCCTTGTAGCTTTACGCAATGAGTCCTCTGTTAGGTCGATGCTGAGTGACTCTATGCAAACATTGTCGATGTTATGGGCCTCGTCGAAGACCACTATACAGTCCTTCGAGAGTTCCTTCGAAACTCGTTCGGCGATTTTAGGATCAAGCAGGTAGTGGTAAGAGTATATGATAACGTTGCAAAAAGGCATCTAATCGCGTCAGCAGTCTTCATTGCCCATGCTTCCACGAAACATACCATTCGCCTGGCAGAGAAGTAAGGACACTGCTTATGTTCTTCACCGTACTTCAGCAGGCCGTCGAGGGTAAACACCCCAGGAGGGACAAGATTATGCGGCTCTAATAGATCGAGGTTCTATACTCGTAAGCTCTCATTCCATGTCTGATGGTACAGCTGCGTGGCTTACGTCGTGGTAGATACAGAGGTCGACGTCCTCGCCTCTCTCCTTTTTCTCTTTTACAAAGCCTGCCGTCAAACTTCTACATCGAGCATCCACAACGGAGCCACTCTTTTCCCTCTTGACAGACGGATGAAGACACAAATTCTTTCGGCTCGTCAGTCCTAGACCCCTGAAGTCTTCTTTATACCCGAGTTGATCCTCGCGATACCTCATTAGTGCTTTCAGCTCAGCCAAAGCCTTTTCTATCTCAGACATAGTACCTGTATAACATCAGAAAGTTCGAGACCTATGATACGCTTGTGCGCGGTCTGGCTACCTACGTGAACAGTAGATGAGCTTCCGATGTTCAGGGTAGTATTGCTGGTAAGCCACGATCAGGGACAGGAGAGACACTGTCTTCCCTGTCCCTGAGGGCATCTCCAAAACACAATGACCACCGGCATCCAGAGTCCCTAAGTTTGGTCTATCAACACACTGTAGCTCAGGCCTTGCAGAGCCTTATGCAGCGTACGCTTCAAATCACACATATATCTATATTCGTGAGTTAGCAAATCTATGGACTTTGGTGTTTCGACGCTTAGACGTACGCATATTGCTCTGCACCACGTCAGCTGCTCAGGCACGGAGACTGCTAGTTTAGGTCTCTGACCTGGGTAGATCCGAGGATACGGAAAGAGGACCGGAAGATCCCTGCCGGAAAGTTAGCAAGATATGTTTGCGTTATGATTTCACACGTCTCGTACTCGATATTGAACTTCATGTTAACCTCGTAGACGTTGATGCTGAGATTGTAGAGTGAAGCCTCGAAGTAGCACGCCGAGTCACATGTCTTCGCGATCACCATGGAAATTAACTTGTTACTAATCACTAAACTACAGCGGATCCTACAAAGTTGGCTCCAGCACTCACACAACTTTTTTTTTGAAACTTCTTCAAAATCAAGCTCAAACAACAGCATTTTGATGTTAAAATCACAACTAAACACTTATTTCTATAAATCTGAATAGACAGAATTATTATGAATATATATTTTTATC
>JAABUU010001505.1_pt1 | contig 39033 bp, 46 predicted proteins | sample 5559301 | NCBI WGS metagenome assembly JAABUU01 (sample SAMN10711884, study PRJNA513360) | rock metagenome | isolation source: Antarctica rocks | place: Antarctica: Victoria Land, Richard Nunatak white | reverse complement strand
GACCGGGCTACGTCAGGGCGAGCTGCTCGCGCTTCGCTGGCGCGACCTGGACTGGGCCTCCCAGAAGCTTCGTGTGCGTCAGAGCTACGTCCGGGGAGAGTTCGGGTCCCCGAAGTCCAAGCGCTCGGTTCGGGCTGTCCCGCTCGCGACCCGGTTGGTCGGCGAGCTCGACGAGCTTCACCGCTCCAGCGCATTCAACGGGGATGAGGACTTGGTCTTCGCGAATCCCCACACGGGGCGTCCGATGGATCGCTCAAAGGTGCTCAAGCGCTTCAAAGCCGCGTTGAAGCGAGCGGCCGTCCGCCCCGTTCGCTTCCACGATCTCCGCCATACCTTTGGGACCCGCGTCGCTGCCTCCGGCGAGGTCTCGATGCGCACCCTTCAGGAGTGGATGGGCCACCGCGACTTCAAGACCACGCTGATCTACGCCGACTACCAGCCCGGCGAACAGGAGGCAAAGACCCTCGACCGCGCCTTCGGCGCCGGTCCGTCGGTCCAATCCATGGTCCAATCTGAGCAGAAGTGGGACCAACTCGCCTCAACAGAAACCGGCTCTGTGCAGGGAAAAGGCTGAGAACCCTACCCCCCTGACCGGGTTGTGGTCCCGGCGGTCGCGGGTTCGAGTCCCGTCGCTCACCCTGGAGATGTAGCTGCAAACCAGTGAAATTCAACCGGCCGCCCAGCGGAGTCATCTCGGTCGAGGCATCAATGGGGCATCAATTTGTCGGCGCAGTGATGCCCTGGGCGGGGGCGCCAGTTCGAAGGCCGCCGCCACAGGCGCGACACCCGTTGAGCGCAGGCTGTTGACGAGAGCCCCGACACCTCTGCCCCGTCACAGGTCCCCACCCGGGCCCGTCAGTGGCTTTTCGCGCGTCGGCGGGGGCGCTTGGCGAACGGTGTCCGCGTTGGTGGCTCTCGTTGGCCTGGCGGCCCTTGTCTGCTCGGCCACCGTGCCGCGCGCCTCCGACGCCCAGACGAAGTCGGAATTGCCCACGGTCGACCCCGGAACGGGTGATCTGCGCGCGCAGCTGTTGGTCGATGACTCCGCCCGGGCCGACGTGCAGGGCTCGCCCATCCGCTACTACAACGCCGCCCCGCGCTCGGCGGGGGTGGTGGCCAGCGCGGTGCGCGCCTGGAACCAGGCGGCGGTGGGCGCGCACTTCGTCGCGGTAGCCAAGCGAGACGCGCAAATCGTCATCCGTGCCGCCCGGCCCGGGGCCGGGTGCAATGGATTGACGGCTATCCGCGGCAGCGTGGTGTCAAGCAGCCGGGATGTGCCGATCAGGTATGGGTATGGCGCCAGCGCTGTGGTCAAGCTGGGGGAGAACTGCCCGGTGCCCGAGGTCAGGCTGCTCATCGCGGCGCACGAGCTTGGCCACGTGCTTGGCCTGCATCACCAGCGGCACCGCTGCTCGATCATGGAGCCCAGCGTGGAGGCCCGCAACGGATCGCTGGTGAGGCCCCCGGTCTGCTCGCCAGGCGCATGGGACACTCTCGTGCGCGGCTTGGTGGCCAGCGGAGACGCGCGCGCCGCCCGCGCGCTGTATCGCGACAGGAGCACCCGGGCCGACACTTCCCCCAGTGGCCCGACCGGGTCGGGCTTCGGGCCCCTCTGGTTCTGGGGTGCCATGGTGCTCGGCGTCATGCTGGTCGGGTTGAGGCGCGTCTCGCGTCGATGACCGGCCGCTCGACGCTACGAGGCAGCGGCCCAGTCAGGTCGCTGACAAGCGGCCGTCTATGTGTCCCGCACACTTACTTGATGGTCGGTACTTGGCTACCGTTGGGTCTGGTTGAGGTTGATTGAGCGGATGACCACGGGGGGTGCTGCGGCCAGCGCGTCGCGGCTGATCCCCGATGGTCTCCTCCGAAGACGGGGCCATCGCAGTCACTTTCGTGGCGAGGGTTTGCGCTGGGCGCAGAGGGAGCTGATGCCGACTGGAGAGTTCCTCGACAGGTCACGCGCCGCCCCATCCCTACGTGCTGAGGAGCCTTCGGCATCTTCACCGGGTCGGCCTCGCCTCGGCTGCTGCGACGGCGTCGACCGGCAATCTGCCGGCCGCCATCAGCAGCTTTCTCGGTCGGCGCGCGGAGCTGGGTGAGGTGACGGCGCTGCTTGAGGCCTCTCGCTTGGTCACGTTGACGGGACCGCCGGGGATCGGCAAGAGCCGCCTTGGCCTGGAGTTGGCGCGCCAGCTTGGTGCCGACGGTCTTGACGGCGCGTGGCTGGTGGAGCTTGCTCCCGTGAGCGCGGGCGGGCTTGTCCCCAAGGCGCTGGCGGCGGCCATGTCGGTGTCGGAGGTGCCCGGTGAGAGCTTGACCGACACGGTCATCGCCCGCGTTGGCGGGCGGCGGGCGCTCGTGGTGTTGGACAACTGCGAGCACCTCGTGGGTGCCTGCGCCGAGGTGGTCGACGCTCTCCTGCGCGGTTGCCCTGAGCTGCGGATCCTGGCCACCAGTCGCGAGGCGCTGTCGATCCCCGGGGAGCGGGTCTGGCAGGTGCCAGCCCTGTCGATCCCCCCGCCCGACGTGTCGCCGGTGCCTGAGCGGCTGATGGGCTATGACGCGGTGAGCCTGTTCGTCGAGCGCGCGGCAGCGGTGCACCCGGCGTTCGTCCTCAATGCGGATGCGGCGCTGGCGGTGGCAGAGATCTGTAGGCGCCTGGACGGTATCCCGTTGGCGATCGAGCTGGCGGCGGCGCGCGTCGCGACGCTGACCCCGGTAGAGATCGCGCGGCGTCTGGATGACCGCTTCGCGCTGCTGGTCGCGGGCAGCCGCAACCGCGTGGGGCGCCATCACACCCTGCAGGCCGCGGTGGACTGGAGCCACGAGCTGCTCTCGGCCCCCGAGCGCGCGCTGCTGCGACGCCTCTCCGCCTTCGTCGGGGGGTTTTGCCTGGAGGCGGCCGAGGCGGTCTGCGCCGGAGCGCAGGTCGAGAGCTCACAGGTCCTTGATCTGCTCTCCGGGCTTGTGTCCAAGTCGCTGGTGGTGGCCGATACCGCGAACTCCACAGGGCGCTTCCACCTGCTCGAGACGATCCGCGCCTACGCCGCCGACCGTCTCGACGAGGCAGACGAAGCGGCCGCCACCGGCCAGGCCCACGCCCGCTTCTACCTGACCCTCGCGGAGCAGGCCGAGCCCGAGCTCACCGGTGCGACCCAGGAGCGCTGGTTCACTTGCCTCGAAGCAGAGCGCGAGAACCTGCGCTCCGCCATCGAATGGTCGCTCGCAGACGGCAAGACGGAGTGGGCGCTGCGCCTAACCGGTGCGCTGGCCGTGTTCTGGCGGGTGCGCTGCCACTTCAGCGAGGGCCGAGACCTAGCCCAGGCGGCGCTGGCAGCCAGCAACGGCGAATGGCCGGCCAGCAAGGCCAAGGCTCTCTGGGCCGCCGGGTTCATGGCGCTCGCGACAGACGAGCCCGAGGCCGCCATCCCCCCCCTCGAGGAGAGCCTGTCGTGCTTTGACGAGCTCGGTGATCTGCAGGGCCGTGCCCGCGCGCTCCTGATCCTTGGCAACTCGAAGCTGATAGTCCGCGACCCGAGCTGGCGCGGCATGCTCGCAGACAGCGCCGCACAGGCCCGTGAGGCAGAAGATTGGTGGTGCCTGTCGCTAGCGCTGTTCCTCGCCGGCGACGCGCACGCCAACCGCAACGATCTACTCGGCGCGCGGCCCCTGCTTGAGGAATCACTCACGGTGGCGCGGGAAGCGCAGGAGAAACAGGGACTGCGGGCCGCATTGATGGGACTGGGCAAGGTCACCCTACGCCAGGGCGACTACCACTCGGCCGAATCTCTCCTGGAGGAGGCGCTCGACATTCTCCGCGAGCTCGGCGAGGACTACTTCAGGGCGCTCGCGCTCGAGTACCTCGCAGAGCTCGAGGTCGGCCGCGGCGAGTATCTACGGGCGCGGGAGCTGCTCCACGAGACCCTTGCCATCGCCGAGGTCATCACGGTCGCTGAGCCTTTTGGCGCGCTGGTTCTCCTTGGCACGGTGGCGCGCGCCCAAGGCGACCGCGACCGCGCCCGTCAGCTCTTTGACGACGCGACAGCCAGCGCAGACAGTCACACCCAGCTGTCGCGCGCGCTGCAGGGGATGGGCGAGCTTGCCGTCGAGGAGGGCGCCCACGACACAGCGCGACGCCTGTTCGAGCAGGCGCTCGAGCTGGCCCGCGGCGCTCACAACGACCTGTCCGCCGCCGCGGCGCTGCACGCCCTGGGCGATCTGGCACGCGATGGGGGCGACGCAAAGCGAGCGGCGGCGCTGCATAACGAGGCCTTGAACCTCCGGCGCCAGATCGGAGCGCTGCCCGGCATCGTCGCGTCGCTCGAGGCAATCGGCGGCTTGGCCGCGCTGGCGGGACACCACGATCACGCTGCCCGGCTCCTGGGAGCGGCCCAGGCACAGCGCGAGCGCGGCGGCTACGCCCGCGCGCCATGGGCGGCGCGTCGCTACGACGCAGATCTGGACCTCATCCGACAGTCGCTGGGCAACGACAAGCGGCAGGCCGCCTTGCGTCAGGGGGCTGGCCTGTCGATCGAGGAAGCGGCGGTCAAGGCGTCCAAGGGTCGCGGCCGGCGAGGACGGCCCGCCAGCGGCTGGTCGAGCCTGACCCCGGCGGAGCAGCAGGTCGCCACGCTGGTAGGCGACGGCCTGACCAATCCCGAGATTGCCGAGCGGCTGTTCGTCTCGGTCGGGACGATCAAAGCCCACGTCTCACGAGTCTTCTCCAAGCTCGGCGTGACAGGACGCCGCGAGCTCGCCAGGGGGATCCAGCGGCGCCACCAACCCCCAAGCGAGCTCCGATCGCCGTGATGACACGGCCAAGGGACGTGGCGAACCAACCATTACCGCTACCGGTCCTGCGCAAGTCCGGGGCATGCCTGGTGGCCACCGAAACGGACCCAGCCGCAGGGCGAACAGCGGCGAGAGGCCTCGACTCCGCCAGGTGCAGACTTACTTAATACAGGTCCGAACTGGCCAATGTTCTTTTTGGGTTTGTTCCGTTAGCCTCTGCCGCGCAGGAGCCGCATTGGGCACTGTGGCGCATCCGAACAGCTTTAACTGACGGGGGAACCGCCTTGCATCGCTTCCAGCAGCTCACGGCGCCAGCGCCGGCAGGGTCTTCCGTCTTGGGGCCCGCCCATGGTCGCGCTTCTGTTTTCCGGTTGGGCTTGCTCATCGGCGCGCTCACGATCGTCCTGTTCGCCGGCTCCGCGACCGTTGCCCACGCAGCCACATTGTCGTGGTCTGGTCCGATCCCGCTGGACAGCACGGGCGCCGGGCAGGGCCTGAACAACGTGGCGTGCCCGTCGGCGAACCAGTGCATCGCCGTTGACGGCCGTGGGCAGGAGGTGACGTTCAACCCGACCAACCCGGGCAACCCGACGCGCACCACCATCGACCCCGGGGGTTTCCTGCGTGCGGTGGCGTGCCCGTCGCCGACCCAGTGCACCGCGGTCGACATCCGTGGACAGCAGGTGACGTTCAACCCGACCAACCCGGGCGCCGCGACGCGCACCACAATCGACACCGGCCAGCAACTTACCGCGGTGGCGTGCCCGTCTGTGAGCCAGTGCACCGCCGTCGACGCCCTTGGAAACGAGGTGACGTTCAACCCGACGGCGCCGGGCAACCCGACCCCCCTCCTCATCGACCCGGGCACGGGCGGCTTCGGCGGCGGCCTGAACTCGGTGGCGTGCCCGTCGACCGACCAGTGCACCGCCGTCGACGACACCGGGCAGGAGCTGACGTTCAACCCGACCAACCCGGGCAACCCGACCCCCACCACCATCGACCCCCGGCGCCTGCGCAGCGTGGCGTGCCCAGCGACGAGCCAGTGCACCGCCGTCGGCGACGGCGGGCGGCAGGTGACGTTCAACCCGACCAATCCCGGCACCCGGGCCGCCACCACGGTCGACGCCGGCCAGCGACTCTCCAGGGTGGCGTGCCCGTCGGCAGCCCAGTGCACCGCCATCGACCTCACCGGGCAGCAGGTGACGTTCAACCCGACCAGCCCGGGTACCCCGACCCCCACCACGGTCGACGCGGGCCAGGGACTCTCCGGGGTGGCGTGCCCGTCTGTGAGCCAGTGCACCGCCGTCGACGGCACGCTCGGGCGGCAGGCGACCTTCAACCCGACCAACCAGCGCATCACCCCGACCCCCACCCTCATCGAGAGCGGCAACTTTCTGCTGGGCGTGGCGTGCCCGTCGGCCAGCCAGTGCACCGCCGTCGCCAGCGCCGGGCAGCAGGTGACGTTCAACCCGACCAGCCCGGGCACCCCGACCCCCACCACGGTCGACCCCGTCGGCAACAGCCTGCGCGCGGTGGCCTGCCCATCGACGAGTCAGTGCACTGCCGTGTTCAGTGAAATGCAGGCGACGTTCAACCCGACCAACCCGGGCACCCCGACCCCCACCACCATCGACCCCGGCAATGAACCGGTTTCGGTGGCGTGCCCGTCGACCAGCCAGTGCACCGCCGTCGATCGCGCCGGAAACGTGGTGACGTTCAACCCGACCAGCCCGGGTACCCCGACCCCCACCACCATCGACTCCTCCGGCCGTGGCCTGACGGGGGTGGCCTGCCCGTCGGCGACCCAGTGCACCGCCATTGACGGCCGTGGGCAGGAGGTGACGTTCAACCCGAACAACCCGGGCACCCCGACCCCCACCACGGTCGACCCCAGCGGCAGCAATGGGGTGGCGTGCCCGTCGGCGACCCAGTGCACGTCCGTTGATTTCCGGGGGAACGAGGTGACGTTTGACCCGACCAACCCGGGGACCCCGACGCCAAACGCCATTGATGCCGGCAACCAGCTGTTCGCGGTGGCGTGCCCGTCGGTGAGTAAGTGCGTCGCCGTCGACGTCTCCGGCCGTGCCGTCGAGGGCGATCCAGCCCATCCCGACAGCTTTACGATCGTCCCGATCGCCGGGGCCAACTCGCTTCTTGGCGTTGCCTGCAGCTCGGTAACGCAGTGCGTGACCGTCGATCAGGTGGGCAACGGGTTCGTGGGCAGCGTGCCCACGACCGGTGGCGGGGGCGGTGGCTCGGGTAGCGGGGGCGGTGGCTCGGGTAGCGGGGGCGGTGGCTCGGGGACCGGGCCGGGCGTGGGCGGCATCATCCCGGGGACGACGATCGTTCCACCGGTGGTGCGGTTGCCGCGGGCCAACCTGCCGGGGTTGCGGCTGGGTGCGCGACGCTTGGTGCATGGGCGCAGGACGATCTTCATCGTCCACGGGGCGCTCCGGTTGCCGCCGGGCATCACTAGGTTGCTGGCCTCCTTGCCGCCCAGGATCCGCGAATCGCGGCGCTCGCTGGTCTGTCGCGGGTCTGTCAGCGTGGCTGCGCGGCGCGGGCACAAGACCGGCGCGGTCAGAACCGTGGGGTTGCGCAAGGACTGCTTGTTCTCGCTGACGATCGTGATGCCCACGGCCAAGCTGGGTCGCAAGGGACGCTACAACGTCGGCGGGCGCTTCCACGGCAACAAGTACCTAAACGCCCGCTCCCAGACCACCAACATCCGCTAGTCGAGCCCCCAGCCTGGCTGAAATCACCGGGATGAGCCGCGCTGCCGACCGGCTAGCGTGAGACGTGATGAGTACCCCAATCGAACACAGAGGAGTGTCCCAAGGAGAGGGCAGCCGCAGTCGCCCTGAGCGCCGCATCGCGCTGCTCGGGGTGCTCCTGCTCGCCGCCGTCGGGGGCGCGCTGCCGGCCGGGGCGGCGGCCGAGCAGGCGTCTGGGCCGGGTCCGCCGGCGGCAGGCGCGCTGGACGCCGGTGCCCTTCATAGCTGCGCAGTGCTGGTCGCGGGCAGCGTGCGTTGCTGGGGCTACGGGGCCAACGGACAGCTTGGCTATGGCAACCCCGACACGGTCGGTGACGATGAGACCCCGGCATCGGTCGGGCCGGTGAACCTAGGCGCGGGGCACACCGCCAGGGCGATCGCCACCGGCGACTTTCACACCTGCGCGATCCTTGACGATGGCAGCGTGCGCTGCTGGGGCTACGGCGCCGACGGGCGGCTGGGCTATGGGAACACCAACGATGTCTCTGATCCCAGCTCGGTCGGGCCGGTAGACCTCGGCGGCCACCGAGCCCAGGCGATCACCGCTGGCTCAGCCCACACGTGCGCGATCCTCGACGATGGCAGCGTGCGCTGCTGGGGCTACGGCGGCGGCGGGCTTCCCCGGGACGGGCGGCTGGGCTATGGCAACACCGATGACGTCGGCGACAATGAGACCCCCGGGTCGGTCGGGCCGGTAAAGCTCGGGGGCCGTGCCGTGGCCATCAGCGCTGGCGGTGCCCACACCTGCGCGGTCCTTGCCGATGGCAACGTGCGCTGCTGGGGGCGTAACGACTCCGGACAGCTCGGCTACGGGAACCGGACCTGGATCGGCGACACGCCGACCACGACACCAGACACGGCCGGGCCGGTGAACCTCGGCACGGGACACACCGCCAAGGCGATCAGCGCCGGGGGCGCCCACACCTGCGCGATGCTTGACGATGGCAACGTGCGCTGCTGGGGCGACGGCGGCGCCGGCCAGCTGGGCTATGCCAACACCAACAACGTCGGCGACACTCCGGCCACGACGCCTGACACGGCCGGCTCGGTGGACCTGGGCTCAAGGCGTAGCGCCGTGGCGATCAGCGCCGGCGACGCGCATACCTGCGCGGTCCTTGACGATGGCAACGTGCGCTGCTGGGGCTCGGCCGCCAACGGCCGCCTGGGCTACCCCACCCTCGACAGCCTAGGCAACCAGGACAACGTCGGCGATAACGAGACCCCCGGCTCGGTCGGCCCGGTGGACCTGGGCTCGGGGCGCACCGCAACGGCGATCAGCGCCGGCGGCCAGCACACCTGCGCGCGTCTTGACGATGGCCACGTGCGCTGCTGGGGCAAAGGCGCCGACGGCCGACTCGGATACTGCAACACCGACAGCATCGGTGACAACGAGACCCCGGGGTCGGTCGGCGCGGTCAACCTCGAGCTGGGCGACGGGGGAGCGGGCTGCGCGATCATCCCGGCGTCGCCGGGCGGTGGCCCGGGCGTCGCGCCGGTGGCAGGCCCGGGGCCGCCCGGTGGTGGTCATCCGGCCGTCCGGCCGCGCCGGGGCCGTCGTCCGGTGGATCCGTATGTCTCCCAGGCGTTGCGCGCGGGTGCGCTGAGCGGGTGCGTGCAGAAAGCCGCGCGCGGCACGAAGGGCCACCGAACCCGCGCGCAGAAGGATTGCCTGAAGCGCTACGGACGCACCCCGGGCCGCGTCACACGGGTGCGCGCGCGGGCGGTCTCTCCCACCGCGGTCGTGCTCAGCTTCACCGCCCCGGGCAGCGACGGTCCCACCTCGCCCCCGGCCCGCGCATATCTGATCAAGCAGTCGCGCCGCCCGATCCGCGGCGGTCGCGCCTTTCGTCGTGCGCAGACGCTGTGCAAGGGCAGTTGCCGGTTCAGGGTGGCCTCGGTCGGTACGAAGGTCATCCTCACCGTCACCCACCTGCTTCCCCACAGCACCTACTTCTACGCGATCGTCGCCCGCGACAACGTCTCTGGCCGGCTCGGCCCGCGCTCCCCAACAATTGCGATACGCACGCGGTAGGACCGTTCGCAGCCGTGCCGGGCAGCCCCATCCCGATGTCAGGTCCGCGACTCCCGCTGATAACTCGGCTGAAACGGTTCTCCAGAGCGTTCCTGAACGCGCCATGCGAGCCCACACAAGTGGGCCGCGACCGATTCGTTGGGTGAAATCGGCGCTTGGGCGCCCAGTCGGGTGGAGCAGTGCTGCTCGAACTCGACCGGTGGGACGTCGCCGAGGCTCTCGTGCAGCCGGGTGTGGTTGAACCAGCCGATGTCCTCGATGATCGCCAGCAGATGTCGATTACGAAGCTGAGGAACACCGGTGAACCGGGCTCGGGACACTGACGCGGAGGGCTCGATCGCCTTCGTTGCAGGCCGCTTGGACGCTGGAGGTCGACCCCGGAGGTCGATCTAGCGCGAGTAGATCGCCGGCCGGTAGCGCGGCTCGGGAATCTGGCGCCCCGCGTCTCGCGCGGCGGCCAGCCATGCCTGCTTGGCGCGTTCAACCTCCGCGAGCGCCTCCTCGGGGCTCGAGCCGAACGCCGAGCACGCCTCGAGGTCCGGGACGTCGGCGATATAGCCGCCGTCATCCTCGCTGTAGAAGACGTTGATGTGGTAGTCGCTCATTCGTCGCTCTCCAGGCTCAACCGTAGCGCTCGACCAAGCGCAGCAGCTGGCGTACCTGGTAGGGCTTGGCCTGGCCGTGAACCTCCTGGAGGTTGAGCAGCTCCGCGACGTCTGGATGGACGTAGATGTGATGGCTGCCGGTGCCCCGGCGCAGCTCGAAGCCCAAGCCCTCGGCAAGGCTCCGAAGGTCCGCGAAGGCCACGTTCTTGACCTCGCCACGGGCGAGCCTCGCCAAGAGCCTGCGCCGATTCATGCGCCGACCGTAGCCGCCGCTTGAGACGCAATCTCTGGCCGGGCCCTCTACAGGCTGCTCAATGTCGCTCCTCGCGCCAAGCAGCGCTGTGCCAGAGGCCACAGGATGCCCGACGGGTCAGGGAAGCAGTCCGGAGCTCCGCCGAGTCGCTGAGCCCGCGGCCGGTCACCCGCCCCAACTGCTCTCTGCTCGCCGACGGAGTCGAGCCCGGCCCGTTAGTCGCCGAAGGGTGATAACGTAGTCGCGTGGAACGACTAAACGATTGGCTCCCTGCCGGCCCGCCGATCCGTGAGGATCAGCAGATCGGCCGTGGCTCGACCATCGCCGATGTCACCGCTCGCTTGCGCCAGGCTGAGGTGCTCAAGCTCCTCGAGGCCCCGGCGCGTGGGCAAGACCAGCGTGGCGCGCGCTGCCCTCGACCGCATCGCCGCCGAAGGTGGAATCTGCGCCGAAGTCAACCTGGCCGAGCGGCGCACGCCGGAGGCGACGGCCGAAGCCCTGGCCAAGAGGCTGGCGCCCGGCCTGGTCAACGCGGCCCGCGGCGGCATGGGACGCGTGGTCGGTCGTCTGTCCCGCGCCCGGTCCGAGCAGGCGCTGGGCCCAGAGTCCTCGTTCAGCATCCGCCTGGTCGGCGAGCTGGTCCATGAGGCCCCCGACATCACGCTGGTCCTAGAGCGGGCGCGCCGCCGGATCCCCGATGTGCCGTTCGCGGTGCTGCTCGACGAGGCCCACGTGCTCGCCGACTGGCCCGGCGCCGAGAGCCTCGGGGCGGCTCTGCGCGACAACGCCCACGCCATGGGCGCTGTCATCGCCTCCAGCGAAGCGCGCGCGCTGGAGCGCCTGACCGCAGACGACGGCTCTTTGCGCTTCGTCGGCCAGCGGTTCCCGCTGTCTCCCATCGCGCGCCCTGATTGGGAGCATGAGCTGGCCCAGCGCTTCGCCCGGCTCGATGTGCCGATCGAGCCCACCGCGCTGGCGCTGCTGCTCGACGAGTCAACCGGTCATCCCTACTGCACCATGCTGCTCGCGCGTGAGGCGGCGCGGGTGGCCGAGGAGGTAGGCCGCACCACCGAGGCGGCGGTGCGAGCCGCGCTGCTCACCGTGGCCCAGGACGAGGCCTGGCAGCGGCTGCGATGACCGATCTCACCCCTGCCGAGGTCTACGGACCGGAGGTGATCGACAACGTGAAGGCCCGCCTGGCGGACGGCCCGGTGCTCCTGATCGGACGGGTCCGCTCGGGCGCTGACGACGTGGCCCGTCATGTGGGCGGCGAGCATGGCGTGGTCATCGACGGTGCGGCGGCCTTCGACTACCGCGCCCTGGTCACAACGGCGTTGAGGGCGGTCGCGGGTCGCCTCGCTCATCCGCTGGTCCCTGACCAGCTCAGCGGGGGCGGCGCCACGGCATCGCGCTCTCTTCGAGCATTGGCCGAGGGCTTCGGCGAGCGCCTGCCTGAGGCCATGGCGGCCATCGATGGAGGGTCCGCGGACGGGTGGTCGCTGGAGGGTGTGCTGCGCGCACTGCCGCGGGGGACGGTCATAGGCCTCCTCGCCGCTCACGAGATTCCGGCCGAGCCGGCGCTCTGGGAGCTGCGCGCGCTCGCGTCCGACGGCCAGAAGATCCTGCTCACCTCCACCCCGGCGCACGTCAACGCGCTGACCGGCCCCGACAGCGCATGGTTCGGGTTCGTCCACCGAACGCAGCTGCCCGTCGTGGCCCCGCGGCGCTGGGCCCAGGTGCTGGACGACCACTACCGGCCCCTGCATCCCTCAGACCTGGAATGGCTGCTGGAACGGGCCCGCGGCCGGCCTGCCACCGTGCTCTGCGCGCTGGGCTTCACCGAGGGCGGTCACTCGCCTCGAACGGCGTGGCGGCGTGCGGCGCGGGCGGCCGGGCCTCGCGCCCACGACGTGCTGCGGCTCGCCGCCGCCGTCCATCCCTACGCGCCCGGTCTGCTCCTCGCCATCTCGGCCGGTGAGCCGCCATACGCGGCGATCAGCGGTTCCTCCTCCCAGCGTGTCGCCCGCGCCCTCGCCCGCCTGCGCGACCTCGACCTCGTCGAGCAGCCCCGACCCCGAACCTGGCAGATCGCCGACCCCCTGCTCGACGCGGCGCTCGATCGCCTCCGCCGCCAGACGCAACGACCGTGGGCCGATCCCGACGGCGCTCAGGGCATCAACTGAGGCATCAATCTGAGAGAATCTCAGCGCACCTGAGATCAGTTTATCCCTGTAAACACGCGGTCTCAGACCCCACAGAAGCCCCCAGAGCGGGTTGAGGTCCCGTAGATCGGCTGCGTCCTACGCGCGCACGGGCTGGTCTGCCACCTGGTGCTCTCGTGCCTGTGCGTAGAGGGGCTCTGGAGCCATGTCGAGGCCTCCGGGCCAGACGATCGTCCCGATCTGGTGGTCCACACGTACCTCCGCGAAGCGCTCGGGATCACGTAGCTGCGCGAACACTCCCTGCCACTCGCTGTCGTCGAACGCCACGTCTCCGACGGTTCCGTCCTCGAACAACAGGCGCAGCTCGTGGTCGCCAGTGACGGCGACGCCGACAACGTGTACCAGTGGTGGTAGCTCGGCCATGCCTGGATCTTAGGCGAGCGGCCCGATCGGTTCGAGCGGCTCGTTGTCGCGAGCCGGTTCCAGTTCGCGAGCAGCTCGTCCCGGTGAAGCTCGGCCCACTCCTGCACGAATCGAACGACACGAGGCGGTAGCGCTCCGACGAGGATCGCGCCGTGGATGCCGACTGAGGCGACTGGCCGCCGTGCTCGGCGTGAGAGTGAGGGACCGGGTGGTCCGCGTTCTCGCGAGTACATCGTGATGACGACGCCATAGAAGGAGCTGATCCTCGGCACTACGGGTCGGCGTGGCTCGCGGCGTCTGCTGGCGCCTCGACGTCCCTGGTGTGCACTCGTCGTACCCTACCGAGACCAAGAGGTTCTGTAGTGCATGACGAGGATGTCCACGCCGTCCGAAACTCACTGGTCGTGGAAGAGATCGACGAAGACCCGACTCGCTACCTGGTTCTCGGTCCCGACCGCGCAGGCAACCCGCTCGAGATGGTCGTGCTGGATCGGCCGCAGGGCCCATCGGGGATGCATGCGATGCCCATGAGGGCCAAGTACCGGGCCCTGCTGCCCAAGGGATCGTGACAATCCCCCCGCCAGCTCGCGCCTGGGCGAGAGCTTCTGGGCGTTCTTGCCGCGCACGGTGGCCGGTAGCCTGCGCTCGAGCTTGGGGCTCGAGCGCATTCGCCTCGATCGCATCGGCGAGCCGCGCTGGACCTGGGGAACGACATCCTCAACGCGTGGGCGATGACCGTCGTGCTGTTCGCTGCGCTGGTCGCCGGCTTTGGTTTGATCGTGCTGCCCTACCTGCTGTTGCAGGCGGTCGTGGGGTTCAGCCTTCTGGAGGTGGTCAACTACCTGGAGCACTACGGTTTGCTGCGCCAGAAGCGTGACGATGGCCGCTACGAGCGGTGCGCCCCGGAGCACAGCTGGAACAGCAACAACGTCGCCTCCAACGTGCTGCTCTACCACTTGCAGCGTCACTCAGACCACCATGCCAACCCGATGCGCCGCTACCAGGCCCTGCGTCACTTCGACCGAGCGCCGCAGCTGCCCACCGGCTACGCGGGCATGATCGTGCTGGCCTGCGTCCCACCGCTGTGGCGACGCGTCATGGACCATCGCGTCCTCGAGCATTACGGCGGTGACCTCACGCGGGCCAACATCGAGCCGCGAGCGCGACGGCGCATCCTCGCCCGCCACGGTGAGGCGACATGAGCCGCTACCAGTGCCCGGGCTGCGGCTACGTGTACGACGAGCAGGTCGGGCACCCCCGCGAAGGGTTCCCGCCAGCGACGCCGTGGCGCGAGGTGCCCGACGATTGGCACTGCCCGGACTGCGGCGTACGCGACAAGGTGGATTACGACCCCGTCGACGGCTGATGGCACGCGCCGCAGCCACCCGCCTGCGCGCCGTGCCCGAACCGACCGCCTACGCGGTCGCTGCGCGGCAGCGGCTGCGCGACACCGTGCTCGACGCCGCCCACCTGCTGACCTTTGCGGGCCGGTCTGACAGAATGCTTGTGGCGCCGAGTTGTGGCGAGCCCCCGAGCGGAGGAGCTGAGCCGATGAGCGAGTCTCACGAGAAGCCAACCCAGGAGGAATCAGAGCGTCGAGATGAGGAGCACGCGGAGCGTCCCGTCCCGGGCGACTCGCCGGGCGGTCAGCGCGACGACGTGTACCCGGACAGCGAATGGGAGAAGGTCTCCCCGCTCCCCGGTGGATATGACGGTCGTGATCCTGCCACCGACATGCCACGCGTTCCCGCCGCGCCCGAAACGCAAGACGAGTAGCGGCACCCGACTCCCGGCGGAGCGCCCGACGGTCTCCATGTCAAGTTCGGAGCGCCAGGCAAGCGCCCCGATGTCTTGCGCCGACCGCAGCCGGGACTACGCGTCTTCGACCGAACGCGGAAATAGGGCGATCAGGACGTCGGTTGAGTGCACCATCAGCGCCTGACCCTTCGGTGTCGCCTCCCACGCCGCGGTGCGAAAGCCCTCGCGCGGAATCGCGAAGGCACCGAAGGTCCTGTCGTCGGCTCCGACGTACCAAACGAAATCGGTCTCGCCAGGCGGAGCGTCGTCCTTGGGCTCGGCCTTCTGCAAGGCACCGGTGAACATGGCGATAAGAGGCGCCTGTGGGCTGGCCGAGCGGACCGTAACCGTCCAATAGTCACCCAAGCGCTCGTGGAGGGCGGCGACGACCGCTTCGTGGTCGAGGTTCGTGCTCATCGACCGCTCACGATAACCATGTCTTCCTCGTAGCATCGGCCTCCCGAGGGAAGGATCATGAATGAACGGTCTTGGGACGAGCGCTATCGCTCGCGCACCACACTGTGGAGCGGCAACCCCAATGCTCATCTGCTCCGTGAGGCGTCTGGGCTCGCCCCTGGTGCCGCGCTGGACGTCGGTAGCGGGGAGGGCGCGGATGCCATCTGGCTCGCCGAGCGGGGCTGGCGGGTCACCGCAGTCGACTTTTCCTCGGTCGCGCTGGAACGCGGCGCAGCCCGCGCCGTCGAGGTCGGCGCCGATGTTGCACAGCGTATCGACTGGCTTCGTGAGGACCTGACCGACTGGGTCCCCGCAGAGGCGTCCTACGACCTGGTCTCTGCCCAGTTCCTGCACATGCCGAGAGATCCGCGCGAATCGATCTTTCGTCGGCTTGCCGCCTCAGTGGCATCCGGTGGCACCCTAGTCATCGTCGGTCACCATCCCTCAGACCTGCAAACCACAGTCCCGCGCCCACCCCGACCGGAGGTGTTCTTCACGGCCCCCGAGGTAGCGGCCTCACTCGAGCCGAACGGATGGACAATCGCCGTCAGCGCCGCCCGCGAGCGCACCACCACCGACCCCGAAGGCCAAGCTGTCACCATTCACGACACGGTGCTACGGGCCCAACGACGCGGATAAGCAACTACACCGCGTAGCGACTCCCGGCGGGACTGAGCTGGTGGCAACCGTCCGCGAGGGCCGGCCGTCCGCCGACCCCCTCGGCCACGGTCTGCAGCGCGGTCGGGGGCTGTGTCGCAGATCGCGCGTTGAACGTCGTCTTGATCGAGCGCCGGCTGCGGGTCTCTGCTGCGCGAACGCCTCGATCTCGCGCCGACCGATCTCATGCAGCGGCCGCTCCCCCGACCTCAACCAAGCGAAAAGCCTGCAAGAGCACGCTAATCGGCGGACCTCATCCAGGGGGATCGACCCCGACTTGACGGAATCTGTGTTGTCTGTCACCTTTCCCGTTGGGGCAGGGGACCTCCGGCCTCCGTGCGTGGAGGCCACAAGCAGCGGGAGGAGATGGTCAATTGGACGGTGACCTTCGATCCGTCTTGGGCAACGTGGGCTCGGGTGACGGCGGCGCGAGGATTCGTGCGCACGCCAACGCGATCGACCGCAGCGGCCCGATGAGCCTTCTCGCCCCGACCGTGGACCGCGGGGGGTAGGCGATGGTCCTTGCCTCCTCCGACTTTGGGTTCTATCTGGGCCTGGGCATCGGCTTCGCCATCGTCGTACTCGTGGTGGCCCTGGTGGCGGTGCTCCTCACCGTCGCCTCGCGGATCGGCGATCAGGCGAAGGTCGCCGCCGGACCGCTCGAGGAGGTCCGGGCGAACACCGACATCCTGCCTGAGGCTCAGGTGACCAACGAGCATGCCCTCGCCATCCTGGAGGCGGCGAAGGCCGCGAGAGGAGCGCTGACCGGATGACCGTGATAGCGGCAGCCAATACCCACACCCTGTGGTGGGTGACGCTCGGGATGGGGCTGGTGGTGATTCTGGTGGTGATCGTCCTCATGATGATGCTGCTCAGCCTCATCAAGGACATCGAGCGAGGCTCCGGCGTCCTTCTGGACACCGCGGATCAGGTGGCCGAGAACACCAGCTCGATTCCCATGTTCGCGGCCACCGCGGCCTTGCTCGAGGACATCAAGGCCGAGGCCCTCATCCACTTCGAGTACCTGCAGAGTCAGGTGCGGGGCTGATGCACGACACACTGGTCTTGCTCAGCGTGGTCGAGATCGTCGTCCTCGTCGTGGTGCTGGCGTTGGCCCTGATCCTGATCCAGACCCGTCTGCGCGCGATCGCCGACGGGCTCGCCAGCCTGGCTGAGGGCATCGCGGCGGTCCAGGGGCACTTGGCGCTGGTCAACCCCTTCGTGCCCAAGCTCAATGCCCCGCTGGAGGACATCGTGGGCGCGCTGCCGGCCATCGCCGAGATGGCCGAGACCGTGGCGAGGGCTGAGCCATGATTCTGTGGTGGATCGGAGACGTCCTCCTTGTCGCCGTCGTGCTCCCGGTGGTGGTGATCCTCCTGCGGCGCGTGATTCAGGTCGCCTTCGAGATCAACAGGACCGTGAGCGCCCTGGCCAAGGCCGGGCCCGTCCTGATCTCGCATCTCAGCGGGGTCCCCCAGCTGATCCGGACCCAGGAGCTCGTGCACGAGACCAGCGCCGGACTCGCCCGCTATGGGGCCGCACTCGACGAGATCCTGTAAGTGGGAGCCATGCCCGTCGCCACCATCCCCGCCGCCGGCATCGTCACCCTCATCGGCGTCGCGGTCGCCGTCGTCGCCGTGGCCCTCTACCTGCTTGCGATCGGCCTGGTCCTGCGGAAGGTCAGCGCTGGCCTGGACGAGGTCATAGGGGCCGTCGGGCAGCTACCCGGCAAGACGTACCCGATCGAGGCGGTCATGACATCGATCAACGACGACCTCGGCGCTGCGCGCGGCGTGCTCGAAGGCCTGCTGATCAAGAAGCTCGGCGCCCTTCCCGAGCGAGAGGCCCTCATCCGCTACCAGAGCACGGCGGCGCTCCCCGATCCCGCGCCGGCCCCCGAGCCGGCGGCGGTCCCCGAGCCGGCGGCGGCCGAGCCGGCGGCCGAGGAGGCTCCGGACCGCATCGACTACCGGCGCGCGGCTCCCGATCCCGCGCCGGCCCCCGAGCCGGCGGCGCCCGATCCGGCGGCCGAGGAGGCGCCGGACCGCATCGACTACCGGCGCGCGGCTCCCGACGCCGAGCCGGTCCCCGAGCTTGCGCCCGCGGCACCATCGGTGGACGAGGCGCCCGCGCGCATCGTCTACCGGCGCGCGGCCCACCGCTAGCGGAGAGGGTCCCCGCGAGGGTCAGGCTTCGCTCGGCGCGCCGTTAACGATTGGATCCTTTCGCGCTTCGGCCGCCCGACTCGCGCGCAACGTCACGAACTCCTCGTAGCGGCTGAGGAAGATCTTCAGGATCTCGCTGCCGCCGGCAAGAGCCTTGGCGCTGGAGTGGAGCTCCTCCATGCCGGTGCGGGTCAGATCGTAGACGCGCCGGTCGGGACCCGTGCTTGACGGCTGCCATGCCGAGCGCACGAGGCCCCCGTCCTCGAGCTGGCGCAGGGTACGGTAGAGCCCACCGGGATCGGCCCCGTCGAAGCCGAATGCCCGCAGGCGTTCGAGCAGATCGTATCCGTGGGCAGGATGCTCGCGCAGCAGCAGCAGCAGACACGGACGAACGAAGTTCTTTGGCAGTACCGGCGCCACGGACTCAGTGGGCCTGGCCGGCATGGTCCTCCAGACATCGAGCGGCCTCCTCGGGGTCCTCATGACACCAGCAGTCTTCGTCGCACTCCCCGTGCGTCGGCCGTGTGAGGTCGGCGAACTCCTCGGCGAACGTGCGCTTGCCCGCCTCTTCCCCGATGGTCGTCAGCTGGTAGCGGTCGTCGCCCAATGTTAGGTAGCCGTCGGCGACGAAGCGCGCGAGAAAGGCGCTCAAGGTCCCGGCCGGCACGACGAGAAAACGCGCCAGCTCCGCGGCCGAGGGCGACTCGGCCAGACCCTCTGCGCGCATCCAGTACATCACCTGGAGCACCTCGTCGCGGATTTGCAGAACCTCAAGCTCGTTCATCGTGCCTCAATTCTCGTCCGATCTGAGCGATCACGGCCACCGCCGGGGCTTCGGACGCCGGCTCTCCGGCGACCACCACCTTCAAGACAATGAATGCTACGCCACAAGGCGCTCGGCCCGCCAATCGCCAGCATCAATGGCCTGACAGAGGACTTGCAGGCGCCAACGACTCCTCGCAGCAGCGCACGAGGAAGCCGTACATCCAGCAGCGCTTGAGCTCGGCGGGGTCGTCAATTCGATCCGGAAGTCCACCTTGACCGTTCTGGTCGCCGTCGAGGGCATCAGCGATCGCTGCCGCCACGACGTAATGGCGTACGTGCCCACCCGGCCCCGGCACCTTCCAGCTCGTCGCGCGCTCGTCGCCGGGGTCCGGCTTGGCGAGCGGTTCCTCGCCGGCCAGCCCGGCGCTCAGAGCAGAGGCGGCGGCGGGCCAGTCCTCGAGCTCGGCGAGCCGCCGGGTCAGTTCGTCGGCCAGTCCCTCCATCGGCGCGCGGGCCGGGTCGAAGAGATCGGCCTCCACCAGTCGCGTCAGATAGCCGATGCGCCTCAAGCGCAGGTCGAGCCCCCGGCCGTCGCAGACGGGCAGGTCCAGGTCGGCCTCCAGCGCCTGCTTGACCGGCTCCGGCGGATCGCCGGGGTAGCGTTCCAGGGCGCCGCTCAGGATCCGGTCGACGAGCACCTCCTTGATGACCTCGAGCTGGACCGGCATGAGCCTTCGCTCGGTCACGGTGCTGACGACTTCGCCGGGCTGACCAGTTGGCTGGCGCGCGAGGCACGGCCAGGACCGGGCGGGGGTGCGATCACTCGATGCCGCTCGCCGACAGCTCCTGGAGCTCCTGCTCGTAGGACTCACCGAGCTTCAGGAGGAATTCGTGGGTGTCGCGCGCCTCGCCTTCGTCGATCTTGGAGATGGCGAAGCCCACGTGGATGAGCACCCAGTCGCTGACGCCGACGGCCTCCGGGCCCTCGGCCAGCAGCCCGACGTTGACGTTGCGCCTCACGCCGGACACCTCCGCCTTGGCGATGTGGTGCTCCTCATCGACGAACTCGACGATCTGTCCTGGGATGGCTAGGCACATGTCTGCAGACTCCTCTGCTTTCGACCTGGCGTGTTTGCATCCTGCCGGGGTCTGAATCCGGTTGGGCTAGGTGTAGCCTACACTCAGCAAGGGTCAATTCGGGAGGAGTGGCGGCAGATGGCAGATCAGAAGCTGCAGACGGTGCCCAACGCCGGCGATGTGTTCGGAGCGGACTTCCAGCGCGGGTTGGGTGGCCTGGGGGGAAGCCCGACCGGGCCCCTGAACATCGTCCACGTCTTCTGGGTCGCCGGCATGAGCTGCGATGGCTGCTCGATCGCCGCCACCGGCGCGACGAATCCCTCCGTCGAGTCCCTCCTCCTCGGAGAGATTCCCGGGATGCCCAAGGTCATCCTGCATCATCCCGTGCTGTCCGTATCCGCGGGGGCGGGCTTCATGAAGCCGATGCGCGCTGCCGTCAACGGCGACCTGGGCGCGCCGTACGTGGTGGTGCTCGAGGGCTCGGTGCCCGACGACCAGGCCTTCCCCGAGAACGAGGGCTACTACTCGGCGATGGGCGGCGGGGGCTTTGATCCGGACTCGGACACCGATCAGCCCAACCGGGTGACCGACTGGTTGAAGAAGCTCGCGCCCGGCGCGGCCGCCTACATGGCGATCGGGACGTGCGCCACCTGGGGCGGGATCCCGGCCGCCGCCGGCAACATCACCGGCTCGATGAGCCTGACGGACTTCCTCGGCAAGGACTACCGCTCCGCCCTGGGGGTGCCCGTGGTCAACATCCCCGGCTGCTCGCCCATCGGCGACAACTTCACCGAGACCGTGGTCGCGGTCCTCCTGTTCCTCCAGAACCTCGGACCGCTGCCGCAGTTCGACGAGCTGGGCCGCCCGGCCTGGCTGTTCGGCGAGACGGTGCACCGCCACTGCCCCAAGGCGGGCTACTACGAGGAAGGCGTGTTCGCCGAGGAGCCGGGCGACAACCAGTGCCTGGTGGAGATCGGCTGCTGGGGCCCGGTCGTGCAGTGCAACATCGTCGAGCGCGGCGCCATCAACAGCATGGGGGGCTGCATGGTCGCCGGCGGCGCGTGCATCGGCTGCACGATGCCGGGCTTTCCCGACAAGTACTCGCCCTTCTACAAGGCGCCCCCGGGGTCGGCCATCTCCGGCGGGCTGTCCAAGGTCTATGGTGGGGGGATCCGGCGCCTGCGCCGCCTGTCGATGCGCAAGCTCAACCGCGAGTCGCTGTGGGACACCACAGGCGAGGTCCCGTCCGGGTGGGCCGACCGTCAGAGCAAGCCCACCTCGACCGACAAGACGATGGGGTACTTCTACAAGAAGCTGCAGTACCACGGCAGCGTCAATCACTCCAAGCTCCACAAGAAGCAGCCCGTGCCCCACAGCCTTGACATCCTCCGACGGGACAGAATCGATCTCGACGAGAGCGTCGGCGTCCTAGGGGAATCCGCCAAGCCCCGAAAGGAGCGCTAAATGTGCTTTAAGAACCTGCCGATCGAGTTCGACGCCCAGGGGAACGCCACCCTGAAGGAGGGCGCCGCTGACCCGTACTCCTACACCGAGACAGCGGCTCCGACGCCGATCGAGGAGGACCCCGAGCGGATGCGCGAGCTGTTCGCGCGCAACGGCGCGGTCCGGCGCGTGGACTTCGACCCGGTGACCCGGGTGGCGGGCGCGCTGGCCTTTCACACCGTCGTCGACCTCGACAGCCGCGCCGTGCTGGAGACCGCCTCGATGGCGACGCTGTTCCGGGGCTACGAGATCATCCTCCAGGGTCGCGATCCCCGCGACGCGATCTTTATCTCCAGCCGCGCCTGCGGTGTCTGCGGAGGCGTGCACGCCACCTGCTCGGCCCTGGCCTGTGAGATGGCGTTCGGGATCTCGCCGCCGCCCCTGGGCGTGGTGGCGCGCAACCTGCTGCTCTCGATCGAGTACCTCTACGACCATCCCATCCACCTGTCCCTGCTCGCCGGCCCGGACTTCTCCGAGCAGGCCGTCAGAGAGACCAACCCGGAGATCTGGGAGCGCGCGCTGCAGACGCGGGCGCCGGGGCGGGCCAAGCACGGCTATGAGTTCATGGCCGAGCTGATGACCGATCTGACGCCGCTCACGGGGAAGCTGTACCTCGAGGGGCTGCACTACACGCGCGTGGCCCGCGAGGCCTACGTCCTGATCGGCGGCAAGTATCCGCACCCCCAGACCGTCGTGCCGGGCGGGGTGAGCACGACGATCGACCCCTCTGACCTCAACGAGATCATGAACCGCGTCGTGAAGTTCTTCGACTACGGGCGCAAGACGGCGGCGATCTGGGACGACCTGGCCGACTTCTTCTACGAGGTCAACCCGCGCTACCGCGAGATCGGGACCCGGCCCAAGAGCATGATCGAGCCGGGGCAGTGGGACGACCCCTACGCGTACGACGGCACCTTCGAGAACGCCGACGACTGGGGGCGCAAGCGTTGGGCGCCGCCCGGTGTGCTCGTCGACGGCGAGCTGGTGACCACGAGCCTGCAGATGCTCAACGCCGGCGTCGAGGAGTTCGTCGAGCACTCCTTCTATGAGGAGTGGACCGGCAACGGCAACGGCAACGGCAACTACAAGTTCAAGACCGATCCGGCCGGCAACCCGCTCTCGCCCTACCACCCCTGGAACAAGGAGACGATCCCCAAGCCGGGGGGGACCAACTGGAAGGAGAAGTACTCCTGGTCAACAGCCCCGCGCTGGGACCGCCAGGCGATGGAGACCGGCGCCTACTCGCGCATCTGGGCGGCGGCGATGACGCCGCAGTACCGCGACAGCCGCTTCATCCACCCGACCGGGCACAGCCTCCAGATCGACCTGCCCAAGGCTGGGCTCAACAACGACCCCATCGAGTGGAAGATCCCCGAGACCTGGGGCGCGTTCGAGCGTAACCGGGCTCGCGCCTACTGCATCCTGTACACGTCCGCGATCGCCTACGACAACCTGATGATCGCCTACGACCTCATCCGCAAGGGTGGGCCGGATGCCAAGACGTCCACTCCCTACAAGGTGCCCAAGGACTTCCGCACCGGCGTCGGCCTGTGGAGCGCCGGGCGGGGCTACTTGACCCATCACATGACGATGGACAAGGGCGTGATCGAGAACTACCAGATCCTCACGCCCTCGACCTGGATGGCCTCTCCCAAGGACCCGTTCGGAAACCCGGGCCCCTACGAGGAGGCGGTGATGGCCACGCCGCTGCTGGAGAACTACGAGAAGCCCGAGGACTTCAAGGGCATCGACGTGCTGCGGGCCCTGCGCAGCTTCGATCCGTGCATGCCGTGCACGACGCACATCCACACCGACGACAAGACGATCACGCGCGAGATCATCTCCTGCGCCTGCGGAGCGGAAGCCGGCGATCACGAGCACTAGCCTCGCGATCCCCGGCAACTCGCTTCGCTGGACCACCTTGTGCGCGTGCTCGTGGGTGGAGTCGGCTACCGCTTCCTGCGCGACGGTGCCCTGGGTCTCTACATCACCGACACGCTGGCGGTACGGGCGGGCAACGGCGTCGAGGTCGAGGACCTCGGCTATCACCCGATCGGGTTCACCCAGAACCTGCAGGATCGTCCGACCTACGACCGCATCGTGTTCGTCGCGGCGGTGGCCCGGGGCCGCGTGCCCGGGACGGTCGAGGCCTATCGCTGGGACCATGTCCTGCCCCCGGCCAAGGACATCCAGGACCGCGTGTCCGAAGCCGTCACCGGGGTGATCTCGCTGGACAACCTGCTCATCGTGTCCGAGGCGTTTGGCGCGTTTCCCGAGGACGTGCGTGTCGTCGAGGCCGAGCCCGCCGACGAAGGCTGGGGCGAGGGCTTCAGTCCCGAGATCGAGACCAAGCTACCCACTATCGAAGAGGCCGTATGGAGTTTGACCAAGCCGTAGCCGAGCTCGACACGCTCATCTCAACGCTCGAGCGCGAGGACGATCAGCGTGCCCTCATGCTGCTTCAGCTGATCGATGCCATCCACCGCCCCGGGCTGGAGCTGCTCGCCGCCGGCGAGCTCGAACATCCGATGGCCCATGCCCTGCTGTCCATGTACGAGCTGGCACCGGTCGAGGAGAGGATCCAGGTCGAGGAGGCGCTGGACGAGGTCCGTCCCTACATCCAGTCCCACGGCGGGGAGCTCGAGCTCCTCGACGTCGAGGACGGCAGCGTTCACGTGCGGATGAGCGGTGCCTGCCACGGGTGCGCCGCCTCGGCGATGACGCTCAGACGCGGCATCGAGGAGAAGCTGCGAGAGCGCTACCCGGGCTTCCGGGAGGTGGTGGCCCATGACCCCGAGACCGGCGAGACCGCCAACGGGACGGCCCCGCAGCTGCTCGAGATCAAGGGCCCCGAGCTCCTGAAGATCGAGAGCGTCAAGCCCGAGGGGGCAAGGCGCGACGGCCTGAAGCGCCCGGTGTTCCAAGAGGCCGGGCCACTGACCGATCTCCCCGTCGGCAAGATGAAGTCGATCGAGGCCGACGGAGCCTCGATTCTGATCGCCAACGTCGAGGGCGAGCCCTACGCGTTCAGGAACACCTGTCCGGTCGATGCTGATCGAGCGCTGCCCCTCGACGGTGGCCGCCTCACCGGCGCGGTGCTCGTCTGCCCGTGGCACAACTGCTCCTACGACGCTCGCTCGGGCAAGCGGGTCGACGACCAGCCCAAGGCTCCGGCGCTGGCCGTGGTGCCGATCGCGGTGCGAGACGGAATGCTCAAGGTCGCGGTCAACGTCGCGTGAGCCAGCTTGCTGCCAAGCCGCCCGGGGCCCGGGCCAAGCGCGTCCTGGTGGCCGGCGTGGGCAACGTGCTGCGCGGAGACGATGGCTTCGGGCCGGCGGTGACCGGGCTCCTCGGCCACCTCCCAGACGAGGTGGACGTCGTGGAGACGGGGATCGGTGGCATCGCCCTGCTGCAGGAGCTGATGGCCGGCTGCGACGGCCTGGTCCTGATCGACGCGGTGGAGCGGGGGGCCCCGCCGGGGACAGTCTTCGCGATCACGCCTGAGATCGCCGAGGCGGTCCATGTGCCCGATGTTCACCTCGCCAACCCCGATCGCGTCCTCTCGATGGCCAAGACCATGGGCGTGTTGCCCGAGCGGGTGCTGATCGTCGGGTGCCAGCCGGCTGAGGTCGACGAGCTCTGCGAGAGCCTCTCTCCTGAGGTGCAGCGGGCCCTGGCCATCGCCGTGGCCAAGATCGAGGAGACCGTGAATGCGTGGCTTTGACTCGATAGAGACGTTGCGTGAGGCGCTGACCGGCCAGCGCTATCTCGTGGACGAGGGGCTCGCCACCGTGGTGTTCCTCGCCCTGCGCCTGCGCAAGCCGCTGCTCCTGGAGGGGGAGCCGGGGGTGGGCAAGACCGAGCTCGCCAAGGCCCTCGCCGCCGCCTCCTCCGCGCCGCTGATCCGGCTCCAGTGCTACGAGGGCATCGACGTCCACCATGCCCTCTACGACTGGGACTATCCGCGCCAGCTGCTGCAGCTGCGCGCGGGCGGCTCAACTCCCCTCTACTCCAAGGAGTTCCTCGTGCGGCGTCCGCTGCTCGAGGCCCTGGTCCAGCCCGGGGCGGTGCTCCTGATCGACGAGCTCGATCGGGCCGACGACGAGTTCGAGGCCTTCCTGCTCGAGTTCCTCTCCGACTTCCAGGTCACGATTCCCGAGGTGGGGGTCATCACCGCAGAGCAGCCCCCGGCGGTGATCCTCACGTCCAACCGCACCCGGGACCTGCACGAAGCGCTCAAGCGCCGTTGCCTCTATCACTGGATCGACCACCCGGACCTCAAGCGCGAGGTGGCGATCGCGCGCGCGCGACTGCCCCACGTCGGCGAGCGGCTGGCCGGCCAGGTGTGCGCGTTCGTGCAGGACCTCCGCTGGCTGGACCTCTACCGCGCCCCCGGCGTCGGTGAGACGCTGGACTGGGCCGAGGCGCTCCACGCTCTCGGGCGCGACGAGATCGACGCGCCGACCGCGCAGCGCACGCTGGGCGCGCTGCTGAAGGAGCGCGACGATCTCGATCACGTCCGTCAGGACGGGCTCGGGGCACGCATCGAGCGGGCGGGGGAGCACGCATCGGGGCTGGGCGACAACGGGGCGCGCGATGGGATTGGCTGAGCAGGCGCAGCGACCGCCGGAGCAGGCGATCCTCGGGGCCACCGTGGCGCTCGCGCGCACGCTGCGCGATCTGGGGATGTCCGCCAGCGTGGACGCCGAGCTCGTCTTCTTCCGCGCCCTGGCCGAGGTTGACGTGCGAAAGCGTGCCAGCGTCTACTGGGCCGCCCACGCCACCTTCGTCCACAACCCCGACGAGCGCGCCGTCTTCGACACCATCTTCGAGCGCTTCTGGGAGGGACGGCCGCTCGAAGTGGCCGAGCGCATCGCCGAGCACGGCGAGAGCGACCCGCGCATGACCGGGCCCCGCCACGGCGGTGAGACGCTGCCGCAGTTCCGCGAGGAAGGCAAGTCGTCGGCACCGATCGACGGGGCGCAGAATCGTGCCACGCGTGAGATCCCCACCGCCGAGGGTGAAGAGGGAACCAGCAACCAGCATCGAGGCGTGCTGGCCGCCTACAGCCCGGCCGACACGGTAGGAGAGCAGGCTCGCCTCGACTACGCCCAGGAGGAGCTTCTCGCCGTTCGCCGGCTCGCCGAGGAGATCAAGCGCCTGATCCCCGAGCGCAGCTGTCGCCGGCAGCGCCCGGCGCGCGGCGGCGTCCGGCTCGACGTCCGGCGCACGCTGCGAAACTCGCTCGGGACCGACGGCGAAGCGCTCAGGCTCGCCTACTGCGGTCCGACGACCCGGCCCCGGCGGCTTCTGCTCGTGTGCGACGTCTCGGGATCGATGGAGCGCTACTCCCGGGTACTGCTGGGCTCGCTCAAGGCGGCCGTCGGCGCGACCGCCAAGGCCGAGGCGTTCGTCTTCGCGACCCGTCTCACCCGCCTGACCCGGTCGCTCTCCGGGCGTGACTTCGAGCGCGCCCTGGAGCAGGCGCGCGAGGCCGTGCCGGACTGGTCGGGCGGCACGAGGATCGGAAAGACGCTCGCGGACTTCAACCGCAGCTACGGCCGGCGAGGATTCGCCCGGGGCGCGATCGTCATCGTCGTCAGCGACGGCTGGGACCGCGGGGACCCCGATCTGCTCGCCCGGGAGATGCGGCGGATACAGCTCCAGGCGCACCGGCTCGTGTGGATCAATCCCCGGCCGATGCTCGTCGACGAGCAGCCGCTGGCCATCGGCATGCGTGCGGCGATGCCCTACATCGACGATTTCGTCCCCGGTCACGACCCGCGCGCGGTCTCGGGCCTGGGTGGCCTGATCGGCGGCCTGGGCACCGGGCGCCCCCAGCGTCGGCGGCCCCTCGAGGAAGGACGGTCGTGTGCCGCCCCACTGTTATAGACTGCGGCCGCCACGAGGAGCGGGCGGCGTGAACACACCTGGATCGAGTAGGTGGGAGAGGAGATGGCATGGCTGTTAGCGCGGGCCTAGCCGGAAGCATGAGGGCGGTCAAGCCGCTCGACGAGATCGATGTCCTCTGGCTCTCGGGAATGAGCTGCGATGGCTGCTCGGTGGCCATGACGGGCGCTCAGAACCCCTCGCTGGAGGATCTGTTGCTGGGCACGATCCCCAATCTGCCGGCGGTGCGCCTCCACCATCCGATGCTCTCCGAGGACTCAGGGGATGAGTTCCTGGAGCCGTACAGGAGGGCGGCCGAGGGAACGCTCGGTGCACCGTACCTGGTGGTGCTGGAGGGATCGGTGCCCGACGATCAGGCAATCCCGCCGAGTCGGGGCTACCTGGCGGCCATGGGCACGGGGGGCTTTGGCCGCCAGGCAGACGGCGATCAGCCCGACCGCATGACCGACTGGTTGAAGAGGCTGGCCCCCGGCGCGGCCGCCTGCGTCGCGATCGGGACGTGCGCCACCTGGGGTGGGATCCCGGCCGCCAACGGCAACATCACCGGTTCGATGGGCCTGATGGACTTCCTCGGCAAGGACTACCGCTCCGCCCTGGGCGTGCCGGTGGTCAACGTCCCCGGTTGCGCGCCGATCGGCGACAACTTCACCGAGACCCTGGCCGCGGTCCTGCTGTACCTGCAGGGTCTCGGGCCGCCTCCCGAGTTCGACGAGCTGGGCCGCCCGGCCTGGATGTTCGGCGAGACGGTGCACCGCCACTGCCCCAAGGCGGGCTACTACGAGGAGGGCGTGTTCTCCCAGGAGCCGGGCGACAACCAGTGCTTGGTGGAGATCGGCTGCTGGGGGCCGGTCGTGCAGTGCAACATCGTCGAGCGCGGCGCCATCAACCACATGGGTGGCTGCATGGTCGCCGGCGGCGTGTGCATCGGCTGCACGATGCCGGGCTTCCCCGACAAGTACTCGCCCTTTCACAAGGCGCCCCCGGGCTCGGCGCTCTCCGGCGGGCTGTCCAAGGTCTACGGTGGCGGGATCCGGCGTCTGCGGCGGATGTCGATGAGGACGGGAAACCGCGAATCGCTATGGGATCAAACTGGCGCCGTCCCCAGCGGCTTTGGGCTTGCCCACGGCAAGCGCACCCCGACCGACAGGACGATGGCCTACTTCTACAAGAAGCTGCAGTACCACGGCAGCATCAACCACGGCAAGCGCTACAAGAAGCAGCCGCTGCCCCACAGCCTGGAGATCCTGCGCAAGGACGGAATCGATCTCGACCAGAGCGTCCCCGTCCTCGGGGAAGCCGCCAAGTCCCGAGAGGAGCTCTGAAATGGAGGCCCAGACCCCGCTCCAGCCCGCCGCGCGCGGTGGCACCATCCAACGCGTGGACTTCGACCCCGTAAGCCGGGTGGCGGGCGCGCTGTCGTTCCACACGGCCGTCGACCTCGACAGCCGCACGGTGGTCGAGAGCGCCTCGATGGCGACCATGTTCCGCGGCTACGAGATCATCCTCTCAGGCCGCGACGTGCGTGACGCGATCTTCATCGCGAGCCGCGCCTGCGGCGTCTGTGGCGGCGCGCACGCCACCTGCTCGGCCCTGGCTTGTGAGATGGCTTTCGGGATACACCCGCCGCCGATGGGGATCGCGGCCCGCAACCTGATGTCGGCCATCGAGTGCCTGTACGACTACCCGCTCCAGCTCTTCGTGCGCGCCGGGCCCGACTACTCAGAGTCGACGATCAGGCTCACCAGTCCCGAGCTGTGGCTGCGCGCCGAGCGGACGCCCGCGCCCGGCCGCGCCACCCACGGCTTCGAGCGGATCTCCGACATCATGACCGCGCTGACGCGGGTCACCGGACCGCTCTATCTCGAGGCGCTGCGCATGGCGCGGGTGGCGCGTGAGGCCTACGTGCTGATAGGAGGCAAGTACCCCCACCCGCAGACGATGGTGCCCGGCGGAGTGAGCTCGACGATCGATACCTCGGACCTCAGCTTGATGCTGCTGCGGGTCGGCCGGTTCTTCGACTACGCCAAGAGGACGGTGGCCATCTGGAACGACGTCGTCGACTTCTTCCACGAGGCCGACCCGCGATACGGCGAGGTCGGCGCCGGGCCCAGGAACTTCATCGACCTCGGGCAGTGGGACGACCCCTTCGCCTATGACGGAACGTTTGAGAACTGCTCGGCCTGGGGCGAGCGCCGCTGGGCCACCCCGGGCGCCATCGTGGACGGTAGGCTCAGCACGACTGCCCTCCCGGAGATCAACGCGCGCGTAGAGGAGTTCGTCGACCACTCCTTCTACGAGGAGTGGAGGGCTCGCGGCGCCCGTGGGGCCGACCCGGTGGGCGACCGGCTGGCCGCCAATCATCCGGCCAACAAGCAGACGCTGCCCCGGCCGGCGGAGACGAGCTTGACGGGCGAGTACTCGTGGTCGACCGCGCCGCGCTGGGACCGCCACGCGATGGAGACCGGCGCCTACGCCCGCCTCTGGACGACAGCGTTGGCCAACAAGCTGCCCCACCGCCGCTTCATCGACCCGACCGGGCACAGCCTGAAGCTGGCCGTGCCACAAGGTGGCCTGCCGGCCACCGAGCTCGAGTGGCACCCGCCCGAGCGCTGGGGCACCTTCGAGCGCACCCGGGCCCGGGCGTACGCGTTTGCCTACTCGGCGCTGGTCGCCTACGAGCAGGTGCTGATCGCCATGGACCTCAAGCGCATCGGTGAGGCACGTATCTTCACTGACTACAAGATCCCCAAGGACGCGCGCGCCGGCACCGGCTTCTGGGGCAGTGGACGCGGCTACCTGAGCCACCACATGACCGCCGACAACGGCGTGATCGAGAACTACCAGATCCTGGCTCCGTCGACCTGGACGGCCTCGCCCCGCGACGCCTCCGGGAAGCCGGGGCCGTGCGAGCAGGCCGTGACCGCCACGCCGCTGCGTGTCCGCGGACCGCAGGAGGGCTACATCGACATCCTGCGCACGATCCGCAGCTTCGATCCGTGCATGTCCTGCGCGACGCACTAGCCGGCCCGCTGGGGCCGGCCCGCTGGGGAGGCGCGGATGACCAGCGCGGCCAGAGGCCGCCCGCTGCCCGCTGGGCCAGCTAGTTGACCCCGGGGCTGGCCAGCCCCGACGCTGGGGAGGCGCTCCCTTCAGAGCTGCGCTGAGCCACCGCGTCTTCGAGCGCTCTACGGCCCGCCTCGAGGTCGGTGTTGATCGCGTTGGTGACCTCGCCGAGCGGTGCGGCCTCGTCGCTGACCGCCACGACGGCCCGGAGGACCACGTCCAGCGTAAGCACGACGTGTCGAAGGATGAGGATGACGTGGATGAGATAGCCCGCCAGAACGGCTACGAGAAGGGCTACTCCGATGAGGGTGACGACGGCTTCGGCCGGCATGGGCTCACCCCAGCCTTTCCAGCGCTCGGCTGTAGCGCTCGAGCTCCGGGCGGACGTCCGCGACGAGCCGCTGGGTCGTGCCCAGCTCCTTCACCGCGTCGGCGATGTGCGGGCCGAACAGGGCTCCGTGCTCGACGATGTCGTCCGCGTACGCCCTGATCTGAAGCGCGGGTCGCAGCAGCCGATGCAGGATGAGAGCAACGACCGGGATGATCACCGCGACGAAGACGATGTTGCCGATCCACCACAGCGTCATGGCCTCGTCGCCTCCATCCTCACCGCGCCTGGGCTCCTGCGTCCGGTGCCACCCTGGTCCCTTGCGAGCCTGTCGGCCTTCTCGGTCGCCGCCGGAACGGTCTTGGCGATCTCCTCCAGCGCCCAGTTGACGTTGGAGACGTTGGGCTGCACGGCGAGCAGCTGTCGTTCCACGGCGCGGGCCCCGAAGGCCACCTCCTGGAGGGTCACGACGATGGACCGAAGCTGGCCGGCGACGATCATCAGGCCGATGGCGAGCACGATGACGAGGGCCACGATCTCGGCGACGCTCAGGAAGATCAGCAAGGTCTCGCTCATCGCTCGGAGAGCGTCTTGTCGTGGCGGATGAGCTCGTCGCGCAGGGCGAGGGAGATCGACGCCGTTCCGGCGAACTGGTACATGCCCGTGGTGTTCTGCGCCAATCTCTGGGTGACCGTCCACAGGGCGGCGACGCCCACGTCGATGTCGCCAACCAGCCGGTGCAGGAGCGTCAGCAGGGCGATCACGACGAGGACCACAACGAGTCCAAGCCCGAGCGCCACCTCCCAGAAGACGGTCTGGTCAGAAGTCAATGCGAGCACGCTCATCGCCTACCTCCTAGTCTTGTGTCCTGCACAGAAGTATCCGGCAGAGACGCTCGTGCCGACTCCGCCGTCCTCCAAATGGTGGTCAGCAGCGTGTTGGTCTTCTGCACCTCCCAGACCGGCAGCGTGGTGTCGCGGGCCTCGTCCATGGCGTCGATGCCCTCTCGCGCCTGGGCGCCGATCCGAGCGGCGAGCGCCAGGATCATGGCCACGATGACCACGACGACGACCACGATCGCGAAGCCGATTCCCAACCCGATGTACCATCCCTCGTTGTGTCCCGTCGTGTGGGGGACCGGTGCCAATGCCAATGTCGTCAGCGTCATCTCTCCCACCACCTCCTCGGCGCAGCAGCCTACCAAGCTCTAAGCAAAATGCATATACTGAACTCAAGGAGGTTGTCGATGAGTCCACGCACTGAACGAGTTGCATCGGGGCCGCGTACGTCGCGCAGCAGCGCGAGAACTCGCTTGCGCGAGCGCCAGCAGCAGTTCATCGGACCGGCCCAGGGGAACATCGCGCGGCCGTTCGCTCTGGTCGTGGGGGTGGTCTATCTCGCGGTCGGCCTGATCGGCTTCATCGTCACCGGCTTCAGCGGCCTCGTGACGACCCACGGCACTTCCCTGCTCGGCTTCGAGCTGAACGTCTTCCACAACCTCGTCCATCTCGTGATCGGCTTGGGCTTCATCGTGGCATCGCGGCTGCCGGACGCCACGATCACGCAGGGCATCCTGATCGGCGGAGGCGCCGTGTACCTGGTCGCCGCACTGCTCGGCTTCCTCAACCGGGTCCCGATCATCGCCGTCCACGACGGCCTGGCTCCCGACAACTTCCTGCACCTCTTCTCTGGCGCCGCGGCGGTCCTGTTCGGGCTGCTGGGCACGCACCAGCAGTCGCGTGAGCGAGCCCCGGTCTGACGACCGGGAGCCCGGGTCTGACGACCGGGGGGCAGATCTGAGCCGGCCAGATCCCAGCGGGGCCAGGGCCCCGGAGGGCAGCCGTCTACCGGCCCCTCCCAGGTGGCTGGCGCTGGCCGGGATCGTTGTGCTGCTGGTCGGCGTCGGCGCGTGGCTGATCGGCCAGCAGCTCGGGTCGTCGTCCGGGTCCCGTCATGTCCCCCCGCCCCAGGCGAGCACGCCGTCTGACCTCGTTGCCTTCCAGGACCCGGGGGGCGCGTTCGCGGGCAGCTATCCGTCGAGCTGGCAGCGGCTTCAGTCGACCGACCCTCAGATCGTCGTCCTCGCCGCCGGTGGGGACGGCTCCTCCTTCCAGGTGCGCAAGACCCCGATCGGCACCCAGGTGACCGCCGCCAACCTGGGTGCGGCCCGGAAGCTCACCGACAGCGTGGTGAGAAGCGGTAAGAGCGTGACCCTTCTGCGCCAACCCCAGCAGGTCACGCTCGGCGGCCTGCCCGGCTACCTCTACCTCTACACCTTCGACGACCCCGCCACCGGCCAGCGGGGCGCACACGCCCACTACTTCCTGTTTGCCGGCACGACGATGATCACCCTGGTCTTCCAAGTGCTGCCGGCGGACCGCATCGCTTCGGTGGCTCCGCTCTTTGATCGCATCGCCAGCACGTTCCGCGCGCAACCGGCCTGACCGGGACGCCACGCTCGCTCGGGGAGAGCCACGGATCTCGGTCAGGCGCGCTACTGGTCGGCTCGTCGCTGTTTCACGTGGGTAGGGCCAGGTTGAGTTTTCCGACGGTGAGGGGCGCGCGCGCTGCTTGTCGGTCAGGTTCTCCGGCCGGCGCAGCCACAGATAGCGTGAGCGCTTGAGCGTCACGCCGTGCTCGAGACGCTCGCCGCGACGGACCTCATCGACGGCCTTGTTCAGCTGCGCCTTGACGTGGTAGCGATCGAAGGTGATCTCCGCCTGGGGCAGGTTCTCAAGCACGCCCGAGAGGCAGGCCTCGGACATGTCCTGGCAGACCTCGGCGACCTGGTCGGGATGACCGCCGTGCGCGGTCAGATCATCAGCGAAGGCCTTGACTCCGGCGAGGAGCCTACTGGTCTCGCGGGCAGGCGCGCTACTTGTTGCAGGCCTGGGTGGGCCCGCCGGAGTTGATCAGCTTGGAGCAGTCGATGGAGTTGGCGTGGCCGAGAATGGTCGCGCTGTTGATGTTGGTTCCGACGGTCGAGAGGATGTTGTCGAAGTCGCCCTTGAGCGCCCGCACGAGCCCGGTGACCGCGTCGGCGTGGTTGTTGATGTCGACGACCCCGCTACGGATCCCTTGCGCCGTCGAGCGGACGTCCCCCAGCTGGGCACGGATGGTCGTGACGTTCCCGTTGATCGACGTGTTGGTCGCCGCGACCGGGCCGACAACGCCCTCAATCGCCCCGACCCTGCTGTGAATCGAGTTTACGCGACCGCCTATGGAGGCGACCGAGGTACTGATCGACTGCACGTTGGCGCCGATCGAGTGGACGCTGGCGTTGATCGAATTGGCGCTCGTGTTGATCGCATGAGCGTTCGCGTTGATCGCATGAGCCTTCGCGTTGATCGAGGTGACCACGCCGTTGATCGAGCGCGCCTTACCCAGGATCGACGCCGCCTTGTTGTCGATGCGCCCGGCAACGGTGAGCACCTGGTCGAGCTCGCCCGACAGGTGCTGGGCCGCGACCCTGATCTTCGCCGAGATTCGGCCCGTGCGGGCCGCGAGGCTCACAAAGGCGAGGTTCTTGTCGATCGGATCGACCTGGGCGTTTACCAGCTTGACCCGCTTGTTGATCTGGCGGGCGTTGGTCAGGGTCCCGGTCAGCATCAGCACCGCGGCCAGGGCCCAGGCGATGATGATCACGAGGATCGCGCCCGCGAGCCCCGAGCCCAGCCCGATCGGGGGGCGTTCGTCTCTCATCGCTCGTCGCCGATCACGGGCACGGGCCAGGCTGTACCAGCCCGGGCAACGGCACGGTGAGCACCGGTGCCCGGCAGATGCTCGCCAGGTGCTTGTTGACCTGCCCGAGACCGCCGATGATCGTGTTGGCGTCGGTCAGCACCGGGGTCAGCCCGTTGACGTTGCTGGCGGCGCCCGTCGGGTTGTTGTCGAAGTCCCTGCCCCCGGGGCGGATGAAGGGGCCCCCGTTGGCGAACCGGACCCGCCGCCAGATGCCCTGGGTGCCGTTGGTCTTGACGGTTTCGGCGTTGATCAGCGTCCCGTTGATCCTGCCCGCCAGGCTGCGGACGGTGACCAGCTTGCGCGAGGTGTCCACCAGCGAGCCCGAGATGGTGACCAGCTTGTTGCGGGTGTCCACCAGCGACCCGGAGATGCCGCCGAGCGTCGCCGCCGTGCCCACCAGCGAGTTCGAGATCGTGCTCAGCGTTCCGGAGGTGTCCACCAGCGAGCTGGAGGTGTTCACCAGCGACTGGGAGGTGTTCACCAGCGAGCCCGAGGTATTGACCAGCGAGCCCGAGGTATTGACCAGCGAGCCCTGGACCTGTCCGAGCGTTCCGCGGATCGAGCTCAGGGCACCGTCGATCTGGTCGGCCTGATGGGTGATCGGCTTGAGCGCGCCGTCGATGCTGGTGAGGTTCGCATTGATCTCCTGGATGTAGCCCGGGAGCGGCTTGGCTTCGCCCCCGATGTTGCCGACCGAGGCGTTGGCCTCGGCCAGGCCGCTGTCGATCGACTTCAGGGCGCTGACGATTCCGAGCAGGAAGCCGATCACCACGACCACGACCAGAGCGCCGACGGTGATCCAGATCCACAGCCACCTGATGAAGGTGGGATGGGTGGGCGCCGTACCGCTGGCCGCCCGGGGCGTCGGTCGCCGGGCGAATGTCGTTGCTGCCTCCATATTCCTGCGCCCTCCTAGCCGAACACTCGATTGAGGACTTGCTGTACGGCGCCGACCGCTCCGCCGACGGCTCCGCCGACCGGTCCGGTAATCGGTCCGAGCGGTCCGCTCGGCCCCAGGATCGGCGCGGGCGCCGGCGCGGGCGTCGGCTGCGTTCCGTGAGCGCCACTCGATGCACCCGGGACCGCCGGCGCCGGCGTAGCTGCCTGCGGCGACGGCGCCGCTGCGGTGGGCCCATGCGCACCACGCTGCTTGAGCGAAGCGACGCTCCGGAGCAGCGATGGGGTCGCGGGCGACGCCGCGGTCCTAACGGTTCCCGTGCACTGACCGTCGTTGCCCTGGGGGCCGAGGACCTTCTGGTCGATGCATGCGGCGTTACCCCGGGCCGTGAGCGCCTGCGAGATGATGCTGCCGGTGTCGCCCTTGATGCCCGTGGCGACCGAGATCGTCACGTCGAGGTTTGTGTTGATCAGGTTGACGTCGGTGCGGATGTTCCGCGCCACCGTCAGGATTGATCCCGCATCACCGCGGATGCCCTTGGCGCTTCCGTTGATGTTCAGCGCGCTGGTCTTGACTGAGCCGGCGCTGGAGTTGATCGAGCCGGCGCTGGAGTTGATCGAGTCGGCGCTCGTGCTGATGTTGCCCGCGCTCCCGTTGATGTTGCCGGCTTCGCCGTTGATGCTGCGCGCGGTCGAGTTGATCGTCCCCGCGGTCGAGTTGATCGTCCCCGCGGTCGAGTTGATCGTCCCCGCGGTCGAGTTGATCGTCCCCGCGCTCGAATCGATCGAGCCCGCTTCTCCGTCGATGCCGCTGGCCACGTTGACGATCGCGGCGAGCTGGCCCTGCAGCGGCTGCGCGGACTTCAGGATGGACAGAGCGAGCATGTTGGTCCGGCGAAGCTGGATGACCGAGTCCGTCGACGCGTTGATGCCCCGGCCATTCTTCGCGATGTTCTGGGCCTTGTCGTTGATCCGCTGGGCGGTCGTGACCGTCTCCGCGAGCAACACGGCAGCGATGACCACCACCGCTACGACAACGACGAGCACAACGATGCTCGAAACCGTGAAACGCCTCATCCTCCGCTTCCCTCCCACAGGATCGGACCCTCGCCGGGCTGGCGAGGCGGGAGTATATGCATAGATGTCGGCCGCATACAACACAGTGCGGTAGGGGCAAGGCGTTCTTAGGCCGGGCGCGCCGTGCTAGGTCTCGCCGCTCGCCGGTCCCTGACGCACGGAGGGCGGCCCTCAGGGCCGCCCTCCGGTCCTACGCGCTGCATGGGTCGGCTAGTGGATGTTGGTCGTCTGTGAGCGGGCGTTGATGTTGGTGTTGCCGTGGAAGGGCACGCGGACGTTGTAGCGCCCCTTGCGGCCGAGCTTCTTGGTCGAGGCCACGAGGGTGACCGAGAACGAGCAACATAGCACCTAAGTGGAGGCTTTGCTGTTGCGATCCTACGCTCGCCTCCGCCCCCGAGCCGGCGCCGCCAGGGTCAAGCAGATCAGCGCGAGAAGCAGGAGGACCGCGCTCGCGACGGCTTCACCCTCGGGCACGGACAAGGGCTTCAGCGTCCAGATGACCGTTCCGGCCGGGACCCCGCTGGCGACACGTTCATCGTCGCCACGCAGCAGCAGGCCGACGGGACCCGCGTGTTCGGCACCCCGGCCCGTCAGGCCTTCAGCCACGCCTTCGCCCACGCCCACGGCCGTGGCCTCCGGTGTGGCTTCGACCGGCCTGCCCGCCACAGCTGCGCAGCCCGCGAGCAAGACCGGGCCAGGGACGGGCACGACGATCAAGAACAAGGCGAGCAGCAAGGCGGCGCGCGCGAAGGCCACCGCCACGTGCAAGCGCAAGTACAGCGCCCGTAAGGCCAAGGGCAAGAAGGCCAAGACGCGCATGGCTCATAAGCGGGCGGCGTGCGTCAAGGATCAAGAAGGCAAGCAAGCTCTAAAGAAACCCTGGACTGGACCGCGCGACCCGCCCGAACCTTGCGGCATTCGCAAGCTAGCCACGGCCCGGGCATCCGGTGAGTGCGCAACGCACTTAGCGGTGCCGCTGGCTGCGCGTCCGCTAGCGTCCATCCCGAACCGAGTGGAACCGATTCGTCTGATGTGCTGGTGTCGGAGCTGCGTCAGCGGCGTGCATCTGCCGGCGTTTGCGGCCGCCGATGGCGGCCTTTTGCCCAGCAGGGGCTGGACGTCGAGTTCGTGGACTGCGTGCCCGCCGCCAATCGGAGTCTTGGCGGGTACGCGGTAACCCTCGAGGCACTGGCCGGCGGGGTAGCGGACTTTGCGCTGAGCTCGGTCGCCTACCTGCTCGCCGGACAGACCAAGGCCGACGGACGCCTGGGGTCTCGGTTCGCTGCGGTCTTTCATCAGCGCAACCCGATCGCCGGGCTGGTGCGTGAGGACTCGGATCTGCGCGAGGCCGCGGATCTGGCCGGCCGCAACGCGGCGGGGCAGGACGGGAGTTGGTTTGCCCAGGAGCTTCAGGGTGCGCTCGCCCACATGGGCCTGGGGCCGGCGGTGATCGTGGAGGCCGCTGCCGGCAACCACGCCGCGCTGCGAGAGGGCGAGATCGACGTGATACCCGCCTGGGTCGACATGCTCCCTGGCTACAAGGGTGGCGTCCCGGTCCGTGCGATACCGCTCGACATCGAGGTTTATGCCACCGGATTGGTCGCGGCCGATCGCCTCCCACTGGAGCTGGTGGAGCAGATGCGCGACGCACTGACCGCTGGCTACGAGCTTCAGCGCGAGCAGCCCGAGCTGGGGATCGCCGCGTTCAGACGCCGTTTTCCGAACATCTCCGAGGACCACCTCCGCACCGCCTGGTCGGTGCTTGAGCCCTACGCCTTCGCTGGGCTCACGCCCGGCTCCATGGACGCAAAGCGCTGGAAGGCGACCATCGACTACACGGCGGCTGCCCACGGGCTGTCGGTCTTCCCGCCCGAGCTCCTCTACCGCCCCGAGCTGCTCGCGCCGGCCAGAGAGCTCTCACCCGCATAGCAGCCCATAGGGTCTGGGCACGGCGGAAGTCGCGGGCGCCGCGGATGGGGCGGCGTGACTGCTTGACGAGATCCGTGTGCGGCGGGCGGTTGAGCACCATCGCTGCCCGGCGCGGCGAAGGTGGACCTCCCCCGCTTTGGCCGACACTTCTGTGGTTGCTGTATTCTGTATGTATATCATATGAGAGTGAGCAGTCTCTCTTTTTCACGCCGTAGTGGTGTGTGTGTAAGTGGGGGTTAGGAGAGAAGATTTTCATACGTTGTCGGTGAGTGATGGTCCAGAGTGGAGTGCCTCCTGGTGGTGTTGTAGAAACCCTCGATGTACTCAAACACGGCGGTACGCAGCTCGGCGCGAGTGGGCCAGGAGTGACGGTAAACGAGCTCACGTTTGAGGGTGGAGTGAAAGCTTTCACAGACCGCGTTGTCAAAGCAGTCACCGATCGAGCCCATCGACACGTCGATGCCCACCTTGACGCAGCTATCGCCGAACACGACGGCGGTGTACTGGGCGGATTCAAGTGGTCGTCGCAACGCTTGATCGAGGAGGGTTGCGATGGGCAGGCCGAAGGGGTGGGGGTCGGGTTGGACTGGGCGACCGGCTATGCGTTCGCCGGGGCGTCCGCCCG
>JAABUU010001504.1_pt1 | contig 39042 bp, 40 predicted proteins | sample 5559301 | NCBI WGS metagenome assembly JAABUU01 (sample SAMN10711884, study PRJNA513360) | rock metagenome | isolation source: Antarctica rocks | place: Antarctica: Victoria Land, Richard Nunatak white | reverse complement strand
CGCCGGAGGTCCTGCTGTCGGGCACGCCGATACCGCCCAGCCATCCCGGATCAACCGGGTCGCCACCGCCGCCAGCTACGATGCTGCACTAACATTTTGCCCGGACCACTCGATGGGGGCTGGACAGCCCAGGGTCCGCGCCTCGCCGATGCCGGCGATGACCTTGCCGGCTGCATTCGGCTCGGTCTGGAAGCCGAAGGTGAAGACGATGGCCATCATCACCGCGACCGTGAGCGCGCCGAGGAAGTTGCCGACGAACACCAGCCCCCAGTTGCGCAGCACGCCGCCCAAGGTGACGCCGGGCCGCCGGTCAATCAGCGCCAAGGGCGACAGCACGAACACGCCGGTCAGCAGGTCGAAGCCCAGCAGATAGAGCATGCAAAACCCGACTGGGAACAGTATGGCGCCGATGATCGGGTAGCCGGTCTGCTGCGCCACGGTGACGGCGAACACGGCGGCAAGCGCCAGGATGGCGCCGGCCATGTAGGCCCGGATCAGCGCGTCCCGGGTGGCCATGAAGACCTTGGACTCCCCGGCGTCCACCATTTTTACAACGAACTGACTTGGCGCGAGATACGACAATTGCACGACCTTATGCTGCGGAAATGTGCAGATCCTGTCCGGACACGCCCCGGGCTTGGGCGGGCGGGGCTGCTTGACGCAAAAAATGCAATGAATGTGCCAGCAGAGGCAGCAGGGTGCGGGCTGGCGGAGAGGGTGGGATTCGAACCCACGGTGGTTGTTACGCCACAACGGTTTTCGAGACCGCCACCTTAAGCCGCTCGGCCACCTCTCCGCGTGGCCGGGGTGATACCAAGCCCGGCCAGGCCCCGCAACATTGACTTTGTCGCTATCAAGGGTACAACCCGCCGCGATGCACAGGTAGCCGCAAGGCCGTCCGGCGTCCCATGTCCACAAGAAGCAGCCGCCCGGTCCCGCCGGGACGGTCCTGAATCAGGAACCCAAAATGTTCGCAGTCATCCGCACCGGCGGAAAGCAATACCGCGTCATGCCCAATGACGTGCTCAAGGTCGAGAAGCTGGCCGGCGAGGCCGGTGAGACCATCACCTTCACCGACGTGCTCGCGGTCGGCTCCACCGCTGGCACCACGCTCGGCGCGCCCCTCGTGGCTGGCGCGACCGTGACGGCGACGGTGATCGCCCAGGACCGCCTGGATAAGGTCATCATCTTCAAGAAGCGACGCCGGCAGAACAGCCGCCGCAAGAACGGCCACCGCCAGCACGTCACGGTGCTGCGGGTTGCCGGCATCAGCGCGGACGGCCATGTGATGCCTGCCGCCGACGCGGCGCCCGCCCCGCGCCCGTCGCAGGACGAGATGCCGGATACGCTCACGGTTGCGACGGCCGCCGAAGCCTATGCCGGCCCAGCCGTAGATACGCCCGACGAGCAAGAGAACGCCGAGTAGCCCCGGCACAGGACAGGAGACAGAGAGATGGCACACAAGAAAGCAGGCGGCTCGTCCCGCAACGGCCGCGATACCGCCGGCCGGCGTCTGGGCGTGAAGAAGTTCGGCGGCGAGGCCGTGGTCGCCGGCAACATCATCATCCGGCAGCGCGGCACCAAGGTGAAGCCCGGCGTCAACGTCGGCGTCGGCACGGACCACACGCTCTGGGCGCTCGTGGACGGCCGGGTGAAGTTCCAGCGCAAGAGCGAGGGCCGCGTCCATGTCTCGGTCGAGCCAGCGGCGCAAGCGGCAGAGTAGCATTCCCACCCGCAACGAACCATGTCAGGGGGGCCGGCGCAAGCCGCGCCCCCCTCGTTCGTAGGGCGGAAGCGCAGCGCCTTCTGCCAGGCCGCGATGCAGCCAATGGTGGAAAGCGTTGCGCCTCCGCCCTACGGCGTCCGCAACACATCCAGGCATCCCACCATGAAGTTCCTCGACCAGGCCAAGATCTACACCCGCTCCGGCGACGGCGGGAACGGCGTGATCGCTTTCCGGCGGGAGAAGTTCATGGAGTTCGGCGGCCCCGATGGCGGAGACGGCGGCAAGGGTGGGGACGTCGTGTTCGTCGCCGAGCAGAACCTGAACACTTTGATTGATTTCCGCTACACCCAGCATTTCCGCGCGCCGAAGGGCGGCAATGGCGCTGGCTCCGACCGCACTGGCGCCGGCGCCCCGAACGTGGTGATCGCGGTGCCGGTGGGCACACAGATCATGGCCGAGGACAAGGAGTCGCTGCTCGCCGATCTCAACGAACCCGGCAAGCGAATCGTGCTGTGCCGCGGCGGCGATGGCGGGCATGGCAACGCGCATTTCAAGTCCAGTACCAACCGCGCCCCGCGCAAGGCGACGCCGGGCTATCCCGGGGAGGAGCGGTGGGTGTGGCTGCGGCTGAAGCTGATTGCCGACGTCGGGCTGGTCGGCTTGCCGAACGCGGGCAAGAGCACCTTCCTGTCCGTTGTGTCGGCGGCACGGCCCAAGATCGCCGATTATCCGTTCACGACGCTCCACCCGCAGCTTGGCGTCGTGCGCCTGTCGCACTCGGAGGAGTTCGTCATCGCCGACATCCCCGGCCTGATCCGCGGAGCGCATGAGGGGGCGGGGCTGGGCGACCGTTTCCTGGGGCATGTCGAGCGCTGCGCCGTGCTGCTGCACCTGATTGACGGCGCGGCAGGCAACGTGGTCCGGGCCTGGCGCACCATCCGCGAGGAGCTGCAGGCCTATGGCGGCGGCCTGGCGGAGAAGCCGGAGTTGCTGGTGCTGAACAAGTCCGACGCCATGACGGCCGCCGAGGCGCGCAGCCGCCGGGCCGCGCTGGAGAAGGCGTCGGGCCAGCCGGTGATGCTGCTGTCCGGCGTGACCGGCGACAACCTGCCAGTCGTGCTGCGGGGGTTGATGACTCGCGTTCATGCCGCCCGCCAGGCTCCGGCCGCGGTGCTGGAGATGGCGTGACGCCCGGTCCAGCCGTGGACGCCGGTCGCAGAAAGGCTATGCTAAGTTCCCTCTCCCGGAGGAAGAGGGGGAAGCAGGGGCCTTCCTTCCTATGACACCCAGCCTCAATGCCGCCCGGCTTCTGGTCGTGAAGATCGGCAGCGCCCTGGTGACGGATGGCGCCGCTCCCCGGTTGGCCTGGCTGGACGGCGTGGCAGCCGACATCGCCGCCGCCCGGGTGCGCGGTACGGCTGTCATCGTTGTGTCGTCCGGCGCCATTGCCCTGGCCCGCGTCGCCCTAGGCCTGACCCAGCCCCGCCTGCGGCTGGAGGAGAAGCAGGCCGCCGCCGCCGTAGGCCAGATCAGGCTGGCGCAGGCCTGGTCCGCGGCGTTGCAGGCGCACGGCCTGGTCGCGGCGCAACTGCTGCTGACGCTGGAGGACACCGAGGACCGCCGCCGCTACCTGAATGCGCGGGCGACCCTGACCACCCTGCTGGGCCTGGGCTGTGTCCCGGTCATCAACGAGAACGACAGCGTGGCAACGGCTGAGATACGCTTCGGCGACAACGACCGGCTGGCCGCCCGGGTGGCGGAGATGGTGCAGGCGGATCAACTGTTGCTGCTGTCCGACATAGACGGGCTTTACACCGCCGACCCCAAGCGCGACCCAGCGGCCTGGCACATCGCCGTGGTCCCCCAGATCACGCCCGAGATCGAGGCGATGGGCGGCGACCCGCCGCCGGGCTACAGCAGCGGCGGAATGCGGACCAAGCTGGCGGCGGCGCGGATCGCGACGCAAGCGGGGTGCGCGATGGTAATTGCCGTGGGCGCGGTTCCGAACCCGTTGCAGGCTCTGGCCGGCGGCGCCCGCTGCACATGGTTCCTGCCGGCTCCGGACGGCCGCACGGCGCGCAAGCGCTGGATCGCCGGTTCGCTGCATCCTGCCGGGCGGCTGGTGGTGGACGGCGGCGCTGCGCGGGCGCTGGCTGCCGGACGGTCGCTGCTGCCCGCCGGCGTGCGGGACGTGGTGGGAGAATTCGAGCGCGGCGACCCTGTCTTGGTTCAGGACGCCGACGGCGCCGTGCTGGCCCGGGGACTGACCGCCTATGCCAGCACCGACGCCCGGCGCATCGCCGGCCGCCAGTCCGACGAGATCGAGGGGGTGCTGGGCTGGCGCGGCCGGGACGAGATCGTGCACCGGGATGATTTGGTGCTGGCGTAGCTCCTACCCGACCCGTGACGCCTCGATGCAGGCCGCGAACGGCGCTGACCAGAACGCCTTTGCCCAATGGCTGACCCGCACCGATTTACGTAGGCCCGCAATCCAGAACGGGTCCTGATGCAGCAGCGCCTCGGCTTCGGCCTTGCTGGGTGCATTTACGATCCAGATGCCGCCATCCGGCGCTGCGCCTTCCGCTGGGCGCAGCGCCCCGGCTGCAATCACCTGGTCCTCATGCCGGGCCAGAAAGTCCAAGTGAGCCACCATGTGAAGCGCCCGTTCCGGCAAGCGCCCGGGCTGGTCGGCGTAGATGTCCTCGAACTGGATGATGAACAGCATAGCATGGCTCCCTTCGCTGGCATGACCCAGGCAGGTTCAGCGGGTATGATCTCAGCCCAATAAAGCGGGCACTCCGGCGTACGGACTGTCCGTCCGGCCCCATGCATCGTCAAGAGCATGATGGAAGTGGGATGGCAGCCGCGCGCAGGCCGCCGCACAACCCCCTGGCGCAGCCAGCCCGGCCCCGGCAAGATCATCCTGCCATGAACCAGATCACCGACCCCGCGACCGCCTGGCTTCACGATGCCAGCCACCGTGCCCGGGCAGCCAGCGCCGTCCTGGCCAACACGCCAGATGCCCAGCGTGCCGCTGGCCTGCGCGCCGCCGCGGCCCGGCTGCGCGTCCAGGCCCCAGCGGTCCTGCAGGCTAACGAAGCCGACCTACAAGCCTATCAGGGCACCTTGGCCTTCCGCGACCGTCTTGCACTGACTCCCTCGCGCGTCGAGGCGATGGCCGCCGGCCTGGACAGCATCGCCGCCCTGCCCGACCCGCTGGACCGCACCCTCGCGGACTGGACCCGGCCCAACGGCCTGCGCATCCGCCGCATCCCGCAGCCCCTAGGCGTGATCGGCATGATCTACGAATCCCGCCCTAACGTCGGCGCCGACGCCGCCGGACTGTGCGTGAAGTCCGGCAATGCCGTCCTGCTGCGGGGCGGCTCGGACAGCCAGCATTCCGCCCGCGCCATCCACGCCGCCATCACCTCGGGGCTGGCGGATGCCGGCCTGCCGGCCGACGCCGTGCAGATGGCGCCCGGCACCGACCGTGCTTACGTCGCCGCCATGCTGGGCGGCTCCGGGCTGCTGGACTTGGTGATCCCGCGCGGCGGCCGCTCGCTGGTAGAGCGCGTGCAGCGCGACGCCCGCGTCCCGGTGCTCGCCCATGCCGAGGGCCTGTGCCACACCTACGTCCATGCTGCCGCCGATCCGGCGATGGCCCGTTCCGTCCTCGCCAACGCCAAGATGCGCCGCACCGGCGTATGCGGCGCAACCGAGACCCTGCTGATAGATGCCGCCTGCGCTCCTGCCCTGCTGCCCCTTCTCGTAAGCGACCTCGCCGCACTGGGCTGCGCCTTCCGCGCCGATACCCTCGCCCGCGCCATCCTGCCGGACCTGTCCGCCGCGACCGAGCAGGACTTCGCCACCGAATGGCTCGACGCCGTGCTGTCGGTCGCGGTCGTGGACGGCGTCTCCGGCGCCCTGGCCCACATCGCCCGCTACGGCAGCGAGCATACCGAGGCGATCATCACCGGGGACCCGGACGCCGCCGACGCGTTCCTGCGCGGCGTCGGCAGCGCCGTCGCGTTGTGGAATGCGTCCACCCAGTTCTGCGACGGCGGAGAGTTCGGCTTCGGCGCCGAGATCGGCATCGCCACCGGACGCATCCACGCCCGCGGCCCCGTTGGAGTCGAGCAGTTGACGACCTACCGCTACGTCGTCACTGGAACCGGCCAGGTGCGCGCCTGATCCAGCCGGACCCGGTCCCACGTTGGGGCGACCGGCGCCGGACCCGGGTGGGCCTGCTCGGCGGCTCGTTCAACCCGGCGCATGAGGGCCACCTGCACATCGCCCGCCTGGCCCGGCAGCGGCTGCGGCTGGACCAAATCTGGCTGCTGGTGTCGCCGGGCAATCCGCTCAAGGCGGCGCACGGGATGGCGACGCTGGCCGACCGCCTGGCCAGCGCCCGGCGTCTCGCGGACGGGCGCCGGGTGGTAGCGACCGCCATCGAGGCGCGGCTGCACACGCGCTATACTTACGACACCCTGCGCCGGCTGCGCCGGCTGTTCCCGCGCGTGCAGTTCGTCTGGATCATGGGCGCGGATAACCTGGTGCAGTTGCCGCGATGGCAGCGCTGGACCGGAATTGCCGGCACGATGCCCTTCGCAGTCATGCCGCGCCCGACCTACAATGCCCGCGCCCTGGCCAGCATGGCCGCCCAGCGCCTCCGCCGTGCCCTGTGCCCCGCCCGCAGCGCGCCGGTGCTGGCTGGCAGCAGGCCGCCAGCCTGGACTTTTCTCCCGGCGCGGCAGAATCCGGCTTCTGCCACGGCCTTGCGGGCCGGGCGCGGCACGGCGCCAGGGCTGGCCTGGCCTCCGTCACGCGCCGGGTCACATCCCGCCGCGAAAGGTGCTATAGCCCCGGTACGGTCCCGCACAGGAGCATGGACATAGCCAGGAAACCCGCCGACCCCACTGTGAAGCGCCGCTCGCCCCAGCCAGCCCCGGAGCTGGCCGAGGCCGCCAAGGCGCCAGGCACGCCCCGCAAGAAGGCCGCAGCCGCGGGTCCCCGCGTCCGCAAGCCAAAGGCCGCCCCAGTGCTGCCCGAGTATCGCGTGCGGCTGGACCAGATGCAGTCCGTGATCGTTGAAAGCCTGGAGTCCGACAAGGCCGAGGACGTGGTGACGCTCGACCTGGAGGGACGCGCCGCTTTCACCGACCGCATGGTGATCGCCACCGGCCTGGCCGACCGCCAGATCAGCGCCATGGCGACCCACCTGGAGGAGAAGCTTGAGGAGATCGGCATCAAGCGCATCCAGGTCGAGGGCGCCGGCAGCTCCGACTGGGTGCTGATAGACGCCGGCGACATCGTCATCCACCTGTTCAAGCCGGAGGCGCGCACCCTGTATGGGCTGGAGCGGATGTGGGGCGCCGAGCTGGACGAACTGACCGAGGCGCCCGACGCCGAGTAGCGGCGCTCGGTGCCTCCGCAGCGGCCGGGCGGATGGGCTAGCTGAGCGGCCGGGTCCGGTGGGGATGCGGGTGCCGGCGCGGCCGGAGGTCAATGTTCGGGGCAGGGTCACGGCTGACATAGGTGTTGCCGTTCCAGATATACGCTTCCTTGTCGGCGATCAGGTCCGCCATGCCTTGGTGCCGCGTGGTGGCGACGGTCATACGCCCGGTCGCACCGTCCAGCACACGCCGGTATCTCCCGCCGCTCCAGGCATAGACGACCGTGCTGCACCCGGCCGAACCGCATTCGCGTGGCGATTGCAACTGCACGAACAGCGCCGGACGGTCCGACGCCGCTCCAAGCTTCGCGGTCCCGATCAGCACGAGCGGGCGTTCGCCCGACCGTGCGGAGTTGCCGAGGTCCTGGGCAAGCAGGTTGCGGGCGGCAGCATCGAGCGGCGTGCCGGGCCGGGACTGCATGACGACGGGAACGCCGGGTTCGGGCTTGGCGGGGGGGGCCGCAGCCGCGAGACAGGGCATCGCAAGGCACAGCATCCATCGTTGCACGTCGTTCATACCCGCAACATCGCGCACGTCCCGGCCCGGGTTGCAAGCCCGGCCGCCCGGCCGCCATGCACCTGATCGCCGTCGGTCGCCTGTGCGCCGGGCCGGAGCAGGATCTGTTCAGCCGCTATGGCACCCGGCTACGCCCGCGCCTCGCGGTGACGGAGGTGGCGGAGGGCGGGGGAGCCCCGGCCGAGGCCAAGCGGCGCGAGGCCGCCGCCCTGCTGGCAGCCCTGCCGCGGGATGGATGGGCGGTGGCGCTCGACCTGGGCGGCGGCGCTCCGGGCAGCGACGGCCTGGCACGGCTGCTGGAACGATGGCTGGGCCTGTCCCGGCCCGTGTGCTTCCTGATCGGCGGCGCGGAGGGGCTGGACGCGGCCGTCCTGTCGCGCGCCGATCATCTGCTGTCCCTGGGTCCGATGACGTGGCCGCACATGCTGGCCCGCGTGATGCTGGCCGAGCAGTTGTTCCGCGCGCAGTCAATCCTGTCGGGGCATCCCTATCACCGGGCGGGCCGGCCCTGATCTAGCGGCTTGCCGCGCCTTACGCTCCCCGCCATACCGGGGCACACCGCCCATCAGAGGACCCCGCCATGCCCGCCACCCCACCCCGCCCCGTCATGCTGGTGATCCTCGACGGCTGGGGCTGGCGCGAAGATATGGCCGACAACGCCGTGGAGCAGGCGGACACCCCCAACTTCGACCGGCTGATGGAAGGGCCGAACGCCTTCCTGCGCACCTCCGGCCTGGATGTCGGGCTGCCGCCGGGGCAGATGGGCAACTCGGAGGTCGGGCACCTGAACATCGGCGCCGGCCGTGTGGTGATGCAGGAGCTGCCGCGCATCGGCCTGGCCGTCCAGGACGGCAGCCTGGCCCATAGCCCGGTCATCACCGGCCTGATCGAGGCGCTGCGCGGCACCGGCGGCGCTTGCCACCTGATGGGGCTGGTGTCGCCCGGTGGCGTCCATGCCCACCAGGACCACGCGCTGGCCTTGGCGCGCATCCTCGCCGATGCGCGCATCCCGGTCCGGCTGCACGCCTTCATGGACGGACGCGACACCGCACCGACCTCCGGCGGGGAGGACCTGGCGCGCCTGCAGGCATCGCTGCCGGCCGGGGCACGGATCGCGACGGTCTGCGGGCGCTACTACGCCATGGACCGCGACAACCGCTGGGACCGGGTGGAACGCGCCTATCTCGCGATCGTCGAGGGCCGGGGCGCGGCCTTCGCCGATGCGGCGAGCGCGATGGACGACGCCTATGGGCGCAGCATCACGGACGAGTTCGTGCCGCCTGCCGCCATCGCCGGCTATGACGGCATGGCGGACGGGGACGGCCTGCTGTGCTTCAACTTCCGTGCCGACCGGGTGCGGGAGCTGCTGGGGGCAATCCTGGACCCTGGCTTCGTCGGCTTCGCCAGGCCGCGCAGGGTCCAACTGGCTGGCGCCGTGGGCCTGACCCGCTACAGCGATGCGCTGGCGCCCTTGATGCGGGAGGTGTTCCCGCCGCAACACATGGACGGCCTGCTGGGGGACGTGGTGGCCGCCGCCGGGCGCCAGCAGCTCCGCATGGCGGAAACCGAGAAGTATCCGCACGTCACCTACTTCATGAACGGGGGACGGGAGGTCGCGCTGCCTGGGGAGGACCGCATCATGGTACCCTCGCCCAAAGTCGCCACCTATGACCTGCAGCCGGAAATGTCGGCGCCGGAGCTGACCGACCGCGCCGTCGCCGCCATCGGCAGCGGCGCATATGACCTGATCGTGCTCAACTATGCCAATCCCGACATGGTCGGCCACACCGGCAGCCTGCCGGCGGCGGTGCGCGCGGTGGAAACGGTAGACGCTGGGCTGGGCCGCATCGCCGACGCCATCGAGGAAGCCGGCGGCGCCCTGCTGGTGACGGCCGACCACGGGAATTGCGAGATGATGCGCGACCCCGCCACCGGCGGCCCGCACACCGCCCACACCACCAACCCGGTCCCGGTTATGCTGCATGTGCGGCTGAACGGCGGGGAGGCCCGGCTGGACGATGGCCGGCTGGCGGACCTTGCACCGACCTTGCTGGACCTGATGCGACTGCATCAGCCGCCTGGGATGACTGGCCGCTCCCTGCTCCATCGCCCGGACGATGCGGCGCCCGTCCAGCGCTAGGCTATTATTGCTGGCCATTGCGCTGACGGGTGCGGGGCCGAAGCCCGGCCCGGCGCCTGCGCTGCCCGGCGGCGCGACGGAACAGCCGGCCACAGTGCAGGCCGCACAGGCGGAGGAGCGGCGGCTGGCGGAGGCACGCATTGCCGCCGCGGCCGGGCTGCGCATCACGGAAACGGCGGCGGCAGCATTGTCCTTGGATGCAGAGGCCTTCACGGCAAGGGCGCGCGACGCGGAGGCCCGGGTTGCCCAGCGGTCCCAGGCCTTGGCGCCGCTGCTGCCTCTCATGCAGCGCCTGGCGCTGTATCCAACGGAAACGCTGCTGTCGGTCCCGGTGCCGCCCGACAAGGCCCTCGAAGGCTTGGCCGTGCTGCGAGGCTTGGCCCGGCGCCTGGGACAGGATGCCGCCGCCCTGCGGGCCGAGGCGGCGTCGGCGCGCGACGCTGCCCGTGACGCCGCCGCCGCCCTGGACCGGCTTCATGCAGCGCAGGCTATCCAGGCGCGGCAATCCACTGAACTGGACCGACAGTTGGACCTGGCCCGGGCCGGCAGGCTCCATATGGAGGACTCCGCCGCCGAGCAGGCCCGTCGCGCCGCGGCAGAGGCCGCCCGCGCGGACAGTCTGCGTGCGGCCCTAGCGATGATGGATGCCGAGCGTGCCCGGGCAGAGGCGCGTGCGCGCGACGACGCCGCACGGGCCGAACGTGCCCGGCAGGACGAAGCAGCCGCCGAGGCCCGCCGCCGGCAGCAGGTCCTCGCCAGGCCGGCAGGGCCGGGGCTGGCGGCGGCGGCCGGCCCGCTGTTCCCGCCGGCGGCCGGCGCCGTGGTGCGTGGCTGGGGCGACCGGACCGACGCCGGGCCATCGAGCGGAATGACGGTGCGCCCGCCATCCGGTGCGCGCGTGACGGCGCCGTGCGGCGGGCGGGCTGCCTTCGCTGGGCCGTTCCGAAGCTACGGCACCATGCTGATCCTGGACTGCGGCGGCGGCTACCACTTCGTGCTGGCCGGATTCGACCATCTGGACCTGTCGGTCGGCATGGCGGTGCGCCCGGGGGAGCCGGTCGGCGTGATGCCCGCATGGGACTCGCGGTCGGCCGGTGCACGGCCGGCACTTTACATAGAATTACGTAGGAACGGACAAGCTGTTGACCCCGCCCCCTTCCTCCGCGCGCACGGATAGCTATTTCAGGGTTGTTGACGCTAATATCGCATGCAGGGCGCCCGTTTGGGCACCGTTGGCGGCTAGGGTGGCCGGCAGCAGGCGCAGTCTGATCGGGCGCAAAGGAATTATGGGCATGAACACCAGGACGGGCTTGCTTCTCGGCGCCGCCTTTGCGGCAGGTATCGTGGCCGGTCCGGCCACCGGGCTGCTGGGGCAGCACGGGATCGGCTGGCCATCCGCCATTGCGGCCGGCCCCGACACCAACCGGGCGGAAACCTATCGGTTGCTTACCCTGTTCGGCGATGTGTTCGAGCGCGTGCGCGCCGAGTATGTCGAGCCGACCAACGACCGTGAGCTGATCGAGAATGCGATCAACGGCATGCTGACCGGGCTTGATCCGCACAGCAGCTATATGAACGCGAAGTCGTTCCACGACATGCAGGTGCAGACCCGCGGCAAGTTCGGCGGATTGGGGCTTGAGGTCCAGGCGGAGAACGGGTTGATCAAGGTGGTCAGCCCGATCGAGGACACCCCGGCATTCCGTGCCGGCATGAAGACGGGCGACCTTATCACCTCCATTGACGGACAGACTGTGCAGGGCCTGACCCTGAACGAGGCCGTGGACAAGATGCGCGGCCCCCCCGGGAGCCAGATCAAGCTGACGGTCAAGCGCGAGAACATTGATACTCCAGTCGACGTCGCGATGCAGCGCGAGGTCATCGTGATCCAGGTCGCAAAGTCCCGTCTTGAGGGGGATATCGCCTACGTCCGCCTGACCGCCTTCAACGAGCAGACCGACCCTGCCCTGCGCAAGGCGATCCAGGATTTGCGGCAGAAGGCAGGCGGCAATCTGCGCGGCGTCGTGCTCGATCTGCGCAACAACCCCGGCGGGCTGCTGGACCAGGCCGTGGCGGTGTCCGACGACTTCCTGGAACAGGGCGAGATCGTGTCCACCCGGTCGCGCCACCCAGAGGAGGCGCAGCGCTGGACCGCCAAGGCGGGCGACATCGCGGCCGGTCTGCCTGTCGTGGTGCTGATCAACGGCGGGTCTGCCTCGGCGTCCGAGATCGTGGCGGGGGCGTTGCAAGACCAGCGCCGGGCCGTGGTGCTCGGCACGCGCAGCTTCGGCAAGGGATCGGTCCAGACCGTCATGCCGCTGGAGGGCAATGGCGCCATGCGCCTCACCACCGCGCGCTATTACACGCCATCCGGGCGCAGCATCCAGGGCCTGGGCATCTCCCCGGACATCGAGGTCGCGGCGTCCCGGACGGAGGCGCCGCGCTTCGGGCCTGAGCGTGAGGCGGACCTGAACCGCGCACTGCGGAACCAGGGCGGCACGCCGCAGCCGGTGAACGCGCCGCCGCGAACGGATTTGCCGGCCGTTGCGAAGGAAATCCCGAAGCTGCCGCCCGAGGGATTCCCGGCGTTCGAGCCCAACAAGACGGACACGGATTTCCAGTTGCAGCAGGCCCTGACCGTTGTGCGCGCCATGGCGATGCAGCCTCGCGCCGCCCGCTAACCGGGCTTCGTAGGCGTTTGGGGCAGCGTAGTGCGTGCCTTGCTGCTGTTTTGGTCGGCGGTGCTGGCCTTGGCGGCTGCCGGAGCCGTCACGTTGCAGGTGCTGGGTCCGCTGCCGCATCCAGCACCTGCCGCGGCGGCGACGGTGTCCCAAACCACTACCCCGGCTAAGACGCCGGAATCGGATGGTCGGATAGCCAACCCTGACCCAGCACTTCTTGAGCCGAGTCGTGGAACACAGCCCGGGATGCTGCCGCGGATCGCAGCCGATGGCCGGATGCCCCGGAAAGTCTATGCCCGGCCTGTTCCACCAGGCGATAACCGGCCGCGCATTGCACTGATCCTTGGAGGGTTCGGCACGGCCGAGGCGGACAGCCGGACCGCGATCGCCTTGCCCGGCCCTGTCACCCTTGCCGTGTCGGCCTATGGCCGCAATCCCGATGTGCTGTTGGCCGCCGCCCGTGCTGCAGGACACGAACTGTTGGCGTCGGTGCCGATGGAGCCGGAGCGTTTCCCGCTCGATGACGCAGGCCGGTTTTCCCTGCTTACGGGTGTATCGCCTGAAGCCAACCAAGCGATGCTGGAGACGGTGATGGCGCGTATCCAGGGCTATGCCGGGCTGACCGGCGCCTCCGATGGGCTGCGCGGCGAGCGGTTCGCGGCGCAGGGCGGCGGTCTTCCGCAGGTCCTGGCGGAAGCGGCGCGGCGCGGACTGTTGTACTTGGACCCGAGGCCGCCGGCTCCCGGCGTTGCGGCGTTGCCTGCCGGAACCTACGGCGCGGTTGTAGATGTCGTGATTGACGCCGGCGACCCGCCAGCCCGCGCCGAGATCGAGGGCAGGCTGGTAGCCCTGGAGCGTCTCGCCCGGGAGCGCGGCACCGCCATCGGCCTGGCCGGGCGGTTGCGCCCAGTCACGCTGGAACGGATTGCAGCCTGGGCGCGGGAGGCAGAGGCACGTGGGTTCGTATTGGTACCGGTCAGCGCCGTTTCCAGCGAGAAGGTGGATGCGCCTTGATTGATCCATCCACCCTGCCCTACCGGCCCAATGTAGGCGCTGCCCTCTTCAACCCGCAGGGCCTCGTCCTCGTGGCCCGGCGGGCGGACATGCCGAACGCTGAAGGTGCGGCTGGCGGCTGGCAACTGCCCCAGGGCGGCATTGACGATGATGAGGACCCAGGGACCGCCGTATTGCGGGAACTGGAGGAGGAAATCGGCACCCGCAACGCCGTGGTGGTCGGGGAGCATCCGGAGTGGCTGACCTACGACCTACCGCCGGACCTGCTGGGCCGTATGCTGGGCGGGCGCTACCGCGGCCAGCGCCAACGCTGGTTCGCGCTGCGCTTCACTGGCCGGGACAGCGACATCCGGCTGGACCTGGACCCGCATCCGGAGTTCGACGCCTGGCGCTGGGCGGCACTGGACGAATTGCCCGGCCTGGCTGTGGCGTTCAAGCGGCCGATCTATGAAGTGCTGGCAGGGTCATTCCGGCGGTTCGCCGTCCCGGAGTGACGGCACAAGCCGGGCGTAGTCCAGGGTGCGCCGCGTCGCGTCCTTGGCAGCGGACGCCGCCTCGCGCTGCCCGCGGGTCTGCCCATGCTTGGCGCGGGCTGCCGCGGCCTCTAGTGACGCAACGTCCCGTTCGGCACGTTTGCGGACCCGTCGCAGATTAATGATCTCAGCCATGCCGGTAGGATGGCATCGCGCGGTGCCACTGGCCAGGCTGGTGCTCAGGTAGAGAGTACGCGGCCAGCCACTGCGTCCAGCCGAGCCATTAGCGCCGGGTCGCGCCGGTCTGGCGCCGTGATGATGGCGTGCTCCAACGCCCTGTCGCACCCGGCCGGGCATAGGGCACGCCGGGCGCCCAGGACCGGCACCAGCGCACGCACCAGATCGCGTGCGCGGTCGGCATTCTCCTGCATCACCCGGATGACGGATTCGACCGTCACGGCGTCATGCGCTTCGTGCCAGCAGTCGTAGTCCGTGACCATCGCCGCCGTGGCATAGCAAAGCTCGGCCTCCCGGGCGAGCTTGGCCTCCGGCATGTTGGTCATGCCGATCACGCTGCAGCCCCAGGAGCGATACAGGTTGCTTTCCGCCCGCGTTGAGAACTGCGGCCCTTCCATCACCAGGTAAGTGCCGCCGCGGGTGCAGGGAATGCCGATCCGGCGTGCCTGCGCCTCCATCGCGTCGCCAATGCGCGGGCAGACTGGGTCAGCGACCGAGACGTGCGCGACGCAGCCATCGCCGAAGAAGCTTTTCTCCCGCGCGAAGCTACGGTCAATAAACTGATCCACGATAACGAAGTGACCCGGCGGCAGGTCTTCCCGCAGGCTGCCGACCGCTGACAAGGAAATGACGTCCGTGACCCCGGACCGCTTCAGCGCGTCTATATTTGCCCGGTAATTCAGGTGAGTCGGCGACGACCTGTGCCCCCGCCCGTGCCGCGGCAGGAAAACGCAACGCACGCCGTCCAGGGTGCCAAACAGCAACTCGTCGGACGGCTCGCCCCATGGGGTTTCCACGCGACGCCAGGTTTTGTCCTGTAGGCCGGCGATATCGTACAACCCCGATCCGCCGATGATGCCGATCACCGGCGTGATGCCTTCAGCCATGAAACCCCCAAAACAGAAACGCCGCGCGGACCATACAGGCCGCGCGGCGGATATCAGACCGGAATGGTCGAAGAAAGCCTAGTGGACGTCCTTCCAGACCTTCTTCTTTACAGCATAGGTCAGGCCGGTCATAAGGGTCAGGAACAGCACGACCTTCACGCCCATGCGCTTACGCTGCTCCAGCTCCGGGTTGCTGGTCCAGGTCAGGAACTGCACGACATCGTGCGACATCTGCTCGACCGTCGCCTTGGTGCCGTCGGCGTAAGTCACGGCTTCATCGTGCAACGGCGGCGGCATCGCCAACTGACCACCAGGGAAGTATTCATTGTAATACTGCCCATCACCGACCTTCACCCCCGGCGGCGCGTCCTTGTATCCCTGCAAGAGGGAGAACACGTAGTCCGATCCATGTTCCCGGGCCTTCACGATCAGTGACTGGTCTGGTGGCAAGGCTCCGCCGTTGGCAGCACGTGCGGCCTTGTCATTGGCGTAGGGCGACCGAAAATGATCGGACGGCACCGCCGGACGCTCGACCGGGTTGCCGGAGTCGTCGGTTCCAGCCGGGACCTCGACTGCACCCGCGACGGCCTTTACCTGCTCCTCGGAAAGGCCGATGCCGGTGAGGTTGCGGTAGTACATCTCCTTCATGGAGTGACAATTGGAGCAGACTTCCTTGTAAACCTGGAAGCCACGCTGGGCCGAGGCACGGTCGAAAGTGCCAAACGGCCCGTTAAAGCTCCAAGGCTGCGGCGGTGCGCTAACTGCCTCGTGACCCTGGGCCAGGGCTGTGGCCGGGGCTGCGAACAGCAGCCCCGCTACGGCGAGGTAGAGGAACCGCATTACGGCTTCTCCATCGGCTTTGCCGCGGCACCTTGAGGCAGCGGGCCGCCGCCACCACCGGTGAAGTCACTGCTCCGGCGGATTACCGGCCGCGAGATGCTTTCCGGTAAGGGCAGCGGCTTCTCGAGCACACCCAGCACCGGCAGCACCACCAGAAAGTGCAGGAAGTAGTACGCCGTTGCCACTTGGCCAAGCACGACGTTGATGCCTTCCGGCGGCTTGCCGCCGACGTAGCCCAGCACGAAGAAAGCTACGACGAACACCGCCAGAAACGGCTTGTACATCGGGCGGAAACGCGTGCTGCGAACCGGCGAGGTGTCGAGCCATGGCAGCACGAACAGGACCGCAATGGCGCTGAACATCAGGATCACGCCGCCGAGCTTGCTCGGGACCGAGCGCAAGATCGCGTAGAACGGCAGGAAGTACCATTCTGGCACGATGTGAGCCGGCGTGGACAGCGCGTTGGCCGGGATGAAGTTGTCTGGATGGTTCAGCAGGTTGGGCGCGAAGAACACCAGTCCGGCGAACACCAGCAAGAACACGCAGACGCCGATGCTGTCCTTGGCGGTGTAGTAGGGATGGAATGGCAACGTGTCTTGCGGCGACTTTACATCGATGCCCAGCGGGTTGTTGGAACCGGCGATGTGGATCGCGGCCACATGCAGGAACACCACACCGGTGATCATGAATGGCATCAGGTAATGCAGGCTGAAGAAGCGGTTCAGCGTAGCATTGTCCACGTTCGGCCCGCCCAGCAGCCAGGTCTGGATGCTTTCACCCACGAATGGGATGGCCGAGAACAGTCCGGTGATGACCGTGGCGCCCCAATAGGACATCTGGCCCCAGGGCAGAACGTAGCCCATGAACGCCGTCGCCATCATCAGTAGCAGAATGACCACGCCGAGCATGAAGATCAACTCGCGCGGCGCCTTGTAGGATCCGTAGTACAGCGCCCGGAAAATATGGATGTAAACCACGATGAAGAACATCGAGGCGCCGTTAGCGTGGACGTATCGCAGCAGCCAGCCGTAGTTCACGTCACGCATGATACGCTCGACGCTGTCGAATGCCAGGCTGGTGTTGGCGGCGTAGTTCATGGACAGGAAGATGCCCGTCGCGACCATGATCGCCAACGAGATCATCGCCAGCGCGCCGAAGTTCCAGAAATAGTTGAAGTTTTTCGGAGTCGGGAAAGAGCCGTACTCCTTCTGCATCATCGTGAACACCGGCAGACGGGTGTCTATCCAGTTGACGACGGGGTTCTCAAACTCGGACTTGTGCAGGCCGGCCATGCTGTTTCTCCTCAGCCGATCTTAATTTTAGTATCGGTGTCAAAGGCGTAGGTGGGAACCGGTAGGTTGGCCGGCGCGGGGCCGTGCCGGACGCGGCCGGAGGTATCATACTGGCTGCCGTGGCAAGGGCAGAACCATCCGCCCCAGTCACCGCGCGGGTCAGACGGCTTGTTGCCGAGCGGGATGCAGCCGAGATGGGTGCAAACGCCGACAACGACCAGCCATTGCTCCTTACCGGCCTTGACACGGGATGCGTCGGTCGCTGGCTCGATCAGGTCCTTTTGCGGAACATCCCTGGCCTCCTTGATCTCGGCCGCAGTGCGGTGCCGGACGAACACCGGCTTGCCCTGCCACAGCACGGTGATCCCCTGGCCCTCGCTGATGGGAGTGACGTCAACCTCGATGCTGGACAGCGCCAGAACATCCTTGGCGGGCGCCATGCTGCTGATGAACGGCCAGGCAAGGGACAGCGCGCCGATGCCGGCTGCCGAGCCGGTCAGCAGCTTCAGAAAATCGCGCTTCGCGGGATCATGGCTGCCAACCGTCGTGATCGCTTCGCGGACGCTTGCATGGTCTATGTCAGACATGAATTTCCTCTATACTGGCCTGGGCCTGCGATGCGCCTCAGGCCATTCCCAATGCCGTGGTTCATAGAGGCCGCAATAGGCTCCTGCAACACGGCGCGGTATCAGCCCAATCTGTCTTCACTAAATTGGAGGCTATCGAAGTGCCGCAAGTGCCTGGCCTGGAAGAGTCTGCCGCACTCCTGACCCCCACCGCCCCGCCGCCGCACGATGGGATGAAGGGCGCCGCGCGTGCCTGGTTCGAGGCGCTGCGCGACGATCTCTGCGCCACGTTCGAGCGGATCGAGGACGAGCAGGCCGGCCCCTTGTCCGACCGGCCGCCGGGACGCTTCCTCCGCAAGCCCTGGTCCCGTCCAACCGACACCGGCGAGGAGGGGGGCGGCGGCGTCATAAGCGTCATGCAGGGCCGGGTGTTCGAGAAGGTGGGCGTCAACGTGTCCACCGTCTGGGGCGAGTTCAGCCCGGAGTTCCGCGCCTCTATCCCCGGTGCCGAGCAGGACCCGCGGTTCTGGGCGTCCGGCATCAGCGTCGTCGCCCATCCGCAAAGCCCGCTGGTCCCGGCGGCGCACATGAACACGCGCATGCTAGTCACGACGCGGGGCTGGTTCGGCGGCGGCGGCGACCTGACGCCGATGCGGCTGGAAGCGCCAGAGGCGCAGGAGGACGCGGCCACCTTCCACGCCGCGTTCCGCGCCGCGTGCGACCGGCACGGTTCCGGCTACTACGACGAGTACAAGGCGTGGTGCGACCGCTATTTCTTCCTGCCGCACCGCAACGAGCCGCGTGGGGCAGGCGGCATCTTCTACGACCATCTGTTCAGCGGCGAAGCGGCGGCGGACTTCGCGTTCACCCAGGACGTGGGCCGGGCCTTCCGCGACGGCTATGCCGCGATCGTGCGGCGGCGCATGGGCACCCCTTGGACGGCAGCGGAGCGCGACCATCAGTTGCTGCGCCGGGGCCGCTATGTCGAGTTCAACCTGCTGCATGACCGCGGCACGCTGTTCGGCCTCAAGACCGGCGGCAACGTGGAGGCGATCCTCATGAGCCTGCCACCGGAGGTGAGGTGGGCGTAATGCTTGAGTCTGCATCCCGCCCGGTAAGGAGTGCTGGACCGCGAAGCCATCCGGTCGTCTTCTAGAGGCCATCCGGTCGTCTTCTACAAGCTTCAAACAAGCCCAGCTGCGAGGAACTGATGGCCAGGGCTTACTGGGTTGCAACCTATCGCGAGATCAATGACCCGGAAGCTCTCGCGGCATACGCCAAGCTAGCGGGTCCGGCGATATCGGCGGCGGGCGGACGCAATTTGGTTCGAGGAACGCCAGCCAGAACGCTTGAGGCGGGAATGGACCTGCACCCTGTCGTCATTGCGTTCGACAGCGTCGCGAGCGCGATTTCGGCATACGAGAGCCTCGACTATCAGACCGCACGAAAGCCATTGGGCGACACAGTTGTTCGAGATATCCGCATCGTTGAAGGTTCAGAGTAGTAGTGCAAAATTCTTGCCTGACGACCGGTGTAGGATACACATGCGGACCAACAGGGGAACCGTGACATGCCAAAACCGCACTGTTTTGCCGCATTCGGCCTTGCGTTCGCGCTGCTGACCAGCCTAGCCCCGCCGGGTTGGGCGCAAGCGCCGCAGCCCAGCAGGCCGGCAACAATTCCCGCCAGGCCCCCGGCGCCTGTCGCTCCGCCGGCACCCGTCGCCACCCCGGCCCGGCCGGCAGCGACGCCAGCGCCATCGCCTATGCCCGCCGTAGCGACGGGCAGCCGCATTGACATCAACGCCGCGCCTGAAGCGCAGTTGGACAGCCTGCCCGGCATTGGTCCGGTGCGCGCCAAGGCCATCGTCGCTGGCCGTCCTTATGAGGACGTCCAGGACCTGACAAAGAAGAAGGTGCTGACCGCCGGGGTGTTGGCCGGCATCAAGGACCGGATCGCTTTGGCCAACATCAATACATCCAGCGCCGCTGAGCTGCAGCGCACGTTGCCCGGCGTCGGCGACGTGCGCTCCAAAGCCATCGTAGCCGGGCGGCCCTACGCCACTCCTGCCGACCTGGTTGCCAAGAAGGTGCTGACCCAGGGGGTGTATGACGGCATCAAAGATCTAGTCGCCTATTGATCTCGTCGCCAGACCGGCAGGACATACGGGTCTGGCGCTGCTACGCTTTTTTGTCCATGAGACCAGTACTGTCGGGGGAACCTGGGCCGTCATGGTCGTTGTCTTGGCGGACCTTAGTGTGCGCGGGCTGTGCCGGCAGCGCAGTGGCCGCCGCTGCAGCTAGAGCGGCAACTGGGGTTGAGGCGATGCTTGACACGGACATGACACACCTTGTGACAATAGAGTGACGCTGGAAGCGGGCGACATCTGGCTGCCCGCTTCGATGGTGCGCCGCATTGATTAGAGCGTGTTTGGTGCAAGTGGAGACACCAAACACGCTCTAGCCTTTGTTCTGGCAAGCATTTGTCCGGCCCAAACGAAGCCGTTTGATCCGGACACGCTCTAAGAAAGGCCTCTGGCGTGTTGAATGGATTTCAGCCGGGTCCGGGCACACAGCGACCGGACCTGAAACTGCACGTCTCTGCCCGCAAGCAAAACGTTGGATCGGTTTTTGCCGGCTTGGAAGCAAACCGATCCAGTCGGGTACGCAGGCCCGTGCAGGCGGAAGCTACTCAGGAGCCGGCGCGCCGCGCAGCCGCTTGACCGCACCCCGCTGCACCTTGGCTTCGACGCGCTTGCGGCGGGCAGCCTTGCTGGGCTTGGTGGCGCGGCGGAACACCGGCACGACCGCAGCTTCCTGCAGCAACGCCACGATCCGGTCCTGCGCGTCCTGACGGTTGCGGTCCTGCGAGCGGTGCTGCTGCGCGGTGATGACCAGCACGCCATCCCCTGTCACCCGGCGGCCGCCAAGTACCTCGGCCCGCGCGCGCAAGCCTTCCGGCAAGCTGCCGGGGCGGCGCAGGTCCAGGCGGACCTGAACGGCGGTGGACACCTTGTTGACGTTCTGACCGCCCGGACCCGACGAACGGACAAAGTTTTCCTCGATCTCACGTGGGTCGAAGGCAATGCCGGGCGCGATGGGGATGAAGATCATGCGTCTCGGCCGGGCTGGTTGGGGCGGAAGGATTCGAACCTTCGAATGGCGGATTCAAAGTCCGCTGCCTTACCGCTTGGCGACGCCCCATCGCATCCAGCGCGCCCTGTCATTAGGCGCTGCCGGGCCGGTCCGTAAAGCCCCCGCCCCAGGCCCACCAGGGCAGCGGCACCCTGTCCGCAACTGCCGACGCCGCCCTCCCGTCCCGGAACACGCCGAAGCAGGTAGCGCCCGATCCGCTCATGCGCGCCAGCAGGCAACCTGGCTGTGCCCGCAGCCATGCCAGCACGTCGCCCACGGCAGGGCAAAGCCGCAATGCCGGCGCCTCCAAGTCGTTGGCCAGCGCCGACAGGTCTCGTGCCATGTTGGCTGCATCCGGCCAGGAGCGCGGCAGGAACGCCTTTCCTGAGAACGGCCCGGTGCGGGTGCGGAACACCTCCGGCGTAAATACCGCAACGCCGGGGTTGACCAGCATGGCGCCGAATGGGGGCAGCGCCGGCGCCGGGCTGAGCTGGTCCCCTACGCCGCCCATGCGCGCGGCCTGCCCTGCCATGCAAATAGGCACGTCCGCACCCAGCCCCAGCGCAAGCTCCCGCAGCACGCCGTCCGGCAAGCTTATTGACCATAGCCGGGACAGCAGCCGCAGCGTCGCGGCGGCATCGGCCGAGCCGCCGCCGATGCCGCTGGCCACAGGCAAGCGCTTGTCCAACACCAGGGCCGCCCCGGCAGTGACGCCGGACCTCTCCGCCAAGACGCGCGCGGCACGCAGCACCAGGTTGTCCGGCCCGGCGTCCAGCCCGTCTCCGAAGGGTCCGGTGACGGTCAGGGCCAAACTGGGCGCGTGCCCAGCCATCAGCCGGTCCGCGGCGCCGGGAAACACGGCCAGGCTGTCCAGCAGGTGATAGCCGTCTGCCCGCCGGCCTACGATGTGCAGGAACAGGTTGACCTTGGCCGGGGCAAGCTCAGTCAGCAGAAGCTGCGGCACCGGCGCGTTCAGGGGATGGACGGCGCCGGGCCGGCGTCCTCGCCAGGCGGCAAGGCGGTCAACTTAGCCTCGATTCGGGCGGCTTCCGCCGGCTCAGGCTGCAGGTTCAGGGCGCTGCGCCATTGGAACGCGGCTTCCCGCTTGCGGCCCGCGGCCTCCAGGGCATCACCGAGGTGGCCGTTGATCGTTGCGTCGCCCGGCATCAGCGTCACCGCGCGCTCCAACTGCTGCAGTGCGCCGTCCTTGTCGCCCTGCAGCAGCAGGATCCAGCCGAGACTATCCACGTAGGACCCCTCCTCCGGGCGCTGCACGACCGCGCGCTCGACCATGGCGCGGGCACGGTCCACGTTGCGGCCCTGGTCGGCCCAGGCATAGCCCAGGTAGTTCAATACGCCGGGCTGGTCCGGCGACAACTCCAGCGCGAACAGGAAATCGGCCTCTGCCCGCGGCCACTGCCCCGCCCGTTCCAGCGCGATCCCACGCTCGTAGAACAGCGGCCAGTTGGCGCGGGTTGGCGTGCCGACGCGGGCGACGGCGCGGTCGAACGCTGTCACGGCCTCTGGAAACCGGCTGTGGCGGCGTAGTATGTCGCCAAGCTGCGCCAGCGGCTCCGGCCGGTCGGGATGCTCGGCAGCCAGGGTCTCCAACACCGCTGCCGCCTCGTCCGTCCGGTCCAGCTCGTCCAGCAGGTTGGCCCGGCGCAGCATCATCACCGGTGCCAGGGCGTCCGACGGCGACGCGGTAGCAAGCGTGTCCAGCGCGGCCTCCGGCAGCTTGCCGATGTCCTGGATGTCGGACAGCAGCATCAGTGCCGGGGCAAAGTCCGGGCGCATGTCCAGGGATAGGCGCAGCAGGAGCTGGGCCAGGTCGTTCGCGTTCTGCTGACGCAGCGTCGCGGCCATCGCGAGATAGACCTCGGCCAGCCCATCGGCGGCGTTGCGCACGGCTGGCATTGCAGCCTGCTGGACCAGGGTCCCGCGGGCCAGGGCCAGCTCGCCATCGCCCGCGGCCAAATCCGACACCAGGGCCGCGGCGGCGTCGCTATCTCCGCTGCGCGTCTGCCAGCTTGCCAGGACCTGGGCCAGACGCAGGTTCAGGCCGCCATACTCTGCACGGGCAGCGGCATAAAGCCGGCCCGCCTCGTCCCGCCGGCCCGCGAGGTCATCGGCCAGCGCGAGGTGGAGGGTCAGGACCGGACGGTTGCGCCCGGCGTCCACCGCCGTCCGCAGGGTCTCAATGGCGGTATCTGGCTGTCCCCCGCCAAACTGCGCCCAGGCCACCAGCAGCGGACGCAGCGCCTCCACCAGCGAGCTTCCGCCGGGCAAGGTGTCGAACCCGCCTGCAGCCGCCCGCCAGTTGCCGGCCTTGGCCTCATGGTTGGAGAGCACGAGCCGGGCGACGGGGTTGTCCGGCAGGCTTATGGCCATGCGGACCGCATCGGACCGCGCCCCCATCACGGACGCGATGAACGCCTGATTTGTCAGCTCCGGCAGGCCAGGCTCCAGCGTCAGCGCCGCTTCCAGCCGGTCGGCAGCTACGGCAAGGTCGGCGTGCTGCACCGCGAAGCGACCCTGCAGGTAGTCGCCGAACGCCCCGGTGCCGATGAAGCGGGTGATACCGTCCGCCGGGTCCGGACCATAATCACCTGCTGCGCCCCCAAACAGGATGGCCAGGACGAGCAGGGCAGCGCGGGACTGGCGCACCGCCTACATACCGGCCGGGTAGTTGGGACCGCCGGCGCCTTCCGGCACCTGCCAGTTGATGTTCTGGGTGGGGTCCTTGATATCGCAGGTCTTGCAATGGACGCAGTTCTGCGCGTTGATCTGCAATCGGTGGTGGCCGCCCTCGGTTTCCACGGCCTCGTAAACGCCCGCAGGGCAGTAACGGCTTTCCGGGCTGGCGAAGCGCTCCCAGTTTACGCCTTCCCACCGGCCGGGGTCCTTGAGTTGGAGGTGGGCCGGCTGGTTTTCCTCATGGTTGGTGTTGCTGATGAACACCGAGGACAGGCGGTCGAAGGTCAAGGTGCCGTCCGGCTTGGGGTAGGCGATTCTTGCAGCCGCAGCGGCGGGGCGCAGGCTTTCGTAGTCGGCATGGGCGTGACGGAACGTCCAGGGCGCCTTGCCGCGCAGCACAAAGGTGTCAAGCGCCGAGTAGGCGATGCCGCCATACAGCCCCAGCTTCGCAAAGGCGGGGCGGATGTTCCGGACGCCGTGCAGCTCTGTGTGCAGCCAGGAGGCCCGGAACCTGTCCTCGTAGGACGCAGGCTCCGCCGGGCGGCCGTTGGCCAGCGCATCAGCCACCGCCTCCGCTGCGAGCATCCCGGACTTCATCGCGGCATGGGTGCCCTTGATCTTTGGCACGTTCAGGAAGCCGGCGGTGTCGCCGATCAGTGCGCCGCCGGGAAAGGTCAGCTTGGGGATGCTTTGGAAGCCGCCCTCGCTCAGTGCCCGCGCGCCGTAGCTGATGCGCCGTCCGCCCTCGAAGTGCTTGCGTATGGCGGGATGGGTCTTGAAGCGCTGCATCTCGTCGAAGGGAGACAGCCAAGGGTTGCTGTAGTCGAGGCCAACGACGAAGCCGTAGGACACCAGGTTAGTGCCGAAGTGATACAGCCAGGACCCACCGTAGGTACGGCTGTCCAGCGGCCAGCCGACGGCGTGCTCGACCAAGCCGGGCCGGTGGTTTTCCGCCGGTATCTCCCAAAGCTCCTTGATGCCAATGGCATAGGTCTGCGGGTCGCGGCCCTCACGCAGGTTGAAGCGGTCGGCAACCTGCTTGGTGAGCGAGCCGCGGCAGCCCTCGGCAAACAGGGTGTAGGGCGCGCGCAGCTCCATGCCGGGCTGATAGTTGGGGCCATGCTCGCCGGACTTCTCGATGCCCATGTCGCCGGTGGCGACGCCGACGACCCGGCCGTCTTCGACCAGGACCTCCGCGGCGGCGAAGCCTGGGTAGATTTCGACGCCCAGCGCCTCCGCCTGCTGGCCCAGCCAGCGGCAGACTTCGCCAAGGCTCACGATGTAGTTGCCGTCGTTGTGCATCTGCGGCGGGGTCGGCAGCTTGAATGCGCGGGTCGCCGTCAGGAACAGGAAGCGGTCGTCGCTCGCCTTCGTATTCAGCGGCGCCCCACGCTCCTCCCAGTCGGGCAGAAGCTCGGCAAGTGCCCGCGGCTCGATCACGGCGCCGGACAGGATGTGGGCGCCGACCTCCCCGCCCTTTTCCACCACGCAGACCCCGGCGTCCGGCGCCAGTTGCTTCAAGCGTATGGCCGCAGCCAGCCCGGCAGGGCCGGCGCCTACCACGACCACATCAAACTCCATCGCTTCGCGCGGGGCAGCGTCCTCGGTCATCCAATCCTCCGTCCCCGCTGCTCCCCTTGAAGCAGCAAGGTTATTGTTGCACGGCATCGCTGCCTAACGAGGAGATGGGGTCGCCCGCGGGTTGTGCAAAACCTGGGACCGCCACATTTTCGGAACTATGTCACACCGAGAGGCGGCGCACACCCCATCCATCCCTGGCATTGCAATCTGGGCGGCGCGGTGATGGACGACCTCGCTGCACTGCGTTTCCTGGTGGAGTGGGGTGCCGACGAGGCGCTGGCGGATGTACCAGTGGACCGCTTCGTCCTGCCGCCGGCGATTGCCGCTGCTCCTGACCCGGGGCCGGCGCAACTGCCCCCGCGGCCGGCCGCTGCGTCCCTCCGGCCGCCCATAGGCGGAGCGGTGGCTGCGTCGCAGGCAAGCGCGCTGGCGGCGGCGGCGGCGACGCTCGACGCGTTGCATGCCGCTCTCGACGGGTTCGAGGGCTGTTCGCTGCGCGCGACCGCAACCAACACCGTGCGTCCATCCGGCAACCCGGCCGCCGGGCTGGTCCTGGTCGCGGAGGCGCCAGGGGCAGAGGACGACCGTACCGGCGCCGCCTTTTCCGGCCCGCCCGGGCAAATGCTGGATCGGGTGCTGGGCAGCATCGGGCTGGACCGCTCGGCGGTGCTGCTGACCCACCTTGTGCCCTGGCGGCCGCCGGGGAGCCGTGCGCCGAATGACGCCGAGATACAGGCGTGCCTGCCCTTCCTGCACCGCCTGCTGGCCCTCGCCCAACCGCGCCGCATCCTGCTGGTCGGCGCCGGGCCGGCCAAGGCGCTCGCAGGCACTACCGAGGGGGTCAGGCGCCTGCGCGGACGCTGGCTGCCCGTGCCGATTGAGGGCGCGGAGTCCCCGGCACAGGCGTTGGCGCTGCCTCCGCAGGACCATTGGATGCGGTCGGCAGCAGCCAAGCGCAGTCTTTGGGCCGACCTGTTGGAGTTGCGGCAAAGCATTGATCAGGCTTCTTAAGGTATAAGCCATCGCAGAAGCTTTATTGACCTATGTTCAGGTATGTCTTGAAATGTTAGGTTAACGTGTATAGCTGCCGCTCCATGCAAAGGATTGATGGCGTACTTTCCTGGACAATCCCTGTCCGGGCCTTCATTGCTGGGGCCGCGATCCTCGCCGGTGCTGCTGCACCGGATGCGCAGGCCCATGGCGCCTTGAATGGCACGCAAGGCGACATCGCCTTGGCAGTCCCACGTGTCCTTCCGTTGGCTCACGCGTCTATAGCGTTGCCGCAGCCCTTGCCGCCGAGCGAGGCGCAGCGCATCCGCCACATGCTGAACCTGCAGCGGACCGGCACCACATCGCCCGGGGACGCTTTGCCGGCTGACGGGCCGCTGGCCGGACCTATAGAAGCAAATCGCCTGCTGCGCTTGGGCGCAGCGGCCGGCACCGAGCCGTTACGGGCATGGCTCGCGCGCTACTCCGACCTGCCGGATGCCGCTGCGATCCACACCTTGTTGCTGACCCAGTTGCCCCGGGGTGCGGCGCCCCCGCCTGCCCCGCCTCCGGCTGCCTTCCTATCACCGGGAGCGGCTGTGACGGCTCCTGATGACGTGGACGTGACCGGGCGCGAACTGGACCGGGACCCCGACTTCGACCGGAGCGTGCTGGACACGGCCCGGGCTGGCCATGCTGACCGCGCGGTACGGCTGATCGCTCGTGCTCGCGGCTTGGACCGCCTGTATGGCGCGGTGCTGCGGGCCGAGGTGGCGCAGATCCTGTTCACCCAAGGCCGGGACCGCGAGGCGTTCAGCCTGGCAGAGGGCGCACATCGCCAGGCCAGCGGCGCCATTGGCCTGGCGCCCTATGTTGCGGGGCTGGCAGCATGGCGCATGGACCATGCGGACATAGCACGGTCCAAGTTCGCGGCCTCCTACCGCGCGCCGCTGTCCAGCCTCAGCCGACGGTCCGGTGCGGCCTTCTGGGCGGCGCGTGCCGAGTTGCGGTGTCACAACCTGGCTGGCTACTCTCCCTGGATGCAGCGCGCAGCGGAGAATCCGTATGCCTTCTATGGCCTGATTGCCCGCCGTGCGCTGGGCCGCGGCGCCGGCACCGTCAGGCCATTCGCCGCCGGCACGCTGGGCGCGGCCGATGTGGACGCCATCGCCGCCACTCTGCAGGGCAACCGCGCCTTTGCCCTGCTGCAGGTTGGCCAGCCGGCGCGGGCGGAGGCGGAACTGCGGCAGCTCTGGGCCGTGACGCGAGGGCAGCCGGGCTTCTCACGGTCCATCCTGCTGGTGGCGCAGACGGCTGGTCTGGACAACTTGGCAACGCAGGTTGCGCCCTTGGTGCAAGCCGTGGGCGAGGGCGCAGCCCTGCGCCTGCCGACCACGGGCTTCCGTCCGACCGGTGGGTTCCGCATTGACCCGGCGCTGATGTACGGCCTGGCTCGGCTGGAGTCGAACTTTGATCCGCAGGCGGTTTCTTCCGCCGGAGCGCGGGGGCTGATGCAGATCATGCCGATCACCCTGGACCAATTGCTGCGGGACAGCCCCGTCTCTCCCAGCCGGGTAAAACTGCACGATCCCGCCACGAACCTCGACCTGGGACAGCGCTACCTCATACAGCTTGCCCGGTTCGAGAGCGTCTCCGGCGACCTGATCCGCCTGCTGGCCAGCTACAACGCCGGACCAGGAAGCTATGCCCGCTGGGCCGGGACGATCCGCCATGAGGGCGACCCGCTGCTATTTATCGAAAGCGTGCCGCTCGACGAGACCCGCGCCTACATCCCTCGCGCCCTGGCGTTGACTTGGCTGTATGCCGCCCAGCTTGGACTACCTGCGCCCAGCCTGGACGAGATCGCCGCCGGGGGATGGCCAACGTTCGAGGAGCGTGCGCCGGATGTGGACCTGCCCCGGCCGGCGCGGCCCAGCCGGGGGCTGGTCGCCCAGCTTCGCTGACCCCACATCCCGCACACGATCGAGTGGCGGCGCAAAGGGGGTCCCATGTCGCACATTGACCAGAGCCGGCAATTTGTGCCTGTCACCATCGCCGTGCTGACCGTTTCGGACACAAGGACTGCGGCGGACGACCGCTCCGGCGATGTGCTGGCAGCGCGGATCGCTGGCGCCGGACACCGAGTCGGCGACCGTGCCATCGTGCGCGACGATGCAGGGCTGATCGAGGCTCAGTTACGCGGCTGGATCACCGATCCCGGCATGGATGCCGTGATCACCACCGGCGGCACTGGGGTGACCGGGCGAGATGTGACGCCCGAGGCATTCGACCGCGTGGTCGAGAAGCGCATTGAGGGGTTCGGCGAACTGTTCCGGATGCTCAGCTACCAGAAAATCGGCACGTCCACGATGCAGTCGCGGGCGATGGCGGGGGTCGCCGGCGGCACCTACCTGTTCGCCCTGCCAGGCAGCACGGGAGCGGTCAAGGACGCCTGGGACGACATCCTGGTTTGGCAACTCGACAGCCGCCACCGCCCCTGCAACTTGGTGGAGTTGATGCCGCGCCTGCAGGAGCACCTGCGCGCCGCGGAGTAGGTCGTCCTTCTCCCTCTCCCTCCGGGAGAGGGTTGGGGTGAGGGGGTCTAGGTTGCGGAGTAGAGTAACGCATCCGCCTTCGGCAGAGGGCGTTCTTCGGAGGGCGTAAGGCTTGCCCGCCCCCTCACCCCGGCCCACTCCCGGAGGGAGAGGGAGAAACAATTGCCCTCTCAAGTTCCTATTGCGTTCTTGACAGGCCTATGCTGTTCCGTTCATAACCGATTAGGAACGCACAGGGAACGCAGACATGCCCGATGGGTCTTTCAGCCCCCGCGAGTTGTCCCGGACCGCTTGGGACGATGATGCGCTGACCGCCTTCGCCCTGAGCAGCCTGGCCGAGCCGGCGCCGTCAGACGATGGGCCTCCACAGGCCCGGCGCGGCCGCGGCGCTACCCACAATCCACATCCCCGCTTCGAGCGTCACGGCGCCGTCGCAACCAGCGATGGGTGGGACGTGGGCCTGGCCGACATGCCGCCGCTGCCGACCGTGCTGGTGCGTGATGCCAGCCGGTCCGCCATTAGTTGGAATGACAGCCCCGACCTCGGTTTCGACCGCGCGGTCAACCCGTATCGCGGGTGCGAGCATGGGTGCGTGTATTGCTATGCCCGGCCCAGCCACGCCTACCTCGGCTACTCGCCGGGGCTGGAGTTCGAGACGCAGATCGTCTTCAAGCCGGATGTAGCTGCCCTGTTGGAGCAGGAGCTTCGTAAGCCAGGCTACGTGCCACGCCCGATGGTGCTCGGCTCCAACACCGACCCTTACCAGCCCGTGGACCGCACTCTGCGCCTGACCCGCACCGTGCTGGAGGTGCTGGAACGGTTCGGCCATCCCGTCAGCATCGTCACCAAGTCCGCCGGGGTGTTGCGCGACCTCGACATCCTGCGCCGGATGGCGGCGCGCGGGCTGGTGCGGGTGTGGCTGTCGGTAACGACCCTGGACGCCGGGCTGGCCCGGCGGATGGAGCCGCGCGCCGCCGCCCCGTCCCGCCGCCTCGCCGCGATCCAGGCGCTGGCCGAGGCCGGGGTGCCCGCGGGCGTACTGGCGGCGCCGATGATCCCCGGCCTGAACGACATGGAGCTTGAAGGCGTCCTGCAGGCGGCCCGGCGGCATGGGGCACAGCACGCAGGCTATGTCCTGCTGCGGCTGCCGCACGAGTTGCGGGACCTGTTCACGGCGTGGCTGCATGAGCACGTTCCCGACCGTGCCCGGCGCGTGCTGGCGCTGGTCCGGCAGACCCGCGCCGGGGAGTTGAACGACAGCGAGTTTGGACGGCGGTTCAGCGGCACCGGGGATTACGCCGGACTACTGGGGCAGCGGTTCACGCGGGCGATGCAGCAGCTTGGATTCCAGGGGCGAGAGGGGCTGGACTGCGCGCAGTTCCGGCTTCCGGCGCAGGCAGGGGAGCAGCTCTCGCTGCTATAGCCGGCGGCTGCTATCATCCCGGGATGCGGCCGGATTTCACGCGAGAAGCAGCGCATGGCGGGCGGGTCGCCGGCGTAGATGAGGCTGGCCGCGGGCCACTAGCCGGGCCGGTAGTGGCTGCTGCCGTCGTTTTTCCGCATGGCGTACCGGACTCGCTAGCGGCATTACTGGACGATTCGAAAAAGCTGAGTGCTCCGGCGCGGGAGGCTGGCTTCGTTGCGCTGGCAACCAGCGGTGCGTGGATCGGCATCGGGGCGGCGTCGGTCGCAGAAATCGGGCGGCTGAACATCCTGCAAGCGTCTCTGCTGGCGATGCGCCGGGCCGTGCTGCACCTGTCGGCCTGTCCAGACCTGGCCCTCGTGGACGGCAACCAAGCGCCATCCCTGCCCTGCCCCGTCCAATGCTGCATTGGCGGCGACGGATTGTCCCTGTCCATCGCCGCAGCTTCCATCGTGGCGAAGGTCGTGCGGGACCGGGCGATGAGGCGCCTGGCCCGGCGCTATCCGGCCTATGGTTGGGACGGCAACGCCGGATATGGAACGGCGGCGCACCGGGCGGCGCTGGAACGCGCCGGAGCGTGCCGGCATCACCGCGCCGGGTTCGGCGCGGTGCGGCGCCTTATTGAAGCCGCAGGTTGACGCGGCTTCCGGCGCATCGGCAAGGTGCTCGGGATTCAAGTCGTGAATGCGATGGGGCGTAGTGGAAGCAAGCCAGGATTTACCGTTGGACCAGGTGCTGCTCGGCGACTGCATTCCGATGATGGGAATGCTGCCGGCGGCCTCGGTCCACTGCGTCTTCGCCGATCCGCCTTACAACCTGCAGCTTAAGGGGGAGTTGCGCCGCCCGGATGACAGCCTGGTGGACGGGGTGGACGACGATTGGGACAAGTTCGGCGACTTCGCCGCCTATGACGACTTTACCCGCGCCTGGCTCGGCGAGTGCCGGCGCCTGCTGCAGAAGGACGGCACGATCTGGGTGATCGGCGCCTACCACAACATCTTCCGCATTGGCTCCATCCTGCAGGACCTCGGCTTTTGGATCCTGAACGACGTGGTGTGGCGTAAGGCCAACCCGATGCCGAACTTCCGCGGGCGCCGCTTCACCAACGCGCACGAGACGCTGATCTGGGCCGCACGCGGGCGGGACAGCCGCCACCGCTTCAACTACCAGGCGATGAAGGCCCTCAACGACGACCTGCAAATGCGGAGCGACTGGTTCCTGCCGCTTTGCACCGGGCCGGAGCGGCTGCGGAACCAGCACGGCCTCAAGCTGCACCCGACGCAAAAGCCGGAAGCCTTACTGCACCGCATCCTGATGGCCAGCACTGCGCCAGGCGATGTGGTGCTGGACCCCTTCCTCGGCACCGGCACCACGGCCGCAGTCGCCAAGCGCCTGCACCGCCACTTCATCGGCATCGAGCGGCACCCGGCCTATGTCGAGGCCGCCATCGGCCGGGTCCGGCGGGAGCGCCCGGCCGCCGTAGACGGCATGACGGTGACGCCGAACAAGCGTGAGGTCGCACGCGTGCCTTTCGGCAGCCTGGTCGAGCGCGGACTGATCGCACCCGGCACCGAGGTTATGGACAGGCAGCGCCGGGTGCGGGCCACGGTGTCCGCAGATGGCACGCTGCTGTCCGGCACCCTGCGCGGCAGCATCCACCAAGTCGGTGCCGCGGTGCAGAACGCGCCAAGCTGCAACGGCTGGACGTTCTGGCACTTCGACCGCGGCGGCGCACTGGTGGCGCTGGACGTGCTCAGGACGGAATCGGCTCTCTGACGGCCGGCTCGGCTGGCGCCATCTCAACGGCAGCCTGGCGCGCAGCCTCCGCCGCCACCACGCATGCGTTCACGGCATCCCGCAGGTTCGCGACGTAGTGGTCGGCGCCGACTGTCGTATGCAGCCGTTCATCGGCCAAGGTTGCCTGGTCGGCCTGCCACAGCCCCACCACAACGGTCGCCGATGGCACGCGCGCCCGCAGCCGGCGCATCAGGTAACGCAGCGTAGATGGGTTGCCGCTCGCCTCCAGGTAGGACACACACACTATTGCAACCCCGGTCACGTCCAGCGAGCCGATGCCGCCGCGGGACACCGCCTCCTCGCTGACGACCCGTGCATTCAGCCCATGCTTGGCCAGCAATTGCGCCAGCATGGCTCCTGCTGCCTCATCGAGCGGACCGCGTGCGGCCACGCACAGCACCGGGGCGGGACCGGACCAGGCCGGCGCCAGAGGTCCGGCGGCAGAGTCGATCCCGGCAGGCACCGCCAGCCGCGGTGGCTCGGGGGCCGTGCGGGATGCGGGGGCGTCGGCGTCTGGCTTGCCGGCAGGGGTATCCACGTCGTCGTGGTCCGCCAGGTCCACCACGATCCCGTCAATCGCGTCCTGGATGTTGCGGAGCTGCTCATCGCTCAGCACGCCCCGCACCGAGTCGTTGGCAGCGAGCTGCAGGCCGTGCAACGCCACCTCGTCGTAGTATGAGGACAGGGAACGGTCGCGCAACAGGATCTCTGCCTGGTCGAGCGCCTCATCGGCGTCGCCGGCCAGGATGCGCTGGTAGAAGCTTTCAGCAGGAGTCAGCGCGGGCTGATCGCCCAGCAGGACGTCAATGAACTCCAGCCGCTCGATGTGGCGGCCGAGCACGACCAGGCACAGGGACAGCGGCATGGACAGGATCAGGCCGACGGGACCCCACAGCCAAGTCCAGAAGATGGCGGAGATCACGACCGACACCGGCGACAGGCCGGTGCTGTGGCCATACAGCAGCGGCTCGACCACCTGGCCCGTCACCCCCTCCAACACCAGGAAGAACGCGGCGGTTTCGAGCACCATCGTCCAGCCCGGGTCCACCGCCGCCGCGAGCACCAAGGGGAACACGGCCGAGGCAATCGCGCCGACATAGGGCACAAAGCGCATCAGCGCCGCGATGATGCCCCAAAGCGCCGGGCTGGGAATGCCGATCAGCCACAGTCCCAGCGTGACCACGACGCCGAAGCTAGCGTTGAGCGCGAGCTGCGTCAGGAAGTAGCGGCTAAGGCGCGCCGCCGCATCGTCCATCGCCCCCGTCGTGCGGTGCAGGTCGCCGGAGCCGAACAGACGAATGAGGCGGTCCCGCAGGTCCTCCTTCTGCAACAAGATAAACACCGCGACGATGAGGACGATGCCCATAGTCGCCAGCGGCGACAGCACGGGGGACAGGACGCGCTCCGCAATCTCCAGCGGGGCGGGGTCGGGCTGATGCACCTCGACCGGGATCGGCGCAGGCTTCGCAGGCTGCTCCGCGGCAGGCGCGGCGGGAGCTGACGGCTGAGGCGCAGCAGGCTTCATCTGCTGGCCGAGCTGGTTCGTAAGGTTAGTCATGCGGCTGAGCGTGAAGCCGCGGACGGCATCCACCTTGCGCTCGATGGTCGAGGCATAGCGAGGCACGTCGCTGGCAAGCTGCGCCACCTGGGTGCCGATTACCACACCCAGCGCCAGGATCACCCCGAGCGCCAGGACCACGGAGCTGACCACGGCCGGCACTCGCGGCAGTCCAATCCGGCGGAGCAGCATCAGCAGCGGCGCCAGCACGAAAGATAGCAGGATCGCGAGCGTGATCGGGATCAGCACCTCCCGCGCGAAGTACAGCCCGGCGATCACCACGACGCCGACACATAAGGTCGTCAGGCCCTGCAGCCCCGGCAACTCCGCCGGGGTTACCTTGGTCTTGAGCCGGCTGACATTGGCATCGGGCATGGCGGTCGGACTTTCAGATAGGTGAATGTATGAGCCCCTAACGTGCGGGAACTGCGATGGGTACAAGCATCTGCACCTTTTTACGCGGTTGCGGCCAGGTGTGTGCGCACCATTTCAAAGATATGCCCCAGCCTCGTTCGGAGTACGATGTGGTCGTCCTGGGCGCCGGGGCGGCCGGGTTGATGTGCGCCATGACGGCAGGTGGGCGGGGCCGGCGCGTGCTGCTGCTGGATCACCTGGCGCAGGCTGGCGCAAAGATCCTGATCTCCGGCGGCGGGCGCTGCAATTTCACCAACGAGCATGCCCAGCCCGACCGGTTCCTGTCGGCCAATCCGCGCTTTTGCACCGGCGCCCTGCGGCGCTACACGCCGGCGGACTTCATTGCCCTGGTGCAGAAGCACGGCATTCCCTACCACGAGAAGACGTTGGGCCAACTGTTCTGCGACGGCTCGGCCCGGGCAATCGTTGCCATGCTGCTGGCGGGTTGCGCCGCGGCTGGGGCGGAGATGCGGCTGGGGCAGACCGTGACGGAGGTGTCGCGCGCCGACCGTTTCCGGATCGAGGCTGGCGGGCAGACTGTCCATGCCGCCTCGCTGGTCCTGGCCACAGGTGGGCTGAGCATCCCCAAGATGGGCGCTACCGGCTTCTCGCACGACCTGGCCCGGCAGTTCGGCCTGCCGCTGACGGCGCTCCGGCCGGGGCTGGTGCCCCTGACATTCGGCGGCGACATGCTTGGCCTGATGCAGCCTCTCAGCGGCGTCGCCCTGCCGGTGGTGGCGGCGTCCGGCCGGCATAGCTTCCCTGAGGCCATGCTGTTCACCCATCGCGGCCTGTCCGGGCCGGCCATCCTGCAGGCGTCGTCGCTGTGGCGGGAAGGCGATGCGCTGCGTGTGGACATGCTGCCGGGCACGGACGCCCGCGCCTTGCTGCTGGCCCGCAAGCGTGCCCGGCCGCGTGCGGAGGCCCGCACCGTCTTGTCCGAGGTGCTGCCGGCCCGGCTGGCCCAGGCGCTTGCGGCGGCGCACCTGCCGCCGGGCAACCTGGCTGACCTGCCGGACCGCGCGCTGGGCCGGCTTGGGGAATTGTTGAACGGCTGGGACCTGCGGCCGGACGGCACCGAAGGCTATGCCAAAGCGGAAGTCACGCTCGGCGGCGTGGACAGCCGGGCGCTATCCTCGAAAACGATGGAGGCGACCTCCGTTCCCGGCCTGTATGTTGTCGGCGAGGCAGTTGACGTGACGGGGTGGCTCGGCGGCTACAACTTCCAGTGGGCATGGTCGAGCGGATGGTGCGCGGGCATGGCGGCCTGACGGCACGCCGGGAAATGCCAAAGGCGATGAACGGTGATACAGCCCCCTCTCCCTCCGGGAGAGGGTTGGGGTGAAGGGGTCTTGAGGCGCCGGCTTGGCCAAGCAGGAACGTGCGCCAACAGCGCCGCTAGTCTCCGCTCCACAGCCAAGGCCCCCTCACCCCGGCCCTCTCCCAGAGGGAGAGGAAGAAGACGGCGCTGGTCGCTAACGGTGATCCCCGAGCAATGGGCGCAACGCATCCGCGGGAATGGCCGTCCCCCCTGCCCCATTCCTGCGACCCGTGGACTGGACGCCAGCCACCCGCCAAACCCCGGCAGCATCGCGCGCCAGGACTGGTGCGCCGCTCGTTCCGTGCGTGCCCTCGCAGTCATGCACCAGAACGGCAGCGGCACCGCGGCCGGCATAGCCCAGCAGCGTGCAGGCATTGTCGGCCAGCACGGCTTCGGCCCGGTCCTGGCCGTAGCCGCCCAGCATCAACGGCGTGCCAACCGGCAACGGCGCGTCAACGAGCGGAAGCGTGCGGCTGGCCGGTGCCATTGGCTGCGGCAGCCGCACAACGGCGACATCCCGCGCAGCCGCTGCCGGTCCGGCGGCTGGATCATAGCCAGGCGCCACCGTGTAGGATTCGGCAACCTCGTGCTTCACGAAGCCGCCCTTGTCATAGCCCAAGAGGAGATGAACGGATCCGGCCGGCACGAAATGGCCAAGCCTGCGGCTGTATAGGCAGTGTGCCGCCGTAACAGCTGTCTGCAGATCAATCAGGAAAGCGGTGCATCGCACGGCACCTGGAACTTGAAGCCGCATTAGGGCCGCCCAAGGCATCACGCCGGGGTCTATTGCGATCCGGCGGTCATCACCGCCGACGCCGGGAAGGCCAGCGCCGGCAGTCAGCAATGCTAGCAGCGCGGCGGCCCTATGGAGGCCGCCGCGCTGCTTTAACTCAGGCGTTCTCGACGGACACGGCCTCCGGCCCGCGGCGGCCGTCGGCGACCTGCATCTTCACGGTCTGGTTCGGCTCCAGCCCGCTCAGCCCTCCGCGGTTCAGGGCGGAGATGTGGACGAACACATCCTTGCCGCCGCCATCCGGCATTACGAAGCCGAAGCCCTTCTCGGCATTGAACCACTTGACCGTGCCGCGCATCTCGACCGCTGAACTTATGTCCACGGGCGCACGCGGGGCCGGCCGGGGCCGGTCCTCGGCGTAGGCTGGGCGGCTTACCGGGGCCGACCCTGCCGTGCTCTCGTCAATCCGTACGACTTCCGCGATCTGCGGACCCTTCTGGCCCGGCGAGACCAGGACGCGCAGGGTGGCGCCGGGCTGCACCGTCTGGGCACCGGCACGAGCGAGCACACTGATGTGCAGGAAGGCATCGCCGCCACCACCGTCCAACTCGACGAAGCCGAAGCCCTTCTCGGCATTAAACCACTTTACGATGGCTCCGGTTTCTGGACCCGTCGCGACTGGTGCGCGGGCGGGGCCGAAGCCTGGGGGAGCGGCGCCGCCCCGCGGGACGAAGGCGTCACGGGGCACATAGGGTTCGTCCCGGCCGCGCGATGGCGGGAAATCATCATTTCTGTCACGACCGCGGGTGCCGCGGCGGGGGCTGTCGAAGGATCGGCGGTCAGGTGTGCGCATATTGGTCTCAAACGGATGAACGGGAGTTAACATGGGACGCCAACGGCACGAGCCAACCCATCCCTACAGCCAGGGAGCGCAACCGTAGCGGGTTTTCTACTGCCGGGCTAGGGCAATGCGGCTGCAAGGATCAACACTAGGGATTAACGCGATGCGAGGGCACAGCGCGCCCGCGCCGGCGCTGCCATGTAGGAGCCGAGCACCGCTGCCACTTGGCAGGCGCTGAGCCGGCGCGGGCCGTGCAGTGAGGGTTGCCGGCGCACGTTGATCCGCAGCACCCCGCCGCCGGCCAGGACGATCCGGAGGCTGCCCTGCCGGATCGCCCGCATATACAGCGGCATTCCAAGGCTGGCCGGCGGCATGCGTCCAGCGGCAATCGCGGCTACCCGCGCACGGTAGTCGGAGGCCAGCACCGGCGTGCGGGAGTGGTAGTATCCCACTGCCTCATACCAGTTGCCGCCGGCATCCTCGCTCAATTGACGGAGGAAACGGGCGCCATAGCCGGTGTTGGCGGCGGGGTCGAACGCCTCGTCCAGATCGCGGAAGGCGGCTGGATGGGATTGCAGGTTGATCTGCATGCAGCCCACGTCCACCTGCTGCACGCCGCGGGCTAGGGCCAAGCGGGTCCAGGTCACCGCGGCGGCCTTGCTTTCAAAATACATCGCGGCCCCGTCGGCGTTCACCGCCCAGGGCCAGGGCTGCAGACCCGGCAGCGGCGGCACCGGCCGGCCACTTTCAGCCTTGGCGATGGCGGCAACCAGGCCAGGCGCGGTACTGTGCTTAGCTTCGGCCGTCGCCAGCCCAGCGGAACACTGTGCAACCTGCGCCTGGTCCCAACCCTGCCCTGCCGGTGGAGGGCCTTCGTCCGCAGCCCAAGCGGGACTGGCCAGAACGCATGCCAGGCTGCTCAATATCAAGCGGAACGCCACCATCTCCGGCCTATAGCGCAAACCTAATAGATCGCCCACAGCCCGGGGACGGCGACCTCCAAGGAATGACCGTCCGGGTCGCGGAAGTATAGGCTGGTGCCCCCGAAACTCTGCGTGACCCGGCTTTCGACCGAGACGCCCTGGGCCGCCAGATGCTGCTCCCAATCGTGCAGCGCCGCCAGCGGGATGGCGAAGCACAGGTGCAGCGTGCCATGGCCGTCATGCGCGGGGATGGTGCCGCCGGGCGTCGCGCTCGGCTGGACCGAACCGCCGCGGAGGAACAGCAGCAGCACCGTGCTGCCGGGCACTGCCATCCCGACCATGCGGTCCTCCCGAAGCAGCACCTCGAAGCCAAATATCCGCTGGTAGAAGGCCGTCGAGATATCCAGATCGCTGACATACAGGGAGGACTCAAGCTGCGCGGTGATGCGCGGCGCCGGAGCCGCGGTTGCGTCAGGCATCCACGAGATCCTGCATCACCGTTGCCGCATGGTGCACCAGGCCGTGCCGGATCACCCGGCGGCTGCGCTGCTCACGGGCCGCCGCGTCCATGTCCGCCCATCGTTGGCGGGATTGCCAGTCCAAGCCTAAGCGTCTTGGACCAGACTCCCCGGTGGCGGGTTCAGCCAGACAAGATGGGCAGGTGCCGCGGAGTATCCCTCCGCACGTACCCGGGTTCCAGGACGTCCAAGGAAGGCGTTTGGCGCGCAGCGGACACCTGGTTTGGGTGGCGCAGATTAGGCCGCCTTCCCATCGGCTGGCACAGCCGGGGGCCGCTGCCAACACCATGCTACACCTGGCGCAGCAGGCGCATGCCCCGTTGCGCCATCCGCTCCATGCCACTGGCGCGCGGGCGCCCAGCGAGCAGGGCCAGCGCGATCAGGCCGAGGCCGAGGCCCAGGCCTGTCGCGCCGGGGTTCTTGTTTACCCACATCTGCGCGCTGTTGCTGAAGCTCTCGCTATCGAACGGGCCATGGGTGCCGCCCTGCTTGCCTGCCTCATTCAGGTTGGGGTCACGCACAGCGACGGCGCCGCCCTGGTCCGTCTGCTGCGCCATGACGCCGAACTTGCCGCTGAGGATGTCGAGCAGCCCCGGCGCGAACTTGTTGCCGATGGCGAAGGCGACCGTCGAGGCCGTTACCTTGACCTCGCGCCGCCGGGTCGTGGCGGCGAAGTAGATCGCGTCGGCGATGATCTCCGGCTGATACACCGGCGGCGGCGGGCGTACCGGATGCGGC
>JAABUU010001503.1_pt1 | contig 39053 bp, 28 predicted proteins | sample 5559301 | NCBI WGS metagenome assembly JAABUU01 (sample SAMN10711884, study PRJNA513360) | rock metagenome | isolation source: Antarctica rocks | place: Antarctica: Victoria Land, Richard Nunatak white | reverse complement strand
CTACCAGCCCGACGGGCTCGACGATGAGATGGAGGGTCGCGTCCTGCCGCCCCGGCACGACCGTCCAGAAGGCGAGGGCGCCGGGAGGGACGTGGCCGGGAGGAGTCACGGACCAGCCGGTGGGGACGGTCAGGGCCACGCCGAGCGCGCGGTCACAGACAGCCGGGGCGGCGACGCCGCTGGCGCAGGATGCGGCGTGACGTCGGGCGGGCTGTGCCGCGCTTGCGTGGGCCAGGGACGCGTGCGCCGGGCCGCTGGCGAGGATCGTCAGGAGGGCAAGAAGAGCGAGAGGACGGCGGTAAGGGCGGATCATGGCCGCCATTCTTCCTTTCAGATGTCGGGGTATGAGCTCCCATCTACATGAATAACGGGGCGCCGATGACAAAGGTTACGCCGACGGTCGTGTGACCGTCGGCGCTGACCGCGACGGAGATCTACCTGGTTTCGAGCCGCTGTGACGCGCCCGTACCGCTGGCTTGCGCTATCAGCCGTGCGCTGCTACTATCTGAGTATGCTTTCATATAGAAGCGGTTAGGAGCATCATGTCGCACCTCACGGTGGCCGCCATCGATCCCGTGGCCGTCGCGGCGGGGCGCGCGTCCGTGCCGCCGGACGACCTGCTCCGCATCGTCGTCGAGACGTTCGGCGCGCTGGCCGATCCGACCCGCGCCCGCATCCTCTATGCCCTGCGCAGCGGGGAGTTGTGCGTGCGCGACCTGGCCCACGTCACGGGCGTGTCGGAGTCAGCGGTCTCGCACCAGCTCCGGGTCCTGCGCGACCGGCGGCTGGTCAAGACGCGGCGCGACGGCAACATCATCTACTACGGGGTGGACGACCACCACGTCGCCGACCTGTTCCGCGAGGCGGAATATCACGCCGATCATGTCCGCCAGAACATCCCCGACCATCCGTATCCGTAGGGAGAAACGAGGGAGCGTCACGATACGCGAGGACGCGCACATCATTGTACGTCTGTCTGCCGGCATCTATATGAGTATAACGACGGATAATCAGATAACTGTTAAACAAGAATGAGGGAGGGAGGCGTATGGCTACAGCGATCCAGTCCGTCTGCGCGACGTGCGTGCGCGGGACGCGCACGTTCACCGGCCGCTACCGGGAGTTCCTGCTCGACCCCGGCACGCTCTTCACGCTGGGTAGCCTCGTGCTGTTGATTGCCGCCATCATCCAGACGCCCACCGGCCTCACCGGCGACCAGGCCACCGAGTCGGGCACGCCACTGTACCTCGCGGCGGCATTGGTCGGCGCGGCCTACATCTGGTGGTCGGCCATCCAGGGCATCCGCGCGCGCGACTTCACCGCCGATATCCCGGTCTCCATCGCCACGGCGGCCGCCATCGCCATCCACCAGTACTCGGCGGCGGCGGTCGTGGCCGTGCTCTTGCTCATCGGCGGGATGCTCGAAGAATTCGTGTCGGCGCGCGCGGGCAAGGCGCTCGACGCCCTCGCCCGGCTGCTGCCCGACGCGGTGACCGTGCGACGCGATGGGCGCGACGTCGTGGTCCCGCTGGAGCAGGTCGGCGTCGGCGACGTGCTGCTGATCCGCTCGGGCGAGCGTATCGCCGTGGACGGCGCGATCGTCACCGGGACCGGAGCCGTCAATCAGGCCGCCATCACGGGCGAGAGCATGCCGGTCGAGAAGCGCGCCGGCGATACCGTCTTCGCGGGGACCTTGAACGAGGTCGGGGCCTTGGAGGTCCGCACCACGACGGTCGGCGAGGAGACCACGCTGGGCCAGATCCGCCGCATGGTGGAGGAGGCCCAGGAGCAGAAGGCCCCCATCGAACGCCTGCTCGACCAATGGGCCAAAGTCTACACGCCCTGTGCCCTCATCCTCGGTGGGCTCGTGTGGTGGTGGAGCGGCGATCTGCTGCGCGGCATCACCATCCTGATCGTGTTCTGCCCCTGCGTCATGGTGCTGGCCACGCCCACGGCTCTCGTCGCCTCCATCGGCAACGCCGCTCTGCGCGGCAGCCTGGTCAAGAAGGGCGCGACCGTCGAGGCGCTGGCCAAGATCGACACCGTCGCCTTCGACAAGACGGGGACGCTCACCTTCGGGACGCCGCGCCTGATCGAACTGCGCCCGCTCAACGGCCTGGCCGAGGGCGACCTGCTGCGCCTGGCCGCCGTGGCCGAGAAGTACAGCGAGCACCCGCTGGGCCAGTCGGTGGTACGCGCGGCGACGCGCGGCCTCGCGGTCGCGGACCCCGATGACTTCGAGACGCTGCCGGGATTGGGCGTGCGCGCCTACACGGACGGCCGCGACGTGGTGCTGGGCCGGGATACCCTCCTGGCTGAACGCGGCATTGTCCTGGCGCCGGACGTGCGTGCGGGGCTGACGACGCTGGCGACGGCGGGGCGGACCGTCATCCCGATGGCGGTCAACAACCAGGTCGCCGGCCTGCTGGTCCTGGAGGACGAGCTGCGCCCCGAGGCCAAGGCCACGGTCGCGCGGCTGAACCGCCTGGGCATCCGCACGGTCCTCATCACCGGCGACAACCAGACGACGGCCGAGCGCATCGCCGCCGAACTGGGCATCACCGAGGTCCACGCCCAGGTCCTGCCGCGCGAGAAGCTGGAGATCGTCAAGCGGCTGCAGGCCGAGGGGCGTCGGGTCGCCTTCGTGGGCGACGGTGTGAACGACGGGCCGGCCCTGGCGACGGCCGACGTGGGCGTGGCGATGGGGCGCGGTGGGACCGATGTCGCGATCGAGACGGCCGAGATCGCGCTGCTTTCCGACGACCTCTCCAAGCTGCCGCACCTACTCGACCTGTCGCGGCGGGCGTTGCGGGCCATCTACCAGAACCTGGCCTTCTCGCTCGGCGTCCTCGCCATCGCGGTCGGCCTGGCGATCCCCGGCATCCTCAAGCCCGTCAGTGGGGCCTTGCTGCACGAACTATCGTCCATCCCGGTCATCATGAACTCCGCCCGCTTGATCGGATTCAAAGAGCGCACAGACTAAATGACACAAAAAGAGGGAGTGGCCGTTCGACCGCTGGTCGGCGTGTCCGACCCCGCGTTAGCCCCGACCAGCAGGTGGGGGAGATAGGAGATAGTGTGGCTAGCGCATCCGTCCCGTTGCTCCTGGGAGCCGCCGCCGTCGTCGCTATTCTTCATTCCATCCTGCCGGACCATTGGGTCCCGCTCGCTGTCGTGGGCCGCACCCAACGCTGGAGCCTGTTCCGGGTGGCCCGCGTCAGCGCCCTCGCGTCCGCTGGGCACGTCGTCGCCTCGGTCGTGCTCGCGGGCATCATTGCGGCGATCGGCCTCCAATTCCAACGCCAACTAGAGACTCAACAAGGGCACATCGTGGGCGCGGTGCTCATCCTGACGGGCGTCGGCTTCCTCATCTGGGGGCTGACGGGCCATGGACACAGTCACGACCACGGACACGACCATGACCACGGACACAGTCACGACCACGAGACCGCGCATGCCCACGAGGAGGGGCATACCCACACGGACGAGGCCACGCCTGCGCCGCAGCAGACCCTCGCCCGCCGTCTGGCCGCCGTCGCCGTCCCGTTTGGGGTCGCCGCCTCCCCCGATTTGACGATCCTCCCCGTGGCCCTGGCCGCGAGCGCGGTCGGCCGAGGCGCCGTCGTCGGCGTGATCGTTGTGTTCGCGGTGTTGACCATGGTCACGTTCATCGGGCTCACCGTGCTCGCCACGCTGGCCGGCTATCAGCTCAAGGGCGAGTGGTTGGAGCGCCACGCGAACACCATCACCGCCGTCGTCCTCATCGCGATCGGCGTCGTGGCCTACATCGGCTTCTAGGAGGGGAGGAGCGCCGTCACACTCCACCATCATTGACCCGTCGTTGGTCGGCGTCATCAGGGTCGTCACGGTCGCGGCCGGGCATCCCGGCGGTCGCATGAGGTGGTACGCCGGCACGCTGGCGCGATGGTAGGGCTATTCTCTCGCAGCCACCCCACCGCACACGTCGATCGTCGCGCCGGCTTCGACCGAAAGTTCATGGCACGCCTGGCGCACGGTGCGGTAGACCTGTGCATCGTGTCGCGGTTATCCTTGCAGCATGGCAGATGTCATTATCGTCCTCGCACGCGGGATTAATCCCGACGGCGCGTTGCCGCCGGACCCGCGGGCACGGGTGCAACGCGCCGCCGCGTTATTTCGGCAGGGCCGCGCGCCCAGGGTGCTCATGTCCGGATCGTGGCACTATCAGATCGCCACCGCGCCGCCGCGCACGGAAGCGGCGGCGATGGCCGCCTATGCGAGAGAACTCGGTGTTCCCTCCACGGCGTTGCTCGAGGAAACCCGATCGATGGACACCCTCGGCAACGCCTACTTCACCAAAGTAGACGTCTGCCGCCCGCACGGGTGGCGACACCTGCTCATCGTCGCGTCCGACGAGCACATGGAGAGAGTGCGATCCATCTTCACCAAGGTGTTCGGCCGTGGATATGCGCTTCAATTCGTCGAGAGCGACCGCGTCCTGGATGTGGACGCCCATCGGCGCGCACAGGCCAACGAAGCGCTGCTCGTGCGAGACCTCATGCCGCGACTGGACCAGATACACGACGGTGACGACGTGGCGATCCGCGACCTTCTCCTCCAAACCATCCCGGCGTATCGCCACAGGCTGCATCCGTGATGGGAGAGGAATTGTCCCTGGTTCGCCTTGTCGCCGTCGCGGTAACGGAGCACGACACAACGTGTCGGTCCGCGTGCATCGGGACATCTGACTGGGCCAACTCAGTAGTGGACGCGGAATCGAAGCGTTAAACGGCACGGAAAGCGGGAGTGTCAGAAGCGGACGTCCCTCTTTGCGTTTGCTCAGGCGCGTCATCAGATGGGGAGATGACCATGCGGGACGGATCGCGCGCGCCCCTCGCGGAACCGGCGCCCCTGCCTGCCCTGGCACGGCATCCCGCGTACGTGTGGTTTGTGGTGGGCACGGTCTGTGTCGGCGCCTTCATGGGCCAACTCGACGCCAGCATCGCCCAGTTGGTCCTGCCCACGCTGGAGACAACCTTCCACGCGCGCCTGAGCCTGGTCGATTGGGTCGCGCTGGCCTACCTGCTTGCGCTGGGCAGTACGCTCCCCATCTTCGGCCGTCTCGCCGACATGGTTGGACGCAAACTCCTGTACACCGGCGGCTTCCTCCTGTTCGTCGCGGGGTCCGCGCTCTGTGGCTTCGCGCCCACGCTCTATGTGCTGATTGGCGCGCGCGTCTTCCAGGCGATCGGCGCGGGGCTGTTGCAGGCCAACAGCGTGGCCATCATCACGGCGGCGGCCGGGCCGGAGCGCCGTGGCCGCGCCATCGGGCTGCAAGGCGCGGCCCAGGCGATTGGGCTCTCCCTCGGACCCGCGTTGGGCGGCGTACTGATTCAGAGTCTGGGCTGGCGCTGGGTCTTCTGGATCAACGTGCCGGCCGGTCTGCTCGGCGCGGTGCTGGGGTGGGTCGTCTTGCCGCAAACACGGGGGCCGCGCCCGCACCAGCGCTTCGACTGGGGCGGCGCGGTGCTGCTCGGCCCCGCGCTCACCGCGCTGTTGCTTGCCGTCAACGAGGGACGCCTCTGGGGGTGGACATCCCCGCCCCTCCTCACGTGCGTCTTCGGCGGCGGCGTCCTCCTGGCCGCCTTTGTATGGCGCGAGCGGCGGACGGCGAGCCCGCTGATCGATCTGCGCTTATTTGGTGTGCCGGCCTTTACCGCCGGGAACGTCGCTGGCTTGCTCTCCTATGGCATCCTGTTCGCCCTCTTCTTCCTGCTCCCCTTCGATTTCGAGCGCGGCTATGGGCACACGCCGCTGGCGGCCGGCCTGCTCCTGACGACAGTCCCCCTCGCGTTAGGTGTCGTGGCGCCGCTGAGCGGACGCCTCTCGGAGAAGATCGGCGCACGCCCGTTGACCGTGACGGGCATGGCGCTCGTGGCGGTGGCCCTGCTGGCCCTGGCGGCGCTACTCACCGGTCAGGGGACGACGCTGCCGCTGGTCATTGGCGCGCTCGTCGTCTTCGGCGTGGGGCAAGGGCTCTTCACCGCGCCGAACAACAGCGCGATCATGGGCGCCGCGCCGCCGGAGCGCCTCGGGGTCGCTGGGGGCGTCCTCAACCTCACGCGCACCCTGGGCACCAGCCTCGGGGTCGCCGTCGCGACGGTCGTCTTCGCGGTTCGCTTGTCCACGCTGGCGGGGCATGCGATCAGCACGGCCCAGGCCCCCCGCGCCTCCGTCCTGGTCGGGGTGCGTGACACCTTGCTCCTGTTCGCCGCGGTCGCCCTCGTCGCGGCCGGTATCTCCCTCGTGCGCGGGAACGTCTCAGCACATCCCGATGTGGCCGCCTGATCGGGGGGCGTGAGACGCCGCTGAGTGTCGTCAAGGGCTGCTGCGAGAGATGGCCGCGGCCGGCGCCTCCTGGACCCAACCCCGCGCGAACCCCAGTGACCTGAACCCCGTCTCCCCGGCTTCGACGGCGGTGAAGCCTGCCGCCTCCATGAGCGGAGGGAGATCCTGCACGCCGCTCCGCATCTGATGGTGGACCAGCAGCGCCAGCGCCACGCGGCCCAGGCGGCCCGCCGGCCGTTTGGCATCGACCACCAGGAGACGCCCGTTAGGCTTCAAGACGCGGCGTATCTCGGTGAGTCCCCGCCCTTTCAGGTCGTCGGGCAAATGGTGCATCATCAAGCTACTCACCACCACATCAAAAGTCGCGTCGGGGAAGGGCAGCGCCTCGACGGCGGCGACCCGGTAGTCGATCACTCGACCCGCCTGGGCCGCTTTGCGGCGCGCCACCGCGATCATCGCTGGCGCGGCGTCGATGCCATACACGCGGCCGGCGGCGCTTGTCCGCGCCTGCGTCACCATTGTCAAGTCTCCGGTACCGCAGCCCACGTCGAGCACGATCTCGCCCGGCGCGATGCGAGCCACGTCGGCCGTCTTCGTCCGGATCGCCCGCGCGCGGCCCAACGTCATGATCGCGACGACGGCGTCGTAATGCTCTGCCCATCCGATCGTGCGCCCGGTGGTCACGGGCGCCACATCATCCATCGTCATCGCTTGCCCTCCCCTTGTGCTCGGCAGACATGCTGTCCGATGCGGTACACTCTGTTCACCATCCAGCATAAGGGCGCACAGCCGAGCGGTCAACAACCAGTCGCGCCGGCGTGTCCGCTACCGGACAGCGGGCGGCAATTGTGCGGGAATAGGGGCATAGGGAGATGTTCAATGAAGGCGGAGAGGGACAAAGCGGATCGGCGGTCGCGGCGTACGCGCCGACTCATCGCCGAGGCGCTGATCGCGCTGATGCTGGAGGGGCGCTACGACCGCATCACCGTGCAGGAGATCATCGACCGGGCCGATGTCGGGCGGTCTACGTTCTACGCGCACTACCGCGACAAGGAAGACGTGCTGATTAGTGAAGGCGAGCGCGTCCTGGCCCTCCTCCACCTCGATCCCGACGACACAGGCGGTCAGCAACTCATCCCCAGCCTGGGTTTGTTCCAGCATGTGCAGGAGCATCACCACCTGTACCATGCCCTGGTCCGGGGGCACGGTGTCGACCTGCTCTACGAGACGGGCCACCGCTACCTGAGCGCGAGCGTCGCGCAGCGGCTCGCCACGCTGGCGACCAATGGATGCGCGCCCACGGCGCCGCTACCGCTCCTGGCCGACTACGTGGCGGGCGCGTTCCTGAGTTTGTTGCGGTGGTGGCTGGAACACCAACAGCCCTACTCACCGGAACAGATGCATATGATCTTCCAGCAACTGGTCCTACCTGGGGTCCAGGCGGTCGTGCGACACGGCGACGAGGGACGGGGAGCGTTGTGAGGCGGAGCGCCGATTTGTGAGGTCGTCGGGTCATCTATCTGGTCGTGTCGCTACGATGCCGCCCGACGAATCGCCGCTGTCGGGTGCGACAAGGACGGACCCCTAGCCCCAGAGGTCAGGCCGCGGACCGTGGTCCGCGCCTCTTTTCGACATGTAGGGTTGACCGGCTCGGCCCGATACTTGTTCGCGCACGCTCTACCTCCATAGCGCCGCAGAGGGCAACGATGGGACCGTGCGCATCCACGACCGGGCGACCAACGCACGGCCTCACCCACCGCCCGCCTCTGTTCAGGCCAGCCGATACCTGATCCACCAGATGGTCAGCCCCAGCAAGCCCGCGGCCAGGCCGAGGAAGATCGCCGCCTCGATGCCCTGGAAGAGCCCGAGCCGGTTGGCGGGCTGGTAGACGAACGTCTGCACGATGCCGTGGTGGCGCAGGCATGTGGCGTCGAGCCCTCCGCCATGCGTCGATCCGCACAACCGCACCGCGTCGAGATACCGCACCGCGTGCCCCCCACGATCCTGCAGCCCCTGGTCCAGCACCCAATCCGACCGCCCCAGAGGCCGAGATCCCGCCGCCACGATCTGGACAACCGGCGGGAGGTAGTGCGCCCGCACGACCTCCAGAAGTCCGCGCAACCCCAAAAAGCCGATCAGGGTGACGGCCATGGCTGGGATGGTGCGGCGCAGCACCGTCCCCACGGCCAGCCCTAGCGCCACGGCGTACACGGTATAGGCGACGGGGACAATCCCCTCGAAGTCGAAGGAGTTGGGGGAGAACTGACCCTGGAGCTGATCCATCGGACCGTGCCACCAGCCCATGAGCAGGGACAGGGCGAGCGAGACCGCGACGGCGCCGACCACGATGAGGCCGAGTTTGATCGTCGCCCAGCGCATGCGGGTGATGCCCTGCGTCCAGATCAGCCGATAGGTGCCCTGTTCGATCTCCAGGACGAAGGGCGCGGCCAGCAGGATGCCGAACACGGGCGGCAGGAAGTTGAGCCAGGAGACCGCTTGGGTCAGGGCGTTGTACTGGCCCTGGAACGCGCTTTCGACGGCCTGGCACGTCGCGTCCTGCGCGTGCCGCGCGAGGCAGGCGGCCGCCCCCGTGTGCTGGAGCGTGGCAATCATGTCGAAGCCGGTCACCAGCAGCAGGGCCGCGACGACGGCCAGCACCGCGCCGCCGATGAGCGTCTCCAGTCGCTGTTGCCGCAGAGTGAGCCAAATCATGCGGGGACCTCCTCTCGTACGTGTGGCTGGCCCATCGTCCCTTGGGCGTGGTGGTCCAGGTAGGCGAGCACGATGTCTTCCAGCGCCACGTCGCGCACCTCCCAGGACGGGTCATAGATCGGGCCGGTCGTGTGCACGAGCAAGAGGGTCTGGCGCGCGGTGTGGCGCTCCTGGATGACCCGATGCGCGCGCGTGATCGCCTCGGCGGCGGGATCGCGGCGCGGCCCCACCAGGAGCTTGTGCGCCTGCACGATCTCATCGATGTCGCCGGCCAGATGGACCTGCGACGCGCACAGGATGATGAGATAGTCGCACACGCGTTCCAGGTCGGCGATGATGTGCGAGGAGAGCAAGACGGCCAGCCCATCCTCGGCCGCCGCCTCCATCAGCGTCTGCAAGAACGCGCGACGGGCCAGCGGGTCGAGGGCGGCCACCGGCTCGTCGAGCACGAGGAAACGCGGGCGCTTGGCCAGCGCCAGGGCCAGGGCCACCTGGGAGCGCTGGCCGCCCGAGAGGGCGCCGATGCGCTTGCCAAGCGGGATGCCCAGCCGCATCAGCCGGGTGTGGGCCAGGCCATCGTCCCACGCCCGGTTGAGCTTGCGGCCCATCGTCAACATCTCGGCGACGGTGAAGCCACGGTAGAGGGGCTGCTCCTGCGCCACGAAGCCGATGAGGGGCAGCAGTTCTTTGGGCTGGGCGTGGGGCGCGAGGCCGCACACCTCGATCGTGCCGTGGGTCGGGTGGGTCAGCCCCACGGCGAGCTGCAAGAGCGTGGTCTTGCCCGCGCCGTTCGGGCCGACCAGTGCGGTGACGCGTCCCGCCGGCAACGTCAGGGTGCAGTCGCGCAGCGCCCACTGCCGGCCATACCGCTTGCCGAGGGCGGTCGCATGGAGCGCAGGCGTCATGCCACACCTTCCTTCGCGACAGCGCGTAGCGTCGTGGTCAGGAGGGCGACGATGCTGTCCTCGTCCCATCCCGCCGCGTGGGCGTCGCGGAGCCAGGCGACGAGCCGCTGGCGCAGGACGGCCTGGTCACGTAGCGAGGGCTGAGCCAGGCTGCGGGTGACGAACGTCCCCTGACCTGGACGACTGGCGACCAGGCCCTCGTGTTCGAGCTGGTTGTAGGCCTTGAAGACGGTGTTGGGGTTGACGGCGATCTCCGCCACGACCTCCTTGACCGTCGGCAACCGGTCGCCCACCTGGAGTTGGCCAAGGCGCAACGCATGCTTGACCTGCTGGGCGAGCTGCAAATAGGGGACGAGCCCGGACGTGCTGTCGAGGTAAAACGCGATCATTGGCCCTCTCTTTCCTATAATCACACGACCATATGACTATAGTAATAGAAGGTGGGGAGGTTGTCAAGAGGGGCGGCTGCGGACCCACTCAACACCTAGTAGCGTGTCAAGGCTGCAATGAGCGGTTGGCGCGTCTCTACTGGGAGCGCCGCGGTCCCCGCGGCACACGGTCGGGGCCACGCCGCTTGGGATGGGCGACACGCGCGCCCGCGACGGCCAGCCGCGGGGACCGCGGCGCTCCCAGTGGGAACGTATACCGTCCATTCCAGCCGTGACGCACTACTAGGCTCTGGCGCCTATACTGTGAAGTGGGTGTGGAATGGGCCGCCTTGTCGACGTAGGACAGCGTCTGTGGCTGTAGACCATGTGTAGGTATCGTCGCTGCCGGGACGATCAGTGTCACGTTAGGTGGGGATGAGCCCCTGTTCGCTGAGCGGGTCCACGCCGGACGCTATCATGACGGGAGAGGAGTATATGATGGTACAGGGAGGGACCGTGGAAACGACCCGCGACATGGCGCCGACAGCGCTGGGTGCGGTCCGACTGGAGAAGCGCAAGCTCCGCAAGGTGCTGCGCCTGGCGGACCTCTATTTCTTCAGCGTCTGCGCCATGCTCACCTTCGAGACGCTGGGCCAGGTCTCCATTGCCGGTGGCCAGGCCCTCACCTGGATCGTCGTCTGCGGGCTCACCTTCTATCTGCCCTATGCGCTCCTCGTGGCCGAGCTCGGCGCCGCGTTGCCGGTCGAGGGCGGCCTCTACGCCTGGGTCAAAGAGGGCGTCGGTCCCTATCCCGCCGCGCTCACCGCCTTCTTCTACTGGATCAGCAACCCGGTTTGGCTCGGCGGCATCGTCACCACGATCTGCATCGGCGTCGTGCAGCAGTTTATCGCGCCCCTGTCCTCTAAGGGCGCGCAACTCGCGTTCGGCCTGGTCTTCATCTGGCTGTGCGTCGCCGCCACCGTGATCGGCCTGCGGCACGGCAAGTGGCTCCCGACCGTGGGGGCGTGGGCCAAAGTGCTCCTGGTCCTCGCCTTCATCGCGCTGGCTCTGGGATATGTCGGCCGGCAGGGGCATGTAGCCCTCCACCTGACCAGCCTGACCCCCAGTGGGTCGGTCCTGCTCCTGGTCCTGCCGGCCTTGATGTTCAGCTATCTCGGGTATGAGCTGCAGAGCAGCGCCGCCGAGGAGATGACGGCCCCACGGTCGCAGGTGCCACGCTCCGTCTTCGCCTCCGGCCTCACCGTCATCCTGGGGTACGTCGGCGTCATCGCGGCGATCCTGGCCGTCGTGCCGCCCGCGCGCTTGCGGTCGATCGGCGGCCTCACCGACGCCTTTGGCATCGTCGGCGGCTCCGGCGGGATGGGCGGCGTGCTGATCGCGCTCGCCCTCCTGCTGACCTACCTGGGGACGGCCACGGCGTGGCTGATGGGCGGCGACCGGACGTGGGCGGTCGCGGGCATGGAGGGCGCGGCCCCACCAGCCCTGGGACGCCTCAGCCGCCGCTTCGGCACCCCCGTGCGCGTGAACGTGCTCAGCGGCCTCGTTTCCAGCCTCGTCTTCGCCGCCACGCTGGGCCTGAGCGGCGCGCTGGCCGACCAGTTCAGCGTGGCGCTGGGCCTGACCGTCTCGGTGAGCGTCATGAGTTATCTCTCCGTCTTCCCCGCTTTCCTGTCGCTGCGGCGACGCCGGCCTGACCTGACGCGCCCCTATCGCGTGCCGGGAGGGTGGGCCGGCGCCTGGGCCGTGACGCTCCTGTGCGAAGGCTATGCCCTCGTGACGGTGGGCTTTGCCCTGTGGCCGCCGGCCGCCGGCGTGCCGGCGTCAGTGGGGCGGCTGCGCTTCGAGGTGATCCAGGGGAGCGCCCTGGTCCTCATCATCGCGATCGCCACCGTCCTCTACGGGCGTGGCCGGATACGTGGACGGCGGGAGGGCTCGGCGCGCGAGGGGATGGACCAGGCCATCGAGCGAGCCCCTGGGCCATGACGCCGCGCGAGGACGCGTTGCCTGGCGGCAAGCTACCGCCCGATCTGCTCGCCGCCGTGCTCGCCCCGCTGACGCCGCGGGACGGGCGCGTGCGCGTGGGGCCGCGCGTGGGCGAGGACGCCGCGGTGATCGACCTGGGCGACCGCCTGCTCGTGGCGGCGGCCGATCCCATCACGTTCGCCACCGCTGAGATCGGCCGCTACGTTGTGGCGGTCAATGCCAACGACGTCGCGGTCCGCGGTGCCACACCGCGCTGGCTCCTGGCCACCGTGCTGCTCCCGCGCGGCACGACCTCCGCCGACGTGCGCGCGCTCATGGCCGACCTGGCCGCAGCGTGCCGCGTGCTCACGGTCGATCTGATCGGAGGACATACCGAGGTGACAGACGCCGTCACACGCCCCCTCGTCGCGGGCGTTATGCTCGGCGAGGTTGAGCCGGACCGTCTCGTCACGACGGGGGGCGCGCGGCCCGGCGATGCGCTCGTGCTCGGGGGCGCGCTGGCGATCGAGGGTACGGCCGTGCTGGCCCGTCAGGCGACCCCCACGTTGCGGGCGCGCGGCGTCCCCGCCGACACCCTTGACCGCGCCCGCGCCCTGCTCGACACGCCGGGGATCTCCATCGTCGCCATGGCCCGGGCCGTGTGCGACGCGGTCCAGCCGCACGCCCTGCACGACCCCACGGAGGGCGGCCTGGCCACGGCGCTGGCCGAACTGGCCGCGGCGTCGGGCGCCGGCGTCCACCTCGACGCGCCCGTGTCGCTGCCGGTCTTACCCGAGACGCGCGCCGTCTGCGCAGCCCTGGGCCTCGATCCGTTGGGCCTGCTGGCCTCGGGCTCCCTGCTCGTGGCGGTCGCCCCCGCGGACGTGGCCGTTACCCTGGCGGCGCTCCAGGCCTGCGGCGCCAGTGGGCGCGTGATCGGGCAGGTCACTGAGGCGACCGCCGGCCTGACCATGGCGGGGTCCGCGGGCGCCTCCGCCCTCCCGACCTTCGCGCGCGACGAGCTGGCGCGCTGGTTCGAGGCGTAGCCAGCCGACGCAGACCGTGGGACTCCCTCTGCCGACGGAGAGCGTCGCGGTCCGGTCCATGCGGACCTCACCACCACGTATCCAAACGCCTATGTGGGGCGGTGATCCTCGTGGGTCGTCACGTGTGTCCAGGATGACGGTGGTCGCCACGACGCGCAGCGGACGGGGGCGCGGCCACAATCAGATGGTAGATGCTGAGGACGTGGCGATGACTCGCCAGGATGCGCCTGCCTGCCTGCCGGACAAGCTCCAGTGGCTCGCGGATCCCATTAGCAGCCGCACTGAGGCGCGTGGCGCGTGGCGCGCCGGTCTTGCCATTGCCCCAGCCACAACACGTCGCTCGCCCCAGCCACAACACGTCACTCGCCCCAGCCACAACACGTCGCTGCGCCCGTGTTCGAGCAGAAGGATGCGCCCGTCCCACGGCACACGCGCCCCATCTCCCGCAACGCCGCGCCGGGATCGGGGAACGTACACATGCCGAGGGTCGAGGCGACCGTGTCGAAGCTATGGTCCGGGACGGCCAGCGCCTCCGCATCCATCACGCTGAGATCAACGGGGTGCCCCGCATCCTCCGCCCACTCGCGGGCTGTCTCCAATATGACCGGACTCATGCCCACCGTAGTGATACGACAGGAGATCGGGTAGTAGGACAAATTCTTCCCCGTGCCGACGGCGATCTCCAACGCCATCTCCACCGCCCGGTGTATGAGGCCGACCCACTCACAGGGGCCGGCGCGTCCCCCCCGGATCATGCCCCGAGCGCCACTGGTAGAGTCCGCGTCGATCAGCGATACACGCGCAGATGCCCGTCCGTGCCCGCCACCACGAGCCTCCCATCCGCGCCAAGGGCGAGAGAGGAGGGGCCTGGGCCACCGACACGTACTGTCCAGAGGAGCGCCCCATCGGACCCGATGGCGCGGACCATCCCATCGCTGCTGCCCACATAGACCCGTCCCGCGACATCAACGGCGAGCGACGGCAGGGTTGGTGCGGCCGCCGCCGCGCGCGTGAGCCGCCCCAGGGTCCGCCGCCACATCCGCTTCCCCTGCGGACTGACCGCGCTAAGACTCGTGGCGGTGGCGACGAGCACGGCGCCGTCGGCGCGCTCGGCCAACGTCGCCGCCCCATCGGCGGTATGAAGGCGCCAGCGTCGCCGCCCCTCTGGGGTGTAGGCGGCCACCTCGGCGGCCTGGCCCGGTCCGACCCCTGTCCCGTCAGCGACATAGATCGTCCCACCCTGTCCCACCAGGAGTCCCGGACCGTACGCGAACCCGAGTGGTTGTGTCCAGCGCCGCGCGCCCGTTGGGGTGAGCGCCATGAGCGCGTCGTGCGTCCCCCGGCCCCCGAGTTCGTAGACCGTGCCGTCGCGGGCCACGGCCACGTTGGCGGGGACGCCGGGCTGGAGGACCCGCAGCGGCGTCCCGGTGGACGAGACCACCTCCATGCCCTGGTTGTCCCCACGCCCGTTGAGATCGGGGCCGACGAAGGGCATGTAGAGCAGGCCGGTGGCCGTCACCAGCGGGGCGAGGTCCTTGCTGTTCGGCACACTGCGTATCCCCGTTGTCCAGGGGAGCGCATGGACGGTCCAGCTCCGCCGTCCCGCGGCCGTGACGGCCGCGATGGCCTGTCCAGACGCGTCCCGCCCATTCACGAGCACGAGCCCGTTGGGGGTGAGCGCCGGCGGCCCTCCTTCGATACGGGACAGCGGCACGGTCCAACGAAGCTTCCCCCCCGCGGTGAGGGCTGTCAAGCCTCCGGTGCGCGTGTCCTAGTTGTAACTCCAGCCGTAGAGGCTGCCATCCGGGTCGATGAGCGGCGGGTCGACGCTGGTCCGTACGCTCAAGAGTAGGCGCGCATGGAGCGGACCGCTGCTCGCGCTCCGGTAGGTGCGTTGCGGGTCGTGACCCACCATGGGCCAGGCGCGTGCCCACGCCCTGGTGTCCCCGACCGGCACGCGGGCGGCAGGCGTGACCGGGTGCGCTGCGGCCACGAGCGGTAGGCACAACAACACCCCCGGGAGGAGCCCATATCCGACCGTCCGCGTCCGCTGCGCTGTCCAGAACCTTGCCATGACGCCATCCTTCCCGGTGTTTCCGCACCGCTTCGCTTGACGTCTATCCATTCGATTCGATCGGGCGTCCATAAGGTACAACGGGTGGGAAGCGCAAACGATACACCGCTGGCACTTTTGCTGCACGGCGGTCGTCGCAACGGAGGTGACGGTAAGGACATGAATAAGAGGATAGCACGCCTAGCCAACCCCTGTTAGGGGCGTTAGCTGGAACCGGAGGCTGCGGTCGGGAAGAGAGTCCCACTGCGGGCGTCCAACATGCGCGTGTGGCCATCGCCACCAGTGACGAAGACACGGCCTCGCCGCTCATCGACCGTCACCGAATTCGCGGGGATCGTGAGGGTGCGCAACAGGCGGCCGCTCTGTGCGTCGAACACACTGACGGTCGACCCCGACACAACGAAGGCACGCCTGGTCTGCTCATCCACGGCAACCCCCGCCGCCGTGCCGCCCACCGCCATTGTCCGTAAGACGCCGCCGCTGTGTGTGTCGAGCACGCCGACGAGCCCCTGGAAGGTCTGGTCATGGTAGCCCGTCACAAAGACGCGCCCGGTTTGCTCATCGACGGCCACCGCATTGAGGAACGAGCCAGGCGTGACGGACACGGTGCGCATGCTGCCGTGCGCGTCGACGATGCTCACGCTCCCATCGATATTGGCGGTGAAGAGGCGGCCGGTCCGTGGATCGACCGCGACTGCATAGGGGCCGCGCGGGACGGTGATGCGGCGGCGCAGGATGCCGCTACCCGTGTCGAGCACGCTCACGTCGTTCTCGCCGAGGGTGGGCTGACCGGACATCGTGGTATTGTACGTGGCGACAAAGGCGCGCCCGTGCTGCTCATCAATGGCGACGGGGGTAAAGCCAAATCCTCCGTTATTTGTCACCGTCCGCACAAGGGCGCCGGTGCGCGCGTCGAGGACGCTCACGCTGTAGAGATTGGTCACGAAGACCCGCCCCGCCGTCGTGTCTACCGCCACCACATGCGGGTTCACACCGACCGTGACCGTCCGGAGAGCCATGCCGGTGGCTGCATCGAGGACACTCACGCTGCCCGTGTCCCTGTAGGTGGGGCCCCAATTGGCCACGAACACGCGCCCTGTCCGCGCGTCGACCGCCACTCCCCGCGGCGACGGGCCGCCGGCGATGGTCCGCAGGACAGCTCCCGTTGCGCCATCGACCATGCGTACGCGCCCTACGCCGCCGGAGTCGTCGGTAACAAACACATGGCCTGTCCGCGCGTCGACAGCGACCGCCTGCGGGCTGACCACTTCGGCCGCGGAGCGGACCGTAGGAACGACCGTCCCGCCGTATGCTCGTGGCATGCTAGCTGTGGTCACACCCGCGGCGGCGATCACGGCTACCGCCAGTCGTCCGACGCCCCATAAACGGTTCATGTGCGCTCACCTCCCATGCGTTACTACTCCTGTTGCTATCATCATATACCTTGGCAAGTCTTCAAACTGGATCCCTGATCGAGACGATCGATCACCTAGCCCTTTGGGGGCGGTGTAGCGTCGTATGACCACCATCTCTATAGGGCGACATTCCGCAAATGTATCAAAGTATGCCCAATATATACACTCGATGTTGTGATGTGGTTTGCATCACCAGAATAGCGATGGGCACGCGTCACGACGACAGCATGTGCGCGCGCGTCCGTGTGACCACCGGCCGTATCGTAGAGGTTGGGGAAGCGCCACGCCACGCCACGCCACGCCACGCCGCCGCGCCACCCTAGACCCCTCGCTCCCGGTAGTGGCAGATGAGGCCGGTAGCCAGATGACTCTCGAAAAATGTCGGGTCCTCACCACGCTCGCCGAAGGGCGGGTAGACGGTGGCGCGGCGATGCGGCGAACGGACGTTGTATCAAAAGAGGAGATGAAGGAAGCGGCGGTGCAAGCCACGCGTGTGGTAGTATATGCACGAGTAAGGGAATGATACTGGTGCCAGTCACACACGCTGGATGTCCCATCGTCGCCGTAGCCGGGCGGAAGGGAGGCTCCGGCAAAACAACAACAGCCATCAACCTCGCCGGCGCTTTGGCCGAGCGAGGCAAGCGTATTGCGCTCATTGACCTCGACTCGCAGGCTTCGTTGACGCGCCTCTTGCTACGCGGTGACGCACACGACGTCGAGGGAATCGGCGCGCGCATTCTGGCCATGCGGCAGGGCCTCGATGGATTGGCGCGTGACACGACGGTTCCGAACGTCCAGCTCTATCCGGGCGACCGGGCGATCGAGAGCGCGTCGCTGGCGCTGGCCGAGAACCCCATGGGCTCGCTCCGCCTGCGTAAGCTGGTGCGCCCGCTCACCGGCTACGATGTGATCATCATAGATACGCCGCCGCATCTCGGCTTCGCGCTCAACTCGGCGCTCCTCGCGGCCGACCTCGCCATCCTGCCGACCGACCTGGTCCAACAGGACATCGACGCCCTGGCCGACACGATTGACCTCCGCGACGAGTTGGAGGAGTTGGGGTCCGCGCGCGTCATGGCCATCCTACCGAACGCCGTGCGCAATGACAGCGTCGACCGCACGTCCCTGGCCGTCCTGAAGGAGCACTGGGGCAATCTGGTCGCGGCGCCTATCCCGTTATCCGTGGCCATCAAAGCGGCCCTCAACGCCGCCTTGCCCGTTGTGATGTACGAGCCCAAGAGCGTCGCCGCCCAGGCCTACCGCACGCTCGCTGAGCGCCTGGAGCAGGAGATCGCGCATGCCGCGGCGCACTAGCCCGACCATCGAGATCCGCAGCGGGCAGGGGGGGCGGCCGGAGCCCCCGCGCGAGGCTACGACGCAACGAGACGGCGAGCGCGCCTTGATCGGGGCGCTCACTGTCCCCATCGAGCAAATTGTCCCCGACCCCGACCAGCCCCGCAAGGAGATGGACCCGATCCGGCTCGGCGAGCTCGCGGCCTCGCTGCGTGAGCACGGTGTGCTCCAGCCCCTGCTTGTGCGCGAGGACGGCGTCCTGGATGACGGCCGTACGCTCTTCAGGGTCGTGGCCGGCGGCCGGCGCTACGCCGCAGCGCAGCAAGCCGGCCTGACGCGACTGCCGGTGCTGGTGCGTGACAGCGAGGCGGTCCAGGTCCGCATCCTGCAGCTGACCGAGAATATCCAGCGCGAGGCGCTCGATGCGGTAGAGGAGGCCCGCGCGATCAAGGAATTGATGGACCTGCGGCACATGGGGTCGCGCTCGCTGGCTGAGCAATTGCACTGTAGCCACGCGTACGTCAACAACCGGCTCAAGCTGATCCAACACGAGGATGTCGCCGCCGCACTCCAACCCCGCGACATCGCGCGGCCAGCCCTCGCGCCGTCCATTGCGCTTGAGATCGCCCGCGAGGATGACGCCGCGCGACGCCAGGCGCTTCTCGAGCGGGCGCGGACCGAGAAGTTGCGTAAGGAGGACATACGGCAGATCAGACGGCGTGAGAGACTTGGAGATGTGGGCGGAGCGGCACAAGTGGGGGGAATACCGACCCTCCGTGAGGTGGCCGACCACATGGGCGCCAGCGAAGACGACGTTCGCATGGCTGCGCAGGCCCGCAAGGAACAACCGGATCTCACAGCGGCGGAGGCCGTGGCGCTCGCCATGCACGCGCCGGTGACCTCCTCCACCGTCGAGGACGGGAAGGCGCAAGGGGAATGGAAAGATGAGGCACGGGGAGACGACAAACTGCCTGTCCCCGACACGACGCTCCTGCGCCTCCTGGGCACATCCGACGACGCGGACCGGCTTCTGCGCGTGCTCTCCTGGGCGCGCAAACACGCGCTCACCCTGGTTCAAATAGAGGAGCAGGTGCAGGCCGCGCGCGCGCATCTATCACCTTAAGGTGGAAACCGGGTTTCCACTTATCCACAACAAGGAGGAGCTGTGGATAAGTGGAAACCCGGTTTCCACCTATCCACAACAAGGAGGAGCTGTGGATAGGTGGAAACCCGGTTTCCACCAAGACCAACATAGGGTAAACGCGCCCTTATGCGCGCTTACCCCTTCCGCCGCATGGGTCACGCAGCAGGCGCGCCATGCAAGGTAGCAGGCCGAGGACGGGGCGTCGCCCATCCGCTTCCTCACCCACGATCGGCACACGACATTCCCCGCGCACGTCGACACCGTCTTCGCGAGCGAGGGCGTCGAGATCATCCACACCCCTGTCCGGGGGCCGAACGCGCATGCGATGGCGGAACGCTGGATTCGCTCTGTGCGCGTTCGGCCCTGGATCGCCTGCTCATTGTGAACGAGCGGCGCCCGCGCAGGTATTCAGAGAGTATGTCGCCTACGACAATCAGCGCCGGGCCCACCAGGGCGTCGGCCAACGCTGTGCGGGGCCCGGCGCGCCCACCTCTGTCGACAGCATCGTTGTGCGTCGCTACGTTCTCGGTGACCTCGTCCATCCGTATGACCGAGCCGCCGCTTGCAACGCCAGTTTCTGCTACCGTTCGGCGTCGCCGGCTGCGGTCAGCCGGGGACGGCGGCCCGGGAACCGCTCGTGTACCCCGGACACCAGCGCGTCCCACGCACCTGGTCCGTTGGCGACGACGAGCGGGGCAACATTGTAGGCGTCTCGCGCCCACGACACTGTGGTCAGCTCACAGCGTCGCGCGAGGTCGGTCTCGTCCACATCGCGACGTAGCCGTCGACCACTGCATTAATGTTGGGTATGGAGAAAATACAGGGGAGTGGAAAGGGCAAACACGTAGGGCTGCATTCGACGGTGTCCTCCATCGGCGGCAAGGTCGGCAAGCGCCACCTCTGGTCGCTCCGTCCCCGCGGCGGCCGGCGCTTTCACCCGTCGGGCAACGATCCTCCCGTGCCGCTTTATGGAGATCGACCGGCGCCACTCGAGCGCGCAATCCCTTGGGCCTACCCGTCAGCCCGACGATCTGTGTTCCTGCTCGTTCAGCCGACGTCCGACCGTACGCCGCTGCATCATCCCCGCGTCGCACCACGCCGCTTCGAGCTGGCGGGGCTCCTCCCCTTCGGCGGCCAGTGGCCCGATTCTATTCGTGTACGCAGGAAGCCGGCGGGATTGGTTATTCCCTCGCCCGCTTCCCCCCGCACGTAGGCGATCCAACGGGCGATGCGACGCCGCTCGTCGTCCGGGGCGTCGATGTAGCGCGCCACGAGATCGTCCGTGAAATAGTGCGCCAGCGCATCTTCGAGCGAAAAAGCGCCCACGTCCCGGAAGGTTGCCCGCAAATCCTCGTACCGCGCCTTGCAGCGCTCCTGCCGCCGTTCTTCATCGGGGGTCCAGTCGCCCGGAACACCCAGGAAATGGTCCGGGGAAAAATAGCATTCGGTGTGGACAGGGACGCCGTACGACGTTTCTGAGGCCACAATGTTTGCCCGCAGGACGTCGTCGATCGCGGCCGGCTGCGCATGTCCTTCGCCACGATCGAGTAGGACTTCATCCGGGCCGAGCGCGTAGGCGCGGATCTCATCATCGGTGGAAAGTATTGGTCTCTCTTTGTCTGGATCACCACCACCATCACCATCGAACGTGCCGGTGGCGTTGGCAACCTGTGCGGCTGGTTGGTGGTGGTCGTCTGTTTTTTGGATACGTGTTTTTTGGTCGTCTGTTTGGTGGTGTAGGCGGCTAATCGAACCCCCCTCGGTTGATTGATCGTACTGCCCTACGTCGGCCAAGTGGCCCCCGGTCGGTTGGCTAGTCGTACTTCCTTGGGCGGCAAATCGTACTCCCTCGGTCGGCAAATCGTACTCCCCTCGGTCGGCGGATCGCACCCCCTTGATGATAGGCGCGGTTTCGCCATCGGGTCGTTCCACGTCCGCCGTGGACGCGCCTGATGTCCTACGCGCACACTCCTTACGTGCGGGAGATGCCGTCGCGGCCCGGCCATGCCCCCGTTTCACGTCTCCACCGTCTACGGTGTCAGGCTCGCCCGCGCCCAGCGTTTCGTCGCCCGCGTCGTCGATGTCATCCGGCGCCGCGCGCGTGGCGGCGCGCAGGACATGGGGAAGATCGTCCGCGAAGCGGAGCACGTAGCGCGTCGTGATGTTCCCGAGCGTCGGGTGTTGTCGCCGGATCCTGCGCACGAGGCCCTCTTTTTCCAGGCCGCCGAGGGCCTGGTATAGGAACTCGCGTGTCTTCACGCCGCACCCCTCGTCGACGACCCGTCCGTCGCGCGTCTTGATACCCTTCATGAATTGGCCCGGATCGATCGCATCCTGTGCCTTGCGCCAACCGAGTGTGTGACGAACGATGTAGAGCAGGACGCGCAGCTCCGCGTCGGAGAGGCGATCCATCCACACGTCGAACAGATCGTCCGGCGTGGCGGTCGTGTTCAACGGGCGAAAGCCATCTTCCGCGCGCGTCGCGGGATGATCGCGCACAACGAGCCGGTAGGTATTCGTCCCGGACCCGCCGCGGCCGTCCATGGCCATCACTTTGACGATAAGCCCGAGACCCTCCAAGCTCTTCAGCGCCCCCGTCAGGGTCGACTTGCTCGCGATGCCGCACCCGCATGTGGCGCGCCCGTCGCGCCCGGTCGTCCCCTGCTGGAACTGCGGCAAACTGATCCTGACGGCGGACAGATCGATTTGGTGCGTCGGGCCGTAGCAACGACGGATGAGGAATAAGAGCACGCGCAGCTGCGCGCCCGTGAGGCGTGGCAGCCAGTAGTCGAAGAGGGTGTCCGGCGTCCCTGTCGTGTTCGATGACGCAAACCCTGCTGAACCAACGCTCATTGCCCCGACCCAGCCTCCGTACGCTTGATCCCGGCGCGCGTCGCACCGTTATGCGCCATCAGGGTTTCCCGCTGTCTCCTCCTAATGGACGATTATGAGAAGAGTATGACAAATATTGATCACCGATAGGGCTAATCGGGCCTATTAACCACACACGAGCCTTATCAACCACGTACAGACCGTCACAACCACACAATGCACCGTATGGACGCAAGGCGTCGTGCCGCCACATGCGTCCAACGGACGACAGATAGGTGACAAGATGTAAGCGTGGCTCGGAGCGAGCGCACTCAATGTTCGCCATAGGGAACAGGGGGCCATGGCATCCACACAATCGGCACAGGCACCGTATAAACCACACGTAGGGCATATAAACCCCGTACGTACCGTACTAACCATGCGCCGCACCGTACTAACCACGCCACATCCCGTATTAACCACGTAACGCCCATACTAACCACATGGGTCCCGTATTAACCACGCCGCCGCCATAGAGGGCACGCGCCCCGCCGCATATGCTGCTGTATGGGGGCGGCTGTGCGCTCCGCGACTCGTTGACGACATTCTTCGACACGGCCTATGTGTGGTTGATATGGGAGTTGTGTGGTTAATACGGTGTATATACTCCGTTGTGGATGGATACCTTGCCATGGCGGCGCGGACATGGCACGCTGATCGGAGAAAAAGAGGACAATGATAGTGAGGGCCTGAGGAGCAAATGGGCGAGGTGGACGCGATGGACAGGATCGGGGAGGTCGCGGATGTGGCCCCTGGGCCGCGCGACGCCGAGCCTGGGGTCTTCGACCCCGAGTCGATGAAGTGGATCAGCGCCAAAGAGGCGGCCTTCCGCACGCAGATCGCGCGCGATCTCGACGATAACAAGATGGCGATCGACGCCTACTATCTGGAGTCGAAACCGCAACTACACGCCCCACTCGAGACAAATGAAACGGGTAGCCTCTCGGGCGACTGGTGGGAGATCGCCCGCACCAATAGGGCCATCGTGCGCGTGCCGGCGAATCGCTTGGTTGAGGCGCCGACGCGCGATATCCTGGCCGCACGCATCGCCGGCGCCGCGCTCGGTCCCCTGGCGGAGCAGGTGATGCTCCAGCTTTTCGCCAAGGCTAACGAGAACTACCGCAATCCCGCGCTGCGGGTCGAACTCAACGAGCTTCTGGACCGCGTCGGGTTCAAGCGCGACCGGCGTGGCGCCCACTATACCGACTCACGTCGCGCGATTTCGCGCACGATCATCGGTCTGCACTTCACTCACGTGGGAATCCAGCAGACGCAGGGCGCTGGCAAGCGGCGACGCAGCACCGGTTTTGTGGCTCCGCTCCTGGCGGCTGTCGGCTACGGTGAAACCGCCGATGTCGAGGGGTTCTCGCTCCAGCAGGTCTTCGAGCAGGCCCTGCCCGAGAAGGTTGAGATCCTGCTTAACCCCGCGTGGTACGCCGGCGTCCGCCTACCCGACGGGCGACCGGGCGAGGACTTCGCCCTCATTCCCCTCCCCACCATCGAGGCGCCCGGTCGCCGGCGGGGCCGGCATGCCGGTGGCCGGGTGCCGGTAGCGGTGCTTCTGCGCCAGTATATCGGGCGTTGTCGTGAGGCCGGCCACGTCACTGGAGTCACGGTGACACGCGCGGCCTTGATCGGAGCCGGTGACGTTCGCGACCGTGACTCGTGGCAGGCTGGCCGAACCTTGGGCCGCGCCCTCGACGCCCTGTGCCGCGAGGGCGCCCTGCGCGGCTATGAGCCGGTCCCTCTGCCGACGCGCGAGGACGATCGGGTGACACTCGTGTGGGTTGACATAGCCGCGCAGGATACCGCGTAACCCCCGCACCCCGAGGCTTTCTCGACCGTCGCCATCAATGACACGGCTGTCGAAGGGTGACTAACACCTTGACAGCGTCGATGGGAAAAGGCGTGGTCAGGGACGGCATGGTCCCGCTAGGCAATGGGCGCTATGACTCGACAGACATATCTTGGACGACCATCGCGTGCCGGGATGCGTCGCCAAAAGGCCAGGGCATTGAAGAAAATGGGCGGGCCGACACGAAGGCGGCCATTCGTTCAATCTTCACCATCACGGCAGGCGCCCGACGAGACCATGGGAGCGCACTGACGCTGGGTGCTCTACGGTAAGCCCTATCGCACGGCCCCGGCGCGTTGGTCGCCGAGGCTGTGCCTCTCAGTGAGGCTGTGAGCGCGAACCACAGGGCTATATGCTTGCGCCTGGCGCCACGAGGATCGGGGGAGGGGACACACCGCGCTCATCGCCATGCAGCAGCATGTCCCCCGGATGTGTGGATCTAGCAGCCGGTGGTCGGGGTCACGCCCGGTGGCGTCGGTGTCTGAGCGTTGTTCACGCAGTTCCCTATGTGGTTGAAGGCCGCCTGCGCGTTGTTGGAGAGCACCTTGACGGCGACGATCGCGGCGATCGCGATCAGCCCAAGGATGAGGGCGTACTCGACCATCCCCTGGCCGCGCGCGGGTTTCTTCAGCCGGGCGGCTAGGTCGACCGCCGCGTACTGCGCCATGACCATATACCGCATGAGAGTCTCGTTCACAGCTATCCTCCGGATTCTTCAATCGCGCCTAGCTGACGCGGATGTGGTGACACACACCCTATCGCCGATAGGCTGTGGCCTACCTCGGACGTATTCCCGGACAACTTCCGCGCTTCCCCCGCGGCAAACGCCGGCGATGGGTACGTGCGCGAACTGGTACTCTCTTCGCCTTCGCGCACACCGACACGTCAGGCGACGCGACGTACGGATGCCCATACGGCTGCGGAGACTACCGGCTCCATTATAGATGCTATAACGCACAAATGCTAGCCCATCCGGGTGATTGCGGGTGGGCGGGACGCCGCATAAGCTTACCCTGCAACCACATTAACCGCCTTACTCGTTAGCCAAGGAGAACGTCCCTGGGTGGATCCTCTTTCCCTCCCTCACTCGGACATGGCGCTGTCCTGGTCACGCTCGGCGTCCTGTTGGCCGTGGCTGCCGGGCGTGCGCGCCGTCGAGCGCAACCGGGGCAACGCGCGTTTATAGTCGGCGGCGGCCTGTTGCTCGGTGTCCTCGGCGTCCCAATCACTGACTTGATCGTCCTGGTCATCGGGTTCGCGGCCACGGCCGGCGCATTCCCACACTAGCGCCATTACGGTCGGGCATCCGTCCGTCGCCGGCCACCGCAGAACTTTAGATCTCCCGTTCCGCCGCGCGCGCAATCACCTCATCGATATCCAAGTCCCGCGCCTCGATCCACCACCGTGCGTGCGTGCGCGCGAGCGGGTGCGCGAGGATCTGCAGGGCGGCGCGCTCTCCGGCCGCGCGGGCGCGTTCCTCTACATGCGCTCGCGCGGCCGGGCCCAATGGCCCCTGACTCGTCGCGATAGCCTGGCGCATGTACGCGCCGTGTGCCGCGTCCGCCACGGCGCGCACGCGCCGGGCGCGCTCGCGTAGCGCCTCCGCCACCTCGGCATGGCCGCCGATGAGGGCGGGGAGCGCGAGGCGCGTAGCGTCAGACGCCGCACGCGCTGTCGCCTCGTCCCGTTGGCACCGCACGCAATCCACCAAGCGCAGGCGCTCCAGCTGTGTGGCCTGCTCGGCGCGCGTCCCGCGCAGCGTGTGGACGCCGGCGTGCATACAGCGATGGGTCACCGTCTCCTGTCGCTCAGTGGCCATGGCGCTTGCCCTTGACCCGGTGATCGACATCCGGTGACCCGCTGGTAGGACGACAACGCCTTGTCGTCCGCGTGGCGATGCTAGCCGGCGGTCGCAGTAGGGCCCGTCGGACATCATCTTCGGAGGCCCCCAGGGTCGGTATGCGGGCGGGGTCCGGCGCGTAGGAGCTCGAGGGGCAGATGGGATACGGGCACGCCGATGTGTACATCACGACCTCCGCCGATCCTGATCACAACGTCTATGGCCTGTTAGATAATGTCTGAGAAGGTTGGGCCATCGGTTGAGCGTCGACATCGCCCGCTGATACTCATTCTTACTTTATCTGACCGTCTATAGCTCAACTTGGCGTTGACCATTATGGCCGGCCCCACATCGCGGATAGACCCCCCCGATGTTTCGGACGGGACTGCCATAAAGCTAGACACTAAACGACAGCATACCTCATTGTACGCGGCGTTATTGTATGCGGCGGCGGGCGGCGTGGCGGCGTCGCATCGTTTAAGAGGAACGGATGCGTGCCCGTCCACGCCTCATAGCATCGTCTAACGGGGCATGATAACAGCGTGGGTGTTTTCGGGTCACCATGGCTTACCAAGGCCTCCATTGTTCATTTCTCAGCACGGCCATGTCGCACCTCGCGTACAATTGCTGTACAAGGACCGGCGGGGAGCGCGGCGGTCCCAGAGTGAGAGAATGGATGCGTCCCGCCGCAGGCGGGGCGGATGGGAGATGAAAGGCATGGGCTCTCGGGCATTACCGCCGCCGCCGCCCGCGCATCCTCGGTCTGTGGACGAGGGCGAGGGGCTGGCTCCGTATCTACGCGACATCGGTGCGTACCTGCGGCTGACATCCGAAGAGGAACTGGATCTCGGGCGGCTCGCCGCCGCGGGCGACGACGCTGCCCGGATGCGGCTCGTGTTGTGCAATCTGCGGCTGGTTGTCAGCGTGGCCAAGCGCTATCGCGCGGGCGGTCTTACATTCACCGACCTGGTCCAAGAGGGCAATATAGGGCTGATGCGCGCCGCCGAGAAGTATGACTACCGGCGTGGTCATCGTTTCTCGACCTACGCCGTTTGGTGGATCAGGGAGGCTATGACGAGCGCCATCAAGGAACAGGGCGCAACCATCAGGGTGCCGGCCTATCTCTATCGCCGTGATAACCCTGTAGGCAGACCGGCGCGCCTGCGCGACGCAGCCGATCAGGCGCGCGCGATTGTCTCGCTTGACGCGCCATGCGACGAGAGCGGCGACGGCGAGGGCGTTACGGATCGCGACGCCCCCGCCGTCGAGGAGGAGGCAACCGGCCGCCTCATCGCGCGCGACGTGCGCGCGGTCATGCTGCTCCTCGACCCACGCGACCGCGCCATCGTCGCCTATCGCTTCGGGTTGGGCGATCTGGGCCCGCACTCGCTCGCCGAAACCGCCGCGCAATTCGGCATCTCGCGCCAACGCGTCAATCAAATCGAGGAACGCGCCCTGGGTACCCTCAAGATGCGCGCCTACAATCGCGGCCTGCAGCACTACGTGGTCGCGTCCTGATGGGGAATGCGACCACGCGCCTGATCCCGGATATCGCGCCGTTGCTGTGTCGTACGTACGCGCGCCCGCCCTCGGTGTGCGCTTCGTAGGCGCGCAGGCCCTCCTCCAAGCGATGCGGCATCGGGTACAGTATCCCGTACGACAAGCATCACGACGAGCCCACCTGGCGACGAGGAGTGATGGGAGGGGGTCTGTTGTCTCTTACCATCCCTTTTCCCCGCGACATCAGTCGCCACGAGTGTTTAGGCGTCTGGTTATGCGCCAACGCCCACCCACGCGCCCTACGATGAGAACTTCCCCCCCTTTTTCTCCCTACATGGGTTCATGCCCGATCGCGCTATGCTGCGCCTCCGCATATCCTCACAACTCTCCGTCGATCGCCCGTAACCCGTCTTGTTGCCACACGGCCGATCGCTCATGGACACCCCACCGGCGCGGTGGTACGCTGTCAGCGCCCCAACGTGGGAGTAGGGTCCCGCGCGGTGACACGGCGACCACCCCGCTAGTATAGTGGTACTAATTAATTGCCAAAAAAGATGGGGCGAGCGGCCTCCCGCGTCCCGCCAAGGCGTCATGCCGGTTGAACTCGGGCGCGTGGGGATAAGACGGTTTGACGAACAACCCGTTTCATCCCCACGCGCCCATGGCGTGCTCCTATCGAAAAGATGCGGCCGGTGTCGCTCCGGCCGCTAGGCGCGTCAACTAGTCCTTTTCGTCATCTGTCCTCCCATACCCATGCACGCGCCCGGATATCCCGGCAGGCGCGCTCGCCGCACCATTGCCCTCGGCCTGACCGGGCGCCGGCGCCTAATCCTTCTACGAGGTGTGAGGTGGCCCGGCCGGCGTGGACGCGCCGATCAGGCCGCTTGATGCTCCGAGGCGTCGTCGTTCGGGGTGCTGACCTCGCCTTCCCCGGCCCCTGCTCCCGTGGGGTCGGTGGGCGTGTGGACGGCGCCGCCGTCCGGCGCGCTCGAGGCCTCGTCGCCGCATTCCTCTCGCGTGAGCTCGGCGTCGAGCGCGGCCAGCTCCGCCTCCTTCTCGGTGAGCTCACGGTCGAACTCAAACGGTTGGCCGAGGCGGGGGTGAAAGTCGGCGAGCCGGCGTTCCGCCTGCGCCCGTTCCATTTCGTAGTGCGCCAGGTTCTTGTCGAAGCCCGACAGGGCGTTCTCCAGGCGCGCGATCGCGCCGAGTTCGCCAGTATCCACCCGTATGTCGATCGGCTGCTCGTAATCCGTGCGCTCCAGATAGAGCTCATAGCCGTAGCGTGTCGCCGTGACGCCGGCGGCCCCTCTAAAGTAGAGGTCGAAGCCGGCGACGCGGCCGAGCCTCGCGACGCCGTGGTACCGCTCGCCGACGTGCCGTTCGACGGATGCGATCAACGCGGCGCCTGCGGACCTGCGCTCGTCGTGGGTCGCGCCGGCGACCTCCATGTAGAACTTGTCGCCGCGCGTCTCCTCTCGGCGGGCGAGATCGGCCTCGATGGCCGTGATGCGCCGTGCCGCCTGCCGGATGGTTACTTCCGCGTCGGCGAGGTGACCACGGATGGCGACTTGGTCGTCGAAATGGGCGGCCTTGAGGCGGCGCAGGCGGGCGAGGTCGCCTGTGAGCCCGGCCTTCGTGAGCAGGCGCTCGTCGCCGCTGGCGAGCGCCTTCGCCATGGCGAATTGGTTGGACTGGGACTCGCCCACATCCTCGACGCGCCGGATACTGGTGTCCCCTTTCAGGACCGCCTCTATGAATTTGGCCTTGCGCTCGAGGGTCTGCCACATCGCCGCGTCGAGGCTGCCTAGCGTGGCGTACGCGTAAATCTCCACCTCCTCGTGCTGGTTCTTCTGCCGTATGATGCGCCCCTCGCGTTGCTCGAGATTGCTCGGCAGCCAAGGGCAATCGATGTGGTGGAGCGCGCGGAGCCGGGTTTGTGCGTTCACCCCGGTCCCCATCGTCTGTGTCGACCCGATGAGGACGCGGACCACGCCGGCGTTGACCGCCTCGAACAATTTCACCTTCTGCTCGGACTTTTTAAAGGTCTGCATGAAGGCTATGTGGGAGGCGGGGATACCGCGGGCGACGAGCTCGTCGCGGATCCAATGATAGACCGAGAAGCCGCGCTTGGCCTCAGCGGCGGGCGTGCCGAGGTCGGAAAACACCATCTGCGCGGCCCCAGGCGCCTCGTACAGGGTGCCGTCCGGCCGGCGGTAGCGGACGCCTGCGGTCTCCTCCCAGATGCGGGCAATGTTGTCGATGCACGCGTTGATCTTGTTGCCTGGCTCGTTGGGGTGGTCCGGCTCGACCAGACGCAGGTCTATGGCGGCGTGGCGGCCGTCGTTGATCACCGACAAGATGATGTCGTCCCCTTTCCGCGGCTTACCCGTGCGCGCTTCGATGGCCGTGATGCGCGCGGCAAGCGTCCCCTGGTAGTCCTTGAAGGCGTCGGTGGCCGGGCACCGCACGATCTCGCGCCGCCCGCCCCGCACGCGCGGCACGGCGACGACATCGCGCAGGTCGCTGGGCATGAGGACGTCCATGAAGGAGCGGACCATCTGGATCAGCTCCGGCACGTTGGTGAACTCCGCGAAGCGCGCCACACTCTTGTATTTGCCGGAGGGTTGGAGTTCCAACTCCGCGCGCACCTCGCCGAACATCGCGGCCCAGGCGTCGAAGTTGTGCAGATCGCGCTCACGCAGCGCGCCCTCCTGCATGTAGCGCTGGATCGTGAAGACCTCCCCGAGCGTATTGGTCACGGGCGTACCCGAGGCGAGGATGAGCCCGCGCGTCGGATTCTTCTCCGCGAGGACATAGCGAGATTTCACGTACAGATCCCAACTGCGCTGCGACCCTTCCGCGTCGATGCCCTTGATCGACCCCATATTTGTCCCATAGGAGAGCTTGCGGAATTCCTGGCAGTTGGACACCAGGATGCCCGACGCGAAGAAGTTGTGGTTGTCCGCTACCTCGATGTCGTAAACAGGTTCACCGTCTCCACGCACGCCTACAGCCCGGTCATCACCTCCTCGTTCGTAAACCTCAACACGGACCACCCGAGTGCGGACAAGACCTCCGTCTTCCTCCGATCGAGATACGTCCACTTTGGCTGGCGATGCGTACGCCCGTCGACCTCGATCGCGAGTTTCAGCGCCGGATCGGCGATGTCGACCTTGTACGCATGCGGCAAGCTCGAGCATGCCTTTGTCACCGCAGCGGTCGCAACCGCGTGCTCCATCGGCAAATCGAGGGTGTTCGCTAACCGGCGCTGGGGCTCCGTCGTCGTCCCATTGCCCCCCCGCGCCAAGAATGTCTGTCCCGACATCGACGCGGACACTTTGTCCCTCGTAGACTGGTTCCGCATCGGATTGTTCTCGCGCATCCATGCGGCGACCTTGGGACTGGCGCGCCCCTTCAGCTTGCCCCAGTGCGGGGAGATACGTTCGACAAACTTCCCCTTCTCGGCCGGCTCCGCATTCCTGGCTTTCATGTGGCAGAAGCGTGGCCGCGCATCCTTCTTCGGCCCCAGGCTCTTGATCGTTCGTTCCTTTCCGCAGCCGGGACACACCGTTACAACAACCTTCTTCGGCGCGGCGCCGCGCGCGGCGTGCGCGCACTCCGGCGTGCAATACTTTTGCGGCCGGGCGCCGTTCGGACACCTGACCGGGAACGTGGCGCCGCACCCCGCGCAGATCGCCTTCGTGGGAGGTTGCCACCCCGCTTCCCGGCAGATTGTATCGCAGAACGTGCGCCTCAGGTGGCTGATCGGGGGCAGAGGCTTCCCGCAATGCGCACAGGACCGTACCTGGCCTGAGTTCATGCGCTTCGACATACCCGTCGCCCTCCACCGCTATCTTGTGCTTCCCGGTGCAGACGAATGACCCTAACTCGTGGACGACGCGCACGAGGTCTTCTCGCGGGCCGCGCGGCAGCCAGCGCACGATCGGCGTCCATTCTAGCCGCCCCCTCCCGCGGTCGCACGACAGCACCGACACCGGTAATCGCTCCTCCACGACGCGACCAATGGGGAGCCATCCGCGATCCGTCAGGATGGGCGTGTCGTACGGGAAGCATTCGTCCACCACTATCTGATCGACGCCGAGCTCGGCCAGGTCCACCAGATCGTCCTTGCGCGACTGGAGCGCGTCGATCTTTGCCCGCATGCCCTCCAGTTGCCGCTCGAGTTGCTTCCGCGTGACCCGGTCGGAGGGGTCCACCTCCGCGCGCAGCGCCTCGAACTCGGCGATCTGATCGTCGACCATGCGCTCCTCGAACCACGCCGGCACGGGGATGAATGAGTTGGCGCTATGCGTGATCACGATACCGTCCCACACCCCCGTCGCCGCGCGGGCGAGGAAGCGGCGACGGCGGCTCTTGTGGAATTGCGCCTCGTCGGCGACGAGGATGTTGGCGTCGGGATAGAGCGCCATCCACTCCCTTGCCCACTGCTTGAGCGTATGCCCCGGGACAACCACGATCGGCTTCGTTATGAGCCCCAGGCGTTTCTGTTCCATGATGGCCGCTATGACTGATAGGGTGTTATGCGTGACGATGAAGTCATCGGTCACATACAGGTGGGTCGGGTGGGCGACGGCGATGCATCGGGCCTCCTTTCGCCCGACTGGTTCGACCGATACGATGTAGCGCGTCGGTTTATAGGACGTTTTGGGGCGTACGAGTCGCGCTTTCCGCGAGAGCCGGAACGGTGCGACCGTCGGCGGCAACGACATGCACAGGACGTGGCAGGGCTTGCCCATCCGTCGCTCGCCGTCATGCGTGTAGCGCGGATGCTTAAGGCGACGCCGCACAGTGCCGCCCAGGGATTGAACCAGATGGACCACCCCATCGGCCAGCGCCAGCGACACTGTGTAGAAGTACACGGAATGCCCGCGGCGGGAGCAGGCGCCATCGGTATCGAGCAACCCCTGGAGCAGGGCGTGCCGCGCCTCTATCGTGTTGAAGAGATACGCCTCCGGGATGAACTTGGTTTCTGATGTCACCCCTCCCAGGCCCAGCTCGTTGAGGGCCGCGCGCAACGGGTTACAGCGGTTCCCCAGACCGCACGATAACCGGTAGGACGGGCATTTGCCCTCCATCGTGCTTGGCACGATCCCGACCCCATCGGGGAGGAGCGGGGCGATGTGCGCGAGGAGCTCCGCATCCGCCGTAGTCACCATGACGGACCCGCGTGAGAGCGATCCATCGCCCAGCAAGACGCCAAGCAGGTACGGATCGATCGGGACCGGTCGTCCGGCAAACGCAACGGCGCCGACCATCGGGATGCTGTGGTTCTTGGTTCCGAGACGCGGATCGCGCAGGCTCTGCCGGATCTCCGCGAGGGCGCGGACTTTCGGCTTCGCCGATGGCCAGTCCTTGCTCAGGAGCGTTTCGTTATGCGTGGCGGTGCGCTCGGCGTAGGTCTGCGTCAGCCAGAGGTGCTCGTTGCAGCATTCGGTCGAGGATCCGTCGCTGAACGTGACCCTGTAAATGTCCTTCTCCCCTTGTGGGAAGACACCAACAACTGTCGTGGCCGTGCCATCGCCCGCGATGACCCGGTCGCCGCCGCACAACTCGCCCATCCGCCGCCAGCCGGTCGGCGTCAGCACCTTGGCGTCGAGGGGTTGGCACTTGCCCGCACCTACAGCGTGCGCGAGATAGGTCGATCCGCTCGTCAAGATACGCCAAATGGCCCTTTTCTGATGCTCGTAGAGGCCGAACGCGAGGCTCGCCCCGGGCAGCGTCAGGTGAGAACCGTCGAAATGGCGTGGCGCCAGGTTGTTGTACCCGTCGTTGTATAGCCGGACCAGGCCCATGGCGCGGTCGGCGTCGCGCCATATCCAGTCCTGGAAGGACGATTTGATCTTCGCCAGCTTCTCCCGCGCGGCCTCGGTCGCCTCGACGTTGAGCTCCTCTCGCGTCGAGCCGTCGTCGTTGCGGATCGTGTCGTAGATGTTGGGCAGCCGCGCGTTGAGGGCGTCCTCCAGCAGGACGCCGGCGTGGCGTCGTTCGGTGCCCCACTCGCTGGTACCGGCGGCGCTCCCCCGGAAGCTGTAGCCGACGACCGTCCATGTGCCGGTCGCGGCGGTGTGCGCGATCGTGGTCGACCCGCCGAGGACCTCCTCGGCAAAGGCTTCCACCACGGTCGTGGGCACCCACGGGGCGCCGAGCCGCGCCGTGATGTCCGACGGCTTGAGGTCGGGCGGCTGGACCCGCGCCAGCGCCTCCGCGTTGCGCCGTAAGCGCGGGTCGATCCTGGCCGCTGCCTCCGCGAGCTGCAGCTTCGTGCGCACGGCGCCCGAGAGATAGGCGTCGCTCGTCTCCCATCGTCCAGTGTCCGGGTCGAGGAAAATGCTATCGTCCAGATCAGCGACGACGGCTTCCTCGGGCCACGCCATGAGCTCCGCGATGCGCGCGGTATCGACGCGGCCCATCTCATCGAGGACGACGCTGAGCGCGTCGTGCGAGGACACGATCTGCGGCGGCGACGGTGGCGCGACCACGCGCTGCGAGAAGATAGGCCCTTTCCGAGCCTCGCCCGTCTCCTCGTTGTAGATCTCGATGGAGCTCACGAGATACGCGTCCGGGTCGTCGAGAAACGGCGAGAGGTTCGGGGTCCGCGGCGAGCCCTTCTGGTCCGCGTCGTCGGCCTCCTCGCGTGCGTCCGATGAGGCCGGGTACACCGTCAGGTTGATCGGGCCATGCGATAGGACAAACCTGTCGTAGGCTCGGTGGAGGCGGCGCTGCGCCTCCGCTCCGTCCCCGCCGGCGACCTGCGCGCGCAGGATGTCACGCACCGCGTCGCGGATCGGGACGAGCGCGGCGACGGTCTGGGCGTGCGACCGGTACATGCCCTCGCCGCTGCCCTTGTGCTTGATCCGCACGGGCTGGGCAAACCCGTCGACGATCTGCATCAAGGCGCCGTCGTCCGCGACGAGATAGTTCCCCTCGCGGCAGCGGCCCGTCTCTGGCGCGGTCGTCGCTGGCGGTACCATGGCCATGCCCGACGATGCCGGCGGTACCATGGCCATGCCCGACGATGCCGACGGCGCCGGGACGAGCGCTGGAGGTGTGTAGATGTCGCGCGGCAGGCGCTCGATCGCCTCGGTGAGCGCCGCGTCAAGGTCGCGCCCCGGGATGGGATCGACTGTGTACGCCGGGCCGTGGGGCCCGATCGCCACCGCATGCGTGCCGAGCACCATCTCGGGATGGGCGTCGAAGTATTCGTTGACTTCGACCGTCTTCGAGCCCGCGACAAGCGAGGGGATCTCGGCGAGGTTGGCCCAGGGTATGCTGTCTGGGGTAGCGCCGGCGCCGCGTTTCCGCAGGAAGACGAGGCCGACGGCGGTGTCCGTGCCGGCCGTCTTGGCGAAGACGCCGCGCGGCAAGCGGATGGCCGCGACGAGGTCGGCGCGCGCGGCCAGGTACTGGCGTGCTGTATCATTGCCCTTGTCGAGCGTGCCGCAGCTGGTGACGAACGCGAGGAGGCCGCCCGGTCGCAAGGTGTCCACCGCTTTCGCGAAGAAGTAGTCGTGCAGGCGCAGACGCATCTTCTTATAGCGCGGATCGGACGTGACGACGACATCGGAGTACGGCGGGTTGCCCACGGCCAGATCGTACATCGGCGGCAAGGCCGTCCGGGCGAAGTCCGCGCGGAGGATGGCGGCCTCGGGGTAGAGGAGCGTGGCGATCCCCGCGGTCACCCGATCGTATTCGACGCCGGTGTAGCGCGTGCCCGCGCGCATGTGTTCCGGTGTCATGCCGATGAAGAGGCCGGTCCCCACGCCGGGCTCGAGGACCGCGCCACCCGTGAAGCCCAGGCGCTCGATCCCCTGCCAGACCCGCGCGATCACGACCTCGGGCGTATAGTGCGCGTATTGGGTCGACCGCGAGGCATCCGCGTATTCCTCGGGGGTGAGGACCGCGCGGAGCTCAGCGGCGAGGGCCTCCCACTCGTCGTCGCGGTGGCCGGTCGCGGCCATGGGGAACATCCGGTTGGCCAGGTCGGATGCGCCCCACCCGACGTACGTGATGAGGATCTCCTGTTCGTCGGGTGTCGCGACGCGCCCCTCGGCCGTGATAGCCTTCCAGAGCTTGATGGCCGCGATGTTGCCCCGCGCGCGCTCCCGCCACGATGTGGCGAGCGGCCTGACGTCGGAGATGTAATAGTTGTTGCCCGTCAGGACGTCTACCTCCGGCACGGCCTCGACGGCCGGTGGAGGCGGCGGGGGCGGTGGCGCCACGAGCGCGCTGGCCCTGGGGTCAATGACGGGCGCGACGGGCGCGACGGGCGCGACTCGTGCATCGGTAGCGGCGGAAAGGTCCATCCGGGGCGCTGGTCCCGGCATCGACGCCGGTTCCTCGGCGCGGTTCGCAACATCCTCGGAAGGCGTGGGAACGGCGACAGAGGGGACGACAGTTGGCTGCGCGATGAGGGACGATAGGTCCAGGAGCGGCAGGGGCGCGCCCGCGCGGTCGGTCATGCTCTCGGATGCGATACGCTCGTCGGTCGGCGCGGGCGTAGACGGTGGTACGCAGGCGACGCCGAGCCGCTCGGCGTGTCGCCGGACGAGGCGCCGGATGTCCTCGATCGGCGTCGGCATCATCGGGTTATCCGCGTCGCGCAGCGATATGGCGTATTCCGCGACATCCCTGGCGGCCGCTTCGCCGTCGACGTGGACCAGGATGGCGCGGGTGGCGATCTCGCCGACACCCCACCGGGCCTCGGCGTCGGCCCATATGGCGATCCCGCGCTTTACTGATGTGAAATGGGCCAGCGCCTCGGCCATCGGACAGGAGCCGGGGCGCCACATGTCATCCCCATACCAGCCGAGGCCGCGCGCATCCTGTCCGATGGCGTCGTCGTGGAAGGCGAAACCTAGCTGGGTGGCGTGTCGCTGGGTCATGCTACGTCTCTTGGTCATCAGGAGCCTCCAGGGCATCCGCAGCGCCGGCTACGGCGCCCGATGGGAATGCAGAGGGGCGGCGCCTGTCCCTCCAATGGGAAAGGCGCCGCCCGGTGTCGGGGCGGCGACCTGCCGTCGAGGGTGCGGTGGCCGATGCTCACGAGGGAAGGGCGACTGGCCGATACCCGCCGTGGCTTGCGGGCGCGCCTCGCGGCCGCTGGTCGTGCGTGTAGGTCGCCGATCTGGGCGCGGGTCGCGCGTGGACTTCGTTTGTGGCGACCTGCCACGCGGGGGGAAGGGCGCGGATGCTTTGACCGAGCGCATGGTCGCGTCGTCGAGTCCGCGCCATGCCGGGCCGTATTCCCCGCTCGCGCCACGCCGATACGCGCGGAACAGGGGTGGACGGCCCGGCGGCACGAGAGCGCGGGGGCGGAGAAAAAGGGGTGGGCGATTGCTAGCGCGACGGTGGCAATAACGACGCCAGATGGGACATCAGGTCAGTTACCCCACGGCTGCAGCCGGGGACTTGCCCTCACCCGCAAGGGGCAGGGCTTCGACGGCCACTGATGGCATCGCGTGCAGCCGAGACTGGACAAAGCGTGACCGTGTATTGGTCGCCCCGTTCCTCTGTCGCCCAACAGCGGCGGTCCTCTGCGACGGTTTGTATGGGCGCCTACACGGCCGCCACGGCCACGTCGAGCGGCCTCATGTCGCGCAGGGCGGCGCCCGCGAGACTGCCGATTTCGTCGATGCTGTTCTCTACCGCCTCCGGGGGCACGCCTTCAAGGACGAGCGCGCGCGCCGCGTTCGGGTTGTCGACGCCAAGGGCGCGCAGCGTACAGTAGGCGGCTCCGTACGCCCGTGCCACCACGACATTGTCGGAGGGACGGGCGTCCCCTGTGACCACTCGCGCCATGAACAGCGCCGTCAGGACGACCCATTGGAGGGTCGTGAGGTTGGCGTAAGCCGACACCGCGATTGCCCCGCCCGAGACATGGATGTCCCGCGGCGGCAATGCGCGGCCGTCGGACGCCCGCACCGTGAGGCCGTGCCGCCGCGCGAGCGCGAGCGCCCAGTCGTACACCCGCTCGTTGTGCCCCGGCGTTCCCACTGGCTCCGTCGTCAGGGTTGTGAATTGCTCGGCCGTCCGCTCGTCCTCCCACGCCCGCGCCTCCCGCGCGAACCAGACGTAGACGGCGCCGTCTCCGAAGCCGCGCATATCGGCGCACAACTCGTGGACGTAGCGCGCGGCCGGGGCGTCGATGACGGTGTTGGCTGTATCTGGCACATATGCCATAGATCCCTCCCCAGCCCGGTCGTCCCTCGCAAAGGGGGACGGCCGAGCCAACATAGCCGTTAGGTTAGCGCCGGTGCGCTTGCCGGAGAGCGTGCAGGAAGCGGTCGCCCTTCGCGCGGTAGTCAGCAAAGGCGGCGTAGGCCGCCTCGTGATCGAGCCCCGCGTCGAGCGTCGCCTGCTCGACCACGACCGGGATCACGCCCCGCCGCAGCGCCGCGAGCAGTTTCTCCGCCGCTCCCGACGCGCTCCGGTCGCGCGTCGTGACATCGATCGGGACGGCCGCCTCCTCGCCGACGAGGCTGACCCAGGCGTCGACCCCGTCCCATTCGTCCTGGCGCGTCGAGGCGGGCGCGACATCCCGGACCACCGGGTGCCGCCTCAGCGCGTCGAGGAACCGAGCCTCGTCGCGGTGCCCGTCCCGGTCGTGAGCGAAGCGGGCCGCGCGTGTGCGACTGGATGGGACGTACCGGGGCGCGTAGTGGACGGCCGCTTGCGCCATGCCGTGATGGATAGTATCTTCCTGGTACATGGGGTTCTCGACCTCCGTGTAAACTGAGAGCCGGTCGCAGTGCAGTTGCGACCGGCTCGATCCATATGTAGGCGCCGCATGTTCTGCCATCGAACTGCTCGGCCTGCGGCCACCGAGCGTCGGGAAAACGTTGCATCTGTCAGACCACTATCACTCGCGACGCCTCCTTGGCGGCGTCCCGCATATCGAGACGACGCCGAGGGGCAGCAAGGGTGATCTGGAAAGTCCGATCCGGCGGCGCACGAAGTCGCCTGTCGCCCTCGGCGAAACTCTGTTTCACCGGTGTCGCCGTGTGTTTATCAACGATGCGGCGCCGGGTTGCGGCGCTGTGACCCTATCGCTGTCGCCACACCCCTTCCGGCGGCACGACCACGTTGTGGATCGTGGTGTACCTCGGCGCGATGTGCCGGTCCCGTCCTATGTGCTCGACGACCGTCAGCGCCGGCACGCCACCGTCGATGTGGCGGATGCACCAGGCGCACCCGACATGATGGTCTAGCGCACGCCGAGCCTTTGCGTCATGTCCGCGCGCCGCTGTCAGCCGCCTGCGCATGCGGCGGCAATCCACGCACCATACGGTGCGGACGCCGCACACGGGGATGATAGCGCAGAACGACTGCGCCTTGAGCCTGGAGATCGCCCTGTATTCGGCGACGCCGTACCCGACCGCAGCGACAAGCAGCGCCAGCAAGGCGAGCGCTGCCCCGATCCTCGGGTGTTGACAACTTGGGACCTTCGCCGTGATGCGTGCTATAGTATCAAACACGGGCTCTCCCCCTCGGGCTTATGGGCCGGATGCACCTCACCATGCATCCGGCCCGACTACTCTCCTCATGCCGCGTCGACGTTTCCTCCGTGACGCGGCGATCAGCCTCCTCTGGGCCTCTCGTCGCCCTACTGGTCGTCCATAGTGACCACCCCCTTCCCATGGCCTGCCTCATTCAGCGCCGGGCAACCACCCCCGGACGGACACATCTCCATGTGTTTCGGC
>JAABUU010001502.1_pt1 | contig 39070 bp, 39 predicted proteins | sample 5559301 | NCBI WGS metagenome assembly JAABUU01 (sample SAMN10711884, study PRJNA513360) | rock metagenome | isolation source: Antarctica rocks | place: Antarctica: Victoria Land, Richard Nunatak white | reverse complement strand
GACGAGCCGAAGCCGACCGACTCTTGACGATTTTCTCCAATTTATTTCTTTCGGGGATCGTAAGCGTAATTGGTTCGGCAACTCGCATGCGTTGATTATAGCAAGAAACTACATAATAGTCAATCTGCTTGACGCCCCACACTAGCTTCGCCGCCTATTTTCCGTAACGCATCGTTTCGTCGACGCGAATCGGGCGTGACGGCAACGGAACGACGATCGCGCCGGGCGCCACGTCCCGCGTGATGATCGCGCCCGCGCCAATCACCGCACCCGCGCCGATGCGGATCCCGCCGTTGCTGTTTCCGATCAGGAGCGCGTAGGCGCCGAGCACGGCACCGTCTTCGACGACGATGCGCGATTCGGAACCGGGCTTCGTCTCGGATGCGAAGGTGACGTGATGGAACATCTTCACGCCGCGACCGATGGTCACGTTCGGGTGAGAGACGCAGCCGAAGCCGAAGTGGACCATATCGATGTCGTCGGCGACGTCGCACTCGTAACAGAGCAATGCTTTGAAGACGAAGAAGTTGATCGCCTTACAGATCTTCGCGAGCCAGATATTGTTCCGGCGATAGGCTCGCGAGCTGATGTACCAGAGGCGAGCGCACGGATTCTCGAAGCCGAACCGGCGGACGAGATACATCACATCCCAGCCCGAGCATCGAGGGCGTTGAGGATCGCCGAATCTTTGGTCGCGTCGAATTTCCGCGCGAACGGCTTCCCGGATGCGATGATCTCGGGAAGGTCCGCGATTCCGAGCCAGGCGGGATTCATCGCGGTCGGGGTCGGCCAGCGCACGTAGTGCCCGTCGTCGGAGACGAGCGTGAACTTCGCGTCGGCGAGGATCGTCTGGAAGAAGGCCTCATCGGGAATGAGCACGCGTCGACTAAAGTGGTCCACGTAGTCTGGCCGCTCGCGACAAAACGAATCGATGTACTCGACGCAACGACGCGAGAGCGTCCACCATTGAAAGCCCTTGCGCGTCCGGATCCCATCGATCATGAGCGGCCGTCGTCGCAAAATTCCGAAGCGGCAGCCGACACGGCCGCTCATGAATCGAATGAAGGGCTGAAACGTCGTAAAGCGGCCGAGGACGTAGAAAATCCGATGGAGCAAGCGCGTTTGCAGGCGATACGGTATGTAATACCAGGCGAATCGATAGCGATCGCGCGACTCGGGGCGCTCATCGTCGTACACGATCGCGCCGTCACCGTAGTTTTCGAGGTTCCCCTCGAATGCCACGAGCGACCCCGTTGGGTAGTCTTGGCCCGACATGAAAGCGAGCCAATCGAATGGTTCGCCGCTTTCGAGGAGCTGCGCGATCGCGTTGATGACGACATGACCTTGGGCGAAGGTCCCCCAAGCGCCCGGCACCCATTTCTCGACGAATCGAACGCGCTCGTCGGGTGCGAAGAGATCGGGTGGAAAGGGCGTAGCCGACCGATCGTGGTGGATGAGGATCGGCGCGTCAGGCCGCTCGCGGCGGATGCGTCGCGCGAGTCGTACGACTTGCGCAACGTTCGTATGCGACGCGATCAGGTACGCGACGCGCGGCGGCTCGGTCATCTGATCGCCGGTGCCCGCATGCCCTCGACTTTGACGATCGCGGACGCGACGGCCTGATCCATGTTGAAGTACTTATACTCACCGAGTCGTCCGGCGAACGTGACATTCGGGAGCGTTTCGGCGAGCGCGGCGTACTGACGATACAGATCGCGACTCTCTTGGCACGGAATCGGGTAGTACGGGTCGCCTTCGGAACCGGGATACTCACGCGAGATGATCGTGCGTTCGGCGGCCTGACCGGTGAGATACGGATATTCCGTCGTGCGCGTATACGGCACATTCTGATCGGGCTCGTTGATGCAGGCGGCGCTCTGGTAACGCTTTACGTCGTGCACTTCGAATTCAAAGTTCAGGGTGCGATACGGTAGCCGCCCGAAGCGGTGCTCGAAATACTCGTCGATCGGTCCCGTGAAGATGAGGTGATCTGCTTCTGTCTCGGTCGCAATGTCGCGATAATCCACGCCGAGCCCGACCTCGATCTTGGGACTGTCGAGCATTCGCTTGACCATCGCGGTGTAGCCGTCCGCCGGCATCGCCTGGAAGCTGTCCGTGAAGTAACGATCGTCGTCGTTTGAGCGCGTCGGAATCCGCCCGCAGACCGTCGCGTCGAGCTCTGAGGGATCGCGGCCCCACTGTTTACGCGTGTAGCCGCGGAAGAAGCGCTCGTAAAGATCTCGCCCGATGCGCGAGAGGATCATTTGCTCGGAATTATCGATCCGTTCCTGAGGCTCGGCTCGCTCCTCGAGGAAGTGTGCGACACCGGCCTCGTCGAGATCGAGCTCGAAGAGCGCGTTGACGGTTTGACGATTGATCGGAACCGGCACGAGCTTCTCGTCCACCCGGCTGAGGACTCGATGCTCGTATGGTCGCCAGTCGGTGAAGCGCGAGAGATACTCGACCACGACGCTGGAATTCGTGTGGAAGATGTGCGGCCCGTATTTGTGGTATTGCAAGCCATCGACATACGCCTGATCGTGCGCGTTGCCCGCGACGTGATCTCGGCGATCGATGACGAGCACCTTCGCACCGCGCTCGCTCGCGAGTCGCTCGGCCATCGTGCTTCCGGCTAGGCCGGCGCCGACGATTAAATAGTCGTATCTCACATTTTTCCATCCTTGCTTGAGGCGCGGAAGCCCTGCTCGGGTTAAATCTTTCCGCGCGAGCGATTAAGCGGCGACGGCACGTAACCGGCGGCGAAGGTCGTCGACGTCTTGGCGGGTGAGCACGAGTTGCGGTATACGGTGATGCAAAAGAACCGGATACGAAATGAGTACGAGAACGAAACGTACGATCGTCGCACCAAGCAACGCGTAGGCGGCGCCCGTGATCCCGAGTCGCGGGATGAAGATGAACATCAGCGGTACCGATGTCGCCATACCACCGACTTGGAAGATCGTGATGAGGCCGGGGCGCCCGGTCGCCATGAACGCCTGCGTCAAGACGCCCGTGACGCTGCCGATGATGACTTCGGCCGTCAGGATCTGGGTGAGTCGGATATCCGGGAGGTACGCATGGCCGTACATGAGCGGAATGACGAACGGCACGAGCAAGACGAAGCCGAGCCCGGCCGCGAAGGTGATCGGGATCGTGATGCGCGCGGAACGGCCGACGAGCGCAATCGCCTCCGTCGGCTCGAGTCCCGAGGCCTTTGGAAAGAGCACGGTCGTGATGGAGCTCTGGAAGATCCCGAGGATGCGCGACATGTTGATCGCGACAGCGTACAGGCCGAACGACGACGCGGTCAACAGACCGATCACGATCGCCTGATCGACTTGCCCCGACACGTTTCCGAGGATATCGAGGCCGTAGGCCTTGCTCCCGTAGTTCAGGAGTTGGCGCGAGCGTCGAACGAGATTGCGCGGATAGTGGATCTCCGATCGGATCTGCCAGGCCGAGAAGCCGGCCACGATGACCGACGGAATCATGTACGACAGTGCGACCGATCGCGGGGTCAGGTGATGCGTGACGTAGAGTCCGATGAAGCCGACGAGCGTCATCATCGGCGGCAGATAGAGCATCCGGCTCGCGGCGCCGAAGCGCTCGCGGGATTCGAGGAACGCTTGCACCATATTTTGCAGCGCAATGGTCGGCGTGAAGAGCATCATCAGCTGCGCGAACTCGATGATTGACGGCGAATACTGCTTATCCCAATGCGGGATGATGACGAAGCCGACGACCATCGCGACCACGCCGAGTAAGCCGCCGAGCACGAGACTCGCCGAAAAGAGTTCCGTCGCCGCCTCCGGGTCGCGGCGCACCTGATACCGCACGGCCGACGGCACGCCGAAGGTGAGGATCCCGTAGAGGAACGTCGGCCACAGACCGAGTACGGCGAGCTCGCCGCGCCCGGTCGGGCCGAGTAGCCGCGCCGAGAGGATGCCGGTACCGAGATTCACGAGCAACAGCAGCGCCCGGCCCGCAAAGGTGTTGAGGGCGCCCGCGATCGCGCCGCGCCCGGCGAAAAGCCACTTGAGCCGGATCAAGAGCTTTCGCACGAGGGGCCCCGCGGTGATTACGCCGCTCGACGTGAAAGCAGGCGCTGTTCGGTCGTACCGGCCGGAACGCGAGCGGCGAACGCGAGCGTCATCCAGAAGTAGATGCCGGTGAAGCCGCCATGATGATCCGCGGCAATGTCGAGGAACAACAGCACGACTTGCGTCGCCACGATCGCGGCCCCGATCGCCGCCTCATGCTCGAGACCCAGTCGCGCGGCTCGAAGCCAATAGCGAACGCTGAAGCCGAACGCGAGCGCGAGCGTCACGGCGTACCCGAGGAATCCGAGCGTCCCCATCTCCACGAATCGGCCGACGTAGCCGTTGTCGAAGTCGGTCGTCGCACCCGACGCACCGAGCTTCGATGCGGTTCCAATATCGCCGAGACCCTCGCCGGTGGGACGTTCCGCAGCGTTTGCGAGGATCGTCCCGAAGTATCGCGTCCGGTCGTTGTACGATGTATCGTGCGAGAGGTCACTGAGCGTCGAGAATCGCGAGAAGACGGAGTTTCCCGCAGTCGCGTTTCCGAGCAACGTCGAGACATTCGAGAGGACGACGAAGCCGATCACGCCGCTAACCGCGATGAAGCTCAGGTTGCGAATGCGCCGGGGACTGAGCGCGACGAAGACCAGCAACCCGATGAGGAGTCCGAGCCAAGAACTCCGGACCTGTGTCAACGCGAGGACGATGAGCATCAGCGCGGTCTGCACCATGGCCGGCGGACGCATCCGCGACAAGCGCGGTAAGTTTACGATGAGCGCAAAAATGAGCCAGTCCGCGAATGGCCCGTGCGAGTTCAACGTGCCGAAGGGCCGGAACTCGAAGGGCACGGCGACGCCCATGCTGCTGATGTTCGCGCTACGCATCCACGCGGCGTCCCATGCCGGCAAGATCGTATATTGGATCAAAGCGTACACGGCGATCGGCGTCGTGAGGTTGAAGATGAAGCCGGCAACGCGATCGTACAGCGTCGTCGCGTCGCTTCGCAGCGTCGAGATCCAGACGCCGAACGCCATCGGCAACACGAAGCCGACGTACGTGTAGAGCGCCGGTAGCTTCCCGACTTGGAAGAACCCGACGGCGAGCGAGTACGTGAAGACGCCGAACCAGAGCCAGGCGCACACGCCGACGGTTCGCGGAATGTCTCGAAACCACGTCATGACGTCGATGAATGCGAACGGCACGAGTGCGATCAATGGCACGATGCTCAAGATCGAAACGACGGCGAAACCCGTTTTCCAATCGATGAGTCGCCGGACTTCCGGCATCAGCGCGGTGAGCGTAAAGACGACGTAGATGGCGATCCACGGCTTCGTCTGCAAGAGCGTGATGATACCGGCGCGGCGGGGCGCCGATACCGGCAACGACGAAATCATCGAATGCCTAGGCGAACTGCACGGCTTCGTGCGTGAACCAGGCGTTCGTCTTGAGCAAGCCTTGCGCGAGCGTGACCTTCGCCTTCCAGCCGATGCTCTCGGCCATCGTCGTATCGGGCCGACGTCGCTTGGGATCTTCGGGACGCTCGGCGAGCGATTCGGTTTCCAGCGGCAGGCCGAGCGATCCGGCGAACGCGGCGGCAATCTGGTTCACGCTGCACTCCTCGTCGTTTCCGAGGTTGATTGGCTGCAGCTTCGGTGATTTCCAGCGCGACACGAGGAGCAGCCCGTCGATGAGATCGTCGACGTAGGTCATCGATCGCGTCTGCGAGCCGTCGCCGTGAATCGGCAACGGCTGACCGGCCTTCGCCGCGGCGAGGAACGACGGGATGAGCCGTCCATCGCCGATGTCCATCCGCGGTCCGTAGCAGTTGAAGATTCGCACGATGCGTGCATCGAGTGAGCGTCGGGCGACCGCGACGGAGATCGCAGCCTCGGCGAACCGCTTGCCCTCGTCATAGCACGCGCGCGGCCCGATCGGGTTCACGTTTCCGAAATACGACTCCGGTTGCGGATGCACGAGCGGGTCGCCGTACACCTCGGACGTCGACGAGTAGAAGAGCTGTGCGCCCCACTCGAGCGCGAGCTCGATCAGCGAGAGCGTGCCGACTCCGTTGACGAGCAGCGTCTCCCACGGATAGGCCCCGTAGGCCTCCGGGCTCGCGGGCGACGCGAGGTGGAAGATGCGATCGATCTTGCCGGCCTTCGCGTGCTCGAGCGCCGACCTGATCGCCGCGGGCGTGCCCGAGACGTCGAGATAGACGAACGTCGCCTTCCCCGTCTTGAGCGCGTCCTCGAGGTTGGCGAGCTTGCCCGTCGAGAGATTGTCGGCAATGACGACGTGATCGCCGTTGGCGATGCAACGATCTGCAAGATGGCTTCCGACGAAGCCGGCGCCGCCGGTGATCAGCGTTGTCATGGTTTAGGAGACGACCTCGGCTTGGCGCTTGTACGACGGCACCGCGAGCGGCGTCGTCTGCGGCACGTCCTCGAGCTTACGATCGTAGATCCGCGAATGCGTCGGAACGACGCCGGCGATCCGCGTGCCGCGCTCGGCGAGCTGGCGCATGAGCAACCGGTCTTGCTTCGTCGCCTTCCGGCCGAGCTGGACAGCGAGCACGACATCGTCGGCGAGACCGGTGATCTCGAAGGCAACGCTCGAGCGGCCGATCGGATCGAGCGCAATGACGACGTTGTTGTAGTCGCTCTTCGCCTGGCGGATGGAATCGGCGATCGTGTGCGAGCGCTTGCTGCCCTCGGTTTCGATCGTGGCGACGTGGAGCCCAGGCGCTTCGACGACCGACGCCGTCAAGCCGAAGGGATCGCTGCTGCCGCGCAGGGCGATCGTCGGGCCGAGCTCGCGCACCGCCGACTCGTTCGAGTCGGCAGCGAGCAGCAACGTCCGGCGACCGGCTTCGGCGTACGCGCGGGCGAGGCCGCACGCGACGTACATGGATCCGTCGTTGCGGAGCGCGGAGCTGACGGCGATCACCGACGTGCCGCTCGTGCGGGCGTCGAGCGAGACGCGTAGGATGCGAAAGGCTTCTTCGAGTGCTTGCATGTCGTGTGCTCCTATCCGACCGCGGTGTAGACGGGCGTACCGTAGAGTTCTTCGATCGATTCCGGCGTGCGCAGGCGGCCGTCCGAGCCGTCAGCGATGAACGCGAGCGTCAGTGCGAGCCAGAGGAAGATGACCCCGAAGATCGAGCCCAACACCAGGGGCCGCGAGAGCATGACCGGGCTCGCATTTTGCGCGAGATCGATGACGACGACCGAATCGATGGCCGAGGCCTGCGCGCGGTCGGTGATCGCCTTGGCAAGACCGTCGGCGAGCTGCGTGTACGCCGATTCGCCGGCAACGCGCTCGCGCTGCAGGGCGACGACCTTCGTGTTATCCGAGGCGCTCGCGTCGAGGTGGTTCTCATAGCTATCGAGTTTGGCGTTGAGCGATTTGAGCTGCGCGCGATCGTTGTCGAGCGCGGCGTTCGCCTTGTTCGCATCGAGCTGCGCGTTGACGTACGAGCTGCTTGCGGCCGGATTCGAGGTAGCGTCGGCGACCTGTCGGTTGAGCGAAGCATTCTCACGCGATACCGACGACGAGAGGCCGCTGAGCCCCGGGTAACGGCTCGTGAAGGCTGCCTTCTGCTGGTCGAGCGTCGCGAGATCCTTACCGTACTGCTGCTTGACGGCGTTGACCGTCGGGTCGTTTGCGACGATCTCGTGCTTGGCGAGTTCGCGGGTGATCACGGGGCGCTTCGCGGCGATCGCCGCGGCGGCCGCATCGCCGAGCATTGCCGCCTGCACGGTATCGCGTTGCTGCTGGAGTGCGATGATACGCGTGCTCAGGGCGTCGGTGCCGTCCTTCGTGGAGAGGAACGGATCGTGGCCGGTGAGTTGCGCGATCTTCGTGTCGAGCGAGGCGAGGGAGCCAGAACGCGACGCGATCTGCTTCTTCATATCGGCGATCAGCGCGTCGTAACGCTGCGTGAGCAGCTGCTTGTCGTACTTGGCGAACTCCGAGGTGATGGTGTTCGCACCGGCGATCGCGAGCGATTTCGACGGCGCGGTGTAGCTGATCGGAATGACGCTCGAGTTGAAGGCCGCCTTGGCCTTGATCGAGGTGCCGAGCTTCTCGGATTGCTTCGGGGTGAGTCCGAGGTCGTTTGTCACGCGGCGCAGGACCGTCTGGCTCGTGATGAGCGCCGGCAAGTCCGTGAGGCTGACGCTGGAGGTCGTCGGGTCGCCCTTGGGATCCAGAGCCGCCGCCTGCTGGGACGGCGCGCTCGCCGTGAGGACGGTCGCGGTCGCGGTGTACGCGCGCATGAACGGCAGGACGAGGACGAAGATACCGGCGCCGACGATGAGTGTCGCGACGACGACCACCCATTGCCGGCGGATCATTTCAGTGAATGAACGTGCGTTCATGAGCGCTCCTTAGCTGACTGCGGCGAGGTGGTTCGCGGTGTTGGGCTTGCGTCCGACGCCTCGGTAGCGAATGCCGGCCGATGCCATCGAGTTGGGGTCGAAGATGTTCCGGCCGTCGATGACGATACGATTTCGCAAGTGACCCGCGATCGCCCACGGGGCGATTTCCGCGAACTCGGGCCATTCGGTGAGGACGAGTAAAGCATCTGCATGCGAGATCGCCTCGACGGCGCTGCTCGCGAGCTCGCAGTTCTCGACGGAGATGGACCGGACCGCGGGGTCGTACGCGACGGGCCGGCCGCCGCGAGCGATGATGTCCTCGATGATGGTCGTGGTCAGCGAATCGCGGACGTCGTCGGTCCCGGCCTTGAACGCGAGACCCCAGACCGCGATGCGCGCGCCGCTGAGATCGCCGACTTCCTCTTCGAGCAGGTCGACGATGCGCTTGGGCTGCGAGCGATTGACGCGTAGCGTCGCGCCGAGCAGCTCGCGCCCGACGCCGAGCTCGCCCGCCACATGATGGAGGCTCTTGACGTCCTTGTCGAAGCACGGACCGCCGTAGCCGATGCCGGGCTGCAGGAACTTCTTCCCGATGCGCGTGTCGTGACCGACCCCCGAGAGGACCGCCGCCGCGTCGGCATCGAGCGCGTCGCACATGTTGGCGACCTCGTTCGCGAAGCTGATCTTGAGCGCGAGGAACGCGTTGCTGAAGCCCTTGATCAGCTCCGCGTCGCGGTACGAGGTGACGAGTACCGGGCGATCGAGCGAGGCGAGCAGCGAGGCGTAGCGCAGACCGCGCTCCTGCGACATGGCGCCCACGACGATGCGATCGGGATTGAGGAAGTCCGGCACCGCCGAGCCTTCGCGCAGGAATTCCGGCGCGTAGACGAACTCGACGCTCGTCTTCGCGACGAGCTGCTCGGTGGTTCCGGCCGGCACCGTCGAGCGCATCACGAGCACGCTGTGCTTCTTCCGAAGCGGCACGATCGCCGCGACGGCCGACTCGACGTACGAGAGGTCGGCCGAGCCGTCCGCCTGCGACGGCGTGCCGACGCAGACGATGATGAAGTCAGCATCCTCGACCGCGGGCTTGAGCTCCTCGAAGAACTGGATTCGACCCGAGGCCAGGAGCGGCTCGAGCGCATCGTCGATGCCGGCCTCCTGGTACGGCGTCACGCCGCGTTGCAGCGCTCGGACGCGCTCCAAATTGATGTCGTAGCCGAGCACCTGATGGCCAAGCGTCGCGAAACCGATCGCGCTCGCCATGCCGACGTACCCGGTGCCGACGATGCAAACTTTCGAGTTGCTGCTCATTGGATGCTCCTTAGTACGCGCCGCGCGCATTGAAGAGGGCCGCAAACGTGCGGAGGAGGATCGAGCCGTCCGTAGCGCTCGACGCGCTGCGGAGGTATTCGAGATCGATCTTCGTCGCCGCGGGCTCGTGCAACGGGATCTGCTTGCGGCACGTGATTTGCCAGAGGCCGGTGATGCCGGGCTTGCTGAGATGGCGCAAGTGCTGCCAGCGCTCGTACCGCTGCACGAGAAACGGCATCTCGGGCCGCGGCCCGACGATCGCGACGTCGCCGCGCAACGCGTTGAAGAGCTGCGGCAACTCGTCGATCGAATACTTGCGAAGGAACTTGCCGACGCGGCTGATCCGCGCGTCCGTCCCCGTCTTGGGTGAGAGTGCGTCCTCGCAACGCTCGAGGCGCATGGTGCGGAGCTTGTAGATCGTGAAGAGCCGCCCGTACTGGCCGACGCGCTTCTGCTTGAAGAGCGCGGGCCCGCGATCTTCAAGCCAGATCGCGACGGCGGCCGCGCCGAGGACGGGCGCCGCCAGCACGAGGGCCGCCGAGGAGACGACGACGTCGAAGATCCGGCGCCGGCGCGCGTACGCGTGATCGTGGCGATACGCGACGGCGACGTCTCGGTCGATGGCTTGGGCAATCAGTGCCTGCGTCGTCATCGAAGGAGGTACCCGAGGCCGCCGATCGCGCCGATCACGCCGAAGATCGTCTGAGCATCGATCGTTCCGCCCTGTGGCACGAACACGTAGTCACCGTCCTGGAGCACCGGATTCTCGTCCATGTGACCCTTCTGGATGCGCTTCATGTTGTATTGCGTCTTGACACCGTGGCGGACGATCTGGACCGCCGTGAGGTTGGCGTACTTATCTGGCCCGCCGGCGTTATAGATCGCTGCGATCAGCGTCTGATTGCCCGGCAGAAAGGTCTCGCCGGGCTTGAGGACCGTGCCGAGCACGTCGACGCGCGGAGCGCGCGGGACGACGACCGTGTCGCCGTTCTGAGCGGGTGCCGCGAAGGTGGGGCTGCCGATGCTCAGCGTCTGCGTCACGCCGTCGCGATCGAGATTGAGCGCCTCCTGCGTCGCGGTCGCCTTCACGCCGCCGACCTGCTGGAGCGCGGTCGATAGCGGATCGGTCGTCAGGAGGTGCGCGACGCCAGGCAACGCCACGTCGCCGATGACCTTGACCGCGACCGGCTTGTCGACGAGCTGAATCGTATCGTCGGGCTCGAGCGCGGGGCCCGGCTTTCCCGCGTCGCGCATCGTCACCAGATTGTACGGCCCGAGCGTCTTGTTGCCGCGCAGGACCGAGACGCGCCGATAATCGATCGGCCCGTTCTCGAGATCGAGCGCGGGATTGGGAACCGATTGGGTCTCGCGATCGCGAACCGTGATGTTTGACGTCGACGCGGTCTGTTGCACCGTGGGGTACTGCAAGCTGTCGAGCGCGCTCGTGAGCGTCTCGCCGGGATAGTACTTAATCGTCCCGCTCGGGCCGCCCGCGACGAAGATGTTCGCGCTCTGAAGTTCGAGCTGCACGGAAACCGCAGGGTCGCGAACGTACGGCGCGAGGCGCACCTGGATCGCTCGAGCGAGCTGCTGCGGATCGAGTCCCTTGGCCGGCACCGTCCCCGCGACGGGTAGCGTCAAGTTTCCGTTGCCGTCGAGCGTCGCCGGATTGGCCGACGTGGTCGAGAGCTCGGGGTGGTTGAAGACCAGCACGTCGATCTTGTCGCCCGGATGCAACGCGGCTTCGGCGGTGGCCATCGACGCGAGCGCGATCACCGAACCGAGCGCAGCTGCCGAGAGATGTTTGCGATGACGTTTCGCGACGAATTTGTTCATCACGTTACTTTCTTAGCGACTTGGGGTTCGTTCGGCGGCTCTGGACGATCGACAGCGAGTGACTCCGACCAGTGGCGTTACGACGGGGGGACGGTCGCCCGAATGATAGCGCATGTTGGGTTCGCATGGAAGTTCTCCACCTTGCAAACCCCGCGTTTTACGGGGTGACCCTCTCGGACCCTTAACGTGCGGAACGTCACGATGTTCTCGCTATAAAAATATCTTCGTTGCCATACTGCTTTCGTTGACGGTCACTTCCGGAAGATGTTCACGTCGGCACCGTCACACGGTCGATTCTTCTCATGGTTTTAATCTAATGGCCATGTGATGGAAGGGGCAGCCATGAGCGGAGACTTCGCCTGAATGTTTTCTCCGCAACGGAGTGATGGTGCAGGTGCCGCATACCGATCGAAGCCGGAAACAAATGAAGACCCCGCGTGGCGGAGTCTTCAAATGGTAGCCCCAACGGGATTCGAACCCGTGTTACCGCCGTGAGAGGGCGGCGTCCTAGGCCTCTAGACGATAGGGCCGATGCTCCCGGACATGGATTCGAACCACGATAAGCAGAGTCAGAGTCTGCTGTCCTACCGTTAGACGATCCGGGAATGTCCATCGCCGGGCGTTCGGGCCGACCACGGCCCAACGATTCAAAAGTATAGCACTGCTCGGCAAGCCCCGGCAGGCCGATACGAACCGTCGCCGCGAAACTGGTCATAAAGGAAGCACGACATTGCAAGCTGTCATCCTGGTCGGCGGAGAGGGCACGCGCCTCCGACCGCTCACATTCGAGACGCCGAAGCCGATGGTGCCGCTCTTCGGCGTACCGTTTCTCGAACGGACCGTCACGCGGCTCGTCGATGCCGGTGTCCAGTCGATCGTCTTAGCCGCCGGGTATCTGCCGCAGGCGATCCGCGATTACTTCGGCGACGGGTCGCGCCACGGCGTGTCGATCCGATATGTCATCGAAGACTCGCCGCTGGGCACCGCGGGAGCTCTGCGCAACGTCGCGAAGTTCATCACGGGTCCGTTCTTCGTGCTCAACGGCGATATCATCACGGGCTTGGATCTGCGCGCGATGATCGCTCGCCACGACCGGTGCGGCGGCGCGGGCGTCCTCCACACGATCCGCGTCGAGGATCCCTCCGCGTTCGGATGCATCGTGACGGATGCCGACGGCCGCATCGAGAGCTTCGTCGAGAAGCCCAAGCGCGAGAACGCGCCGACCGATCAGATCAACGCCGGAACGTACCTTCTCGAGCCTGCGGTGCTCGAGGCCATCCCGACGGGCCGGAGCGTCTCCATCGAGCGTGAGACGTTCCCGCGGCTGCTTGCGAACGGGACGCGGCTGTATGCCTTCGTCACGGAAGACTACTGGCTCGACGTCGGGCAGCCGCAGCACTACGTCCGCGCGCATGAGGACGTCCTCAACGGCCGGTTCGAGCTCCCCGACATCGAGCGTCGCGGTACGTTCTGGCATCTCGGCGCGAGCGGGGTTCCCGCCGGCATCCGGCCACCCGCCTTCGTCGGCCCGGGAGTCGCAATCGACCCGACGGCCGTCGTCGGCCCGTACGTCGTGCTCGGCGCGGAGTGTCGCGTGGAAGCGGGCGCCCATCTGCGCGCTTCCGTCCTATGGGACCGCGTGACGATCGGCCGCGAGGCGCGGGTCGCCGAGGCGATCCTCGCCGACGACGTCGTCGTCGGACACGACGCGGTGGTGACGCCCGGAGCCGTGATCGGTCACGGCGTGTCGATCGAACCGGGTCGCGTCTTGAGCCCGGACGCTCGGCTCAGCGCCCGTCCGTCCACCGGTACCGCCATCGCCTGACGCTTGCCAAGGTTTCTGGCGCAGGCGGCTCGGGCACGAGAGCAGTCCATCGATTGGAGAATCTTCCTTGGCCGTCGCCGCCGCCACCGTTCATCCCGCCGCCCCGCGAACGCTGTTTCTCGGAACGTATCCGCCACGGGAGTGCGGGATTGCCACGTTTACGCAGGACGTGGTGCGGAGCTACGATGGCGCTTTCGACAGCCGCAGCGGCGTCATTGCGATCGACGAGCCCGGCGCGGATCGAACGTACGGCCCGAGCGTGGTCGCCCGGCTCGGGCAGGACGATCGGCCGGCGTATACGGAGCTCGCGAAGCGAATCGACGCGAGCGACGCGGACCTCGTCTGTGTCCAGCACGAGTACGGCCTCTTCGGCGGCGAGGATGGTGCCTGGTTCCTCGATCTGCTCGATGCGATCGAGAAGCCGGTCGTCGTCTCCCTTCACACGGTCCTGCCGAAGCCTGAGCCCGCGCATCGTGATCTTGCCGCCGCTATCTGCCGTTGCGCCGACGCGGTCATCGTGCTCTCGCAGACCGGCAAGGACATCCTCGTGGCCACCTACGGCGTCGAGGCCTCGAAGGTCTCCGTCGTTCATCATGGTGTGCCGGACGTGTCGTTTCGCGGGACGAGCGAAGGCAAGGCGGCCCTGAAGGTCGGCGACCGGCCGATCGTCTCGACGTTCGGACTCATCAGCCGCGGCAAGGGACTCGAGTTCGGGATCGAGGCGATGCGGGACGTCGTCGACCGTCACCCCGATGCGCTCTATCTCATCCTCGGGCAGACCCACCCCGGCGTCCGCCGGTTCGAGGGCGAATCGTACCGCGATTCGCTCCGAGCCAAGACGATCGAGCTCGGACTCGAACGAAACGTGGAGTTCGTCGATCGTTTCCTCGACTTTGACGAGTTGCTCGCGTACCTCGCCGCGACGGACGTCTATCTCACGCCCTATCTCAATCCCGTTCAAATCGTCAGCGGCACCCTCGCGTACGCGGTGGGCATCGGCAAGGCGATCGTTTCGACGCGGTACCTCTACGCCGAGGAGTTGCTCGCGAACGGCCGCGGCCTGCTCGTGCCGTTCCGCGACGCGGGGGCGCTCGGCACGGCGCTCGGATCGCTCCTGGACGATCCCTGGTATCGTCGCGCGATCGAGCGCCGGGCCTACCGGTTCGGCCGGCAGATGACGTGGCCGCACGTGGCGCGCGCCTACGGGCGCATCTTCGACTCGGTCGTCGCCGGGCGTCACGCACCGGCGCTCGAGCAGCCGGCATGACCGGCCGGGGACCGTCGCTCGAGCATCTCGTTGCGCTCACGGACGACGTCGGCATCCTGCAGCACGCCATCCACGACATCCCGAACCGGGCGGAGGGCTACTGCACGGATGATGTCGCGCGCGCGTTCATCGTCGCGACGCTCGCGGATAACGCGGGGGTGCGGCGCCTCGAGGCGCGGCGGCTCGCCCGGATCTACCTCTCGTTCTTGCTCGACGCACAACGACCGGATGGCCGCTTCCGCAACTTCATGAGCTACGCGCGGGACTGGCTCGACGAGCTCGGGTCGCCCGATAGCAACGGCCGAGCGATGTGGGCGCTCGGGATCGGGACGACGTACGCGCCGGTACCGGCTTGGCGGGGGATCTGTCGCGAGCGCCTCGACCGTGCGATCCCCGCCGTCGCCGAATTCGAGCACCCGCGCGCCCTCGCGTACGGCGCGCTCGGCCTCACCGCCGCTCGCGTCTCGATCGGTGTCACGTCGACCGCCCTCGACGACGCGCTGCGATTCGTCGCGGCCGACCTCATGGCGCGTCACGCGAACCACTCGGCGTGGGACTGGGACTGGTTCGAGCAGACGATGACGTACGACAACGCGCGGCTGCCCGAGGCGCTGATCCGTATCGGTCATGCGCTCGGCGACGAGCGGATGCTTGCGGTCGGGCTCCAGACGTTGCGCTGGTACGAGGCACACACGGTCGAGCTCGGCGTGCTCGTGCCGGTCGGGAACGCCGGGTGGTCGTCGCGCGGTGGCCGTCGGGCGCGGTATGGCCAGCAGCCGCTCGAAGCGGCCGCGGTCGTCGACGCGGCGCTCGCCGCCTTCGAGGCGACGGGCGATCCGCATTGGCAGGAGCTCGCTGCGATCGCCGTCGGCTGGTTCTCGGGACGCAACACGCGGCGGGTGGTGCTCGCGCGAGACGGCGGCTGCTGCGACGGGCTCGAGGAGCTCGGTCCCAATCGCAACATGGGTGCGGAGTCCACGCTCGCGTACCTGGCGAGCGCGCTGGCCCTCAATGACGTGCCGCATGAGGTCGTCCGTATCGCCAGGTAGCGTCCGAGGCAGAATGGGCGCACGCGGCGAATGAAGTCGGGTGATGATCGTTCAACCCGACGCTCAACCCGACGCTCTGAGTGACGTCCAGCGCGAGGCGGTCGCGCATACGGACGGACCGGTTCTTATTTTCGCGGGAGCCGGCAGCGGTAAGACGCGAGTCCTGACGCAGCGTATCGCGTACCTGCTCGACGAGAAGAAGGTCTTCCCGGATCGCATCTTGGCCGTGACCTTCACGAACAAGGCCGCGGGCGAGATGAAGGCACGCCTCGAGAAGATGGTCGGCGCCGCCGCCAAGGATCTCTGGGTCGGCACCTTCCACGCGATCTGCGTGCGGATGCTGCGCCGCGACGGCAAGCGCATCGGTGTCGCCTCGAATTTTGCGATCATGGATGACGCCGATCAGCGCTCGATCATCCGCGACGTCCTGCACGATCTCGATTTCGACGAGCGGCAGCTCGCGCCGGGTGCCGCGCTCGACGAGATCAGCAAGGCGAAGAATCAGCTGCTCTCGGCCGAGGCATACGAGACGCAGAACACGTCGTTCTTCGGCGAGCGCGTCGCGCAGGTGTATCGCGAGTACGATCGCCGGCTCGCCGAATCCAACGGGCTCGACTTCGACGACATCATCGCCAAGGCGATCGATCTGCTCGAGAACGATCTCGAAGTCCGGACGCGCTACCAAAATAAGTTTCGCTACGTCCTCGTCGATGAGTATCAGGACGTTAACTTCGCGCAGTACAAGCTCTGCGAGATCCTCGCGGGCGAGCACAAGAATATTACGGTTGTCGGCGACGACGACCAGTCGATCTACTCGTGGCGCGGCAGCGATTATAAAAACATCCTGCGCTTCGAGGAGAACTTCCCCGGCGCGAAGGTCTTCAAGCTCGAAGAAAACTATCGCTCGACGCAGACGATCCTCGCCGCCGCCGCCGAGCTCGTCGCGAACAATCAGAACCGCGCCGACAAGACGATCTTCACGAAGCGCGCCGAGGGCGAGACGGTCACCGTCTATGGCGCGGAGACCGAGCGCGCCGAGGCCCGGTACGTCATCGAGAAGATCAAGGAGCTCGTGCGCGAGGGCGCTGCGTACCGCGACTTCATGGTACTGTACCGTACCAACGCGCAGTCGCGCGTGTTCGAAGAGGGCTTCCTCGGCGAGGGCATCCCCTACCGCGTCGTGGGCGGTGTCGGCTTCTACGCACGCGTCGAGATCAAGGACATGATGGCGTACCTGCGCTACATCGTGAACCCCTCCGATGCGGTCGCGTTCCGGCGCATCGTCAACGTGCCGCGCCGCTCGATCGGTCAGCAGACGCTCGCGAGCCTCGTCGACGCGGCCAACGCTGCGAACGTCTCCGTCGGTCAGACCGTCTTCGATAAGGAGATCCTGCGCCGCGCGGTGCCCAAGAAGCAGCGCGAGCTCGAGCGCTTCGCCGAGCTCATCGCGAGCCTGCGCGAGCGCACGGACGGGATGTCGATCTCCGATCTGCTCGTCGCGGTGATGGAAGAATCGGGCTACGTGCGCGAGCTGCAGTCCGAGGACACGGCCGATTCGCGGACCCGCATGGATAATCTCCAAGAGCTCGTCGGCGTCGCCAAAGAGTTCGAGACGAGCGAGGCCGGCGGCACGCTCGACGACTTCCTCGCCAACGTCGCGCTCGTGAGCGACCTCGACACGCTCGATCCGTCGTCGTCGTTCGTCACGCTCATGACGATGCACGCGGCAAAGGGCCTCGAGTATCCCGTCGTCTTCCTCACCGGGCTCGAGGACGGCGTCTTCCCGCACCAGCGCGCGCAGACCGACATGACGGAGCTCGAGGAGGAGCGCCGGCTCGCCTACGTCGGCATGACGCGGGCGATGGACCGGCTCTATCTCTCGTACGCCATGCGCCGCACGCTCTACGGCAACACGTTCGCGCATCCAAAGTCGCGCTTCTTGGAAGAGATGCCGAGCGTCGAGGTGATCGGTACGGTCACGCCGATGCAGCGCCCCGCGGGCGGTCGCTGGCGCGAGGTCGCGATCCACGAGAACGCGGGCGCGGGCATCGGCCTCGGTCTGCAAGTCGGCGACCGCGTCCGTCACCCGAAGTGGGGCGAGGGCTCGGTCTCGGCGGTCGACGGCGCGGGCGGCGACGGCCTGCTCACGATCATGTTCCCCAACGTCGGTGAGAAGATGGTCATGCTCAAGTACGCGCCGCTCGAAAAGGTCGTCGGGTAGGCCGGTCCCGCTGGTGACGCGCGTCGTGGTCGCGGGCGCGCTCGGCCGAATGGGCCGGGTCGCCTGCGCCGCCGTCGCGCGCGCGGACGACCTCGCGCTCGTCGGCGGCTTCGCCCGTGTGCCGGCCCCGTCGCTCGGTGTCGCGCTCGGGAGCGAGCCGGACGAGGTGCCGCTCGAGGCGGATCTCGACCGCCTGCTTTCAGCGACGCTGCCCGACGTGCTCGTCGACTTCACGGTGCAGCCGGCTTCGTGCGTGGTCGCCGAGCGCGCCGTTCGGCACGGCGTCTCGCCCGTCATCGGGGCGACGGGCTGGACGGCGGGTGACGAGTCGGAGCTCGCGCAGGCATGCGCCGCGCGCGGGCTCGGGGCGGCGCTCGTACCGAACTTCGCGGTCGGCGCGGTGCTCGCGATGCGCTTCGCCGCGCAGGCCGCGCGCTGGTTTCCGACCGCGGAGATCGTCGAGCTCCATCACGATCGCAAGCGCGATGCGCCGAGCGGGACGGCCACGCTGACCGCGCGCCGCATCGCCGCCGGCGGCGGCCCCGCCGACGTGCCGATCCATAGCGTCCGGCTGCGCGGGCTCGTCGCGCATCAGGAGGCGCTCTTCGGCGGCGAAGGCGAGCTCCTCACGATCCGGCACGACTCGCTCTCGCGCGAATCGTTCGTGGCCGGCATCCTGCTCGCGATTCGCGGGGTCCGAGCGCTCGGTGGGCTCGCCATCGGGCTCGACGTCTTTTTGGAGGACCAGCGGTGAGACTCGCGATCGTGGGCGTTACGGGAGTCGTCGGCGAGACGATCTTACGCATCCTCGACGAGCGGTCCGTGCCGGTCGACGAGCTCGGCGCCTTCGCGTCGCGTGATCGCCTCGAGCCGCTGATCTACCGCGATCGTTCGTGGCCGATCCGTTCGGCGAGCGCTGCGGCGCTGCGCGAGGGGCGCTACGATGCGGTGTTCTTCGCCTCGAGCGACGACGCGAGCGCCGAGCTCGCGCAGGCGTGCGCGAACTCGGGCGCCGTCGTCATCGACAACAGCGCGACGTTCCGGATGACGGACGGCGTGCCGCTCGTCGTGCCCGAGGTCAACCCGGACGCGGCGGGCGACGCCGACATGATCTTCCCCGTCGCGAACTGCACGGCGATCGTGCTCTGCGTCGGGATCGCGCCGATCGCGCGCGTCGCCGGCCTGCGCAGCGTCCGGCTCGCGACGTATCAGGCCGTGAGCGGTACCGGACGCGCTGGGCTCGACGCCCTCGCGAACGAGGAGCGCGCCGGCTTCGGACTCGGCGAGCCGCCGGCGACCTTGCCCTACGGGGCGGCGATCTTTCGCAACGTCGTGCCGCTCATCGGCTCCGTCGACGCCGCGGGTGACACGGGCGAGGAGAAGAAGGTCGCCGCCGAGACCCGCAAGATGCTCGGGCTCCCGCACCTGCACGTCGCCGCCACGACCGTGCGCGTGCCGGTGCGCTACGCGCACAGCGAGGCGGTGTTCCTCGAGACCGAGCGCGATACGTCGGTCGCCGAGCTCGCGGCGGCGATCGCGCAGGCGCCCGGCGTCGCCTACCACCCGGACGGAATCGTGACGCCGCGCGACGTGGAAGGCCAGGATCTCGTGCATGTCGCGCGGCTGCGCGCCGAGGACGGCTCCGCGCGGCACTTTCAGCTCTGGATCGTCGGCGATCAGACCCGCAAGGGCGCGGCGACGAACGCGGTCCAGATCCTCGAGCTCCTCATCACACGCGGCCGCTTCACGCGACCGGCGGCGGCGCTCCGTGGCTAAGCCGAAGACGATCGTGCAGAAGTTCGGCGGCAGCTCGCTCGCCTCGGCCGAGTTGCGCGAGGTCGCGGCGTCGCGCGTGCTCGAGTCGCGCCAGCGCGGCGCGTCGCCGATCGTCGTGTGTTCGGCCCTCGGCCGCGCGCCCGAGCCCTACGCGACGGACTCGCTGCTCGCGTTCCTCGGCCCGAGCCGCGGCGGCCCGAACCGCGATCTGCTACTCTCGTGCGGCGAGACGCTCGCCTGCGCCGTCTTCGCGGAACTGCTCACGAGCTGGGGCGCGGAAGCGCAGGCAATGACGGGTGGCCAGGCCGGCGTCATCACGGACGGGCGCTACGGTGACGCGAAGATCTTGCGCGTCGAGCCGGGCAACGTGTTCGCGCTGCTCGAGCGCGGCATCATCCCGGTCATTGCGGGCTTCCAGGGCGTCAGCGAGACGGGCGCGACGACGACGCTCGGCCGCGGCGGCAGCGACCTCTCCGCGATCGCGCTCGGCGCCGCGCTCGGCTCCGAAGCCGTCGAGATCTATACCGACGTCAGCGGCGTCATGACGGGCGATCCGCGCCGGATCGCGGGCGCGCACGCGATCGACCGGGTGAGCTACGCCGAGATGGTCGAGCTCGCGGCCGACGGCGCGAAGGTCATGCACGCGAAGGCAGCCGAAGTCGCGCGTGTGTCCGAGACGCCGTACGTCGTGAAGGGCCTGCGCAGCAACGTCGGCACGACGATCGACGAAGGCCATTTGCCCGACGCGAATCGGCCGGTGACGGGCGTGACGTCGCTGCGCGGCGTCACGTTCGTGCGCGCCATCCAGGGCGAGATCGATGATCCCGCCATGCGCGGCGAGCTCGAGGTCGAGATCTTCCGCCGGCTCGCGGAGGCCGACATCTCGGTCGACATGGCGAACATCAACAACGCGGGCGCGTTCTTCATCGTCGACGGCGAGAACGTGGAGGCCGTTCGCCGCGAGCTCGCCGGGCTCAACACGGCGCTCCGCGTGCGGCCGCACTGCGCGAAGATCAGCGTCGTCGGCGCGGGGATGCGCGGCGTCTCGGGCGTCCTCTTCCGCGTCGTCGAGGCGATCTACGCGGCCGGCGTCGAGATCATCCACTCGACGGACTCGAACATCACGATCTCGATCCTCGTCGCCGAGGAGGACGTCGCGCGCGCCGAGCAGGCGATCCACGACGCGTTCCGGCTCGGGCGGCGACGCACGGCGCTGCCGGAGCTCACGGCGTGAGCGGTCTCGCGGCCCGGCTCGGGCCCGTGCTCACGGCGATGCTGACGCCGTTCGACGCCGCGGGCGACGTCGATCTCGGGCGCGCCGCACGGCTGGCGCGCCATCTCGTCGACGAGGGCAACACGGGCCTCGTCGTGTGCGGGACGACGGGCGAGTCGCCGACCCTCGACGACGCCGAAAAACTCGCGCTCTGCGCCGCGGTTCGGGACGCCGTCGGCGGCCGGGCGGCCGTCGTCGCGGGCGTCGGCGGGAACGACACTCGGCACGCGGTTTTCCTCGCCCGCGAGACGGCGGCGCTCGGCGTCGACGCGTTGCTCGCCGTCGTGCCGTACTACAACAAGCCGACGCAGGACGGTATGCTGCGCCATTTCGGTGCGATCGCGGAAGCGACGCCGCTCCCGATCGTCGTCTACAACGTCCCCGCCCGAACGGGCGCGAACATGCTGCCCGCGACGTTGCTCGAGCTCGCGCGCCGGCACCCGACGATCGCGGGCGTCAAGGAATCCAGCGGCGATCTCGCCCAGTTCTCCGCGATTCTACGAGACCGGCTGCCGGGGTTCGGTTTCTGGTGCGGCGACGACCATCTGTTTCTCCCGGCACTCGCGCTCGGAGCGGACGGTCTCGTCAGCGTGGCGGCGCACCTGTGCGCGCGCGAGTATGTGCAACTCGTCGCGGCCTTCCGCAGCGGGGCGACGGCGGAGGCTGCGGCAATCCACCTGCGGCTTGCGGAGCTCGTGGCGACGCTCTTCGCGACGTCGAGCCCGATCCCGATCAAGTGGGCGATGAACGAGCTCGGCTTCGAACTCGGGCCGTGCCGCTCGCCGCTCGGCGAGATGCCGAGCGAGCTTGCGACACGGCTACGGCCGCTGCTCGCGCCGTACGCGGAGCGTTCGGCGACCGTCGCTCGAGCGTGACCTCCGTCGAGATCCTCGGCTGCCGCGTCGATGCGCTCGACGCGCGCGCGGCGGTCGAGCGCGTGATGCAACTCGCGCGCGGCGACGCCCCGGCCGTCGTCGTCACGCTCGGGACCGAGATGGTGATGCGCGCGCAACGCGACGCGGCGTTTCGCTCGGTGATCGGGGGCAGCGCGCTCTCACTCTGCGACACGATCGGCGTCCTCGTCGCCGCGCGGCTCGCGGGCGTTCGAATCCCCGAGCGTGTTTCCGGCGTCGACCTCATCGATCCGATCGCGGAGGCGTGCGCCCGCGACGCCCTAGCGATCTATCTCATCGGCGGCAAGGGCGACACGGCGGCGCGCGCGGCGCGCGCGATCGCGTTACGGCATCCGTCGCTGCGGATCGCGGGCGTGCGCGACGGTTATTTTTCCGATGCGCAATCCGGTGCCGTCGCGTCGGCGATCGCGCGCTCCGGCGCACGTATTCTCTTCCTCGGTCTCGGCTCGCCGAAGCAAGAAATATGGCTCGCGCGGTATCTACAGGAGACCCGGTGCAGCGTCGGAATCGGAATTGGCGGTTCGCTCGACGTCCTCGCTGGGAACGTCGAACGGGCGCCCGAGCGCTGGCGCGATCTCAACCTGGAGTGGCTTTACCGGCTCGTACGCGAGCCATCACGCTGGCGACGCCAACTCGCGTTGCCAAAGTTCGCGGTACTCGTCGCGCGAGACGCCGTCCGTACCGCGATCGTTCGGAGGTTTATTTGATGAAAGCGATGATTCTGGCGGGCGGCATGAGCACGCGACTCTATCCGCTCACCAAGCAAGTTCCGAAGCCGCTCGTGCCGATCGCGGGCGAACCGAACGCGGCACACCTGATGCGCTATCTGCACTCGTTCGGGATCGACGAGATCGCGATCAACGTCCACTATCTCGCGGACAAGATCGTCGAGGCGTTGGGCGACGGTTCGCGGTACGGTGTCAAGCTGCATTACCTGCGCGAAGCGAAGCTGATGGGCAGTGCCGGCGGCGTGAAGCAGGTCGCGGATTTCCTGCGCGGCGACACGTTCGTCGTCATCGGCTGCGATGAAGTCACGGACATGGCGCTCGACGCGTTGCTCGCGACGCATCATCGCACGCGAGCCGAAGCCACGATTGCGCTCGTCCGCGCCGAGGACGTCTCGCAGTACGGCGTCGTCATCCTCGAGGAGGACGGTCGCATCGTCGATTTCCAGGAAAAGCCGAAAGCCGGCACCGAGCGCTCGAAGCTCGTCAACACCGGCGTCTACGTCTTCGAACCGTCGGTGCTCGATCGCATCCCGGCCGAGACGTTCTACGATTTCGGAAACGACGTCTTCCCGCAGTTGCGGCGCGAGCACGCCAACTTCTATGGGATGGAGATGGCGGGGGCGTATTGGCGCGACATCGGCAATCCCGTCGAATACCGCAACGCCACGAACGACGTGCTCGCCGGCGTGGTGAAGCTCGTCGGCAGCTCGCAGGCAAACGGCCACGCCGCCGATGCCACGATCGCGAGCGACGCGACGTTCGAGGGCGACGTGCACGTCGGCTCGGGAGCCGTCATCGAGGCGGCAGCGCGGCTGGTCGGCCCGAGCGTGATCGGGGATCGCGTCGTCGTCGGCGCCCGGGCGCGGATCGAGCGTTCGATCGTCTGGCACGATTCGCGTATCGGAGCCGACGCGTCGCTCGCCGATAGCATCGTCGGCATCGATTATGCGGTCGCCGACGGCGAGCGGCTCGAGGGTCGCGTCGTCGCAAACGAGCCGGCCACGGTCTGACCGGCGGGCCCGCGTCCGCTCCGGCGGCATGCGGGCACTACTCCCTGCGATGGGCGCCCGTTCCGTCTCCGCGTTCGGCAATGGTCTCGTCGCGCTCGCGCTTGCGGTGCTCGGCGTCGTCCTGCTCGTGGGTGCGTTGCGCGCCCTCGAACGCCCGGTATCGGCCGGGACAGCTGCGGTCGGCATCGCGCCGATCGCGTTGCTGACGCCGCAGGCGAGCGCGGCCGGCGCCGGGACCGCCGTGCGCCGCCCGCGCCCGCCGGCTTCACGCCGAGTATCCGCCTCCCGGCCGCGCCCGTCGCGGCCGAGCGCGCGCTCTTCGCCGCCGCGACCGGTCGCGCTCCCGGTAGCGGCGCGACCGCTCGCGCGCTCGGTACTGCCGGTGCGGCCGGTGCGGCATGCACCCGGCGCGAGCCGGGCGGCCGTCGTCGCGCCGGGCGTTGCGTTGCCCGTTCCAGTGAGGTCGACGCCGATCGCCGTGAGCGTGGCGCCCGCGACGCATCGCGATCGGCGGCCGCGCCTCGCGGCTCGGCGGCCGCGGTTCTCGACGCCGTCGGCCTCACCGGCTGAGCTGCTGCGGAAACGGCTCGCGCGCCGGCCGAGCCCGGGGTTGTCGACGGTCGACGAAGGCATGGGCGTGAGCGTCGAGGACCCGAGCGATCTGCCCGACCTGCAGCGGCCGCGCCGGCACCGACGCTAGTCGGCCGGCTCGGCGTCGCGATTCGGGTGGGCGTGAACCTCTCGGCGACGCTCGATCTGTTCTTTCCGCCGATCTGCGGCGGCTGCCGCGCCGCTGGGTCGGCCCTGTGCGCGGCGTGCGTCGCGACGGCGCCGACGGCGCTCCGCAGCCGCATCCCGGGCCTCGACGTCGTGGCCCTCGGGGCGTACCAGGGGCCGTTGCGCCGCGCGATCCTGACGTACAAGTCGGGCCGGCGCGACGTGGGCGACGCGCTCGCGTCCCGGCTCGCGGCGGCGCTCGGCCCGGTCGACGACGGCCTCCTGCTGGCGGCGGTTCCCTCGACGGCCGCCCGCGAGCGTACGCGCGGCTTCGATCCGGGCGAGCGGCTCGCACGCCGGCTCGGTCGCGAGCTCGGCCGTCCCGTGCTCGCCCCGCTCCGGCAGCGTGCCGGCGATGCGCAACGCGGCCGCTCGCGCGACGAGCGGCTCGCGGCGCGCGGCCGGTTTGCGCTCGTGGCGCCGGCCGCGCTCGCGGGCGTGAGGTTCGCACTCATCGACGACGTCGCGACGACGGGCGCGACGCTGCGCGACTGCGCCGCGACGTTGCGTGCGGCAGGCGCTCGCATCGAGACGGCCTTCGTTCTCGCACGCGCATGACGCGGCCCGAGCGGGGTAATCGATTATCGTAGCCACACGACACCGAAGGGACGGACCATGGCAAAAGCAGTTTGGAACGGCGTGACGATCGCCGAGAGCCCCACGACGGAGACCGTCGAGGGAAATCTCTATTTTCCGCCGTCGTCACTGGACCGGACTCATCTCGTCGAGAGCAAGACGACGTCCGTGTGCCCGTGGAAGGGCACCGCGAGTTATTTCACGATCGAGGCCGACGGGAAGAAGAACGTCGACGCGGCCTGGTACTATCCCGCGCCCAAGGATGCCGCCAAGGAGATCAAGGATCACGTCGCGTTCTGGAAGGGCGTCGAGGTCACGCCGTAGCGCTCGATCCGAGCGATCGGGTCTATCTCGCACGAGCGAACGAGCTCGCGGCGCGCGGTCGCGGCGGGGTATCGCCGAATCCCGCCGTCGGAGCGATCGTCGTGCGAGACGGCCGGACGCTCGGTGAAGGCTGGCACCGCATCCGCGGTGGGCCCCATGCCGAGATCGTCGCGCTCGCCCACGCCCGCGAGCGCGGCAACGACGTCCGCGGAGCGACGATGTACGTCACGCTCGAACCCTGCGCGCACGTCGGCCGGACGCCGCCCTGCGCGGATGCCGTGGTGGCGGCCGGAATCGGGCGCGTCGTGATCGGCGTCCTCGATCCCAATCCGGTCACGGCGGGCCGCGGCCTGGCGCGATTGCGCACGGCGAGCCTCGTCGCCGACGTGGCGGACGACGCGACGGCGCGTGCGGCGCTCGAGCCGTTTGCGCGGAGTATCGGTCGCGATCGGCCGTACGTACGGCTCAAGCTCGCGACGTCGCTCGACGGCCGGATCGCCCCAAAACCAGGCATGCGGTACCAGCTCACCGGCGCCGCCGCAACGTCGTTCGTTCATGAGCTGCGGGCCGAGGCCGATGCCGTGCTCGTCGGCGCCGAGACCGTTCGCGTCGACGATCCGTCGCTGACCGTGCGGCCGCCGCGCGCCCGGCGACATCTGGCTCAGCGTGTCATCGTGGCGGGTCGCCGCCCGCTTGACCCGAGGTCGGCGGTCTTCCGACCAGTCGCCGGCTATGGACCGACGCTCGTGCTCGCGGTCGCGGGCTCCGAGGCGGCGCGCGGGGGATATGGCGACGGCGCGCAGGTGCTCGAGGTCGCCGGCGACGCGCCGACAGGCCGGGTCGATCTCGCATCGGCGCTCGGGGTCCTGCGCGAGCGCGAGATCGCAAGCGTGCTCTGCGAGGGCGGCCCGATGCTTGCCGCATCACTGCTGCGCGAGCGGCTCGTCGACCGCATCGATTGGCTGGTCGCGCCGCGCGTGCTCGGCGAAACGGCGGTCGCGGCGCTCGGGCCGCTCGCCGCGGGAGCGGACATCCGCTTCGATCGCGTCGAATCGATCGGTGAGGACGCCCTGCTCTCGGGCGTTCCGACGGAGGCACGGTGTTCGGCGGACTGATCGCCCATCTCGCGGAAATCTCGGCGATCGTTCCCGATGCGCGCGGCGGCGTGCGGCTCGACGTCCTCGCGCCGGCGGCGATCGCCGAGGGCGTCGAGCCCAAGGACTCGATCGCGATCTCGGGCGCGTGCCTCACGGTCGTCGCGTGCGACGCGCGAATCGTCAGCTTCGACGTCGTCCCGGAGACGCTCGAGCGCACGAAGCTCGGCACACTCGCGACGGGCGATCGCGTCAACCTCGAGCTCTCGCTGCGGCTCGGCGATCGGCTCGGCGGCCATCTCGTGTACGGTCACGTCGACGCAACGGCGCGCATTCGCTCCGTGACGGCGGAGGGCCAAGGGCGCCGGCTCGTCGTCGAGCTGCCGCCGGCGTTGCGGCCCTACGTCGTCGAGAAGGGCTACGTCGCCGTCGACGGCACGAGCCTCACCGTCGCGGCCGTGCGCGACAGCGCCTTCGAGATCGCGCTCATCCCGGAGACCGCCGCGCGCACGACGCTCGGCGCGGCGACGGCCGGGACATGCGTGAACCTCGAGATCGACCCGATCGCACGCTACGCGCTCGCGGGCGTGGCGGCGTACGCGCCGCCCGCGACGGGCGGACCCTCGAGCGACGAACTCGCCTGGGCGTACGAGATCTGAGCGTCGCGACGATGGCCGCCACGGCGCGTGCGGCGTACCTCGTCGCCCCGCGGACGATCGAGCTGCGGCGCGAGCCGATCCCCGTGCCCGGGCCGGGTGCCGTGGTCGTCGCGGTGCGCGTCGCGCTCACCGACGGCACCGATCTCAAGGCGTGGCGCCGCGGCCATCGCGAGATGCCGTTCCCGTCGCGCTTCGGTCACGAATTCGCGGGCGACGTCTTGGCGGTCGGTCCGGACGTCACCGCATTCGCGCCGGGCGACCGCATGGCGACGGTCCATTCCGCCCCTGACGGGACGTGCTTCTGGTGCCTGCGTGGCGAGGAAGAGCTCTGCGCGACCGTCATGACGACGAAGCTGCTCGGCGCCTACGCGGAGTACGTGCTCGTGCCGGCGCACGTGGTCGCACGCAACGCGTTCGTGATGCCGGCGGGCATGGGCTACGAGCGCGCGGCCTTTCTCGAACCCCTCGCCTGTGTCGTGCACGCGCAGCGCCGGCTTAGCGCGCGGCCGGGCGACGTCGTCGCGATCGTCGGTGACGGCGGCTTCGGCATGCTGCACGCGCTCGTCGCGCGGGCCACCGGGCTGCGACCGGTGCTGATCGGCCGGCGGCCGGAGCGCGCCGCGCTCGCACGGGAACTCGGCATCGCGGACGTCCTCGATGCGCGTTCCGACGACGTGCGCGCCGAGCTCGACGCGCGCACGGCCGGTCGCGGTGCCGACGCCGCGATCGAGGCGACGGGATCGGCCGAGGTCTGGCAAGCGGCGCCCGCGCTCGTGCGCCGCGGCGGCACGGTCTCGCTCTTCGGCGGCCTGCCCGCGGGAACGCGCGTGGGCTACGATGCGGCGCGGCTGCACTACGACGAGGTCACGCTGCAGGGACCGTTCCATTTCACGCCCGCGGCCGTACGCGCGGCGTTCGAGCTGCTGAGCTCGGCGGCGTTGCCGGTCGAGCGGCTCATCGGCGCGCGCTTCGCGCTCGACGACATCGCGGCGGCGTTCGAGGCGCTCGACGGCGGCATGCCTCTCAAGCTCGCGATCGTCCCGTGACGGCAACGGAGACGATCCCCGCGACGATGCGCGTCGCCGTCATGTACGACATCGACGACATCCGCATCGAGGAGCGGGCGGTTCCGGCGCTCGAGCCGGGCGACGTGCTCGTGCGCACGGGCGCGAGCGGCGTGTGCAGCGGCGACCTGATGCCGTGGTATGTCCGGCGCAAGGCACCGTTCGTGTTCGGGCACGAGCCCGCCGGAACGATCGTCACGACCGCGGGCGATGCGCGGTTCGCGCCCGGGACGCGGGTCTTCGCGCACCACCACGCGCCGTGTCTGCACTGCGATGCGTGTCGCGCCGGACGTTACGTCCACTGCGCCACGTGGCGCTCGACGGCGCTCGAGCCGGGCGGCATGGCCGAGTACTTCCGCGTCCCAGCGGCCAACCTTGTCGACACGCTGGCGTTGCCGGAGCACGTCTCGTTCGCGGACGGCTCGCTCGTCGAGCCCCTCGCGTGCGTCGTGAAATCGCTGCGCCGCGCCTTCGGCGCGGACGACGCGGCGGATCTTGCGGGCCGCACCCTCTTCGTGATCGGGGCGGGCGTCATGGGGCTGATGCACGTCGCGCTCGCGAGCGCGCGCGGCGCGACGGTGTACGCGAGCGACTTCGAGCCCGCGCGGCGCACCGAGGCGATCCGGCTCGGCGCCGAGGCGGCGTTCGAGCCGTCCACGGCGCGCGAGGGCTTGCTCGCGGCGACGGGAGGGCGGCTCGCGGACGCCGTCATCTGCGGGCCGGGCTCGCCCGCGGCGCTCGCCGCGGCCGTCGACTTGACGGCGGATGACGGGACGCTGCTGCAGTTCACGCCGATCGCACCTGGCGAGCGCTTCTCGTTCGATCAGAGCCGTTCGTATTTCCGCGACCTGCGGCTCGTCGCGAGTTATTCGTGCGGGCCGAACGACACCTCGGCGGCGCTCGGCTGGATCGCCCGCGGCACCGTCGATGCGCGTATGCTCCGCGCCGAGCGGTACGCATTTCCCGAGGTGGCCGCGGCCTATGCGGCGATGGCTTCGGGCGCGCTCGTCAAAGCGATCGTCACCTTCGGCGCCGAGCAGGAACAGCGTCTCTCATGAGCGCCGACGCTCGAGCGGCGCGCAGGCGAAGGCGGACCGGTCGGTTGACAATTGTCAAGGCGCGCCACTAGAGTGGCGTCATGCCTGACTTTTCCGAAACGTTACGTGGCGCGATGGATCGCGGTGGCTTGACGGCCTCCGAGCTCGCGACGCGCTCCGGGCTCACCGAGAGCGCGATCAGCCTCCTGCGGAGCGGCCGGCGGCAGCCGTCGTTCCGCTCGCTGCAGGCGCTCTCGAAAGCCCTGCCCGAGGTCGCCGAGCGGCTCGCGAGCGATCCCGTCGAGCCCTCCACGTTCGATGCGATCGACGACGCGATCGCCGATATTCGCGCGGGCAAGATGGTCGTCGTGCTCGACGACGAGGACCGCGAGAATGAGGGCGACCTCGTGATGGCTTCGCAGATGATCACGCCCGAGGCCATCAACTTCATGCGCAAGGAGGCGGGTGGCCTGATCTGCGTCGCAATCACCGGCAAGCGGCTCGACGAGCTCCAGATCCCACAGATGGTCAGTGAAAATACGGCGCCGCTCGAGACGGCGTTCACCGTCTCGATCGAAGCGCGTCATCGCACGACGACGGGCATCTCCGCGCAGGATCGCTCGAACACGATTCAGGCGCTGCTCGATCCGAGCGCGGTGCCGTCGGACTTCTCGCGCCCGGGCCACACGTTCCCGCTGCGCGCGCGCGACGGCGGCGTGCTCGTGCGGGCGGGTCAGACGGAGGCATCCGTCGACCTGGCGCGGCTCGCCGGCTTTTTTCCCTCGGGCGTGATCGTCGAGATCATGGCCGACGACGGCACCATGATGCGCCTCCCTGGCCTGCGTGCGTTCTCGAACAAGCACGGCCTGCGGATGATCACCGTCAAGGATCTCATCGCGTATCGGCTGCGCACCGAGAAGCTCGTCACGCGGATCGCCGAATTCGACCTGCCGACGGCGTACGGCGACTTCAAGGGCGTCGCGTACGAGACGGCGATCGATTCGGTCGCGCACGTCGCGATGGTGATGGGCGAGATCGGCGACGGGAAGGACATCCTCGTGCGCGTGCACTCGGAGTGTCTCACGGGCGATGCGCTGCATTCGCTGCGCTGCGACTGCGGCGCGCAGCGCGACGCCGCGCTCGAAATGATCGCGAACGAGGGCCGCGGCGTGCTGCTGTACCTGCACCAGGAAGGCCGCGGCATCGGGCTCGCGGCGAAGCTGCGCGCGTACGAGCTGCAGGATCGCGGTGCCGACACGGTCGAGGCCAACGTCGCGCTCGGGTTGCCCGCGGATAAACGCGACTATGGCCTCGGATCGCAGATGCTCGCTGACCTCGGCGTGCGCGAGATGCGGCTGCTCACGAACAACCCGACGAAGATCGTCGGGCTCGAGGGCTACGGCCTCACCATTAGCAAGCGCGTCCCACTCCATATTCCGCCCGAGCCGCATAGCGCGCGGTACATGACGACGAAGCGCGAGAAGATGGGCCACCTGTACGAGGAGCAGCCCGCGTGAAGACCGAGCAGGCGCCGGGAACGCTGCCCGACGCGCGCGGCAAGCGCGTGGCCGTCGTCACTGCGGAGTTTTACCGCGATCTTGCCGATCAACTCGAGGACGGTGCACGGCGAGCGCTCGTCGCGTGCGGCGTCTCGCTCGGCGACATGACGTTCGAGCGGGTCCCGGGTTGCTTCGAGCTCCCGCTCGCGGCGCGCTATCTGCTCGACGCGGGCAACGATGCGGTCGTCGCGCTCGGCGTCGTTGTGCGCGGCGACACGCCGCACTTCGACTTCGTTGCGGGCGAGTGCTCGCGCGGCCTCATGGACGTCATGCTCGCGAAGGTCGCACCGGTGGGGTTCGGCGTGCTCACGACGGAGACGCTCGCGCAGGCGCAGGAACGCGCCGATTCAGCGCGCGGCGACAAGGGCTTCGAAGCGGCCGTCGCTGCGCTGACCGTGCTCGCGCTGCGAGGTTCGATGTCCGCGAGCGGCTTGCCGCGCGACTTATGACGACATGAACGAGGCTGTGAAGACATACGTCCCCGCGACGTTCGTGCAGTGCCGCCGGCTCGTCGCATGCCGAATCTGGACGCGGCCTCGCTCGCACGCACCGCGTGGCGCCTGGTAAGACATCGATTCGACCTTCCCGAACTTCGGCCCGATGGCGATGGACGTGGTGTGGTGGGAAGCCGGCGAGCCGCCCGCGGTGGGCTTCGTCGATCAGCGGGCGCTGCCGGGAAAACTCGCGCGCGAACGCGCGACGACGACGGGCGAAGTCGTGGAGACGATCGCGTCGCTCGGCGTCCGGGGCGCGCCGTGCATCGGCGTCTTCGGCGCGTACGGCGTCGCGCTCGTGCGTCTGCATCACGCGGATGACGACGGGGCGTTCGAAGGCGCGGCGGCGCGGATCCGCGCGGCGCGCCCGACGGCAGTCAACCTGGGCTGGGCCGTCGATCGAATGTTGCTCGCAGGCGCGACGCTCGAGGAAGCGCGCGCAATCCATGCTGAGCAGCTCGCGGTCGATCGTGCGATGGGCGCCTTCGGCGCCGAGCTGCTGCCCGTAAAGGGCGCGGTGCTCACGCACTGCAATACCGGCCCGTTCGCGACGGCTGGGACGGGGACGGCGCTCGGCGTCATCATCGCGGCGCACGACGCGGGGAAGAAGCTCCACGTCTATGTCGACGAGACGCGGCCGCTGCTGCAGGGCGCGCGTCTGACGACCTTCGAGCTCGCGGCGGCGGGCGTGCCCGCGACGCTCATCGCCGACGGCGCGGCCGCCGCGACGATGCGCGCGAAAGACGTGAAGGCGGTCGTCGTCGGTGCGGACCGGATCGCGCGCAACGGCGATACGGCGAACAAGATCGGCACGTTCGGCGTCGCGATCGCCGCCGCGCACCTCGGCATCCCGTTCTACGTCGCCGCGCCGCGTTCGACGATCGATTTCACGCTCGCAACGGGCGACGCGATCGAGATCGAGGAGCGCCACCCCGAGGAGGTTCGCTCGCTCGGCGGCCGGCCGACGGCGGCCGAAGATACGGCGGTCTACAATCCGGCGTTCGACGTCACGCCGGGCCGGCTCATCGCTGGAATTATCACGGAATACGGCGTCGCGCGGCCGCCGTACGACGAGTCGATCCCCGACCTCGCGACGCGGCCGAGCTTCGCGGTGTTGCAGCACTGAAGTATTACGAGTTCGCCGATAAGGCGCCGAAGCTCGGGAAGCTGATCGTCGTCGAGGGCACGGAGCGGCTGCTCGCCGATCGCGCGCTCGCGACGATCATCGAGCGCTCGCTGCCGCCCTTCGAGCGCGATCTCAATCTCGATCGCTTCACGGCGACCGAGGTCGACTCGTTCGCCGCCGTCGCATCGGCCGTCGCGGCGCTGCCGTTCCTCGGGAGCATGCGCGTCGTGATCGTGCGTGGCGCGCAGGAGCTCCGCGTCGATCCGCGCCACAAGCTGCTCGCGGTCGCCGAGCGCGTGCCCGATGGCAACCTGCTCGTCATCGAGGATCTCGTCTCGCCGGGCAGCAAGCGCCCCGAGCCCCTCGGGAAGCTCCTCGGCCGGGCGGCGCAGCGAATCGATACGACGGCCGGCGCCGACGTCCGCGAACGTTTCATGCGCGAGACGCTCGCCGAGCTCGGGGCGACCGCAGAACCGGCCGCGCTCGCCGCGCTCGCGAAGAACGAGACGGATCTCGGCGCGCTCCGGACCGATCTCGAGAAGCTCGCGCTTTGCGGCGCCTCGATCACGCTCGAGGACGTGCTGCGCGAGACCCTCGTGACGGATGAGGTTCGCGCGTATCAGTACGCGAGCGCCGCGGTTGCGGGTCGTGCCGCCGAAGCGCTCGCGCTCGCGCACGAACTCTTCGGCAGCGATCCGCGCGGCGCCGCGGTGCCGCTGCTCGCGGCGCTCGCGGCGGAATACGGCCTCGTGTGGGAGATGTCGCGTCCCGGCGGCTCGCTGCCGAGCCGCGCGAAATGGCGTGAGCGCGAGCTGCGCGGCCTCGCTCGCGCGCTCGGCGAGCGTCGCGCGCGTCTGGGCTTCGAGCGTGCGGTGCGCGGCTTCGAAGCCGTCGTCACCGGCCGCGCCGACGATCCGCAGCTCGTCGTCGATCTCGCGACCGCCGCCGCCGCGCGATGATCGCTACGAAACCGGAACGCTCGGGACGGCCACGTAGTGATGAAAGAGATCCCAGAAGAGCGGACCGTAGACCGCCGCGATGAGGACCGCCGTCGCGACGGCCCAGAGGCCGAGTTTGTCCATCGCACGGACGAGCCGCGAGCTCACGTCGATCGGCGCGTTTGCGAACGGAATCTGCGGCACGAGCGCCGGCGATACGGGCCGCGAGAGGAGCGTTCCGACGATCGAGATCGTGGCGCAGATCAGCGCGAACGATAAGAGAATCCCGCCGATCGCGGTCAGCGCCATCGCGATCGGGTGGTAGAACGGATCGACGGCGAGCGAGCTGATGAAGTCGCGCCGCGGCGTACCGTACATGAGGCCCTGCCACATGAGGCCGACGCCGATGCCGAGCATGCCGAGGGCCCAGAGCCACACGCTCGCGAGCGCGACGCCGCTGCCGTAGAGCGTGCGGCCCGTGAGATGCGGCACGAGCCAATAACCGATCGCGATGAAGCTCAACGCCGTCGCCGTGCCGACCGTCACGTGGAAATGGCCCGGCACGAACGCGGTATCGTGAACCTGCGGATTGATCGCCATGCTGCCGAGCAGGACGCCCGTCGCACCGCCGATGATGAACGTCGCGAGTGCGAGCAATTGGCCCGCGACGCTCGGATCGCCCCACGGCAGCGCGCCGATCCAGCCCGTCCAGCCGCGCCCGCCGCGGGCGCGCCCGGCTGTCTCGAGTGACGCCGCGACGGTGAACGCCGTCAGGAGACTCGGCGCTATCACGAAGAACGTGAACACCATCTGTTCCATCTTCCAGAACATCGCGATGCCGGGCACCGTGACCTCATGGTGTAAGCCGACCTCGACCGAGAAGACGAGGAAGAGGATGAACGAGACGCGCGCGAGCGTATCGGAAACGAGCCGGCCGCCCGCTTGCCGCGGCAGCAGTGCGTACCACGAGATATACGCCGGCAGGACCCAGAAATAGACGAGTGCGTGGCCCGTGTACCAGAAGAGCGTGAACGTGATGATCGGGTCGACGCCGGCGCGCAGTCCGAACGCCGATGGGATGAGGAAGACGACGAGCTCGGCGACGACGCCGATCGTCGTGAACGCCCAGAGGATCCAGATGATGCTGCTCTGGTACGAAACGAGCGGCGTGATCTCGCGCGGATGGCGCCCCTTCCACACGGCTCGCATGCGGAGCGTTTCGGCGCCGACCATCAGGCTGCCGACGACGACGAGCGCGAGCCCGATGTAGAACGGCCACCACGCTTGCAGCGGCGCGTAGAACGTGTAGAGCACCGTCGCGCGATTGCTCAGCGTCGCGACCAGGGCGAGCGCGAGGCCAATGGTCATCACGCCGTAGGAGAGCCAGATCCAGCCGAGCTTCGGCGGAACGTCGAGCTCGCGCGTCGGCCAATAGAACAAGACCGCGCAATTGAAAATAGGTCGTGAAGACGAGCGCGTTGAGCACGCCATGAATCGAGAGGCCCTGGTAATACGACGCGAGTGGTAGCGCCTTGTAAATGTTGACGTTCGCATAATTGAGCGCTTGCGCGGGGCCGACAAGCGAGCCGATCAGCAACGCTGCGAATGCCGTCAGGAGAAACGCGAGCGCGGGCCGGCGGATTCCAGCGGCGGCCGTTTCGGCCGGTACCGCCGGAACGGAAGTGCGAACGAGCGAGGCGGTCGCGGGCACGGCGGGACTCCGGCTACTGCTGCGGCAGCTTGGCGCGTTCCGCATGCACTGCGGCTGCGGTGAGGGCGGGCCGTCGCGCGCTCGCGATCTCGGCCGGCGTTATCGCGGCGAAGGACGCCGGGTTCTTCGCGCGGTTGCCCCACGCGGTCGTGACGTATTGGATGACGTCGGCGATCTGGCGATCGCTCAGGCTCGCGCCCCACGCCGGCATCGCCCCGTTATACGTCGCACCGTTTACACGGATCGAACCGCTGAGCCCATCGACGAGGACGTGCGCGAGCACGACGCGACCGCCCGCAACCTTCGTGTAATCGCCGAGCGAGCCGGCGAGTGGCGGAAAGACGCCGGCAACACCCTGGCCGCTCGCTTGATGACAGCTCGCGCAATTCGAGGCGAAGACCGCCGCGCCGTCGACGAGCGGGGAGGCGACCTGCGCCGTGCGCAGGCTCGCGGCGTATGCGGTCTCCGTGAGGACCGCGAGGTTGCCGAGCATGGCCTGATGGCCGATCCCGCAGTATTGATCGCAGACGGTGCGGTACGTGCCGAGCTTGCGGAACGTCGCATAGACGTGCGCGACGTAGCCCGGGAAGACTTCGACGTTGACGTTCCCGCCTGGGATCTCGAAGCCGTGCGTCACGTCCGCGCTCGTCACGTAGAAATCGACGCGCGAGCCGACGGGAACGTCGAGCGTCGCCGGCGTGAAGCCATATTGCCGCGCGACGACGACCGCTCGGAATGCATGCGGCCCGACGCGGGTCAGGCCCGGATGCGCCAGGACGTCGGCCGTCGTCATGGCGACCATCGCCATGAGCGGGATCCGGCCGGGATTCGCGAGCATGAAGCCGATGCTGATCGAGAGGATGATCGCGAGCGCGCCGAGCGCGAGCGCGAGCCAGCGCATCTCGTACCGCGACGTCGTCGCGTGCGATGCGTCGTGCGGAATTTCGGCCACCGTTACGTCCTCGAGAGAACGAGGGCGAAGACCGATGCGTAGATCGCGACGGTCACGATGCCGAGGATCGTCACGATGAGGACCGCGCCGATCGGCGCGCGCCCGGTGCGCGGCGTTACGTGATTCTTCATTCTCAGCTCCGCCAATCGCGTCTTACGGCCGGCACAGTTTCTGCGCCGGGCGAATCGACGAATCCGAGAGAGCGGCGAGAACTCGAATCGAATGGATCGTTGGTCGGGCGCCAGGCGAGTCCTTTAGGGCAACCATGCGGCCGATCCGAAATCGCGCGCGTCCGCCAGGAAACGCGGGCATTCTCCTGCCGAGCGCCGATCGAACCGCGGCGGCAGCGCACGCGTTCGCACCCGTCTCCGACTGTCGTGCGACGGTTCGAACGCTCGGTTACGAAAGGTGCGGTGTGGTTCCAGCTTGGCTTCACGTGCTCGCGATGGTTTCGCTCTGGCTCGCATTCGCGTCGGCGGTTCACCTCGCGATACTCCAATTCGCGCATCCGCAGAAGATGTAGATCATGGGCGATGAACTGGTGGCTGATCCGGCGCGGCGTCAAGGAAGCGATGTAATCCACCTCGGATTCATCGATCCGTCATCATCCTGCCGCATGCTGCGATCATGCAACGTTCGGCGACCAGAACCGTTCCGACGGCGATGATGAACAAAGTCCCGGCGATCGCGCTGTCGTTCTGGACGATCAAGGTCCTGGCGACGACGGTCGGCGAGACGTTCGCGGACTACCTCAACGTCACGCTGAAGCTCGGTCTGACGATCACGTCGATCATCATGACGGTTCTCTTCGTAATCGCGCTCGTCGTGCAGCTGACGCGGCGGCGCTATATCCCGGGGATCTACTGGCTCGTCGTCGTGCTCGTCAGCGTGGTCGGGACGCTCGTCTCCGATACGCTGGTCGACACCTACGGCATCGCGCTCCAGACGACGTCGCTCGTCTTCGCTGGCACGCTCGCCATCGTCTTCGCAGCGTGGTATCGCAGCGAGAAGACGCTTTCCGTTCACGACGTGCGCACCACCCGCCGCGAGCTCTTCTATTGGTCGGCGATCCTCGCGACGTTCGCACTCGGCACGTCGGCGGGCGATCTGATCTCCGAGGCGTCGCACCTCGGCTATCCGCTCTCGGCGCTCCTCTTCGCCGGACTCATCGCAGCGACCGCGATCGCCTACTTCGTCTTCAAGATCAACGGGATCGTCGCGTTCTGGATCGCGTACATCCTGACGCGACCGCTCGGCGCGTCCCTCGGCGATCTGCTCTCGCAACCCGTCTCCGCCGGCGGGGTCGGTCTCGGAACGACGGCGACGAGCGCGATCTTCCTCACGATCATCGTCGTCCTCGTTAGCGCGATCTCGATCCGCAGCCGCACGGTCATTCGGACCGAGGGCGCCGCGGAACCCGCCGCCGGCTAGGGTCAACCCAAGCTCGGCTTGGAGCGATTCATGGGTCTGCTTCGAGCGAGGCATCAAAGAAATGATGTAAGCCGTTGGCTTACAGATACGGGCCGTGCGAAAAGCTGAGCGACACGACGAAGGCGATGGCGAGGAGCCCGGGCGTTGCGAGAATGGCTTAGAACGTACCGATTCCTGCGAAAGTATAGAATCGTGCGGCCGGCGATCCGGCCGAGTAGAGCGCGGCATCGTGCGAGCCGAGGCGCCAGGTGACGAACGCCCCCGTTGGCGCCGACGCCGTCGACAAGTGGTAACGCGTGCGCGACCAGACGTGTCGATTGCAGTAGCGCAAGCTCGACGATGCAGGCGATCGTCGCGAATGCAAGCGCGGTCGCGAACGCTTCGAGGGCCGGACGGTCGTCGAGCGGATTCGTCGTTCCGCAGTTGGCGCTCGTTAGCCAACGCCATTTCAGGCTCGGCTCTCGCGGGACTCGAAAACCTGCGGACGCATGAATGAGTCGACCTAGGCCTCGCCGTTTTCGTGGAGTTACGGCCGCCCGGAACTGCGGGCGCTTCTTTAAAAAAGCGAGCGGCGCCGGTTGTGGTGTATCGTCGTCGGCTTCGGCGAGCTCTTCGAGCCCTTCGGCAACGAGCAGGTCAGGATCTCGGCGATCTAGGTCTTCGAGCGTCGCTATCGTCGACGTATCGACTATGGAATCATGCGTTAATGATCGCCTCGACATCGAGCGCGAGTCCGTCGGGTGGTTCGCCGAGCGCGAAGATCGTGTGCTCGTGGGGATCAATCGCGACCGCATATAACGCGCCGTTATCGGCGTATTTCTGGATCTTCGTACGCAGGGATGCCCAGCTGTCGGTTTCCGACCGAATCTCGACGACCACCGCAGGACAGACGCTCCAATATTTCACTCGGCGTTCGGGCGTGAGCGTGGCGAGTTGCTCGTCGCTGAGCCAGGCGCAATCCGGCGATACGAGCGCTCGATCCGGCAAACGGAAGCCAGTCGAAGAATCATAGACGCGGCCTCCCGCGCCGCCATCACTCCAGGCAACCATCTGCGCGATGAGCCGCGCTCCGCGCGAACCGCCGTCGGTGAATGTCGGGCTCACGAGTAACGCACCCGAGGAGTCTTGTTCGAATCGCCACCCAGGATTGTCTCTGGCGATCCGAGCGAGATATTCGTCGTTAAAGCCGGCGACTCCGGGAAGTATGGCAGCCACGTCACTCTCATTCCCGTCTTGAAGCCGACTAGGTGTCCTCGGTGAGCCAATTCCTGCCGTGCGACCATCGACCGGTCGGAGGTGGCCGTTCGTCCTTCGTGAGGAGCGCGGCGCATGCATCTCAGTGCCGGTGCGGACGTGCGCCGGAATAGGCTCCCCTGTCCGGAGAAGCGAAAATGCGGAAACGCACGGACGAGACCGCCTACGCCTCGCCGTTCTCGTGGCGCTACGGCCGCCCGGAATTGCGGGCCTTCTTCTCGGAAAGCGAGCGGCGCCGGTTTTGGCGCACGGTGTGGGTAGCGCTCGCGGCATCGTAGGCGCGCAGTGGCCTCGTCTCGCGCCGAGCTCGACGACCTTTAGCAGGTTGCGGAAAAAGCAATGCCGCTGGTGTCGATCTGGCGGGCTTTTTTCGCTATAATTGGAGCAGGTTTCCTCGATATCTTGAGGTAGCGGCTGATGCGGTCCGAAGATGTACAAAATA
>JAABUU010001499.1_pt1 | contig 39139 bp, 38 predicted proteins | sample 5559301 | NCBI WGS metagenome assembly JAABUU01 (sample SAMN10711884, study PRJNA513360) | rock metagenome | isolation source: Antarctica rocks | place: Antarctica: Victoria Land, Richard Nunatak white | reverse complement strand
TGGTTGAAGCGGCCGACCAGGTTCGCTACCGTCGTCACACTCCCGAAACCCGCCTCCCGCGCGGCGTGGGCGAACGTGTGCCCCTGCGCCACCGCTTGGAGCGCGCGTGCTCGGCGTACGGTATCCATCCGCTCACTGCTGGCCTTGCTCACCCCCGCTACGGCCTGGTACTCCCCTGGGGTGAGCGGGCGCAACGGCTCTTTCTGTACTCGTGCCATACCTGTCTCTACTTCCCTCCTCCCTCCAGTCTCTCAGATTGACCCCTTCACTTCCAGTTGTTTGCGGCGCGACCCACTAGCGGCGACATGCTTGCCCGCGACGGCCTGCCGGCTGGAAGCCGGCGCTCCCAGCAGATACGGCGCGTGCCTCGGTGACCAGCGCGAAAATGTGGCGCGCACCCATGACTAACGGGGAGCGCGGGCGTCTCGCCCGTCCCGGCGCCCGGCACATGCACAACAGGGACGGGCGAGACGCCCGCGCTCCCAGTCGTACGTCCGCGAGTTAGCCACTGGCGCTTCCGGCATTGGCGTAGCGGTGGTTACACTGCCATCGAGAATCAAGATATGAGCGACAACCAGACGCCATTAGACCCCCCTCTATGGGCCATCCGCGGCCGGCTTGTGCTAGCGGTGCTGGCGGTCATCAGCGCCGTCGGTGTGCTATCGGCCGTGGTTGGGTTCGCGCGGCAGCCGCGGATGAGCGCCGCGTTTGCCGTCCTCGACGTGCGGATGACCACCACGATCGTCTCGACATCGCCACAAGCGGTCGAGCGGAGCGTGGGTGAGTCATGGACCGCGCCCGCGCTGGGACGTGTGCGCGAGGCACCCGTGTCGCCGCCGGGTCCGGCCGACTACTACGTGCGCGATCGCTCGGGCGCCTGGACCTACGTCGCTTACGAGCAGGTTGGGTCAGCGGGACGCTGGCGGCGCGCGGCGACAGCTAGGCCGCCGTCTTGGCTGACCGCACGACAGGTCGACGCTTTGTTCATGCGGCTACGTGCGGAGGCCGGTACGACGAACGTGTCACGGGTAGCCATGGGCAATCGTATGGCCGCGACGTTCACCACGCGCGCCCTGTCGTGGCCCTATCGGTACAGCGGCCTAGCGCGGGTGTGGATCGACGACGTGACGGGACAACCGCGACAGATACGCATCATGACGAAGCGCGGCGGCGCTACCGTTACCATCCTGACGACGATCGACCGCATGGGCGTTATGCCTTCGACCACGCTCCCCGCCGATTTCTTCACGCCGCCCGACGAGCCAGCGACGCTATGGGATCGTGTGACACGCTGGCTGCCGTAGATAGGCGTCAGGCGTCAGGCGTCAGGCGTCAGGCGTCAGGCGTCAGGCGTCAGGCGTCAGGCGTCAGGCGTCAGTAACGTGCTGCTATATGCGTATCACCGAAGCGACCGTTTATTTTTTCTGACGCCTGACGCCTGAGGCCTCGTCATGGCACGATGCGCCACGAGTCGGGGAGTTCGTAGGCGTGGACGCGGCGGGTCCAGCCGCGTCCGTTGTGGTGCTGCGCGCGGCCGGATCGCTCGACCTCGGCCGTGTCGCTCTGCATCTGGACGATGCGCCGCTGCTTGAGGTTAAAGATGATGACGCCAGCCTTGGCCGGTTGCACGCTGGCCTGGCGCGTTTTTTCATCCACGATGCGGAACGCGGACGTATAGCCATTGGGAGCGTGTGCGAGGTCGCTATGGATGGCGTCGTAGTCGTCGGGCACGTTGTGCTCGTCGAAGATAGAGAGGGCGCGCCGCACCTCATCGCGTGGACGACGATCATATTCGTGCGCCGCGTCGAGCATATTCTGATAGGTCATCGGATTAGTCGCGCAGGCCGCGACGAGGGCCGGCGCCATATATTCATCGCCGACGAAGCTGATGCCGCCATCATCCTGCACAATGGTGTATCGCATAAGACTCATAGTGGGAACCTTTATAGCGCGCTGCCGCGAGAGGCAGGGGGTGTGGGGGAGATACAATCTATCCCTTATTATACCGAGGACGACTCCTGACTTCGTCAGTGCGCCCAGGCCGGCCGCGCGCTCTGGCGCGCCTCGTCATAGAGCTTGACGTAACTATCGTAGCGGCTCCGCGCGATCGCGCCCGCCTCGACGGCGGCGCGCACGGCGCAGCCCGGTTCGTGGATGTGGGAGCATGGCTGGAAGCGGCATAAATCCCTGAGCGGGCGCATCTCGGGGAAGTACTCGTCGAGTAGTTCGGGGTCGAGGTCGAAGGGCTCGATGCCGCGCAGCCCCGGCGTGTCGGCCACGTAGCCGCCCTCGATAAGGGGAATAAGGTCGGCCACGGTGGTCGTGTGCTTCCCCTTGCCGGTACGCTCGCCCAACTCACCCGCGCGCAACTGTAGACCCGGTTGCACGGCGTTGAGCAGGGTCGATTTGCCCACGCCGGAGGAGCCAACGACAGCGCTGATTTTGTCCTTGAGCAACGCCTGTAGCGCGGGGACACCATATCCGGTGGTGGCGCTGGTGAGCAGCACCGGATACCCGATAGCGGGATAGGGCGCGAAGAGGGCGCCGGCTTCGTCGACGGTCCCCTCGTCCAGCTTGGTGACAACAATGGCGGGCGGGATCTCGGCCTGCTCGGCGATGAGCAGGAAGCGATCGATGCGGGCCAGGTTGGGCGAGGGGCTACGCAGGGCCGTGACGACGAGCAGCAGGTCGAGGTTGGCGGCGAGGACGTGCTTGATGGCGTCGCGGCCCGGCGCGGCGCGGACGAGTTCGTTGCGGCGCTCGTCGATCCGCTCGATGACGCCTTGCTCGCCGCCGATGTCGCGGAATCCCACGGTATCGCCGACGGCCAACGGGTTGGTGGCGGAGCGCACGCCGCGCCGCAGCCGTTTGACCAGCGTGCAGAGCAGTGACTTTCCGCCCGACTGAACCATGTAGAAGCCGCCTTCGAAGCGCACGACAAGCCCATGTTGGAGCTCGTCGTGGTCGGTCATGCGCGTAGGTACTCCATCACGGCCAGACCCCAGCCGAGCATACCGGGACGGTAGAGCCCCTGGTCGTCGTCCTCGAAGAACCCCAGGCGCCAGGCTCCGTGGGCGACGAGGCCCGGATCCCATGGCTCGACCAGCTTATAGAGGAGGTCGCGGCAGGCGGCGGGGTCGGGCGGATCGGCGGCGAGGCGATCGACGTAGGAGAGGAAGGCGCTCAACTCGTGGAAGAGGTCGTGCACATCGTCGGCGAAGCGCGCGGCGACCTCGTGCGGGCAGCCGAGGTCGTAGAGGCCGGAGCGTATGTCGCGCTCCTCCAGGCGCTCCTCGACGGCGGCGCGGATCACTTGTCCCTCGACGGCTGGCGACGCCGTGATATCGCTCCGCTCCTCCAACGACGACGCCTCGGGCATCGTCTCCTCCCAGGCCCACCAGGTGTCGAGGAGCATGCGTATCTCGCGCCGGAAAACGAGTCCGGCGTCGCGCCCGCGTACCAGCGCCAGCAACGTGTCGTGGCGGTTGCGCGCGGCGATGGCCGTGGCGCAGCGGTCGAGTTGCACGAGCAGATCCTCGGCGGCGGCCCAGGCGCGGGCGAGGCGCGCCGCGAGCCGCGCCGCGAAGACAGAGGCGACATCGGAGGCGTCGAGGGCGTCTTGCAGCGCATCGGCGCGCCCAACCGTCGAATCGGCGCCCGGCTCGTCCAGCAAATTATCCAACCACGGCATCGTATATACTCTCCCCTCTACGCAGGGATTGTAACATGTATGGGCGCTGTCGCGACGCCGCATGGCGCCGTCTTTAACCAGCGTATAGATTTTGTTCGAGTCGGGCGCGTACAGCGGGCCATTCGTCGTCAATGATCGAATAGTAGACGCTGTCTCGGCTGCGTCCGCCCTGGACGATCATGTGCTTGCGCAGGACGCCCTCGCGCACCGCGCCGAGGCGTTCGATGGCCCGCTGCGAGCGCTCGTTGAGCAGGTCGGTCTTGAGGCAGACGCGGCGACAGCCGATCGTGTCGAACAGGTGGCGCAGCAACAGGTATTTCGACTCGCTATTGAAGGCGGTGCGCCACCAGGCGCGGCCCAGCCAGGTGGCGCCGATCTCGACGGCGTCGTGCGCTTCCTGTATGTCCATGACGCGTGTGCTGCCGACGATCGCGTCCGTCGCGCGGTCGATGGTCACGAACGGCTGCTCGGTTCCTCTCGCCTCGTTGGCGAGGGCCTTCTCGATCCAGGCGCGCATATTTTCGGGGACGGCCAGATCGCTGCTGAAGCGGCTCCAGATCTCCGCGTCGCCGGCGATAGCGTTCAGGTCGCCCTCGTGGCGGCGTTCCAGTGGCTCCAGCCGGACAAACCGCCCTTCCAATACGATGGGCTCAATCTTTCTCATACGCGCTCCCCCCCGACAATTCATAGCTCTACGTGTAGCTCTTGTAGCTCTACTTGCCGCCAGGGTACCATATTTGGGCCGTGGCCTTCGTCGCTCGTCGTGCCGGTCATGGCAGCAGCGTCTCCGTGAGGGCCGCGCGAGCATCGATGCTCTTCTTGACCAGGCCGGCGCGCCGCATCCAGTCGGCGTAGCTTTGCCACCGCGCGGCGGACATCGTGCCGTAGCGCCCGCGCGTGTCGCGCTCCACGGGACTAAGCAGGCGGATGCTGCGCTCGATCAAACTCTCGCTATTGGAGAGTACCTGCGGCGCCTTGAGCAGGATGCGCGCGGCTTCGGCGGGGTGCGCGGCGGCGTAGGCGTAGCCCTCGAACGTGGCCTGCTGGAACAGGCGCAGTGTCGCGGACTCATGCGCCAGTTGTCCTGTGCCCGTCGCGAAGATCAACTCGTCGTAGGTCGGAACGCCGTAGTGGTCCAGGCGCATCACGTTGACTTTGTAGCCCTGCTGTTGCGCCTGCAGCGCTTCCCATGTCCAGTACACGCCCTCGACCGCGTCGACACGCCCTTTTAGGAGTTGGGTGAGCAGCCCGTAGCCCACAGTGACCGTTTTGACCTTGGCGGGATCGCCGCCGTCGTGTCGCACCATGGCCCTGATGTCGGTGTAGTCGCTGTCCAGGCCGGCCACGCCGACGGTCTTGCCGGCGAGTTGGCGCGGCCGCGTGAGGCCGGAACTTTGCAAAGATATGATGCAGTTGAGCGGGCTCTGCACGATCGCGGCCGTCGCGACAACGGGGACGCCCTGCTGGCGCGCCAGCAACAGCGTCGGCTCGTACGAGACCGCCAGATCGCCGTTGCCCCGCGCCACCAGCTTCAGGGCGTCAGCCGTGCCCGAGGGCACGCGCGGCTGCACGGCGAGACCACGCCGCGCGTAGTAGCCCTTGGCCAGAGCCACGTAGATCCCCGCGTGGTCGGAGTTCGGGTACCAGTCGAGCCACAACGTTACAGGGCGTAGCGTTCTAGCCCCTCGCGCGCCGCTTGTCGCGGCGTGGGCCGGCAGCGCCAGTGTCAGCGTCAGCACAAGGGCCATCGCCCCCGTCATGATATTTTTCATCGAAAACCCCTCTCTAATCAATCATTTCCCGCCCCCCCCGCCCCCTCCGGGGGAGCCTGGGGAGATGCCTCCCCCCAGACCCCCGCCATACAGACGCGCGTGGGGATAAACAGCACGGCTATAGTCAGCAACTCATGAACCCTGCTATTTCCGACTCCCGACTCCCGACTCCCGGCCTATTTCCGTCGCGCCCACGGCACGAGCAGCCATTCGAGCAGGGCGACGACAGCGAAGCCCGCTACGCTCAACAGGGCCAGCACGATCATCACCGCGAACACTTGCGGCTCCTTGAGTCCGTTAGCGGCTGTGATCAACATGGGGCCAAGTCCTCCGGTCGCGCCGACCACCTCGGCGAAGACAGCCGCCGCGACGCTGTAGGTCACGGCCAGCTTGGCCCCCGTGAAGAAGCCGGGCAGCGCGGCCGGGATGCGCGCCGTGCGCGTGATGTCCCAGCGCGAAGCGCCGAGTGTGCGCAACAGGCCGGGCAACTCGGGGTCGAGCTTTTGCAGGGCGTCGTAGACGTTCACCGTCACGGCGAAGAACGAGTACAGCACGACCACGATCACCTTCGGGGTTAGCCCAAACCCGAAGACGACGACCAGGACGGCAGCGATGGCGATGATGGGGATGGCCTGCGAGGCGATCAGCAGCGGGTAGAGCGCGTCGCGGACAATGCGTGACGCCGCCATGGCCCACGCCAGCGCGACGCCGACGACGCAGCAGCAGACGAAGCCGGCCAGCGCCTCCTCGACCGTGGGCCACACGTTGCTCGTGAGCTGCGCCTGCGTGTCGGGGTCGCGGAAGGCCGCGATGATGTCGCCGGGCGAGGGCAGCAGCCACGCCTGTAGATGCAGCGCCGACGTGACGCCCTGCCACAGGCCCAGCAGGGTGAGCACGATGAGCGGCGCCAGCAGGCGCGTGGCCCTCACCCCCTTTGAGGGAGAGGCCGGTTGGGCTCTCGGCTCCGCAGAGCCGGGAGACCAATCCGCATGGGACGGGGGGTGAGGGTTAAATGTCATCGCTCCTCCCGTTGCCCCGCGCCGCGGATGGCGGCGAGGAGGCGGCCCTTCAGCCGCGCGAACTCCGGCGTGGCGACGATCCCCTCACCGCGCGGACGCGGCAGCGCGACCGCGACCTCGTCCACGATCCAACCGGGCCGCGCGCCCATCACATAGACGCGGTCGGACAGGTAGAGCGCCTCGTCCAGATCGTGCGTCACCAACAAGACCGTTACGCCCAGCCTCGCCCACACTTCCAGCAGCCAGCCCTGCATCTCCAGGCGCGTCAGGGCGTCGAGGGCGCCGAACGGCTCGTCGAGCAGGAGCGCGTGCCGCCCTGTCAGGGCCGTGCGCGCGAGGGCGACGCGCTGGCGCATGCCGCCCGAGAGCGCCGCAGGCCAGGCGTGGTCGAAGCCGCCGACACCGAATTGCTCCAGCAAGCGCGAGGCTTCGCGACGGGCGGCGCGGCGCGGCAGTCCCTGGTACTCCAGGGGTAGGGCCGCGTTGTCGAGGACGGTGCGCCAGGGCAGCAGCATGTCGCGCTGCGGCATGTACGCGCAGGCGGCGAGTCGCTCGCGCGCCGGCATCGCCCCATCTGGCGCCGCGTTCCGCGGGGGGGCGCTGACGCGCACGCGGCCCTCCGAGGGTTCGTCTAGCCCCGCGACGATGCGCAGCAGCGTACTCTTGCCACAGCCGCTCGACCCAACCAGGCTGACGAACTCGCCGGGGGCGACCGAAAGATCGACCCCGGCGAGCGCGCGCACCGCTCCCGCGCCGCGCCCGAAGCTCTTGGTGACGCCCGCGATGGTGATGCCGGGCGGCGCATCGCCGCCGAATGGGACGGACGTTGTGGGGCCCGTCGTTCTCTCTAGCGCCGTGACGGTAGTGGTTCTACCGCCCGTCGTGATCGTGGACATATACCAGTACCATCATCCCTACGCCCCTCACGCCTCATATGAGGCGTGTCGCGGCCGGTTGACACGACCTGGGGAAACAGGTAACGGATGGCGCTGAGAGGAGTAGGAAAGCAGGCGCTTACCGGCGTGGGGTACCTAGCGGCACGAAAAAGCGCCGCCAGGTACCCCAGCGGCGCTAAGTTGTGCAGATCATCTTCCCTTAACGCGGGCATTACCCCGATCAGGTTTGACGGTCGGCGGCGTCCACTGGCCACCCTCTCAGCCCGGCTACCCGAGCTCCCGTAGGCGTGTTGTCTAATTATACCGTACCAGGAGTGGGGCGCGGCGTCAAACAGCTAGTCCCGCGGCGCGAGGAGCATGGAGAGGGCTCCCGATTCGCCGAAGGGCTTGCGTTCCACGCGGCCTTTCTCGGCGAGGTCGCGGGACAAGCTTTCTAGCAGCGCGCGCGCCTTGGCCGGGTTGGCGCGCTCGGCCTTGGCCAGCCGCGCGGTCAGCTTCACCGTGTAGCCCTTGTCCAGTACACCCCGCCGCCTGACGCCGGCGTGTCTCGACGTCGTGTATCCCCATCGTCGTGCTCACGCGGATGTCCTTGGGTGGTCCTCCCGCCGCGATGCGCTCCGCGCGCGCGGCCAGCCCCGTCGCGCCCCCTGTGGGAACGAGACGGCAGCGCGGTGGGCTGGAGAAGATCTCGTCTTGCACGAGGTCACAGCCGCGCCCGCGCGCGAGCGCAAGCGCCGCGGCCGTCGCGACGAGGCCACGATCTTCGCCGTTCTCGTCGTTTAGCCGCACCTCATCCGCCACGATGTGCTCGTTGATCAGCACTTGCGCCATTTATTTCCCCTATTTTTGCATGTCCACATGCCACTCTCTTCATGTGTGTCTATTGTACCCTCAGTGTAGCGCGCCATTGGCATCGTGCTCCACGACGGGTCATAATAGAGGTATGAGCATAACCGTTCGTCTATTCGCCGTGTTCCGCGAACGCGTGGGGCGGAGTTCGCTATCGTTCGAGGTCACGCCGGACGAGACCGTCGAGTCGGTGTGGGGGCGGGTCGTCGCCGCGCGCTCCGACCTGGAGGGGTTGCGCAAGGTAACCCAGTTCGCCGTCAACGGCGCGTACGCCACGCCCGCCACGCCCGTGCGTGACGGCGACGAGGTCGCGTTCCTGCCGCCGATGAGCGGCGGCCGCTAGCCTGCATTAGTCATGACCACCCGTGGCGCCACGGAGACACGGAGACACGGAGATTTTTTTAGGACAGCAGGGCGCCCGGCCTGGCGGCAGACCAGGGATGTTGACCCCTTTGCTGCTCTCTCCGTGCCTCCGTGTCTCCGTGGTGAATAATCCAGGTTAGGCGCGGATGCTAATCGCTAATTGCTGAGGGCTGATAGCTAATGTATAAAATAACAACCGAACCCATTGACGCCGACGCCGTGTATCGCGCTGTCGATCGGGAGCGCGACGGCGCGGTCGTCGTGTTCCATGGCATCGTGCGCGAGCGTTCCGACGACGGCCGCGGCACGCGCTACCTCGAATATGAGGCCTACCCTGAGATGGCCGAGGCCCAAATGCGTGCGATCGGCGACGAGATCGCGCGGCGCTGGGGCATCACGGATGTGGCGATGGTCCACCGTATCGGCCGCTGTGAGATTGGCGAGGCCAGCGTCGTCATCGCCGTCGCCTCCCCGCACCGCGGCGAGGCCTTCGACGCCTGCAAGTACGCCATCGACACCCTCAAAGCCAGCGTGCCCATCTGGAAGAAAGAGGTTTTCGCCGACGGCGAAGTGTGGGTCGGCCTGCAAAGTTAGCATATATTTGCAGGCACGGCGACGTAAATTCTGTCGCTACATTCGACACCGCCACGAAAAGGTTTCCGAATACAACGCCGATGTCTCTACAATGGATGAGGTATCCGCTGGCAATGTGTGGTTAATTGCTGCCGAGGGACAGGCGACACGGACCCGCAGATCGTGCACATGCAACCATGCCCGTAATGCGGCCGGTCGATTCGGCAAGGGGCGCGTTTCTACGGCCATTGTCGCGCGGTAGTAGCGTGAGGCCAACGCAACCAGTAGGCGGTCAGCCGCAGCGGTCGCCCCCCTTGCCTTCTCGTCTTTGACGCCGACGATGACGATATACGCTGTCTTCATGTCGTGGCACTCGCAGCGGACGTTGCGTCTAATTCGTGCTAGCTTGGCGTTGAAAAGAGGCGTGGATTCGATTGTCATCGTCACCTTTTGACTGATGGTGTAACAAAACGGGTGACTGGCGCCAAGTAATGGTTAGAAGGGCACGCAAAGACACCGAGTACCTGTCTTTGAATCGCTGCGGCGAGCCAAGGAGTACCGCGTGGAAGTGGATGACGGGCACGGGCGAACCGTTAGGCTATTGGAGACGCCGGAGTCGGAGCGGCAAACCGCTCTCCATGATGCAATCATACGCGACGAACCCAATCTGCGCCGTAGCGTTGAAGTCTTGGTATTGAAGCAAGGCTTGGTCAGCAATCGTACCGATGTCGCTGCGATTGCTGGCGATGTGTTACAAGAAGCGATCACCCGTGCTTTGCGTCGGGCGGATGTTTATGACCCCGCACGATCTGCACATGCTTGGTTATTAGGGTTCGTTACCAATGTGCTACGCGAACAGAAGCGCGCCCTCTACACTGAACGCACCCATACGATCCAGGACATGCCGGTCATTGCCGAAACGGACGACATGACCGCCTTCGAAGTCGTGTTGGAGAGGCTCCACGACGTAGACAGCACAGATGCATATCGCGCCATCGAATTGCTTGATCTCGTTTCGCCGGCTGATCGTGAGGTGCTTAGACTGAGATACGTGGATACCTTGAGCGGCCCAGAGCTGGCAGAGGCCCTTGGAGGAATAACCGAGGGAGCAGCACGGATTCGCCTTAGCCGTGCTAAAGCGCGCATCGCACAGGCATATCGGCAAGCTGAATCCCAGGCCAAACGTAATGGAGAGGATGGCTAACCATGAATGATCCTCAATCTCTAGACCTTGAGCTACAGCGGGAAATGGCTGTCGATCGATATGTTCAAGCATACGATCGCGGTGACCTGGACGGAATCGATGAAGTGTTCGCGCAGGCAGTCGATGATCCTGAACTCGACCGACGAATCATTGGTATCAACGCTGCGCTTCATGCTGAGGCAGGCCTCCAGCCGATCGATGAGCAAGCCCAGTTTGTGCGTCGGTTGCTCTTCCGCTATGTGTCCAGTGGCATACCACATACTGATGAGGAGACGCAGCCCGTTACAGTCATGGTTGTTGCAGCTCAACTCGAGGTAGACCATGCTAAGGGGCGTCCGATGCCGGTGAGTGACGTCAAGGCTAATCAAAAGTTGTTAACCTCTACCATCCCTATTCCTGTACCAGTGACGAGCGACATCGTGGAACGTCTGGCAGAGGAGCTTCATGTCACCGCGAGTGATCGCTATTGGGAAATGTTCCGTCGTGCCGCTGTTATTCTTGTCATGGCGCGCCAGCGCGCGCAAACGCAACGTACCGCTGCTCGTCGCCAATCCTCTAGTGGGCAAAGTCGTCAGAAAAATACGGTCCGACACCAAGCGCCACATGCGAAAGATGAATCATGACCACATCGCCTCCAACGTCAACGCCTGATCTCATTACTGCAAAGGTGATTGCCGCATATGCTACGGCGCGCTTGCGTATTGACACGTTGACTGAAAGTGTCGTGCCCCTGCAAAGGCTTATTGGCGCATGGATTAGCCGTCGATGAGGTATCGAATCTGACACGACAAAAGGCTGCACAGCACTTGGCCGAACAAACGGGACGTCAGATGATTAAGGGAGACATATCCACCGAGCGGCTGGCCGGGTTTCTATTTGCGAACGCAACGGGTGGGTGGATACTTGTCGAGCAGCGCGATCCGCTAGTGCGACGGCGTTTCACCATTGCTCATGAACTTGGTCACTATTTGCTGCACTTCCTTCCAGAATTGGAGTCTGCATTGGTGCGTCAAGACGAGGATTTGATGGAGTTTGAGGAGCAGATGTCGGCGCCACCACCAGAAAAAACGGCCGACGAGAATGAGATGGGGACCGGGCAAGCCATCCTTTCGGATGGAATCGGAGAGGGGATGAATGCGCTTGACCAAGAATCATTAGAGAAACAGGCGGATGCATTCGCAGCAGCAATTCTCATGCCCGAAACCACATGCCAACGACTCATCCAAAAATACGCTGATAGGGGTATGGGCGCCCGAGCAGTCCTGGCGAGGCGCCTTGCATCTGAATGTCTGGTCAGCGAAGCCGCAATGAACCGGCGTCTAACCGATTTGCATTTACCATGAGCATGACGAAATGACCAATGACCTCGACTTCTTTCAGCTTAATGGAGCACGTAGGCTCGATTCATACGATCCACCGCCACCCTTATTTGATCCACCGACAAACGAAGATCCGGAACCGAATGGGGTAGAACTCGATTACGAAATCCCCAAAGAACAATGGGAGCAATGGAAGGCACGGTCTGTGGGATGGACGTCGAATTGGTGCCCCGAGGAGTGGGCAGAACGGCCGATGCGTTTCATAGATGGGAAAGACGTTGGCCAAACTATAGCATGGTTACGAGCGCCCGGTGGATATCCCGTACCTGTGCGACTGTCAGAGATCGGCAGCGTGGATGTGCGCGTGGAAGATGGTGTGTGTCGACGCGAGAATGCGGTCGTGGAGCGCGTGGTTTCAATGGTCGTCAACGCATTCCCTTGGGATGAGATTGAATCGTTAGCGGCTGCTTTACAGCGTCACGGCTTCCGACTGTTGCCAGCTAAGCCACCCGGTGGGCAGTTGAGTTACGATTTTGAAGAGATGAGGAAAGCCGCACAGAATCGGTCTAATGACGAGATGACTGTCCTGGAAGAAGCAGTCTTATCTCAAGCTCATCTTAGTCCAACTGTAGTAGACGGACGCCTCGAACCACGATCTGGTGGGTTCAACCAATACAACTCCCCGGTGGTCGGCGTCATCAAAACGCAACGGGATAATTATCTGCATCCTTTAGGGTTGCAACTGCTTTATCAGTTACAGATAGGTGAGCGAACGCCGCTGTTTCTGCTAAAGGACAAGAGTCCCCAAATTGTGTCCTGGTTCCTTCGTCTGAGCGGTGCCAATGGGTCAATGCCTAACTGGGGTATCGTGCGAATCGAAGTGCCACGGAAGTGGTTTGAAGGGCTAGCACAAGCCGACCAAACATCATACGTGATGCAACTGTGTCGCTTGTTATGTACGTATCGTTGTCGCGACAAAGAGTACAGCCGCGCGGCCGTTTCGTTACACCCTATTGTCCGTGGAGAACGCCTTCTTGGTGCGCTATTTACGCCAAGCAATAGATTGATCCAGCACTTTTATCATCTAACGAATCTCTAAGCGTAGGTCTTACTTGAGCGCATGCACCCCGTAGAGAGGAGAGAAAGGTCATGAATGAGGCAGAAGCGAGGGACGATGTGGCCGATGGTGAAGTTGAGGCTCGGACCGATCAGTTTAGCGTTAGGAACGCTTTAGTCAGCGTTAGTTTAGATCAGTTTGATGTTGTCACAGACGCCGTGGGCCAAAATGGGCAAAATCCAGACGATGTCTTGGGCTGCGTTGCATCACCGGCCCGCTATGAATCGACAAGCAAACGTTACTACTTCTGGGTACGTTCGGGGAAGCTTGTTGAGGCGACGCAACTTGTACAAACAGCCTCTTGCGTGAGCAACCGCCTCATAGATTTCTATGGCGTGATCGAAGAGGTCAGCCGTAGTAGCGGTCGGCGTAGCTTCAGTGAAGAGAAGGACGGCAAGGATGGCGACCCCTACTATGAGCCTCCGTTCAAGCCAGAGGGCACAACATATTGCGAGGTGACGATTCTACGTGCTGACCCTCCATATATGACACCTCCGTTGGAGGAAAGCCTCGTATTTCTAGGGGGGGCAGCTGCGGCTGCCAAGGCGTATGACTACGAATCCATGGACGACCCCGAGAACGATGCTAACTGGGGGCTACCTATAGGGCTCTTGCGCAACGGTGGCATGGATATGAGTGGCGCCGCGCTCATTGATATCCGTGACCTGTGTGGTCAGCGTGCCGGACACCTCAACGTTACGGGTCAGGCCGGACACGGCACCAAATCGAGCTTTCTCCTTGTCGTCGTTAAGTCGCTGATCGAGTTCGCACGTCAGTGGGATAACGGTGATGCTAACCGGGAGCCTTTCAGCGTGCGACCAATCGTATTTAACGTCAAAGGCAATGATCTCATGTTCATCGATGAGCCCAACCGCTACTTGAGCGACGAGCATTGTAAGCGGTGGGTGGAGATGAACCGCGAGCCGCAGCCTTTCGTCAACGCTGAATTCTACTCGCCTTGTGCTGGCGGTAAAGATGACGTGAGTCGAGCCGTAGCCCGCGTTCAGCGATCTGTTCCATCTAGTCGGCAAACCCATGCATACTATTGGACTCTCGCCGACGTCATCCGTTTCGGCCTTTGGTCATATTTGTTTTCCGAGGATACCCAGCAGAGCGAAACCATGGCAGCCTTGGCCGACCATATCCTGGGCGTCATAGCTGAAGACTGCCAGCCGGATGATGATCATCCGGCCGGATTGCAAGTACGTCAGCCCGGAAGTGGCCCTAATCCACAATGCACTCCACAGTCATTTTCGGAGCTCACTGAAGAGTTGCGTAGCGCGCTTCGCAACAATCAACACCCTTTGCGCGACAGCAATATACATGCGTTTGGGACAACCCGTGCATTGCTCAGCCGACTTGGTGTGATACGTAGCGCCGAGGGGCGCCTTATCTTCGATGACGGAAGAGGACGTGGTATGCCATTGCGAGTGCTGGCTCGTGGCACGACCGATCCCATGGTAATTGATATTGCCGGTCTCCCAGTCGAGTTGCGGCGGTTTGTCGTAGCGGCCGTACTGAACCAGGTAAAAGAGTGCCAGATGGGGACTGAACATATACTGGGGCAAGTGTATGTATTGGTGTTGGACGAGCTAGGAATCTATGCGCCGCGCGGCGCCCGCGACCCTATCACAAAGTTGTTCGAGCATGTAGCAGCTCAACTGCGCAGTCAAGGCATCATTCTGTTCAGCGCGCAGCAACAGGCAAGCAAGGTTTCGGAAACGATTTTTGGCAACAGCGAGTTCAAGGCGATTGGCGCTACAAGTTCCGATGAACTGGATACACCGACCTGGAATCGTTTATTGACGACAACACAGAAGGCCCGTAGCCTACAACTCCATCCAGAGGAGAAAATGGTTCGTACTCAGCGCGGGTGGATGAACGTGATCGTGCCATTTCCCGCTTGGGCGATGAAACAATCTGAGATCGGTACGCCCAATCGTAGGTGCCCGGTAGGTGAGGCGCCTGTAGATGAAGCGCCGGGAACGGGCTTCCCGTTGAACTTGCCGGACGACGCATAGACACCCTGTAACAAAACGGTACTCTCCCGCCAAGTAATGGATAGGAGCGCATGGGTCGGGATGGCTGGCAGGGTCATCACCCGTGACGCCGTTAGCACATGGAGGATGACCTATGAGGCTCATTCACGCATCAGACTTACATCTCGGGGCCTCGTGGTACGGGGTGCCACGGCGTACGGATCAAGAGCGCGTTCTCGAAGAAATTCTGGACCTCTGCGACAAGTATGTTGTAGATGGGCTGATCGTTACCGGAGATGTCTTCTCCGACCGTGTGGAGGGCGGCAGGCATCCGCAGATTGCACGCCGGCTTCTGGAGCAACTCCGTGGGCACCTTAATCATGGTCGAGCGGTGTTTTTGCTGCGTGGCAACCATGATCCGCTCGATTTGTTTGGGCTGATGCGGCTCCTCGTGACGGAGTTGGCTGGCCACGAGCACTGGCCTCTAATCGTCGCTGATCTGCCTGGCATCTACCATATCCCGGGTCATGAACTCCAGATCATTGCTCTCCCTTACATCACGCCGGGCATGTTGCGCGACGATACGGCTCTGCTCGATCTGTCCCCGGAGCAGCAACTTCCTGGTCTCGCCGGTCTGCTGTCGCTCCGCGTGCAACACCTCTATCGGCAAGCATCGTCCACACTCCCTGCCATCTTTGCTGGCCACGTTATGGTCGGCGGTGCGCATCTTTCGGAAGAGCGTGAGTTCGAGGCCGGATATAACGACGAGTTATGGCTTGAGTCGGGTTCGCTCCCACAGTTCACGAGCTACAACGCCCTCGGCCACATCCACTTGAGCCAGGAGATTATGGGCACTGGTAAGCCGACGTGGTACGCTGGATCGCCGGATCGCATGGACTTGGGTGAGCGCGAATATCACCCACAGGTGCTGTTGGTGGATACCCCGAATACCCCTGGTGGAACGGCCACGGTGCAGCCCATTCCCCTCACCACTTGTACTCCCTTTATCGAGGAGGAACTGCATGGTATGGAAGATGTTGACCGTCTATGTATCTCCCTTGAAGCCGCAGGCTCTCCTGATCCTTTAGGGCGAGCCACTATCGCCGATGTACCTGTACAGTCACGCGGCCCAGTTGAGGGGCGAATACGCCTGCTCGCGCCAAGACTGCAGGTGCGTTGGGCATTGGAAGAACAGGCGCTGGTGACGCCCATTGAGTGGGACGACCCGCACGACCTGCCCACTATGATGTCGTCCTACCTTGAGCGTGCCTATGCCGGACGGGAAGATCGACGTATTCGGCTCATGACGGCTTTTCAGTCTCTATGGGGCCAGTCGGACGAGGTGATGCTATGATTATTGAATCAATCAAGGTCGAAAACTTTTTAAGCCATGCCAATAGCACTGTTGAATTGACGGATGCGCCACTATGGTTGATCGGCGGCCCCAATGGCGCCGGAAAGTCAGCCTTGTTTGATGCCGTTGAGTACGCTCTTTACGGGCAGCATCGTGCCGGGGATCAATTTGCTCGCTTGCTCGTGAAGCAGGGTGAGCGGCGGGCCAAGGTGTGGGTTGTCATCGAAATCGACGGCCAACGCTATCAGGTCACTCAGAACATTGATGTGACGAGCGGCAATCTCGGCGGCAATCTCGCTAAGTGGAATCCCAGTACGAGAGAGTGGGAAATCCTCAACGTCGGCCATGGTAGAGAGGCCGTGTGGAACTGGCTCGGGTCGCGCTTGCCGACACATGATCTATTCCAGTCCGCTATCTACTTACGTCAGGACGGGGCAGCATATTTCCTGCGTGGTACAGCTGCTGAACGTATGAGGCGATTTGCCGCATTGGTAGACCTCAGCCGTTACACTGCACTGTCACAGCGCGCTCAACGCCATAGTGATACGGCAGCACAAGCGCGCTTGAAGACACAGGCTAAACTCGAAGTCCTGGGAGACGTATCTGATGGCGTTTTTCAGGCGCTACAAGTTGAGCGGCGTATTGCTCAGGACGCACATGGCGCTGCAGTGACCGATGTTACAAGGGCGATAGGCGTGCGTCAAGGCGCTATGGAGTGGCAGCGTCAGCAGCATAAATGTAAAGAGTTGAAAGAGCAACAGGGCGAGCTTCAGGTGTTGCTTGCGCATGAGGAAGCCATCCGCGCCGACGCCTTACGGGTTGCTACGTGGGATCGTGTACAGTCCGATTTAGATCGCTTCTGGCGTGAGCGGAGCCGTGAAGATCGGCGACAAGCCGATGCCTTAGAGGCGCAGGCACGGATTGACTGCATTGAGGTGGCGCTCGCAGAACAGCAACCCACGTACGGGCAAGCAGTGGCGCGAAAAGAAGTTGTCGATACAATTGACTTGCCGTTATCCCGTCGCCAGATGGAAGGCGCTCGTACAAATGCGAGCGACATCCGGCTTGAGGCACAGATTGCGGGTGCGCGAGAGGCTGTAGCGGAAGCCGAACAAGTAATCGCATCGCTCATGCGACAGGGCAATGATTTGGAGGAGTGGCGCACGCGGCAAGCAGCCGTGCCTGTATTGCAAGCCGTCGTCAACGCAAGTGAGGCAGTATCAGCGGCACTCACGGCTATTGTAGAAGCGGAAAGCGAGGCAGTCACTGCCAATGATACTGCTACTGTAGCGCAAATAGAGCTGAAAGAGGCGGAGAAGGCGGTTGCGGAAGCACAACAGAAAGTTGGGGTAGCCAGAGATTCGGTTGCTCGCTTGCGCGAGGCGATTGCTGGGCTCAATGCGTGCGTGGACAGCCAGAAACAATTGAGTGGCATAGAGCAGGCATGCCCCGTCTGCCTACAGCCGCTGAATGAGAAGGCACATGAGCATGTAGCGACAGCATTAAGAGAAGTGGTTGCTACGCTTGCTGGCCGTGAGTCAGAACTCAAGACGGCAAGAACGGGAGAGCGCGACGCGCAGCACGAACTCCAAATGGCAAACGATGGAAAGAAGAAGGCTAGTGAACTTGTAGCGGAGGTCGAGCCTAAACTTGCAGTCGCGCGGGCCCGTGTAGAAGATGTTGCCAAATGGTTAGCAAGTGCTCTCGAGCAACAAATGGTAGCACGTCAATCCGTGGTGGAAACCTATCCTGAGTATGCCGTTCAGCTAGAGGACATCAACGCAGCATGGCTGGTAGCTGAAGGGTTTCGTATTGACAAAGAACTGACTCGAGCACAGGAGCATGCCAACGCTCTGGCAAAGGCGGATGCGGCACTCTTGGGGCGCGTCACGACCCTCGCCACGTTGCAAGGGCAGCGCACAAATGCAGACGTTCGATTGGGCGATACGGAAACGAGTGAGCATCTTCAAGTACAAGCGGCAACTGCGGCTGAGCATCTCAAAAGGTGTGAAACCGAAGTACCCGCTCTGGAGGGTGAGGCACGGGATCTTGGGCAGAGGATAGATCGTTTAGCAAGCAGCATCGCGGAGTTGAGCGGTGACAAAGGGATAGCAACGGCCAATCTCACAGCTGCCCAGACTGATGTCGGTGAGGCGGAAACGGAAGCTAAAGCGATAGCAACGCGACTCGGTCCCACCTGGGCCCCTGTTTTAGCAAGCCTGGAAGCCTGCGATTCAGCACGCAAAGACAACGATGCCAAGCGCGAACATGCGGCCCTCCTTCCACAGCTAGAGCAAGCGCGCGGACAAATCGAGCTTATTCATAAGCAAATCGAAGATGTGCATCATGCAATCGAGGGCATCAATGAGGCGCATCGCATACCTATCGTAGAAGCGGAGGAGGGTGAGAAAGTTGCCCGTGACATCGAGCGGCAAACAGCAACGACTTTAGGTCAACTGGATACCAGGCTAACTGCCCTCCAGGAAGCGCAGAGACAAGCAGAGGAGTATGCGCGGGAGATAGCCGTTGCGGATGAGGAGGAGAGAACTTTCGCTGAACTAGCTGGCACCTTGAAGGAAAATGGGCCGTTGCAGAATGAGGTGGCGCAGCGGGAGCAGCAACGGATCGCTCAGGAGGTCAATGCAGTGCTTAGTCAACTGGGGGATTCGCTGCGGGTCAGCATTGGCATTGCCCAGCGGGCTGGGCGAACTGAGACAAAGGATCTCCATATCGTGGACACAAGCGACCCGATCGGCCAACCGCGCTTTTTCACCTATCTATCGGGTGGTGAACGATTCCGTGTGGCTATGGCCCTCGCCCTTGCGCTGCATCGGCGTGTCGGTAAAGGGGCAGCGGGAACGATCATCATCGATGAGGGATTTGGCGCTTTGGATAGCGACCGCCGCGACGCGTTAGCACTCCAATTGACGGATACGAGTGCTGGAATCCTACGTTTGGGCCTGGCCAAGAGCATCGTCATCTGCTCCCACGCGACCGAGGTGCAAAAACGCTTCTCGGATCGGTGGCTCGTCCAAAAGCAGGGCGGCACTGCCACCGTGTGCCGCTTCATTTCTGATAAGGAGAGTGGTAGCGGTTTCTCTGTCTAGCTCAGTGTTGTTCATCCGATGCTCTCGCAGCGCAAATGCCTGTTGTACAAGTGAGCGATAGATAGAGTTGTCAAGATGATCTACATACCAGCTACCGTATGTACCGGCTTCAAGCCTTGTCTGTATTTCGTTGGCTTCGTTGAGTAGTACCCATAGGTTGTGCGTGGCTCGGCTGCAAAACCCGCCGATTCCGCTCCCTTTAAGCCCATCCAGCCCGTAATGCTGGCAGGCGGGGCACACGCAGGCGGTTAGTACGTCCCACTCGTCCTTGTCGGGTGCCCGACCACGCCAACTGCCGAGGCTGGCTACCATACGATCGCCACTGCCTGGTAGCTGCACTATGCCCCGAGCCGCCCGGTTACGCCACCCACTCGAGTCGACTGAATCGATGTCCATCAACGCTGCCAGATGTAGTGTTGCCGTCCCGCCGACGCCGAAGAGATGGAGTTCCTTGCCAGCGAATACCTGACGTACGCGTGTCAGGTTGTCGAAGACCTGCTGGTACGGCATGGCTTTCGGGGCGCGGAGAAGGTTGGGGACAATGCCGCCTAGCCCAATACTGCTTTTGGCCTTGAGCGCATCCGAGGACTCGACCGCCGCGATGTACTCCTCGATGACGCGACTGATATAGATAATCGGAACATACCCATCATCCTGATACGCCTCGTTCATATCCATGGTGCGCTTACGACAGAGTTGCTGCTGCTCCAATGTCATTTGAGGGCTCGGAATAAAGTCTTGAGGGATCGGCCACCAATCGGGTTTCGCCTTGTCGACGAACTCCTCGTACGACTCTCTTGGTGTCTCGCCGTCGTGCGTCAGAAAATAGAAGGCGCCATTATCCAGGTAGATTTTGATATTCTTTGACACGCCCAAATATTCATGCAGCCCGACGGTCATTGCCGCTTGTCTTTGTACGGTCACCTTGTGGAAGTCGGTGTAGGAAACCATGACCGCCTCCACGCCGGGCAAATAATATGGCGACGTTTTATCCCATACCCGCGGTTTCAGGTTCTTCAAGCTAAGACCCGCAACGATCAGCACGATCCCAACTCCAGCGCAACGAGCTTAACCTGACTGCCATCCGCGCTAGGTGACAACAACAGTATTACTCCTCTCGGCGAGACAGAATGTGCCTCTCTGTTGCGGGACGCGCTCAACATCTATGCCCAGTTGCGTAAGTACTCTACGCGCTTCACCCGTCGTGAACGCGCTGACCGGCAAACCAGAAAGTCGGCTGACGAGCCATTTAGGCGCCACACGCCGATTCTCTACTGGGACATACCATGATTGGTAAGAGTCCACGCCATCAACGCCTTCGTCCAAGGCTTGGCGTGCAACATCGAGCATATGGGCAGACGTTTCCTGGATCTCCACGCCACGGATTATGACCCGTCCATCTTTAGCAACAGATTGCCGTACAGTATATGGCATAGGAGGGCTGCCGTTTAGCCAATCATGCAGCTGCGATAGCCTGCGGCCCGGAGGGCCGGTGGCGATACTGGCGCATACTGTTGGCGGAGCATTCTTATTATATCCCTCCAGTACTTGCAAGTAGGTTTTTCCTGCACAAATGAAAAGGTCGTGATAGTCTATCTCATTGAGCAATCGGCTCATCGCGGCAACCACCGATGGACGCAACTCGCACACTCGCTCCGATGTCATACGTCGATCATAACGTGGTAGCGGCTGGTGCGACGAAATCAACCCAAATTCCGCCGAAAGTATATATACATGTAGATGCTGCTGCGGCTTATTTTGGAGATAGCGGCGCAGCACGCGGTAGGTTAGTCCATCGTACCGATCAATGGCAGGTATTAGCTGTGGATGTTCACTTTTGTGTTGGGAGCAAGCCATAATGAGCAGGCGAAGTTCATTGGACAGAGCTACCATGATTGATCTATCATCCATCTACCGTTAGAGGAGCGTTGTTGTTTACCTATCGGCCGTTTGATCGAGTACAGGTAGCTGCGCCACTGCAAGCCTACGTGCGCGCTTGCCGACACCGCCAAACTCGCAACTATACTTTCAAGTTCTACCATACAAGTATCTCCCTTTGCTTAAATACCAATAGAGGGACGCGCGACACCACAACGGGATGTTGCCATTATCCAGCAACGCTTGCAGGTGGCGCGGGAAACGGACGAGCAATTGCGCTGCCTGCGTGAGGAACGGGAGCGACAGGGGAGAGAGAATCGGGGGGATTAATGAGCGACGGATACAACATGACAGTGAACGGCACAGACGTCTACGTGGGTAGCGGCAACGTGTACGAGGATCTCGGTCTCGATGACGCGGACGAGTTGTTTGCCAAAGCCGCACTGGCTCATCGCATCAACACGATTATCAAGCAGCGTGGGTGGACGCAGGCCCAGGCCGCCACCATGCTTGGGGTGAGCCAGCCGAATATTTCGTTGCTGGCGCGGGGGAGGCTGTCCAGCTTCTCGTTTGATCGTTTGTTCCGGTTCCTAACTACGTTGGGGCAAGAGGTCGACATAACGATAGCGCCGCGTGAGCGCGATCATAAGCCGATTATGGCGCACACCCACTGATCGACAGGTGCGAGGTGCGCTCAGGCTGACGGTGTAAACCCTCGTGTATGCGCTTCCTAGTGCTGCTTACAAGCAATTCTGTAAACCGTGATCTTTGACGCCTGACGCCTGACGCCTGACGCCTCGTTCATAGCCGCTCAATCGCCTCGATAAACGCCTCGACCGTGGCGGGACCGCCGGTGACGAGCACGCCTGCAATGTCGTTGTCGTGTAGTACCTGGATGTCGTCTGGCAGCAGGCCCAGGCTTGTGCCGGCCAGAAGGGGGCCGCGTGTGACTCCCTGGATGGCGCGCAGCGCCAGCAATAGGTCGATGTTGAAGGGGCCGCTCGCGGCCGTACGGTCGACGACGACGAGGTCGGCTTTGAGCCCCGCGATGCCGGCCAAGCGGCCGGGCGGCATGTCTGGCGAGACACCAACCAGGCGCGTGGGACCCTTACCCTTTTCCACGTCGACGAGCAGACGGGCCGGCGCGTCGGCGGTGATGTGCACCCAATCGAGTCCCGCGATGGCAGCCAACGCCGCCGCGTCGACGCCGTCGCTCGCGGCGATGTAGACGCCGTATGGTATGTCGGCGCCGGAGAGCGCCTCGGCCAGTGCCCGCACGTCCTCTGGGGTGTGCGCGGCGACCTCGACGCCGTCGACCTTGGCCGCGATGAGCCGCCGTATGTCGTCACTCACGCGCTCGGCGTCGTCGAGCCGCGCGACGACCGTCATGGCGCGGCGTTTGGCCCCGCCATCGGCGCCGGTCACGAAGCCGAAGCCGCCCGCCTTACTCGTCTGGCCGGCGCTCTTGATGCGCCGCAACAATGCGCCCTCGCGCTCCTCATGTGTTCCTTTGAGCATATAGCCTCCCAAGATGGCGCGGGGCAAAGGCCTCGCCTGCTTCTATTATTGTGCTATTACTGGTCTCTTATGCGTCCGCCAAACCTAAGACTACCGCATTGGCGCGTTTCTCGGGATCGCGTGCGATACTGAGACACTGAGGGATTAGGCGCGCGGAAACGGCAGCGCCCAGATCCACACCGCGGTGGCGAAGGTGATCCCGCCCGCGACGACGAAGGCGTGAAAGATTTCGTGGAAGCCCCACACGCGCGGGTAGGGGTCGGGCCAGCGGCTGGCGTAGACGAGGGCGCCGACCGTGTAGAGCAGCCCGCCGAGCACGAGGGTTGCCGTGGCCTGCCACGGGAGCACGGCCAGGAAGACGGGCAGCGCGAGGAGCGCGATCCAACCCATGCCCACGTAGAGACCTACCCGTATCCAGCGCGGCGCGTGCGGCGCCAAGATTGCGTTGCCCACACCAGCCGTCGCCAGGGCCCAAATGGCGCCGAGAATGGTCGTTCGTGTGGGGCCGGACAGCACGTTAAAGCAGAGTGGCGTATAGGCGCCCGCGATCTGCACGAAGATGTTGGCATGGTCGAGCGCGCGTAGCCGCCCGCGGGCCGCGCTGGTCCAGTTTCCGATGTGGTACAGGGCGCTGACGCCGTAGAGCTCAATCATGCTGAGCCCAAAGATGAGCATCGATACCAGGCGCGGCGGATCGGCGCGGCTGCGCCAACACACGGCGACGGTGAAGAGGCACGCGGCGACGGCGGCCCCCATATGCAGCCAGCCGCGCAAGAGAGGCTTCGGCGCCACGGCGGTGGCGCGCGCTCGTCGTTGTGTCCCTTCCCCTATTCCCATCTTCCCATTACTCGCTCCCTACCTGTGCGATGCCTACAATCGTAAACATACCCCAAGCGTATGCGCTGCGGCGGTTAGGGGGAAGCGTTATGTGGCCGGGGTGTCACGTTATTGATTGCAAAAAGGGACCAGGCCGGTGATGTGCCCGTCGGTATATGGCGGAGAGAGGGTATAGAGGGCGTATAGTAGGAGGTGGAGGGCGCCGCGCATGGCTTGGGGACGATCGAAGACCAGGGAGCAGGAGATCGAGGCGTTTGCCGCGTGGCTGGATGAGGACACCGCCGGTGTTCCTCCCAAGCCCGCGGACGAGTATCTATTCGATATGCTCACCGCGCCCGATTTCGGCGGGGTGGGCCGCCGCGTGCGGGAGATCATCGCGCTGTTGCCGCCCTGCACAGCGGTATCGGCGGCGACGATCATCGGGATCGTCGAGCAGGTCGACCGTGAGTTGGCGAGCGAACGCTTCTCCGCGGTCGCCGCGCGCGTCAAGCAGCGCTTGAAAGGCGCGTCGTGATAGGCTCGGCTTAGAGGCGTGTGATATCGAGCGCGCTCACGCTCCCCGTCGCATCGCCTCCAACCCCATGCGCCTCTTCGTTGAGCACAAAGAGGCGCTGCGCTCGTTCGTCGAGCATGAGGGCTGTGGGGATCCAGCCCACCGTGATCGTCGCGAGGACGGCCCCGCTCGTCACGTCTTGCACGGTCACGGCCCCCGGTCCGCGGGGTGTCTCGTCGGTGATATTCCAGAGGGTTTGATGCGCGATGAAGACGCGCCCCCGCACATCGTCGAGGGCCACGGCGACCGGGACGTAGCCCAGATCGGTGGTGGACAGGATCGCGCCGCTCACCGTGTCGATCCGACTCACGCTACACCTGTCGTAGCTGTTCTGCCAGGCGACCACCAGACGATGCGCGGGCTCATCAACCGCGAGCCCCTGGATGGGCCCGATCCCGGTCGGCGCGCCATTGGCGACGCGGACCACGCGCAGGACGCGGCCCGTCGCCGGGTCGAGGACGGTGACGGTCAGATGCGCCCGCCCATCGCTTCCGACGACGACGACGCGCTCGGTTCGCGCGTCGAGGGTCATCATGCCCCGTGCGGCGCTGTGCCCCAGGACGACGCCGGTCCGACCGTCGAGCAGGCGCACGCCCCCAGTATCCTGCACGAAGACATGCCCCGCGCGCGCCGCCACGAGCACGGTGGGCTGGGCCGGGGATGCCCCCAACGTCACGCGGCGGAGGGGTGTCCCCGTCGTGGCATCGAGCATGGTCACGCTCCCGGTGGTCCCGCGCCGACCGAGCACGAAGGCACGGTCCGTCGTGGCATCGACCGCGACCGCGATAGGATGGGCGTCGAGGGCGATCGTGCGCAGGAGCGCGCCGCTCGTCGCGTCCAGCATACTCAGGCGGCGTGTCGCCAGGCCTGTCTGGGCGACGAACACGCGCCCGCTACGCTCATCGCCCGCCATCGCGCCACCCGGAACGGCGACCGTGCGCGGGACGCTGTGCCGCGCGGGATCCAGGACGCTCACCGTGCCCACACCGAGGCTGTCGCCGTTGCCCACGAAGACGCGGTTCGTTCGTGTGTCTATGGCGAGGGACTGGGGTGAGCGTTGCGCGGTCGGGATAGTCTCGACGCCCGGCACAGGGGCGCTGCACGGCGCTCCCTCATCGTGTTCGATGAGGGCCGCTCCCCCCGAGGCGCCGGGGCCGACGGCCCACACGTCGCCGGCCGACACGACCGCGAGCGCGCCCGCGTCGCCGCCGTCGGGGCCGGGGACATGGCGCCAGGCTGTCCCGTCCCAGTGCGCGATCACTGGACCGCCGACGGCCCAGATATCGCGGACGGAGGCGGCGGCGATGCCCGCGAGCACGCTGTCGGGGGGCAGGCTGGGACCGGGGACTACACGCCAGCGCGCGCCGTCCCAGTGCGCGATGACCGTCCCGCCCCCGGCCGGATACCCGTAGCTCCCGACGGCCCAGGCGTCGTCCGGCGCGACCGCCGCGAGGAGGCTGAGCGCGGTGGGGGGGCCGGGGACGGGGACGGACACCGCGCGCCAGCGCCGTCCGTCCCAGTGCTCTACCAACGTCCCACTGGCCGTGTCGCCCACGGCCCACACGTCGCGGCGCGAGAGCGCGGCCACGCCCCGGAGGGCTGATGGGTAGCCCTCCGGAGACGGGCTCGCCACGACGCGCCAGCGCGTCCCGTCCCAGTACTCCACCAGGGCCTGCTCCTGGCGGTCTCCCACCGCCTACGCATCGTCGGCGGCGATGGCCGCCACGCCGTAGAGGTGGCTATTGGCGCCGGCATCGGGGGTGAGGACCACCCGCCAGCGCCGTCCATCCCAGCGCTCGGCCAGGGTGTGTTCCAGGTTTGGGCCGCCGCGCGCGCCCACGGCCCAGACCAAGGTGGGCGAGACCACGGCAACCCCGGAGAGGATGCTGCTCAGGGCGAGGCGTGGACTCGGAACGATGCGCCACGACGATGGACACAGGCGCGCGCGGGCGGGTGCGGGCCGCGCTCACTATCATTACACACAATAGTATGACGATTAGACAAGAAGAAGGCCCCATCATGGAAGAGTTGAAGACAGGGCTATACCTCGGTGATCACCGGCAACACCATGGGACGTAGGCCGGTCTCGCGCAGCACATAGGTGGCCACGGCCTCCTTGATCAGGTCCTGCGCCAGACGTGGCTCGACCATGCCGCGGCGGCCGCGCTCCAGCGTACGGCGCACGCGCGCTTTCGCTTCCACGGCAAGCGCGCCGTCGTCGGCGCCCGGTACGCCGCGCGCCACGATGTCGGGCGCGCCGATGATCCGCCCCGACTCGCGGTCGAGCGTCACCGCGACGACCAGCAGCCCCTCGTCGGCCAGCGAGCGACGGTCGCGCAGCACCGCGTGCGTGACCGCTCCCACGGTCAGGCCGTCGACGAGCACTTGCCCGCTGGGTACGGACCCGCGGCGGCGCGCCTCCTCGCGCCCGAACTCCATCACGCCGCCCAACTCAGGGATGAACGTCCGCTTCTCAGAGATGCCCAGCGAAACGGCCAGACGCTGGTACAGTACCATCATGCGATACTCGCCGTGGAACGGCGACACGAAGCGCGGGCGCAGCATCTCCAACAGCTCTTTGTGGTCCTCGTAGGCGGCGTGCCCCGAGACGTGGATATCCGGCGTAATACGCGAGTAGTGCACGTTGGCGCCCTGGCGGAACAGGTTGTCGATGGTGCGCGACACCGTCTCGTCGTTGCCAGGGATCGGCGAGGCCGCGATGATTACGGTGTCGTCGCGATGCACGCGGATCTGGCGGTGCTCGCCCGCCGCGATGCGCGCCAGCGCCGCGCCCGGCTCGCCCTGACTGCCCGTGGTGATCAGCACCACCTTATCGGCCGGCCAGCGCCGGGCCGCCTCGGCCGTGATCAACGCGCCCTCGGGTATCTGCAGCCGCCCGATCTCCTGCGCCACCCCGATGTTGCGCTCCATCGAGCGGCCCATCAGCACGCAGGCGCGGCCCAGGCGGTGGGCGGTGTTGATGGTGTTGGCGACGCGCTGCACGTTCGAGGCGAAGGTCGTCACGATGACGCGGCCCGGCGCGCCGCGCATCAGGCGCTCGATGGCCTTGGCTACGCCCTCTTCCGAAGGCGTGTGCCCCGGCGATTCGATGCGCACGCAGTCGGCTAGCACGGCGGTGACGCCCTCGCGGCCGAGTTCCTGTAGCCGCTTGCGCCCCTCGGGGGGCATGTCGGCGAACTTCCAGTCGCCCGTGTAGACGATGGTCCCGATGCTGGAGTGGATAGCCAGGGCCATAGCGTCGGGGATACTGTGCCCGACGGGGATGGTCTCGAGGGTGAGGCCGCCCAGACTCAGACGCTGGCCGGCGCTGACGGGACGCGGATCGAACAGACGCGAGGCCTTGCGCTCCTCGATCCGCCCCCGCGCGAAGCCCAGGGCCAGCGGTGAGCCGTAGAGTGGGATGGGCGCGCGCGCGCCGATCTGCTGGGCCACGAAGGCGAGGCCGCCGATGTGGTCCTCGTGGCCATGGGTCAGCACGATGCCGCGCAGGCGGGACGCGTTGTCGCGCACGTATGAGGCGTCGGGCACGAGCAGGTCGACGCCCGGCTCATCGACGCCGGGGAAGGACGCCCCCGCGTCGACGAGCACCAGATCGTCGCCATATTCGAGCAGCGTACAGTTCTTGCCCACCTCCCCCACGCCGCCTAGTGGGATAATTTTGAGGGTGGTGGGCGCGCGCTGCCCTTTCACCTGCGCGACCGGTCGTGCCTGCGCGGGGCGCGCCCCCTGCTCCTTAGGCCGTCCCTGGTTCCCCGACCGCCTGCCCTGCCTGGACTGCCCTGATTGGCCCTGTTGGCCGCTTTGTCCCGACCGGCCCTGCTGCCCGCCTTGCCCCGACTGCCCGTTGCGCGGGGGCTGACCCTGGGTTGTGGTGGGCTGATTGGGCTGTCCGCTTGGCGGACTTTGCCTAGGCTGACCTTGATTTGTGGTAGGCCTGTCCTGGTTTGTGGGTTGCCCCGGCTGGTCAGCTTGCGTAGGCTGCCGCTGATCCGCGCGCCCGCGTTGTCGCCGTGGGCGTCGCCGCTCGTCGTCAGTCACCCGTTCTCCTCTCACTTTACGTCGCTCCCACGCGGCGGCCATGCGCTTGCATGGAGCGTCGCTCGTGGCCATGCCCTTGCATGGAGCGTCGCTCGTGGGCTAGACAATCTTTGGGTCGTCATCCCTCTTACCTCTAGTATCGCACGATTCACTCCTGGGGGCGCGGATATATGGGAAACCCGGCGCCGCGACGCCTGATAGGTGATAATGAGTATAAGAGGTTACAAGGTACGCCAATTAGGTTTTGTGGGGGAGGTAGGCGTGCCCAAAGCGGTGCAGGTGTTGGCCGCACTCAAGCGTGACGGATGGACGCAGATACGCCGGCACGGATCGCACAGGCAATTGGAAAAGGATGGGGTAACGCGAACGTGGGCGCATCACGATGGGAGCGATTTGGGAGCGGCGCGAATGGCGCAGGTCGCGCGTACCTTCGGATATACGCTTGACGAATTGCGCCGTTTGTAGCACGTTGTCACGTAGGAGGGCATTATGGATCTACCTATCATTTATGTCTACGATAATGAAACGGACGATTGGGGTTTCAGGGTTCCAAGTCTGGGCATTGTCGGCGGCGCAAAGACGCGCGAGGAGGCCGAGGAGCAGGCGCGCGATGCTATCCTTTTCACACTTGCGGATGATAGCGGAGAGTTGCTGCCGGGTGAAGAGGTGGGATACGTTCGTGTCACAGTCGAGAGGATGGCGGTAGCGCAGCCCGCGTAGGTGATTATTCCCCGTGTACACATGCATATAGAGTGATGATCGTGAGAACTCTGTCCGAGGACACCCATCCTGCCGTCGAGCGGATGCACATCGCCATCATGGCGCGCCTCCCAGCATGGCGCAAACTCCAGTTGATCGCCGGTATGAACGCGATGCTTTCCACCTTGGCGGTGGAGGGCATCGCGGAGAGATGGCCGGGCGTGAGCGCCCACGAGGCGCGGTTTCGCTTGGATGAGCAGCGCTTGGGCGTCGTGGCGGCGCGACAACTAAGGACGGCGCGCGCCGGCAGGGCAGGGGAGTATGAGGAGGACGCGTACGTGATGGCAGACCCGATTTCGGTGACGCTGGTGGTCATCGCGGCCTTGGAACGCCTCGGTGTCCCCTACTACATCGGTGGGTCGCTCGCCAGCGGCGTCCACGGGACGTACCGTGCGACGGCGGACGCCGACATCGTCGCCGATTTGCACGACGATCAAGTAGATGGCTTTGCCGCGATGCTAACGGAGCAGTTCTATGCCGACCCGGAGATGATGCGCGACGCGATACAGCATCGCGCAAGCTTCAATCTTTTGCATCTTGCCACGGGGTTCAAGGTCGACGTCTTCATCAATAAAGGGCGTCCCTTCGACCGCTCGCAGTTTGAGCGTCGGATATCCGCTCCGATTAAGCCGGGAGGCGAGGATAGCGTCTACCTGGCTGATGCCGAGGGGACGACCTTGGCAAAACTGGAATGGTACCGCCTGGGCAACGAGGTGTCCGACCGGCAATGGAACGACATCTTGGGCGTGCTCAAGGTCCAGGGCGGCGACATTGACCGGGACTACCTGCGCCACTGGGCGGCGCGGCTCGGCCTGTCCGATCTGTTGGCGCGCACGTTCAACGACGCCGGCGTCGCGTAAACTACGGAGGTGCATCCCAACTCATCACTGCCCGCCCGCGATGCGTCCGTACCGGCGGGCGTAGACCCCGCGACCGTCCTCCCCGCGAGCATCCGGCCCTACGTCGCCGTCGCCGCGCTCAACCCGATGCAGGCCGCCGCCATCCCGCTCGTCCTCGACACGACCCGCAACGTGGTGATCGCCGCGCCGACTGGTTCGGGCAAGACGCTCGTGGCCGAGGTCGCCCTGGTGCAGGAGGGCCATGAACGTGGGCGCGCCGGCGTCTACCTCGCCCCGATGCGCGCCATCGCCGCCGAGAAGCGCGACGACTGGCAGCGCCTAGAGCGGGCGGGCCTGCGCGTCTATAAGACGACCGGCGAGGACGACGCTTTCGACTCCGCCCGCGCCCTTGCCGCCGACATCATCGTGGCCACGCCTGAGAAGTGGGATTCTATCGGCCGGCGCGCCCTCCCGCCGGAGTTCGTCGCGCGCATCGGCCTGATCGTGATGGACGAGGTACACCTCGTCGACGAGGGCCAGCGCGGCGCGGGACAGGAGGCCATGCTGGCGCGCATTCCGCGCCTGTTCCCGGCGGCGCGTATTATCGCCATGTCCGGCACGCTCGCCAACGCCGTCGCGATCGCGCGCTGGCTCGACGCCGAACTCTACGAATCGCGCTGGCGTCCGGTCACGCTCTCCCTGGCGGTCGTGCCGTATCACCCAGAGGGGCAGTGGGAGCAAGATGAGGAGGCGCGCACCCTCAAGGCCGCCGCCGTCGTGCGTGACACGGTCGCCGCCGGCGGCGCCGCGCTCGTCTTCTGCGGCTCGCGCAAGGGCGTGGAACGCTGCGCGCTCGCCCTCGCCCGCACGCTGGGCCTGTCCCCGCCGCCGCGCCAGCAGGCGGTCGACAGCGGGCCGCTACGGCAGGCCCTGGCCGGCGGGGTCGGTTTCCACCACGCGGGGCTCGCGCGCGAGGACCGCGCCGTCGTCGAGCGCCTGTTCCGCTCCGGCGACATCAAGGCGCTCGTCGCCACCTCGACCGTCGCCGCCGGCGTCAACCTGCCCGCGCGCGCCGTCGTCGTGCGCGACCTGCAACTCGGTACCTCGGACCTCAGCGCGTCCGGTCTATTGCAAATGGCGGGGCGCGCCGGGCGGCCGGGACTGGAGACGGAGGGCTACTGCTACGTCGTCGCGCCGGAGAAAGACGTGGCGCGCGTCAAGGGCATGCTCGGCGGGCATCCCGTCGGCAGCCGTCTCGGCGACGACCTCGCCACGCACATCAACACCGAGATCGCGCTGGGGCTCGTGCGCTCGCGCGCCGACGTCGCGGATTGGTACGCGCGCACGCTGCACCGCCATGTCGCGCCGCGTCCGGCCGGCCTGGACAAGCCCCTGGGCTATCTCCTAATAGAGGGTTTCGTGACGGAGCGCGACGGCGCGCTGCACGCGACCTCGCTCGGCGTCGCCGCCAGCGACCTGATGATCCGCGTCGCCTCGGCCGCGGCGCTCGAACACTACATCGCCGCGGAGCACGCGCGCACGGCCGACCCCGACGCGCTGGAGACAGCGTTGTTGATGGCCGCCTGCGGCCTGCCCGTCGAGTTCGACGAATTGCCGGAGCGCGGGACCGACGACACCTTGCGCCGCGCCCTCGTCGCGCGCGACAAACGGCTACACGAGTGGGCGCGCGGACGCCTCGACTACCTAGCCGTCGCCGCGTGCCTGCTCTCGGGCCTGCCGGTCGACGCTCTACCGATCGAGAATCTTCCATCGGTGCGCGCCGCCGTGGCGCGCGAAGTGCCGCGCTACCTCTTGTTCCTGGCCCGCCGCGCCAACGAGCGCGCGCCCGGCGCGCCCGACGTGATGGTGGCGGCGGCCGACCTCGCGGCGGCGCTGGAGTACGGCGTGGCGGATCGCGGGGCCGGCGGCCTGCTCGATATACTCAGGCGCTCCGTGCCGTCGAACATCGCCCGGCAGCGCACGGTGGGCGAACGCTACGCCAGGCTGCGCGCCGCGGGGATCAGCAGCTTGAAGGACGCTCTGCCCTACCTCGATTCGGCGGGGCCGGCGCTCGTCGCAGCGCGTCCACAGGGAGCCCCGCGCTTCGATCTGGTCGACGGCCAGTTGGCGGCGCGCGTTGCGTATAGAGGGCGGCCGGTTCGCGCGCACGCCCGCGTCGCGGGTCAACGAGCGCCCGTCTACTCCTCGACCGCGACCTCCGATCTACGCGCGCTGCCCCTCGCCCCCCTCAATAAGCTGGGCGCCAGTGGCCCGCGGGATATTGTCGTCGAGTTGGTCATCGCCCTGGACGCGGGTCCCAACGCATGGGTCTACGCGCGGCGCGCCACGACGGTCGAGGTCCCCGCGCCCACCATCGACGACGATGCCGTAGACCGCGTCCTGCGCGGTCAGGCGGACGGCCCCGACGACGACCCAGCCGGGATGGACGGAAACGCGCCCTTTCCGCCCCCGGAGCAGCGCGCCGCGCGGGGTGACGCCCGCCGCCTCGTTGTCGACGCCCCCGCGTCCATCAAGCGCACGGGGACGCTGATCGTGGCAGCGCTGCCCAACGCCACGGATCGGATAGCGGCGGTGACGCGCCTGCTGCGGCGACGCACACTGGCGTCCGCGCCCGATGCGACACGCCCGCTACGCGACATAATATCTATAGGTGAGTTGAACGGCGCCGAGGCCGCGGAGTTGGCGTGCGCGTTGTTGTGGGCCGCGAACATCCCGGCGCGCCCGCTCCCGGCCACGTTGCATGGCGCCCCAGCCACGGCGCCGGCGTTCCTCTATAGAGGACGATGGTATTGGCTGCCGGTGTGGCCCGACGCGCCGTTCGCGGTCGAACAAGAGGGTATCGAGCGGTGGTCGGGCGCGACGGGCGCCGGCGGCCAGGCGCGGGGGCGGAAAAAGGAGCAAGCGGGGGAGTCCGTGGGGTGGGAGGTCGTGGCCTGTTACCGGACCATCGCGCCGCGCGTGCTGCCGCTCGCCGCTGCTGCCCTGGCGCCGCCGCCCGTCGAGGAGGGCGCCAAGCTGGGGCCAGGGAGCGGGACGCAGATTGGCCCGCGCTGCCCCGCGTGCGAGGGACCGATGCGCAAGCGTACCAGCGCGCGTGGTGAGTTCTGGGGTTGCGCGCGCTACCCCGTCTGCCGCGGCGCGCGTCCGGCCTAAAGAATCTGATACACCCTGATTGGTCCGGCCCTCCTCGCCGGCGCGCTGGCGATCATGATCCTCTCGCGCCGGTCTCCCGGCCGGCTTGTGCCGCGCGGTAGAATATAGCAAGCCGGAGGTGAGCATCCGCCGATGACCAGGGCAAAGGTATTAACGTTTATACTTAAGGCGAAGATTGATTGCCCCGACTATTTATGTGAGTGTAAGGTGCGTTTGTGCCGATTCGTAACCTTGCAAGGAGGCTCGTGTGCCGATCCACTTAGATCTCCCGCACGATAAGCTCGCCGGCTTCTGCCGCCGCTGGAACATCACGGAGTTGTCGTTTTTTGGCTCCGTGCTGCGCGACGACTTCGGCGCCGACAGCGATGTGGATATCATGGTGAACTTCGCGCCGGGCAAGACGCCGGGTCTCGAGTTTTGGACGATGGAGGCCGAACTCGAAGAAATCCTCGGCCACAAGGTTGACCTGACGACGCGCCAAGGGGTGGAAAATAGCGCGAACTACATCATTCGCGGTGAGATTTTGCGTTCTGTTGAACCGTATTATGCGGCCTGAGAATCGTAATCCGGGAACGCTGCTACAGATGCGGATTGCCGCGCAGCGTGTGATCGATTTCACCAGCGGTGTCGACCTTGAAGCGTTTAAGCAAAATGGCCTACTTCAATCGGCCGTTCAGCACCAGATACTCATCATCGGTGAAGCGGTGTCACGCCTGTCCCCGGATTTCTTGCGCGCCCATCCTGAGATTCCATGGATGCGTATTAAGCGTATGCGCAACACGCTCATCCACCGCTACGACAACGTCGATCTCGACATCGTGTGGGGCGTCGTGATCGGTGACGCGCCCGCGCTGATCGCTCTCATCACGCCAATTCTTGAAGCGGTCTCCGATTCCGACTTTTCAACAGACGATTAAAGGGACGTTGGCGTGTCGTGCATACTATACAACAGATACCACCCATCGTACAGGGTGGTGGGATCGGGATGAGGAGGAGAGTATGGCCGTCGATTGGGAGAGTGTGCGCGATGAGGTCACGGGTTACCTACAGGCGCTACTGCGCATCAATACGGTGAACCCGCCGGGGAACGAGACGGAGGCGGCTACTTACTTGGCCACCGTGGCGCGCGACGCCGGTATCCCTTGCGAGTTGGCTGGTACGCCCGGGCGCGACAACTTCGTAACGCGTCTGAGCGGGAGCGGCGCGGGGCGGCCGGTTGTGCTGCTCGGCCACACCGACGTGGTGGGCGTGGAGCGCGAGCGCTGGACGCGCGATCCCTTTGGCGGCGAGGTCGCGGACGGCTATGTGTGGGGACGCGGTGCCGTCGACATGAAGAACCAGGTCGCGGCGAACCTGATGGTCATGCTGCTGCTCAAGCGTGAGGGCGTTGCCTTGGGGCGCGATGTGATCATGGCGGCGACGGCCGACGAGGAGGCCGGCAGCTACCTCGGCGCGCGTTGGCTATGGGAGCATCGCCGCGACCTGATCGACGCTGAGTATGGGCTCAACGAGGGCGGCGGCGACCTCGTCGAGGTCAACGGGCGCTACTTCTACACCGTCGAAGTGGGCGAGAAGGGCAAGGCGCGCATGCGTATCACCGCCAAGGCTGCGCCCGGCCACGCCTCGGTCCCGGTCGACGACTCGGCGATGTATCGTTTGGGCAAGGCGCTGGTGCGGCTGCACGAGTTCGCGCCGCCCACCATCATCACCGAGCCGGTCGAGCGTATGCTGCGCGCGCTGGCCCCCGCCTACGAGTTGGACGCCGCCTGGGTCGATACGCTGCTGCTCAACCCGACGTGGCCCACGCTGGCCGCCCTCCCGCTCCCCGACGATCAGCGCGCCAGCCTGCGCGCGGCGACGCACAACACCGCCGTGCCCACGATCCTACGCGGCGGCCACCGCATCAATGTGATCCCGTCCGAGGTCTCCGTCGACGTGGATGGGCGTATCTTGCCCGGACAGGAGCCCGACGAGTGGGTGCGGCAGGTCCGGCACGCGGTCGGCGACGAGGTCGAGGTGACGCTGCTGGAGGGTGAGCATGGCATCTCTGCCGACCCCGCGTCGCCCTTCTTCGACACCCTCGCCGCGACGATGCGTGACGCCGATCCCGGCTCCGCGCTGCTGCCCTGCCTCGTCACCGGCGGCACCGACGCGCGGGCCTTCCCCGCCATCAAGGTCTACGGCTTCATGCCCACGCGCCACGACACAAGTGTGGGTAATCTGGCGCACGGCCACGATGAGCGCACCAGCATCGACGACCTGCTCTTCGCCACGCGCTGCCTCTACGATGTGGTGACGCGGTTCTGCGCGTCGTAACCGGCTGCGACATCTAAGGGCAAGTATAGTATCACCACTCATTAGATTGGGCGTCGACGACGACGCCGACAGGACAAGGTAACGCTTGCGATATGGTTGTGCATCTAACACTACTTTGGCGTGATCTCTGGTAGGCGCGGGAGAGAAGGTGAGTGAAGCCATCTGGTGCAACTCGTCGTCCGCATCATAGGCCCCGCCTGTCAGGCGTGCATCCCCGTTCCGACGCGAACGGCGGCGCGCGTCCCCGCGCCCGCGCCCCGACAATCTGACGACGATCACGCCAAAGTAGTGCTAGGCTACGCCGCGACAGCCGACCGCTCGCGACGCGCGGCGGCGCGCGCGAGGACGATGCCCAGCGCCGCGGGGACGCCCAGCAGCGCCGCACCGATCATCCCGCCGCGCAGCCCGATACCCGCCGCCATAAGCCCCATGAGGGGCGGATAGACGACCGAGCCGACGACTGCGGCGCCGGAGAGTGTGCCGCTCAGGGCGGCGAGGCGGCGTGGATATAAGTCCCCGCCGAGCGCCATGATCATCGGATAGATCGGCCCGCAGAATAGCCCGGTCAGCGCGAAGAGCGCCGCCGTGAGCGGAAACGACGGGGACAGCACGGCCGCCACCAGCGCCAGCGAGGATAGCGTGATGCAGCCGATAGTGAAGACGGCGTAATCGACGCGCTCCGCGAGCCAGTTCGACAGGAGGCGGCCTACGGCCAGGCCGCCCCAGAAGATGGACAGCACACCCGTCGCCGTCGCCACCGGCACGCCCGCGAGCAGCCGCACCACCCAACTCGAAATACCCGTTTCGGTCGCCACGTAGAGCCCGATGCTCAAGGCCAGTCCCATGAACGGGAGGAGCGAGGCCTCAGCAGCCCCGGCTTCCTGCCGGGGCGCTGCCTCCGCCGCCCGGTCGCGCCGTCCCGCCGGCAGGGGAACCGTCGCCAGGAACGCCAGCAGCGGCAGGCAGCCCAGGGCCGTCCCCGCCAGGACCGCGCGCCAGGCGACGTGCGCTGTCAGAGCAAGACCGACGACGAACGGGGCGATCAAGGCGCCGACGCCGAAGAATAGGTGCAGGAGGTTGAGGGCGCCGCCGCGCGCGTGACGGTAGAGGTCGAGCACGAGGCCATTCATTCCGCCGTCGATGGCCCCCGCCCCGACGTTGACGGCGATACTGGCCGCGATCAGCGCGAGCCACGTCGGGGCCAGTCCCTCGCCGCCCAGGCCCATGCCGAGCAATACGGTTGCGGCCAGCAGCACGGCGCGACGCCCGATGCGCTCGACGATGAAGCCGCCTCCGAAGGCGCCGAGGGTGTACCCCAGCGCGCCCAGAAAGTAGAACAGGCCGAACGCGGCGTCGGACTGCCGGAAGTCGTGCTCGATCTCACGGATGAGCGAGGCGACCAGGACCGCGTTCCAGCCGATCAGCAGGAAGCCATAGTAGGCCGACAGCGTCGCCGACCGGGTAGCGCGTGTAGCAGCAAACAAGCTTTTACCTCTCCAAGCTCGGGTCATGCGTCAGGCTACGCACCCATTGTCGTAGAATCTTCTTCGTCTTTTGCCACGTCCCTGACTTGTTGAGCGCGGGAATGTCCGAGACATTCCTATCGGCATCATCGAAATAGGAGAGCGCCTGCAACGGCGGCATGACGCTATCCACGCCAAACTTGTTTTGATACATGCCGAGTAGGGCTCCCAAGTCATACCCATGCGCCGCTATCGTCGCGAGGTCGACGTAGTCTTTCTTCTCGGCGCGTCCCACGATTGCCGAGAGCTTCATGCAGGCGATATCCTCGACCGAAGCCAGATCGCACGAGAATTCGTCCAAGCGTACAACAGGGCGCAAGAGCGGATAGCGATAGCGCATAGCGCTGACCCTCACACCGCGCACGTCGAGGTATAGCGTGTTGCGCGCCGTAGTCGTAACCGAGGCGGTAATTCCGGCGTCCGCGATATCGGCGGCGAGCGCCAATGGGTCATCGAGCGGCGCCTCGGTGAACCAGTCGAGATCGACCGAACGGCGGTGGCCGAAGATGAGCGCTAGCGCCGTACCACCGGCGAGATAGAAGTTTCGCGCGGTCAGGACCACGGCGACGTCGGATAGAGTTGCTCGCTGCGCGTCGCTAAGAATCTCCGCGTGCCACTCCGTCACCGTTCGTCCCAGATGCTTCGCCCCGGCGCATACATCCACGCCGTCACATGCTCGTGCGACAATCCTAGAACCGTTTCCCAATATCGTAGCTGGGGGCGCGATAGACCGCGCCCTTGCGTACGACATAGGTAGTCACGGATCCCCTCATCGCCGATCTGGTCCAGGAGCCAGCAGGTATCTCGCCAGTTGCCATATGCCAGTACACGGGAGATAACAAGATCCCCGTCCTTCTCCCAGCGCAAGGCGTCGACGTCGTAGTCCCAGAACAAGCGGCGTAATGCTGGTGGTATGGGATAGCTCTCAGCCGCTAGTGAAGCGTCGCCATGAGGCGATCTAGCATTCGTGGTCACCGCCGCACGTCCTTTCATCGTTCCACCTGGATTGTATGAAATCGTCGGCGACGATGCAAAGGATAACAGCGGATGGGTGCGCGCCACTTTTTCGCACTGGTCATCGAGGTGCGCGTCGTATCTACTGGGAGCGCCGGCTTCCAGCCGGCTGACGGTAGCCGCCACGGCGTCTGCTAGTGGCGAACCTCTCGCCCGCGACGGTCTGCCGGCTGGAAGCCGGCGCTCCCAGTGAAGACGCGACGCCAGCGCGAAAAACTGGCGCACCCCCAGCGGATGAGATGCCGGTGGACCTCACCGACCGCGATCAGTTGCAGCGCTATGGGGAACGCCGGCGCAGGACGAATAGGCGCGGATATAACCCACCGGCGCGTACGCGGAACTGCGTCTCCACCACCCACGCATCCGACTGACCGAGCACATCCTCCATGAGGCGGACCTCGTGGGTCAGCAGCACGCAGCGCGCCCCTCCCTTGGCAACGCGCGCCGCCTCAGCGAGGATACGGGGGTACAGCGTCGTATTCTCGTTGTGCGAGCCGACAACATGACCGAAGGGGAGATCGGCGCACAGCCCGTCGACGCTGCACGCCGGCAACTGAAGCGTTCGCGCATCCCAGTCGTACACCTCGATCCGTCCCCTCGCGGGGCTCGCCGCGACGTTGGCCACGGCCGCAGCGCGCGCCTCGGCGCTGATGTCGCACCCGATGGCGCGCCGGCACGGCATGCAGATGACACGTTCGATCAGCAGAGTGCCGGAGCCGCAACAGACGTTGAGGAAAACGTCATCGGGCTGTGGGCGGGTTAACAGCGCCATAACGTGCGCGATGGACCCATTGAGCGCCCCTTTGGGATTCTGGACGCGCCACGGCCGCGTGCTCAAGGGGCGAGGGGTCAGCCGGATCAGGACATCCCAGCCGTCGTGTCCGGAGGGTGGGCGACGGACGCGCACGTAGAGATCGCCGTCGGCGGGCGCGACCGTCAGGCCTGCGCGTTGCGCAAGCTCCACCGTCAGGCGGGTACACACGGGGGAATCGGCGCCCGCCGCGCTCAGGGCGAGGGCGCGATATCCCGCCGGGGGCGTGAGGGCGCGCACAGACGCGATCTGCCGCAGAAGCGCGCGTATGTGCTCATCGGCCAAGAGGCCACGCGGACGCGGGACGGTGACGTGATGTACTACATAGGCGGCCAAGACCGTCCGTAACTGGAGCAGATCCCCAGGATCGCCCGTGTAATCGAACGAGATCGTGCTCGGCGCGCGGCGCGTGACACGGGTGTCGTGGAAACGGGCATGCGCCCCGAGGCGGCGCTCGATCTCGTCGCGCGCGATCGCCTCCAAACCTTCGACGTAATCGCTCAGTTGGGGCGAAACGCTACGCGGCGCGCGGCAGCGGCGCGCTGAGCGTGGTCGGCTGCACCTGGGGCAGCAGAGACGGGGACGGCGTGCCCGTGAGATGGGCCGCACAGGCGG
>JAABUU010001498.1_pt1 | contig 39143 bp, 38 predicted proteins | sample 5559301 | NCBI WGS metagenome assembly JAABUU01 (sample SAMN10711884, study PRJNA513360) | rock metagenome | isolation source: Antarctica rocks | place: Antarctica: Victoria Land, Richard Nunatak white | reverse complement strand
TGGGGTCCGCGCGACAGAGCTCATAGGCAGTCCACAGCCCGGTGAAGCCGCCGCCCACGATGCACACGTCCGCCTCGCGATCACCGTCGAGGGCCGGCCGGCTCGGCCGCGCGCCGACCTGATCGAGCCAGAACGACGGGGCGCCCGTCGCCACTGCACCCATCGGTGAGCTAGAGCATCGAGTCCGCGGGGGCGAACTCGGCTTCCGGCGTCACGGTGACGATCTGGTCTCCGGCCACCATCCGCCGCTCGCGGCGGAAGAACCCCGGCTTGAAGCGGCGTGCGACCAGCATCAGCAAGATGCCGCCGACGATTCCAACGATGCCGATCCAGTCCGGGACCCCCAGGCCCAGCAGCGGCTTGCTGAGGTCATTGGAGGCGTGGCCGTAGTAGATCATGCCCCGTACGAAGATCCCCATCAGGACCAGGCCGCCGAACACCGGCAGCACGCCCATCATCAGGAAGCTACGGGGGGACTTGACCAGCTCGCGGCGGTAGAAGATCGCACAGGCGAAGCCGGTGAAGCCGTAGTAGAACGAGACCATGAAGCCCAGCCCCGATACGCAGTCGGCGAGCACGTTGGTCGAGAACTTGAGGATCAGCACGAACCAGATCACCGACAGCACCCCGGCGACGATCGTGGCGAACCCCGGGACCAGGTTGCGCTCGTGGATCGAAGCGAACCGGCTCGGGATCGCGCCGCGGCGGGCCATCGAGAGGGCCGAACGGGCGGCCGGCAGGATCGTCGTCTGCGTCGCTGCCGTGGCCGAGGTCAGCACCGCGATCGTGAGCAGGAAGTGCAGCGGCCCGAGTACCCCGCTGGCCAGACCCCCGGCGAAGATGTCGTTGGCGTTCTTGCTCAGGTACGCGGGGCCGGAGTAAGCCTGGGCGGCGACGGATACGAGCAGGAAGACTCCGATCAGCACCAGGGTCGAAACCACCGCCGCCCGGCCCGGCGCTGACCTGGAGTTCTGGGTCTCCTCGTTGACCGACACCCCGGAATCCCAGCCCCAGAACAGGAACACGCCGAGCAGCATCCCCAGCACGAGCGGTCCGAAGCCGACCGTGAACGGGTTGAACCAGTCAAGCTGAACGTGGGTCGAGTGCTTGGGAGCTGCGGTGTAGACCTTGATCAGCGCGACGATCGCGAAGATCAGCAGGGTCACCAGCTCGAAGCCGAGCAGGAACTGCTGCGTACGCGCGGAGAGCTCGATCCCCTTCCAGCAGATCAACGTCAACAGCACGATGAAGACGACGCCGAGGATCCCGATGTCCAAGGTGTTGTTCGACGCCGCGCCGAGACCAACCAGCCTGAAGCCATAGATGCCGGCGATCTGCGCCTGGTTGGCATTGACGATGATGTCGGCGAACAGCACGGCGAAGCCGCCGACCCAGCCCCAGCCGGCGCCCATCGCGCGGCTCATCCACGAGAACGTGGTGCCGCAATCGGGGTCGGCGTTGTTGAGGTGCTTGTAAGCCAGGGCGATGCACACCATCGGCAGAAACGAGACGATGATCACGGCCGGCGCGTGAGCGCCGATGCCGCCAATCACGGCGATGAAGCCGATCGTCGCCGCGAGGCTGTAGCCGGGCGCCGTCGAGGCGACACCGATCACGATGTTGCTCAGGTAGCTGATCGCCCCGCGCTTGAGCTGAGGCTGATCGGCCTCGGGACGCGCGCGCCCTGGCCTCGGAATCGATGTGGCTTCCATCCGCGTGGAGCCTATCTGTATCCGGGTCGAGCGTGGGCGCGGTCAGCTAGCGAACGGCGATCGCGCGGTGCTCCAACCAGGCCGCGACACCGCCGCGAAGTCCGGATCGAGCTTGCCGCGCAGCCGGTTTGGGCGATAACCCCCCCGCGCGACCTCGCGACCGAAAGCCCCTCGCTTTCGGCTACGCGCTCGATTTGGCCCTTGAGGTGATCGGGCATCCGAAGGTTGATCCGTGGACAGCCGCGGGTCTGGGCCCACGGACTCAGGCTTGGCGCTCGACGTCCCAGGCGACGAGCAGGTCGTCGGCCATGGCGTGAAGGCAGCGGTTGGTGAGACGCACGCCGTCTGCGATCCGTGCGCTTCCCAGGTCGCCCACCGCCTCGGTGCCGGCGCCGATGATCGTCGGCGCCATGCCGACGATCACGCGGTCGGCGAACCCGGCGGCGAGGATCGAGGTGATCACCTTGGCGCCGCCTTCGACGAGCAGGGAGCGCACCCCGCCGCAATGCAGGACCTCCAGCGCCGCCGCGATGTCCACTCCGCCGGGACCGGCCGGGAGGATGCGCACCCCGACTTGACAGGCGCGCAGCGCCTCACGCCGATCGAGTGCCGATCGCTCGGTGGTGAGCACGATCGTGCTGGCATCTTCATCGAGGATCTGGGCGCTTGGCGAGATGCGCAGCGTGGAGTCAAGGACGAAGCGCACCGGGGATGCGCCCGGGACCATTCGGACGGTGAGCCGTGGATCGTCTTGCTCGACGGTGCCGATCCCGACGAGCACCCCGTCGCAGGCCGCCCGCAAGGCGTGGGAGATCGAACGCTCGCCCTCACCGCTGATCCACTTCGAGTCCCCGCTGGCGGTGGCGATCCGCCCGTCTAGCGTTTGGGCGTACTTCAGGACGACGTGAGGCCGGTCTCGGTGCGGACGGATCCTCCCGAGTAGCGCGCTGACGTCGGCTACCTCGGCGCTCGCGCCGTTCAATTTCGCGCCCGCGGGCTGATGGTGATCGAGCCGCCGCTCCTTGGTCGCGAGATAGCGATGGTTGCGGGAGTGCGCGGCGGTCGGGATCGGCTCCACCTGCGCGACTCTGATCCCGGCTGCCTCCAGACCACTGACCTTGGCCGGATTGTTGGTCAGCAGCCGCACCGAGCCCACACCGAGCATCGCCAGGACGGCGGCGGCGTGGTCGTAGGTGCGAGAGTCGACCGGCAGCCCGAGCCGCAGGTTGGCATCGAGCGTGTCGGCACCGCTGTCCTGCTCGACGTAGGCGCGCAGCTTGTCGATCAGTCCAGCGCCCCGCCCCTCGTGGCCCGTCGCGTAGACCAGCACGCCGCGTCCCTCGGCAGCGATCGTCCGCAACGCCAGGCGCAGCTGGGTCCCGCAGTCGCACCGCAGAGAGCCCAGCGCATCGCCCGTCAGGCACTCGGAGTGCAGGCGTGTGAGCACCGGCCCCTCCGTGCCGATCGTTCCCTTGACCAGCGCGAGATACACGAACCGCGAAGCGCACTCGAAGGCGTGCGCCTCGAACTCCCCGTAGGCGGTGGGGAGCGGTACCGTCGCCACATGTCGCGGTCCGTGAATGGAGATCTTCCTACTCTGCCTGGAGCCGGACGCACACCGAGCCCCGCTCGTGGATGCGGGTGGCGGTGCTGAGCGCCCGCGCGATCGTGCTGGAAGCGCCCCGAAGTGTAACGGTCAGGGAGGTGGCGCTGCCGGAGCTTGCCGAGGGCGAAGTGCTGGTGCGCAGCTGCTACTCCGGGATCAGCGCGGGCAGCGAGCTGCTGGCCTACCGCGGCGAGGTCGATCCCGAGCTTGCCCTCGACGAGACGATCGGCACGCTGGGCGGGACGTTTGCCTACCCGTTCCAATACGGCTACAGCTCGGTTGGGCGGATCGAGCACTCGCGCGCCGGCATCCCTGAGGGAAGCCTCGTGTTCGCCTTTCACCCCCACCAGGACCGCTTCGTCATCCCCGCCGCCGATGTGATCCCTCTGGGCGGGGCCGAATTCGACGCGCGCACGGCGACGCTGCTGCCGCTCGTCGAGACCGCGCTTCAGCTGTCGCTCGACGCAGGGCCCGTCGAGCACGAGCCCGTCGTGGTCACCGGCCTCGGCGTCGTGGGGCTGCTGACCGCGGCGCTGCTGGCACGGTCTGGAGCGCAGGTGCTCGCGGCCGAGCCGCGGGACTGGCGCCGACGAGCCGCCGCGGCCTTCGGCATCACCGCCCTGGCTCCCTCAGAGCTCGACGCGGTGGTCAGGGCGGCGACGGGCGGCCGTGGCGTCCCGGTCCTGGTCGAGGCCAGCGGCAACCCCCACGCACTCGCGTCCGCGCTGGCGCTGCTGGCTCACGAAGGGACAGCGCTGGTCGGCTCCTGGTATGGGTGCAAGCCGGTGCCGCTGCCCTTGGGGGCCGAGTTTCATCGCCGCCGGCTGTCGATCCGCTCGAGTCAGGTGTCGACCATCCCGGCGGCCCAGCGGGGGCGCTGGGATGTGCTTCGGCGCCGCTCGGTGGTCCTGGGGCTGATGGGAGAGCTGCCGCTGGCGCAGCTGGCCACCCACACGTTCGGGTTTGCTCAGGCCCCCGAGGCCTTCGCCGCCGTCGATCGTGGCGACCGAGGATTGCTGCACGCCGCGCTGTGGTATGGATAGCGGCGTGTTCGAAGTCGGGACGGCCACCGAGGTTCGCGCGCTGCACGTGATGCCGGGCGTGGAGGGGCCGGAGGGCAGGTTGCACGCCCACGACTATCGGCTCGAGGTCGTCGTCGAGCGCGCGGAGCTCGACGAGCGCGGCTGGATCTGTGACCTCGACGTGCTGAACGACGCGCTGTCTGAGGCCGCCGACCGCGTCTCGGGGCAGGATCTCGAGGTCATTCGCCCTGCCGACGCGGAGGCGGTGACCGTCGAGGTGTTCGCTCGCTGGCTGCACGCCACGCTCGCCGAGGCGGTGCGCGCCGCGGGTGGAGAGTCCTTGTGCGTGCGCGTCTGGGAGTCGGCCGTCGCCTTCGGCGGCTACCGCGCGCCCGTCGCCTGAAGCGTCAGCGGGCCGTCGCCACTGCCCTCGAGGAGCTCACGGTAGGCGCCCAGGCAACGCTCGGCGCACGCCGCCCAGGTGAACCGCTCGAGCACCAGCTCGCGGCCAGCCTGGCCCATCCGATCCGCCAGGACGGGGTTCTCGAGCAGGAGGGCGAGGCGGCCGTGCAGCGCGTCGACGTCGCCGGGCTCGACGAGGAAGCCCGTCTCGCCGTCGCGGACGATCTCGGGCAGACCGCCAACCCGGCTGGCGACTACCGGCAGCCCGCTGGCCATAGCCTCGAGCGCCGCCAGGCCGAGCAGCTCCGAGATCGCCACCCGGCGTCCGTAACAGGTCTCGTGGACCGACGGCATGGCGAGCACCGCCGCGCGGCGATAGAGGGCGGGCAGATCGGCCTCGGGGACCGGCCCGGTGAAAGTGACCCGCCGGCCCTCGGCCAGGCGCGCGAGCAGCGCCGGGTACTCGCGCTCGGGGAGATGGCGATCGTGGCCGGTCGACCCGGCGACGGTCAGGTGGGCGCCCGCCGGCAACGCCTGGATCAGCCGATCGAGTCCCTTGTGCGGGGTCAAGCGCCCCACGAACAGCACACCGCTTCCGCTCGAGGCTGGGTCCGGCGCGAAGCGCGCTGGGTCAGCTCCGCCGTAGATCACGCGGGTGCGAGACGGTGGGACACCGAGGGTCGCGGCCGAGTACTCAGACACGGTGAGGAACCGCTCGAACAGCCGCGGCAGCATTCCGAGCCAACCGCCACCGCCCAGACCGTGGTCTGTCACCACCAGGCGCTGGCCGCGGGTCCGGGCGGCCACCGCGGCCAACCGACTGGGGGCGCTGCGCAGGTGGTGGGTGTGCACCACGTCGGCGCCGCGTAGCGCCCTCGGCAGCCCGAGCGCGACGGGATGCGCCGGGTGCCCGTGCAGGCGAGCCAATGGACGCAGGACCCGGATCGTCAGCCCGGAGGGCTCGCGGGTGACGCCGGGGCGAGTCCCGAAGGTCACCAGCTCGCACTCGGCCTGCTTCGCGAGCGCCCGGGCGAGGGCCAGCGGGTAACGTTCGCCGCCGCCGAACAGGCCGTCGTTCCCGAAGGCGGTGGGTGCGACGTGGACGACACGCATGCTCACGATCAGTCTGCTCACTCTCGGCGATCCGGGTCGGCTGAGTGGGGGCTACCTGTATCACCGTCGCATGGCGGCGGCCGCCGCTGCTCACGACGCCCGCATCGTGTTCACCTCGTTCCCGGTGCTCCCCTTCCCGTTGCCGGCGGTGAGCGCCGGGCGAGTGCTGCGCAGAGCGCAGGCAACGAGCCCGGACGTCGTGGTGCTCGACAGCATCGCCGCCGCCTTCTTTGCTCCGTGGCTGGCGACCCACCGGCTCGACCTCCCGCTCGCCGCGATCGTCCACCAGCCGGCGGGCGGGATCGACCACCGACGGCCGAGGACGAGCGTCCAGGCGCTGCTCGATCTGGCGGCGTACCGCCGAACGCGTCGTCTGCTGGTCGCGAGCGACGCGCTCGCGCAGAGCTTCCGAGCCGCCGGGTTCGCTGACGAGCAGGTGCGGGTCATCGCGCCGGGACGCGATGTCGCAGCGGGCCAGGACATCGGGGCAGCACGGGGTGCCGCGCCGGCCACCGAAGTTCCGATCGAGGATCTTCGGGAAGGCCGCCACGCGGCGGTGATCTCGGTCGGCAGTTGGGTGGCGCGCAAGGGGCTGCTCTCCCTGCTGGACGCTTTCGCCCGCCTCCCGGCCGAGAGCGCGACGCTGCATCTCGTCGGCGACAAGGCGGCCGAGCCCGTGTACGCCGTCCGCGTTCGTGCCCGCCTCAGCCGCCCGGATCTCGACGGCCGCGTACGGATCCACGGGCCGGTGTCAAAGGAGCGGGTGGCCACGCTCTACCGCAGCGCCGACATCTTCGCTTTGCCAAGCGTGCGCGAGCCCTACGGCACCGTCTACGCAGAGGCGATGGCTTCCGGGCTGCCGGTCGTGGGCTGGCGCGCCGGCAACCTGCCGAACCTTGCCCGCGATGGTCGCGAGGGCATCGTGCTAGCACCGGGTGACATTCACGGGTTGGCCGGTGCGCTGCACCGCCTGGCCGGAGACGAGCGCTACCGAGCCGAGCTCGGCGCCGCTGCGCGGCGGCGGGCAGAGTCGTTTCCGACCTGGGCACAGACAGCCGAGCTGTTCTTCGCCGAGCTTGTCGAGGTCGCAGCGCGCTAGCGCTAGCGGCGTCGACCGAGCAGCAGCAGCACCGGCGACTGGGAGGTGAACGGCTGGCCGTCGTATCCGCCGTGCACTGCCTCGACCTCGAATCCCTCGCGCTCGAGCAGGTGCTCTGCCTCGAAGCGGTACGTGTAGCGAAACGGCCACTCGACATAGCGCTTGGTCAGGTGCCCGTCCTCGACGACCTCGTAGGCCGAGCGGGTCACGCGCACCTGGGTGGCGAGGTCGGTGCTGACCATCGTCTCCGTGCGCGCGACGCTTCCCTCCCCGGACGGCAGCTCGCCGAACACATCCTGACGCACGCTTCCGGGCGGCCGGCAGAGCCAGTCGGGAGTTGGGTTTAGGAGGTCGAGCGCGAGCAGGCCGCCCGGGGCGAGGTGCGCCGCGACGGATGCGAGCGCCTGCTGCTGCTCCTGACGGGTAACGAGGTAGGAGAAGGTCTTGACCGCGATGATCGCGAGGCCGAAGCGCTCGCCGAGGTGAAACGCGCGCAGATCACCGCAAACGAGCCGGCCACGGGCGGCGACTTCTGGTCCGGCCGCGGCCAGCTTCTCGCGGGCCAGGGCGAGCATGTGCGATGAGACGTCCATCCCCACGATCTCGTGCCCCGCCTGGGCGAGGCTGACCAAGACGCGTCCGCTGCCGCATCCCAGCTCGAGCACGCGCCCACCCTGGGCAGCCGCGAGCCGAGCGTAGAACGGCAGGTCGTCGGTGAACGGGAACGCGTCGTACAGGCGCGCCAGGAAGGCGTCGTCCCACGGGTGCTCTACGCGCACGGGAACACCTCGTTGAAGGACATCAGGATCGGCGCGGGCGGTCCGGTCGCGATCCGAGCCACCGCGGCGTCGTGCACGAACATCCGCCACGCCACCGCGTCGTCGACGCCCAGCGCCCACGCGATCGCGGCCTTGATCGGAGAGACGTGACTGACTACGACGATGTCGGTCTCGCTCGCCAGGCGTGTCAGCTCGGCGCAAGCCAGGCGGACCCGCGCCCCCACCCTGGCCACCGACTCCCCGCCACCTGGGGCAAAGCTCAGATCGGCGCGCCACTGCCTCCACAGCTCAGCCGGGACGGACTCGACCGGCTGCCCGTCCAGCTCGCCGTAGTCCAGCTCGATCCAGCGCTCATCGACCTCGACAGTCGGCCCGAACGCGGCCGCGGTGGCTTGGGCGCGCTCCAGCGGGCTTGCGATCACCCGGGTCGCGGCGGGAAGGGCCGCTGCCAGCGCCTCCGCCTGGCGCCGACCGAGCTCTGTCAACGGCGGGTCGCTCCGGCCCAGCAGCCGCCCGGCGACGTTGGGCGCCGTCTGACCGTGCCGCACGAGAATCAACACGAGCAGAAACTATCCAACTGCGGCCCCCGCGGAGGCGGCGCGAGCCCAGTCGGCGAGGAGTCAACGTCAATTAAGCGAGTCGTGAAGGAACGTTTGGCACCCGACGCCCGCAGCGACTCCGCTGTGCCACCTCGCGTCAGGGCAGGTGGCCCCTCAGTTAGACACCCGAACCGCTCAGAGCCGTTCGCCGGCCAGCCCTTCCAGCGCCTCGACGACCGCCGCATAGTCGTCTGCGCCGTGCCCGCGGCCCACCGCGGCGGCGAGCATCTGGCGCGCGTGCGCGGGGCCGGTGAATGGGATGCCCGCCGCCTGTGCATCCTCGAGACACAGGCGGACGTCCTTGAGCATCTGCTCGAGCTTGAACAGCGTCGCATAGTCGTGACGGCGCATCGGGCTCGACTTCTGGTCGAACATCGTCGAGGCCCCCGAGGTGCCGGGGACTATCTGCCCGAACGCGTCGAGGTCGACCCCCTCGCGCTTGGCGAGCAGCAGCGCCTCGCCAACTGTCACGACGTTGGCAGCCGCCATCGCGTTGGTTATCACCTTGACCATCTGGCCGTGGCCGACCGAGCCAACGCGGACGATCCGCTCCCCCATCGCCTCCAGCAGCGGCCGCGCGCGGTGGACATCGGCGGGATCGCCCCCAACCATGATCGTCAACGTGCGGTGCTCGGCGCCGGGCAGCGAACCGGACACGGGCGCATCGACGAACCCGACGCCGCGTGCGGCCAGCGTCTCGGCCAAGCCGCGGGCGGCGGGCGCTCCGATCGTGGAGCAGTCGACGCACAGGAGCCCGCGTCGCGCTCCGGTCATAACGCCCTCAGGCCCAGTGAGCACGCCCTGCACGGCGGCGCCGTCGACGACCATGCTCACCACCGCCCCCACCTCAGCGGCCAGCACGCCCGGCGTGTCCGCCACCGCCGCGCCGTGGCGCTCGGCGAACTGCTCTGCTGTCGAGCGCGTCAGGTTCCAAACCGTCAGCTCAAAGCCGGCGCGCCGCAGGCTCGCCGCCATCCGCGACCCCATCGCACCGAGGCCGATGAACCCCACACGCTCAGGCTGAGCCACGACCCGAGCGTACCCGATCGCGACGCAGCAGCGGCCCGCACTGCCCGGACCTGGCTTGAGTTGCGCCGGGAGGAAACGGCGGGCCGGTTTGTCACTATGTGCCGGCATTGCGCGCCGCCGCCGTGATCGCCGCCTTTCGGCTTGCGCCGGCGCATCAGGCGTACCTTTTGCACGCCCGTCAGATGCAGGCGTTGTCCTTTGCGGTTCACATCGCGTTGGTGTGCTTCGGGATCGCGTTCCCGGCGATGTTCGTCGAGTGGCGGTACCTGCGCACGGGCGACCGGCTCTACCGCCTGCTCGGGCGGGGCTGGGCCCGGGTGATGGCGGCGCTGTTCGCCGTCGGCGTGATCACCGGAACGATCTTGAGCTTTGAGATGGGGCTGTGGCGCATTTCGCGAGCGGAATCTCGATCGCGATCGCCGGCTTCACCGGCGGTTTGACCCCGCGCGCGCCACGGCGGGTGCGGCAGGGGCGGGTGCGGCAAGGGTGGGTGCAACTGCGGCGCGGGCCCCCTGGCCTGCTGGCGGGTTTCGCGGTCGCGTGCCTCGTGGTCGGCCTCGGCTTCTTGACCGTGGCCGACGCAGGCTGGGCGCACGCTGTCGGCGTCGTGGCCCTGTTTGGCTTCATCATCCTCGGCGTACTCGCCGTCAGCCCAGCCGAGACTGCCGCGTTTTACACCAACGGCGCCCGAGGGCTCGGCGACTGACGACCCGGGCGATGCAACGCGAACTGTTCCCGCGGCTGCGCGCGAGCGCGACTGCGGCGCGCCAGGCGCGGCAGCGGTCACAACTGTGCGCGGCGCACCTGAACCTGGCCGTCCTGCACCCTCGTCTCGGCAACGCGGCTGGGCGTACACGGCCGGTCCTTCGACCACCCTCCCGGTGCACAGATCAAATCGCGGCCCGTGCCACGGGCAAGTGACCACGACGCCGTGACGGCTGCCCTCGTCCAGAGGCCCCCCGAGATGGCTGCAGGTGTTGGCGATCGCGCACAGCTGCCCGCTCTCGCTGCGAGCCAGGAGCACATTTGCGCCCTCGACCACGACCTTGCGCAACTGGCCGTCCCCGAGCTCGCGTCCCACCAGCGGCTGCGACCGCTCGGAAGCGCCCTCCAGCCAGGGGAATGCCCGGTCGAGTCGTCGTCCGACGCTCACCGGTTGCACCGCTCAGCGCAAGCCGGTGCTCGTCCCTCTGGGCGTTCGCTGTCCATGTGGTCCCCCTCGATCGCTGGGCGCGCCACGACTCTATAGCCAACCAGCCGAGTCGTGTTAAGCCTCTGTCGATCCAGGAATGATTTAACACTTCCCCGGTTCATCGCTAAGAAGATCGACACCAGCGCCAAAATCGATCGAAGGAGACCAGATGGCTACGGTCAACAAGCGACTGCGGATCCGGCTGGAAGCGCGGCCTGGCAAAAAGAGCGACATAGCGGCCGTCCTGGAGCAAGCGCCTCAAAGCTCCCAAGCTGAGCCGAGCTGTCGGTGATCGTCCGCTCGGGCTCGCCGGTCCCGGGCGCGGGATGCCGGCTCAGGCGTGGCGGGGCGCGGCTGGGCGAGTCCTCAGATGGTTCAGTCGTGAACGAGCCGGCGCCGGTCGTGTACCATCTACATGGATGGTGTCAGGATGGCAGGAGAATGGCGCCCAAGGAGGTTGATGTAGAAAGAGATGGCCGATTTCGACAGGAGCGAGAAGATCACGATCAACGTGGGGATAGTCGACCTAGGTCAGATCGACTTGCTCGTCAGTGAGGGCTTCTTCGCTAACCGCACCGATTTCATTCGTACCGCGATCCGCCGTCAACTCGAAAGCCGGTCGAGCGCTGTAGACAGGACAATAGCCCGACGCGAGCTGATTCTCGGCAGCGAGCACTACGGCCGTCACGCTCTCGAGCAGCTCCGGGACTCTGGTCGCATGGTGGAGCTGCGCGTTCTCGGGTTGGCCAGCATCGCCGATGACGTTTCTCCCGAGCTCGCCGTCGCCACGATCGCGAAGGTAGAGGTCCTCGGGGCCTTCCGGGCGCCGCGGGCGGTGAAGGCGGCGCTCGCGTCGCGCACCGCATGATCAAACCGCGAGTCAGGCGAACCCTGATTGGCGGTATCTCCACGCAGCGACCAGTCTCTCGGCGCTGGGCGACTACACCTTGAAAGGACGTGCGATGAGAACCGATCCGAACATCAATATGGCCGAGGCGCTGCGGCTCACGCGTGCCGGACGGTTGACGGAGGCCACTGGGCTTCTGCAGCGGGGTCTAGCGAGCGCTGGCACCGCTCCGCCGGGTGAATCGACGGTCTCACAGCCTCTCGGCGATCTCGGACGCCTTCGGTTGCCGGGGTCAAACGGTAGCTCGCTCAGGCGGCCAGAAGCGCCGCGCGCTCATGCCGCGTCTGCGCTCCAGGGTCTCGTTGATCACCTCAAGGCCAAGCTGCCCGGCGTGCCAGACACCGGCAGCGGGGCCGGGTCGCCCAGAGGCACACGGTCGTCTCGTTCTGGCGCAGCGGCGAGTGCTGCCGCCGCGGCCGGTGGCGAGATCCGCCACCTCACCCACACCGAGAGCGCCGGGACACGCAGCTATGACGTCTACATGCCCACCAGCTACACCGGCGAACCCATTCCACTCGTGGTCATGCTCCACGGCGGCAAGCAGGACGGATCGGACTTCGCGGCCGGCACTGGCATGAACGACCTCGCCGAGCAGCACACCTTCCTCGTCGCCTACCCAGAGCAGTCGAGCGAGGCGAATCCCGGTCGCTATTGGAACTGGTTCTCCGCCAGTGATCAGCAGGCCGATGCGGGCGAGCCGGCGATCATCGCGGGCATCACACGGGAGGTCATGCGCGAGTTCGTCGTCGACCCGACCCGCGTCTACGTCGCCGGGCTCTCCGCCGGTGGCGCGATGGCCGCCGTCATGGCCGCGACCTACCCAGACCTGTACGCAGCGGTCGGAGTGCACTCCGGGATCGCCTACCGCGCCGCGCACGACGTTGGGTCCGCCTTTACGGCGATGCGCACCGGGGGGACGCCTGCCGCGACCAGTGCGGTGCCGCTGATCGTCATCCACGGCGACCAAGATGCGACCGTGGCTCCGGTCAACGCAGACAAGTTGATCGCAGCCCGGCTCGCGGCAGGCGATATCACAGGCCAGGATGCGCCGATCACGACGAGCAGCGACAGCGGACACCCCTACACCCGCACCGTGCACCACAATCTCCACGGGATCGACGTCGCGGAGTCCTGGATTGTCCATGGCGGCGGCCATGCCTGGTATGGCGGTAGTCCGGTTGGGTCCTGCACCGATTCGCAAGGCCCCAACTCCTCCGCCGAGACGATCCGGTTTTTCCTCCAGCACCAAGCGGCCCCGCGCACAACCTGAAGCAGAGCGACGACGTATAGCCAGTCGCGTGAGGGCGAGCGGTGCAGCGGTACCCCCAGCTATCAGGCGCAGGCGTACGACGCGCGGACCGGCCGCCAGATCTGGCGCACCTTCCGAGGGTTGTGGCCCGATTCAACCGTCACGACCAGGGTCAACTTCGTCTGGACCAGAGCGGCGAGTTCTGGCCCCTGGTTCAGCATGGGTCCGGGAAGTTTTGATCGAGCGCGAACAGCCGTGGCATGCGCGGCCGGCTCCGTGGTCAGGCGGCGAGAGCTAGCCGCAGATTCTGCTCGAGCTGCCGTTCGAGGTCGAGCGCGTTGTCGATCGCCCGCGGTTCGACGTCTCGATACAAGCGGTAGATCTTGTCGTCTGGGAGGCCGCTGGCTGCCAGCGCGCCGATGGCTTGGGATTCGACCCTCGTGTGAACGACGTGCGGAGAGCCGCCGAGCTTGCCGGGGACGATTCGCAGCAACGGGCGCGTCCTCCGCTCGGCCGGCCGGTGCCAAGGAATGCTCTCAAAACTCTGCTCGCGGAGATTCTTAGGATCCTGCCGATGTCCGAGGGCTGATGGCCATCTCGACCGCGCCGCCCGTTGATCGCGGGGAGCGAGCAGTTCGATGAGATCGCGGCGGAGCTTCGCTGAGGCTCACCGGCCCGAGGGCTTGCGTGTCGTTTCGCGCTTGCGCATGATTGCCGCGAGCTGTTGCGCGGTGCTGTCGGACTGGTGTTCTAGGGCAGCGATGACGCCGAGGCGGTTGAGGCGGGAGTGGTTTTGGTTGAGCTTGAATTGGCTCTCGACGTGCGTGAGCTGGAGCTCGAAGGCCAGCACGCCGGGAATAAGCTCGGCCAGGTATTCGTTGGGGACGGTGTCCAGTGACCACGGCCGCGGCAGGCGTGCCTCGTGCTGGGCGACGGTCTGCTCGAGAATCCAGCGCACGCGTGGATCATCGCGGTGAAGCGGGCGGGGATGCCCGTAGGCGTGAACCGTGATGAAGTTCCAGGTGGGTACATTTGGCGCGTCCGCGTACCAGGAGGGCGAGACGTAGGCGTCGGGGCCGTGGAAGATGGCCAGGGCCAGGCGGTCGGGGCGCAGCGCTCGAGCATGAGGATTCGCGCGCGCCAGGTGCCCCCACAGGCGCTGCTGATCGCGTTCGTCGGGGTGCAGCACGAAGGGAACTCGGGTGGCCAGCGGCGCGTCATCGGCCACCGAGACCAAAGTGCCGAAGCTGTATTGGCGGATGATCGCTTCGACCTCTTCGCAGTCGACGGGGCGGAACGGTTCGGGAATGTACACGGCCGTTACTCGGGCTCGTTGTAGATAGTGCGTAGGGCGGTCCGCGCGCGGTAGGCATACTCGCCGCCTTCGGGCATCGCGTTGCCCGAGGGCGCGGTGGGCGCGAACGGCGCCTCCAAATCGACCGCGTCGCTGCGACGGTTGATGGATATGATTCCCAGCCGCAGCTGCTCCGTCGCCTCGCGGATCCGGTCGCGGTTGGTTGTGTACACCGCGGCGCTGAGGCCGGAGGCGCCGTCGTTAGCGGTCTGCCACGCCTGCTCGAACGCCTCGACACTCAACACCGGCGCGAACAGCTCGTTGCGACGCAGCGGATCGTCTGGCGCGAGCCTGTCGAGCAGCGTGGCGGCAAAGAACGCGCCGGATCCGCTCTGGAGGGGCGAGCGGGCGACGACGCGGGCGCCAGCGGCCTGCGCTCGGGCGACCGCCCGCTGTGCGCGCCGGCGGGCGCTCGGGGTGATGAGCGGCCCGAGCGTGGTGGTCTCCTTGGCGGGATCACCAGGCACCAGCGCCTCAAAGTTGCTGGCCAAGCGCTCGGTGAGCGCGATTTGCGCGGGACGCTCGACTACCACGCGCCAAACCGAGGTGCATTTCTGTTCGGCCGGCGCGCTAGCCAAGGCCGCGATCGCGCCGGCCGCCGCGTCAAGCTCAGCGTCGGCGAAGACGATCGCTGGATGACGCCGCCGAGCTCCAGCACGCGGGGCACCAGGCGCACGGCCGCCGCCTGAGCGATCACGCGTCCGGCTCGGGTTGAGCCCGTGAAGTGCACGCCGGCACGACGCTCTGGAAGCGGGGGATGATCCGCATACCAGCGCGCTGTCCGCGCCGTCCAGGCTACTTCGGCGCGGGCGTCGCGGGCGAGCTTGCCGACCTTGGAGACGGGTCAGCCGGGCGAATGCGTCGGCGCGCGCGTCGAGGAGCTCGGCGAAGCGCCGCAGCACCATGGCTCGCTGGTGCACGGGCGTGCGAGCCCACCCGTTAGCGCTACTCAGCACCCGTTGCACGGCGCGCTGAACCTCGATCGGTCCGGCCGCGGGCACCCCGTAGACGATCTCCCCGGTGAACGGATTACGGCTGCGGAGGCCGCGCATCCTTCGTTATCCGAGGCCGTTGGCGTGCAGGAACTTCGTGGCTACCGTCTGCGGGTCGACCTTGTCGATGTCCACTGCCGCATTCAGCTGCTGCATCACGTTGGTCGTCAGCTTGGCGCTTACCGCGTTGAGCGTGTGGGCGAATGCCGGTCCCTCGCGGCGCAGAACCTTGGCGTCGATGATCGGCGCGACATTTTGAAAGCCGAACAGGTTCTTGGTGTCCTTGAGCGTGACGTATTTGTGGCCAAGGAGGTTCCCGTCGGTGGAGAGCACATCGCCGACCTGGATTTTTGCTGCGTCAAGGGCGGGCAGGATCAGCCCGTGGTTCAGCGGCGTGTACTTCAACTGCGTCAACCCGTACACCTCGCGCAGGCCGAGCAGACCTTCGCGGCGGTTCTGGAGCTCGGGGGGCGCGCCGTAGGTGATGTTCGCGCCCATCGGCTTGAGGTCGGCGATCGTGGCTAGGTGATGCTGCTGGGCAAAGGTGGAGGTGACATTCAGCGTGTCGCGGTCTGAGAACGGAGTCGCGTCCAGCAGCGCTAGCCCGTTGTTGCTCAGGTAGGTCTTGGCCTCCTGATAGGTGGCCTGGGCGCTGCCGGGCAAGCTCGGCCTGCGCGCGATGACCGTCACGATCACGCCGGTGTACTCGGGATACAGGCTGATCTGGCCGCTCTGCAGCGCGGTGTAGGCCAGCTCGGTGCTCCCGATGTTGGGCTTGAGGTTGACCGTGTAGCCCTGGGCGCGCAACGCCAGCGCGTAGAGGTCACCCAGGATGAACTCCTCGGTGAAGTTCTTATCGCCGATGGTCACCGCCGGCTTGTTCTTGCCGGGCAGCGATCCGCTGCTGGCCGACTTGGGGGTGCTCGACGACTTGCTGCTCCCGCTCGATCCACAGGCGGTCACGGCGGCGGCGCTGATGAGCGCGAGGACAGCCAACGCGAGATGGTGGAGGCGTGTCATGGCAGATCTCTCCTCTGATTGTGGTTGGGGGGGGCGAGGCCGCAGAAACGCATCGCGGTCACGGCGAGCGCCTGAGCGGCGCGCACCAGTTCGTCGATTGAGACGTGCTCATCAACGGTATGCGCCCGGTTGATGTCGCCCGGGCCAAACGCGACCGTGGGGGTGCCTGCGGCGGTGAAGGTCGGCCCGTCAAAGAACGTCGTGCGCGAGGCGATCACGCCCCCGAGCCCGAGATCCCGCGTCGTCTGAAGCGTGGTGGCCGCGATCGGTGTGTCGGGTGCCACCAGGCCGGTCGGGACAGCGCCACGCTCCCACTCCACGCTCGGCGGATGCTCCCTTAGCCACGCATCCGTGACGGCGGCGGCGCTGATCCGCTGCTCGACCTCGCGCTGAACACGGCCGCCGCGCCCGTCGGGATCGGCCTGCTCGGGCAGGTACTGAACATGGCAGCGCAGCGTGCAACTCGCCGGGTAGCTGACGATCCACTCTCCCCCGGTGATCGCGGTCGGCACGATCCCGCCCGCAGCGAGGTGAGGATTGCGAATCGCGGGATCGACCTGCCACTCGGCCCGCAACCGCCTGAGGGCGTCCAGGACCACCTGCATCTTCTCAATCGCGTTCACGGCGCCGCCGTCGAAATGATCGCGCTGGGTCAGGCCCGCGTGACCGGGACGCCCGGTGACAGTGATCTTCGCCAACAGCGACCCACGCGCACCCAGCCACACGCTCAGGCTGGTCGGCTCGGGAATCAATCCTCCATCTGCCCCCAACCCCCGGAACGCGGTGGCCAGCGACCCGCCGCCGGTCGATTCCTCGTCGGTGACCGTGTTGAGAATCAGATCCCCCAGCAGCGGGACCTCCAGGGCACGCAGCACCTCGGCGGCCAGCACCATCGCCGCTACCCCACCTTTCATGTCACACGCGCCGCGACCGTACACCGCACCGCGCCGCACGCTGCCCACCAGCGGATCGGTGCGCCAACGTTCGCGCGGCTCGACCGAGACCACGTCAACGTGACCGTTGAGCAGCAGGTTCCGGCCCCCGCCTGGCCCGCGCGCGCGGGCCACCAGCTGGGGACGACCAACAAAGTCATAGCCCTGGGGAAACTCCAGAAGATGAGCGCCAAACGACGACGGGTCCGGCTCCCAGACCTCAACCTCAAAGCCCGCAGCGAGCAGCCGCCCGCGCAAGTACTCCTGCAGCGCCGCCTCCTCGCCGCCACCCCCCTCCGGAGGCTGAGCCCGCGTATCGAAGGCGATCAGCCTCACCAGCAGGTCAACCAGCTGCTCACGCCGGCTCGCGATCTCGCGCATCACCAGCTCCTCGCCCCGCCGCGAGATCTCGCCCACCACCTCACGCTTCCCCACACCCATCCCCGCACGGTAACGTGCGCCCACCATAAGGCCAGTAGCGTGCACATAATGCACGCTACTGCGCTCCTCTGAAGCCGTCTATGTAAGATCCCGCCGAGTGGCACAAGCGACAAAATCAGCCGGAGCCCAGGCGGTTGACCGGGCGCTCGAGGTGCTCGAACTGTTCGACGAGCCCGAGAGCCGACTCACGATCACAGAGATCGCGGCCGCTGTGGGGGTGCATCGCAGCACCGCTTCACGGCTCGTCGCCGCGCTTGAGCGCCACCGTCTGCTCGAGCACGACGGGCGACGCTACGCGCTCGGCCTCGGCCTTGTCTCCCTCGCTGGCCACGTGCTCAACCGCTTCCCGGCCCGCGCCCGCGCCGCTGATCTGATCCGCGACCTACGCGACACCACCGGAGAAACCGTCTACCTCGGCGTCCCCGACCAAGACGAGATCATCTACATCGATCAAGCGCCAAGCCCCCACCTGGCGCACAGCGCAGACTGGGTCGGACGGCGCCAGCGTCTCACCGCCGGCCTCACCGGAGCCGTAATCCTTGCCTTTGCGCCAGATGAGACCACCACCGAACTGCTGCGAGCTGGCCAAAGTGAGGGTGACCCCGCCGCCCAACACCTCAAACCCGAAGATCTCGCGCACATCCGCCAGACCGGTTACCTCGCTCGCTACGACGATCCAACCGGCAACTGGGCAGTCGTGGCCGCGCCCATACACAACAGCCGCGGCGACATCGTCGCTGCCCTCTGTCTCGACGCGCCTCACCACCGCGTCGACCAGCACCATTTCAACCAGACGCTCGTCCCAGCCGCGACCCGCACCGCCGCGCACATCTCCGAACGACTCGGCTACACCCGCCACGGCGCCCAGAACCAGCAAAACCGAAGATCGCCGCTCCGCACAGGCGACGGCTCATGCGAGGACCGGTGACTCAGACCGGGCCGCGTCGGCGAGTCCGCTCGAGGAGCGCGTCGTCGACCTGTCACCCACTCAGCTCCTTCCCGGGAGCATCGATGCACGCGCCGTGAGCGCCCTCTGGCACCCGTTCGCCGACATGGCCGCCGTTGACGGCAGCGAACTCCCGCTTGTCCGCGGCGACGGGGTCTTTGTATGGGACCGGCAGGGACGCCGCTATCTGGACGCCTCCTCGAGCCTCTGGTACGCCAATGTTGGTCATGGCCGCCGCGAGATCGTCGACGCCGTGTCGACACAGCTCGCCCGGTTAGAGACGTACCACATCTTCGGCGATCTCGCCAATACACCGGCACTCGAACTCGCAGATCGCCTCGCGGCGCTCGCGCCCCAGCCAGACTCGAAGGTGTTCCTGACCAGCGGCGGCGGCGACTCGATCGAGGCGGCGATAAAGCTCGGGTTGCTCTATCACCGCATACGCGGCGAATCCGAGCGGCGGCATCTGATCAGCCGCTCCAACGCCTACCACGGCACTCATGGCATCGGGACAAGCATCCTTGGCCTGCCCTACCGGGACGAGTTCGGGCCGCTGGTGCAACAGACATCCCGAGTGGCATGGGACTCTCTGGCTTCGCTGGAGGCCGAGATCGAGCGGCTCGGCCCGGAGTCCGTGGCGGCGTTCGTCTACGAACCGGTTATCGGCTCGGGAGGCGTCCTCACCCCACCCCCGAGCTACCTCGAAGGGGTCGAGGAGCTCTGCCGCCGACACGGGATCCTGACGATCGCCGACATCGTGATCTGCGGCTTCGGTCGCCTTGGTGAGTGGCTCGGCGTCGAGCGCTTCGGCCTGCTGCCCGACCTGATCGTGTTCGCGAAAGGCGTCACCAGCGGCTATCTCCCGCTCGGCGGGATGATCGTCGCGCCGGCCGTCGCCGAGCCGTTCTGGGCACAGGCCGATCAGCCCTTCGCGCACGGCACAACCTACAGCGGCCATGCCGCATGCTGCGCCGCCGCACTCGCGAACCTCGACCTTCTCGCCCGCGACGACCTCGTACATCGCGCCCGCAAGCTCGAGGCCGGCTTCTATGACCGCCTTGCCGCGCTTGAGGATCACCCCCTCGTCAGCACGGTTCGCGGCGGCATCGGACTGATGGCCGCGGTTGCGCTGCAACCGGAGCTACTCGAACGTGACCCCCGCGCCGCGTCCCGCCTCGGCCGCCTCGCGCGCGACGCCGGCGTGCTGACCCGCGGCCTACAGGACGGCGTCGCCATCGCGCCGCCGCTGATCGTCGAGGACGAGCACCTCGATCTGGCGGTCACGGCGCTCGAGGTGACGCTCGACGCGCTCGGCTAGGCTCCGAATCAAGCTTGACCAGAACCGGAGTCCTACAGCAAACGAAGACCGGCAGGTCACCGTCCGCGCTGCCCCTGCGAAGTACCGGGGTTCCTACAGCAGCGGAACTAAAACCAACGCTAACTAACCGCTGAGCGTTTGGTTTCGGACGGTCGCGTCGGCAGCGGCTTACGATCAGAACGTGGATCTGACTGGGAGCTCTGCAACGTCGCCGAGTGATGCGCTGGCGTGCGCATGCGACCGCGGCCACGACCCGGCTTGTCATCGGAGTGGAACCCGCGCCCCCAACGGCGGGGAAGTCAGTCGCCAGTATCGCAAGCGAGCATGTCGCAGAAGACAAAGCCGTCGCGCTCGACGGTCTCGCCGACTTGCAGTCAATCGGCGGGATTCCCGAGAAGCTCCGGATCGATCACGGCCTGGAGTTTTGCGCCGACGCGGTCCGCGCCGCGGCCGCGGTGCTGGATGTCGACTGCTCAGCGCGAATCCAGTTCCGGATCGTCTGGCTTGAGGCGCTGAGGGCTTCCGCGACCTGAGAGACGGTCAGTAGCTCGGTGTCATCCATCTCGATTCTCGAGGTCACGGCCAAAAATGCAAAATCCAACCGAGTGCATTCTGGCATCGCGCCCGGTCATCGCGACCCCTGATCGGCGGCGCAACCGAGCCCGTCCCGGTCCCGGTTTCTGCACTGGGGTCCCAAATTGGGTCCCACGCAGCTATTTTCAACAAGAACACCCCGCGATGCAGGGCTTTCATCAATACCGCTACCGGGATTCGAACTATGTAGCTATTCCCGAAAGTCCCGTGGTTCCTAGGGTTTCCGGGGAGATTTCACCCGCTGGGGGCCGGTGGGGGCCGCTTGAAACCGGTCACGCTGCCCCCAATCTCGCCCCCAGCCTGGGGCCGACGTTCGAGTCGCGCCCGACCGCGGTCGAAGTACTCATCGAGCTGGGCTGCCGCCGGCGCGAGGTCTCCGGGAACGACCTTGCCGTACCGGTTGTAGGTCGTGCGCACATCGCTGTGGCCAATGAACTCGGTGATCTTCTTCCAGTCCATGCCGGCGGCAATCATGTAGCTCGCCGCGCAGTGCCGCGCCTCATGCGGCGTGAGCGGCTGGAGCGCATCCGCCCGCACCTTGATCCAGATCGTCGCGGGACGCGAGGCGTCCGGATTGGGAACTTGCCTCCACCCCCACGCTTTCCACGCACGGGCTCGGACGGTCGAGGCGTAGAACGGGTCGGCCGGGGTGCGCCCGAGGAACAGCTGAGCGCCGTGGCGGCCTGTCTTGAGCTTGTGAGCTCGGCAGATGCGACGCAGCTCCCCCATCATCGGGATGTCGCGGGATCCGGCGAACGTCTTGGGGTCGATCTCCCCTTCCACGTCGTCCCAGCCGCGACGAACTCGGACGAGCCCCTCGTCGAAGTCGAGGTCGGCGACCTGCAGGCCGCGTAGCTCCCCGCGACGCAAGCCGGCGAGGAACGCGAGCGCCCAGAACGCCTGCTCCTCCTCTGGGAGTGCGGCGATCAGCGCCTCGGCGGTGGTCGAGGGCTCGATCCGGGTGCGATTGTTGCGCACCACCGGCAGCTTCAGTCGCGCGCACGGATCGATCAGCAGCTCCTCGTTGTCGATCGCCCGTCTGATGATTACGCGGACCGGATCGAGCCGGTTGTGCACCGTCGACGGCGCCGCACCGAGCGCGCGCATCGCCTCGACGAACGCCTGGATGTCCGCGCGACGGAGCGCGCTGACCTTCCGGCTCCCGAGCATCGGGTAAACGTAGTTCTGGAGCGCGTGGTCATAGCTTCGGACGGTCTTGGGCTTGTATGGCTTGCCGCTGCGGTCGAGGATCGCACCGGACCCCATCCCCGCGACGAGCGCGACACCGGCCTGCCGGACCGTGGTCGGCGTCGACGCGCGCAGCCGGCCGTGGCGAACGGCGACGAACGCCTCCTTCTCCCACGAGATCGCTTGGGCGCGGCTCGTTGACCAAGCGGAGCGGACCTTTCGGCCGGCGGCATCCCTGACTTCGCCCCGGTAGTGAGCGACGCAGTTGCAGCGCCTGCCGCCGTGGCTGGTGCAGTCCTTCGCGTGGCGCTCCTCGATGCTCATCCCCGGCCCGAAATTCGTGTGATTCTGATCTGGAGCACGCTACACGCCACGGCGGCTATGTAAACACGATTTCAGAGTACGTTCTCGGCCATCTCATCGAGCGCGCGTCGGAGCTCGTCGACTGGGAACAGCCGCTTGCGGCCCCGGCGGACGACGCGAAGATGCGGACGCAGGTGCTCCACGAAGAACTCCTCGCTACAGCCGAGCGAGGCGCATGCCTCCTGCTGGGTAAGCGCGATCCTCGGCACCGGCGCAACCCAGGCGGCAGGCGAGCGTTCCCGGGCTTGCTCGACAGCGCGCAGCCGGGGCTGGGCACCATTTTGATGCTCGCCGGTCTGGGCCCTCACGGCAGTCCAATCCGTTCACTTTCGCGAGCGTCGATGTGGTCGACTGCACGCCTCGGGCGCTTGATCACTTGCGTCTCGATGGGCGCGTCAACGCCGGCCGCTGGCGGAGCAATGGGCCCCGACGCCAACAGAGCGATGCGTGACGACGCTCGAAATGCACCAGGTCTCCTTCTCTCTGTCCGCGTCATGGCTAGCTCTGCTTCCAGATACCGGGCTTCGGGCTCAGAACCTCGCTTGGAGCGAGGTTCTTGCGGACAAGTGCGTCGCTGGGGGTTTCGACCGAGTCCGACACGGCTCGCGCCCGACGGTTGGAGCCAGCACGAACCCCCGCTGCCGGCGAGCTCGCTCGACGGCGAGGGTAGACGCACAAGGATGCATGCCGGGGATGCGACAGCCCGGCCATGACGTCCGGCACAGCCGTTAGAAATCAAGTCCAAATGTCCCCACGTCCGACGACGGCGAATTCAAACCTACGACGGTCGGTGACGCGGATCGCGCCGTATCGCCCGTTCGGAGCCGGCGAGCTCCAAATCGAGTTCGCGAGGCGTGAGTTTGTCCTCGCCGCCGCCCACGAAAACGGAGGCGGATTCTCGTCCTTGGCCGACGTGCAAATCGTCTGCAAGGGGCTGTGGGGAATGGATCTCGATATCGACGAGATCAGGTCGGTCACCGCCCGGCTGGTCAGCGCCGGGAAGCTCAGCAACCAGGGCGGCCGGTTTGAGCTCACTGCTGGCGCCGGGCAGGACCTCGCCGAGCGCGTCCGGGTATCGAGCGAGGTCGAGGCCTTGGCATTCAACGAATGGGAGCAGGGCGTCCGGGACATTGCTCCCAAACTCGATGACACGCAGATCGGCGATCTCAGGGATGACCTGGCCCTTTGGTTGCAGGAGATCATCACCCAACACGGCATCGAGGCGGCGCTCCTTCTGTATCCAGAACAGGAACGGGCCCTGCAGCTCCTCGACGAGATCGAGAAGCTTGGACTTCGACTTCCTGCCCGAGAGGGAGGACGACGTGGCGGTCGTGCGCCCAAAGGCGCTGTACGCCTTTATACACGTCCCGACTGCCGCTCAGCGGACGCACCTAGCGAACCTCATGACCACGGCGTACCTCATGTCCGTGTTCACGCTTGATCCGGCCGCCCACGCGGTCGTGCAGACGATTACCAGCGGTCAGCGCGTGTACCTCGACATCGAATGTCGTGTACGCGATCCTCAACCTCAGTGGCCCACGCGCGTTCATGTCGGTACGGCGCATGCTCGATCTCACGCGGCAACTGGGTTACGAGGTATCCGTGACTCCGTGGACAGTGGCGGAGATGCAAGAGAGCGCGCGCCGCGCCCGCGCCAAGCTGGCTCGCACGCAGCTCCCTCCCCGAGCGCTCGCCGAGATTGCCGCGGAAACGTCCGGAGATGAAACGTTCATCACCGCGTACTGGCGAAAGTACAAAGAGACCGGCGTCACCGCAGACGACTTCCTCGACCTCCACGAGCAAATCGTGCCCTTATTGGAGAAGGCCGGCATCGCTGTCGTCGACACGAGCTGCGTCGCGATCGATCGTGCCCGGGACGTGATTGCCGACCAGGTCTCTCTTCTAGAGACCATCCCCGGTGGTGCTGAGAAATCCGGCCGCTACAGGAGCACGACGTGAAACACCGACTGCTCATCGAGCGCCTACGCGGCACCAGCAATCGGCGGTTCTCGAACGCCGGCTGCTGGTTCCTTACTCGTGACAGGGTGCTCGTGCCGTATGCGAGCGCGGGTCGCAGCCGCAGCGACGAGATGCCGTTCGCCGTATCCCTCGCGGCTTGGGCGCACATCGTACGATCTCTATGTCCGCGGACCAACGACTACGAGCAAACGATGGTGGACCTGCTCGATACGCCCTCGGTCCGGCCCCGCGGCGTGGTCAGCCAGGCGACGGTCGCCCAGGTTCTAGGCCGGATCGACATGCTCGTGCAGGACTCTTCCGAGGAAATCGCCAGGCGTCTACTGCTCGACACCGCGGTCATCGACCAGGTCGAGGCCAAGGATCCCGCTGTCCGCGAGCGCTTCATCGACACGGCCATCGAGCAGAAGAAGGCGGAGATGGAGCGACAGCTCCGGGAGACTCAGGAGCAGGTTGCGCGCGAGCGAGCCGCCCGCCAAGTCAGCGAGGCTTCCGTGCGCGCTGTCAACGAGGAGCTAGCCCGCGAGCGTGAAGCGCGCGCCGAGGTCGAGCGTAGGGCGGCAGCGCTGGACCAGGCCCGCGCCGAGCATGAACAGCTGGCCGCAACCCGACTCGCAGACGCCGAGGCTGCGGCTCAGGAGGCCATCGCCCAGAAAGCCGCCGACGCCCAGCGACACTCAACCGAGTTCGCGGAACTATCGCAACGGATCGTACGCCAAGAAAGAATCAGCAGGCAGTTCGTGGCCGTGTTGATCGCGATCATCGGCGTCGCCGTAGCCGCCGTGCCGATCGTCACCGGTTGGATCACCGGCGGGTGGCCCCTCGTGGGGATCGTCTGCGGCGGCGGCGGCATTCTGCTCGGCGCGGTCGCGTGGTTGTATGGGCGAAAGAAGGTTAGCTCGGTCGCTGCCGGAATCGGCCTCGTGCTCGGGATCATCGTGAGTGTGCAGACGATCGTGACCTCCACGGACCATCCGTCGAGCTCGAGCACAACCGTCGCGCACCGAAGTAGCGAGTGGTCGCGGCACCGCGACACTGGATCACAGATTGAACGGCTGATTCGCGTGACAGCGGTGTCGTCCGTGAGCGTCACCTGACGCCTCCCGGCGGACGACCCGAGGGCTCTGATCCCGGGCGAGGCTTGCGCGCTCACGCCGGCTACTTGCTCTGCGTGGACCTCAACGGAGACCGTTGGTGATGGACCTGCGTCGGGCGATCGCGGCCGCCGCGGCAGGAGACGCCCCCGATTTCCGCTGGGCATATCGGCGGGCAGTTGCGCACGGGTCCAAGAACACCGGATGCACCCCGGATCGGGAGCGCGCCTACGGAGCGTTGCGCTTGCTGACGCTGGCAACGTGGCGGATGCCGGATGTCGTGCTGTGCGCCTACGTGGCGGCCACCTTCGACGACCAGGCCGACGCCGGTCCTCGTCCGCGGGTGGTGGTGGATGCATTGAGCGACGTCGCGGCCGGCGCTCTGAGGCTGACGCATCGGGCGCTCGAGGTCCACGGGCAGAGTCTTGGCTACACGATTGCCGTGTGGATCGCCGGGGGGCTTGAGCGGGCGGACAGCGAGCTCGATCAGCAGGCGCGGGCCGGCGAAGGCGACATCAGCTTTGCGGTCGAGCAGGTCCGCCTGGCCACGATCGCCCTGACGCGCGCGACCGCGGCGACGGCGACAGACCCGATGCTCGTGCCGGCGGAGGCCGCGAACGCGTTGGGGCATCTGCTCGCCGTGTATTTGATCGCGGCCGCTGCCGCCAGATGATCGGCCGGTTGCTGAACAACCTGGACCGTGCGTCGGGGTGGGCGCGGCGCAGGATGGTGATCGTCGTTCCGCTGCTGCTGTTCGGGGTGCTCGTCGGGGCGTTCGCGCTCGCCCCGACCGAGGGCCGTGTCTCAGCGGGCCGATCGACGGCCGCCGATCACCTGTTTCCTCCGACCGCGAGCAGCGTGCCGGCGCCAGCGACGCCGGTCCCGCCGAGCTACCGCGTGCCGCACACGAGAACCCCGGGGCCAGTCGTCGACCCCGACAGCCCGCTGTCCCGCGGGAGCCCGCTGCGCGAGATGCTCCTCAGCGCTCGCAGCTTCGCTAACGCGTACTTGCTGTACGAGATCGGGCGGCTGCCACGTCCCGTGCGCCGCACGATCGTCCGAACGTGCAGCGCGGCGTTCGCACGCTACCTGCTCGCCCGCCCTGCGCATCTTGCCGGGGTGTACGCGGCGCATCCCCGCGACGCCGAGGTCGACCGGGTCGTGAGCGTGAGCTTTGTCGGCGGCACGACCGTTGAGGTCAGCTACGTCGCCGAGCAAAACAGCGCCGACACCGGCGCCTACCTCGTGAAGCTAGCCCGGGGTCGCGGGAGGTGGCTGGTCACGGGCGTGGGGCTCTGAAGCACCAATGCGGCGACTGTGGCTGACGGCGCTCGCGCTCACGATGATCGTCCCCTTGCTGGCGGTGATGCTGGCGTTGCTCGCAGTCGGCGAGTCGCAGGCGGAGTGCGGCGGTGGGTCCGCTGGGGGCCAGCCGGTCGGCGGCGTCCCGGCAGCGTTGATTCCCCTCTTCCAGGGGGCTGCTGCGCAGTACCAGCTTGGACCCCATGGCGCGTCGATCCTCGCCGCGATCAACTACGTCGAGTCAACCTTCGGCCGGTCGGATCTGCCCGGCGTTCACTCGGGCGCCAACTACGCCGGGGCCGAGGGACCAATGCAGTTCGAGCCCGGCACATGGCAAACCGAGGCGGTGAACGCGCCCGGCGACCAGGCCGCCCAGCCGCCGAACGTGTACGACGAGGCGGACGCGGTCTACAGCGGCGCGCACTACCTGCACGACCTCGGGATGACTGCAAACGCGTCCACTTGGCCGGGTGCGATCTTCGGCTACAACCACTCGGTCGCGTACATCCAGGAGGTTCTCGCGCGCGCGAGCAGCTACTACGCGCAGGGCCTGGCTACGCGGAGTACAGGCGGCTCGGGCGTACCGGTAACCCAGACTGGGCCGATCCAGGTTCCACCGGCGAGCGGCGACCCGTCCGGGCCCGCGGCGCTCGCGCAGGGCCGGCCAGCGTTCGTCGCGGCAACGGTGTTCTCGGACGCCACGGGCGCGTGGGGCGACAACCTGGCGCTCAGCAGCGACAGCTACGCCGAGCTCTCCCCCGGGCTTTCCGGAGCTCAGGTCACCAAGCAGACAGCGAACATGCTCGGCGACCTGCCGTATATGACGCCGCTGCAGGTCGTAAACCCGGCGAACGGGCGCACGGTGATTCTCTACAAGCGCGACATCGGCGCCGGTCAGCCGCTGTCGCACACGTTGCAGGGCTACCACTACCGGATCGACCTGACCCCGGCTGCCGAGACAGAGCTCGGGCTAACGGGCTCCGCGGTCGTGCAGGTCACCCGGCTGTCTGGCCCGGTGAACGGGCCCGGCGGCGCCCAGGCGTGCGCCACTGCGATCGCGCCCGGCGGGTACGCGAACCCGTTCGCGCATGCCACCGGCATCGTCCCGCAGCGCATCGACCAGGGAGTCGACTACGACGGCACCGGCCCGATCGCGGCGATCGGCGACGCCACGATCACGCACATCTCCACCGCGGCGGCGATGGGCTGGCCCGGCTTCTCCTACATCGCCTACCAGCTCGCCCAGGGCAACTGGGTTTACGTCGCCGAGGACATCACTCCCGTCCCGAGGCTGCACGTCGGCGAGCAGGTGAGCGCCGGGCAGCCGATCGCGATCTTCGCGTTCCCGCAGCACGATGGGATCGAGACCGGCTGGGCGCAGCCCAATGCCGGCAACCCGCAGCCGGTCGCCAAGATCGACGGCGGCTATGTCGGCGGCCAACGAACCGCCGCCGGCGACAGCTTCAGTGCGCTCCTTGCCGCGGCGGGCGCCCCCGCCGGCCTTGTGGAAGGCAGACCAACCGTGGGCCACTATCCATGATCCGCGCAGCAAATATGGTCCTCGGCGAGGTGGGTCTCAGGGCGATCTACAAGCGGACGACGGCCGCGTCGGAGCTGTTCCCCTGCGCCGGCGAGCCTGGGCGCCCGGCCGCCTCGGGTTGCCCAGGCTGAGGGTCTTGACATGAAGATCCTCCGGCGTGATCTACGCCACTCTGGACGTCATTTCCCGGGCGAGCTTGTCGCGGGCGCGCCGAAGCGACAGCGAGATCGCTTTGGGGGTGACGCCGTGCGCGTCGGCGAGCTCGCGGTGGGAGCGGCCGTTGAGCATCCCGGACAGCGCCACGCGCTCCTTTTGGGTGAGGACGGTCATCCCGGCGCGCAGGGCCGCGAGCTGCTCGCGCGCGACGGCGGTGTCCTCGGGTTGCGCCAGCCGACTGGGCACGTCCAGGTCACAGGGAAGTCCGTCCTGGTCTTCGGGGTCAGAGGTCCCGATCGGGGCGCAGTGCAGCAAGAGCGCGCAGCTGAGCAGCTTGTGCTTCTCCGCACCGGCGGTGTTCAGCGCCTTGATCGCCTGGTTTCTGACGCACGTAGCGGCAAACGCGCAGAACGGTCCTCGATCGGGCCGCCAGCCCCGGATCGCGGCGAGCAGCCCGACCCGCGCCTCCTGAGCGACGTCGTCGGCGTCGACGCGGTCGGGCAACTGCAGGCGGCGAACCGTGGCTCGGACGAGCGGCTCATAGCGGCGCAAGAGTTCCTCCAGCGCCAACTCGTTCTCGCGCTGTGCGGACGCCAGCAGCGCGCTGTCGTGAAGCGAGGCAGCGGAGCCTCGGGCAGCAAAGGTGGTCATGCACGAGCACGATGAGCACGGCAGTAGGGTTTTTTCCGAAGGTCCCCGCCAGGGTCCGGCCACGAGCTGTGGCATGCGCAACGCGAGCTGGAAACCGTTCGCGCAGCAGCGAACGTCGCTTCTGCCGAGAACGTCCCGAAACTCCGCGTCGCGCTACTCCACAGCCCTCGGGCCGGTACGGCGCAGTCTTCCGTTGCGAGCTGCTCGATGCCGATGCCAACAAACTCCTCTGGCGGCAGACGCAAGGAACCCCCGCTGCAGGCCGGCGAGGTCCTCGCACTGTATGGACGACCCGAGCGACACACCCACTTCGGCTCCGTGCCGGTCACCGTCCTCAGCCACTGCAGGCAAGGCGCTGGGCTCAGCGAACTGCTCGCCGGGATAGAGGCATCCGCGCGCCAGCCGGCTACTTGACAGGCCGCAGCGAGCTATGAGATGCCAGCAAGTTCGAGCCACCCGATCGCAAACCCAGACAGCGGCGGGCGGCCGGTGTTTGATCGCCGGGGCCGATCGTCCGGTAGACAGGTCGCGAGCTCGCGGTGGTGCTCGCACTCATTACCTCACCGACCGGCGACCCTAATCGAGGCGGCACGCTGCCCCCGTGTCAGCTGACCGAGCCGAAATGTGTCAACTCAAAAACAAATCCGCACCAAACCTGTGCCGGGCCCATGTCCAGGTGCGATCGGCGCCAAGTCGGGGGCTACGGTGGCTCAGAATGACCCTCAACCTCGCGCTCTGATGAATCTCGGGTTGTTCGACGTGCTGTGGGGGGGCGTGCTCGCGTTGCTGATCGTCGCGGTGGTAGGCCTAGACCTGCGCCGCCGGCGTGCGCAGGCCCTGCATCGAATGCCTCAGCCCAGGGGCGCCTCGGTCCCGCCCACCACGAGCCAAGTCTCTGGCTCAACGCAAGGTCCGACGTCCAGCTCAGATCCGCCCAAGAGCGGCCCATGCGTTGCCGGGGCATCCGAGGACGCGGCGTCGACCGCGGCCGCGCGGCCGCCAGAGCTCACAGGCGTCCGCCACTCGAGCCGGACGTTCGAGCTGCTCGCCCAGAACATCGATCAGAGCCGCCGCCTGGCTTTCACCGAAGCCCGGCTGAACGAGGTCCTCGCCGCGCTGCCGCGCGACCGATGGCTGGTCGATCGATACGTCCTGCGCGCCGGGCATCGAATCCCGTTCCTGATCCTCGGCGAAACCGGAGTGTTCACGCTTTGGACGCTGTTTGGGCCGCCGCAATGGAGCGACCTCCCCCTCATCAACAAGGTGGCCGAGGACATCAAGGACCGGCTGCCCGGATATGCGGGCCCTGTCCGGGCCGGCATGTGTCGAGCGTTGGAGCCTTCGATCACACCGCGGTGGTGGTACCGCGCACGGACCGACGGAGGCTGCTGGGTGATGGGCCTGGACTGGGTGATTCCGTGGCTCGATCACTTCGGCTCTGTCCACGGGCTCGGCGTCGAAGACGTCGAGCGGCTCAACGCGCTGGCCGGGCCGCACTGGGGGCGTCCACTAGCCCCGCTCCCGCCGGGCATTCCCGACCTCGAGCAATGGCAACCCCACGGCTGACCGAGGGTCAGGTACCCGTAGTCAACCCATCGTCGTTCGGCGGCCCTGACTGTCGGTGCAGCACCGATCGCCGAACGTGTCGATCATGCACGCAACGCCGGCTCGGTGTCTGGCGACTGGTGGACGTCGATGGGCTCACCTACGGGGACGCGGCCGGGCGCGTCAGGTTGTCCATCCGACGGGTGCGGGTGCTGGTTGCGCACGAGCGCGATCGCCAGGAGCTCGAGCAGTTCAAGCTCAACTCCATCCCGGCAGAGCGAGTACGTGCATTCCTCAACGGCGAGCTTGACCGTGATCCAGAGCTCACCAGGGCCGAGCTCGCCCATCGCCTCGGAATGCACCAAGCCGACCTTGACCGCCAACTCGGCTACGAGACGACGAAGAGTGGACATCGGCAGAGCCGGCTCGGGATACCCGCCGCCAGCCGCATCGTGATGGCGCTCGGACGCGCGCCGTACGAGCTCGACGGATGCTGACGCGCACACCCGCGCGACGTGCAGCAATAGCATCAGGCGCTGCTGAAGGGGCATCATTTGGGACGCAGGCGAATCGCGAATACCTACAGCCGTTCGGCTGAGTCGCTGGACGCTTCTCTCGCGGCTACCGCGACGACGGCGTGGATCTCGATGAGCCGCGCTCGCCATTGGCGCAAGCAGGCGCCGCAGATTCGACGCGGGGCGCGTGCCTTCGTGGGCATAACGCAAGCCGGGGCCCGCCAGTGGACCCAAGCGATAGCTCGCGAGCGACCGTTCAGCTAACTCCGTGCCGTTCGGATGTGGCTGCAATAGCGGCGAAGGGGAAGCGCACTCGCGGCCGTCGGGATAGCCGCGAGGTATCTCCTTCTCGCCGAGAGCGGCCGTCTCGCTGAGACTGCCCCAAAGGCGACGGTGGAGCAGTCAGCTCTTGACGCTGCGGACTTCCGTCACTGCCAGAGTCCTGAGGTGCCCGGCCGGTGACGTCCGGGCGTTGCGGTTGGTTCTCGGGCTGGCGGCGGGCTGACTCTCGACTTCCGCGTCGACTGCTTGGCCTGACTGGCAAAGCTTGTGTCGCCTGCCGCCGCCCGAGGACCTCCGGCGTGATTGATAGGAGCGTGGCATTCGCCCCGAGTGACGGTTGTCCACCGGAGATCCGCTTCGTCGGAGGTCAATCAAACGAAGGGACGGTGCATATGATCGTGATCGGGACGGACACGCACAAGGGCGAGCACGCGCTCGCCGCGGTGGACGAGGGAACTGGCCGGGTTCGGGGGCAGCGGGAGATCAAGGCTGATGAGGCTGGGCATCTCGCCGCGGTCCGCTGGGCTCGCGGCCTGGACGAGGAGCGGGTCTGGGCGATCGAGGACTGCCGGCACGTCTCCCGGCGGTTCGAGCGGGCGCTGCTGGCGGCCGGGGAGCGGGTCGTTCGTGTGGCGCCGCACCGGATGGGCGAGTCCCGCAAAGGGGAGCGCCAGCCGGGGAAGTCTGATCAGATCGACGCGCTCGCGATCGCGCGCGGTCGTCAAGGACGGTGTCGAGGAGTTCCCCGTCGCGTATCTGAACGAGCAGGCGATGGAGATCCGGCTGCTGCTCGATCACCGCAACGATCTCGTCGCCGAGCGCACCCGCACCGTGAACCGGCTGCGCTGGCACCTGGTGATCGTGCGCCCGGAGCTCGAGCGCTCTGTCAAGCCCGGCGCGTTCAACCAGGCGCGCGAGCTCGACCGCGTCGACCGGCAGCTGCGCAAGCTGCCAGCAGGCGCGCGGGTCAGGACCGCGCGTGAGCTCATCGCGCGGATCCGCCAGATCAACCGCCAAGTCGACGAACTCAGGGGCGAGCTGCTCGAGCTCGTCAAGGCGCACCGCCCGCAGTTGTTGGCCGAGCTCGGATGCGGGCCGCTGGTCGCCGCGATCCTGATCGGCCATACCGCCGGCGCCAAGCAGTTCCGCTCCGATGCGAGCTTCGCGATGCTGGCCGGCGCCGCCCCGATCCCGTGCTCATCCGGCAAGACCACGCAGCACCGCCTCAACCGCGGCGGGGACCGCCAGCTCAACCACGCACTGCACATCATCGCGATCACCCGCGCCAGCCACGACCCCACCACCAAGCAGTACCTCGCCCGCAAAAAAGCCGAAGGCAAAACCACCAAGGGCGGGCTGCGCTCCCTCAAACGCGCCCTCGCCAGACGCTTCTACCACCTCCTCACCGAACCACCAGCCGATCAACAGCAAACCGCTGAGCTGGCCGCCGAGCTCGAGCTGCCCGCGATCCCCGAGCGACCCCGCCCGCGAGGAGAAGTCCAGCAGATAGACCAGGCGCCCTCCCCAATGGCCTGCATCAACTAGTCACCCGCCCAGCCACAGCCCCGTCTCCAGGCCGCCACAGCCGCACGCAGTGAACGCTCACCGCCGACACCGCCTGCCGAAAAACCTGCCGACCGGCACCACCACGCCGCTCACCGACCCGAATCGCCGCGTTCTAAGCGCCTCTGAGGCCCGCAACCACGGTCACGTGACCGATCCCACCCCAAAACCGACGCCCCCACCGCCATCACCCATCATCAACCGGCTGACCCGGAAGCCCGCAAATAGCGCTCAAGCCTTGACATAGGAGCGAGCTTTCGGCGCGAACCAGCCATCCGGCTGCGACAGACTCGTCCGCTGCCGCGTAGCTGCATTGCCTCTATTGCAGCCACGCCGACCCAGCTCAGAATTAGCTGAACGTCTGCACACCAGCTAACGCTTGACGTCGCACCCAGCGGAGCGCCAGCGGCCTTCGCTTCGCCGCGAATGGAGGTCGCAGACAGGTCAGGCCGGCCGCTCGGGTTCACCGGCTCCGAGCGCCCAGTCCTAGCCGCAGGACACGCTCAATATCGGCGATGCGCGGTAGCCCGTTACGACGGGACAGTTTAGCCCGTTCCAGATAGGACCGGCAGGTTCGTCTGAGGAATCTGTCGCGCGCGCGAGGTTGTCGCCGACAGGCCCGGTACTTGGACCGTGCAGGAGGGCCGTCGATTGGTCGGCCATCAAGTACTCACCCCTGTCCCTGGAGGCATCACGTGCGGCTCATTGACCGGATCGTCCATCTTCTGCGGGTCCCGGCCGCCGCGGCGGTGCTCGCGGTGCCGATTGCGCTCGTTGCGCTGCATGCCGGGGCTGGCGCGGAGATCGTCGCGAAGGCTGCAGGCATCCCCAGCAACGCGAACGGCATCGGTGGGTTCATCAACGGCGCCAAGGCGCTGGTCACCCCGGCGCTGGTGATGACCGCCGCGATCGCGCCGCTGGCGCTGATCGCCGGTGGGCTGGTGCTGCTGTTCGGCGGCCGGCGCGGCATGCAGATCATCGGCACCTCGCTCGGCGTGCTGCTGCTGCTGGGCAGCGTCACCGCACTCGTCGCCTGAGCCCGGCGGATGCGAAGACCGCACCGCACCCGCCGTCCCGGCGCCGTCGCGGACGTCCGCCTCGGTAGCGTCCGCTTGGGCGCGGCGGTGGCCGACCATCGCCCGCTGCTCGCGGTCGGGGCGGTCGTGCTCGTCGCTGTGACGCTGATCTCTGCCGCCGCTCCGCCAGAGGCCCGGGCGGCCAGCGTCCTGGGCATCGACATCAATCCGCTCAACTGGCCGGGGGAGATTCTGGGGGGCATCGGCGGGGACATCGCCAAGCTTGCGGTCGGCGCGTTCGACGCGATCATCAAGGCGCTGTTCGCGCCGATCGCGAAGTTCGTCACCACGCAGCTGATCGGATGGCTGGTGGCGGTGCCGAACTTCACGCAGGGCAACGTCTCGCAGCTGGAGCGGACCGTGGTGGCAATGGGTGGCGGGTTGCTGGGCGCGGTCGCGACGATCTCGATCATCCGCTACTGGGTCGCCGGGTTCGCCGGCGGGAGCGACTCCGGGTTCGCTGCGCTTGAGGGACTGACGCGGACCGTCGGCGCCGCGCTGTTCCTGGCCGCGTGGCCGTGGCTGTTTGACACCGCGGTCCATTTGACGAACCTGTTCACGTCCTCGTTGATGGGATCCGTGAGTGTCGTCAACAGCACAGCTCGGCTGCTGGCGGCCGGGCTGGGCACGGGCATCGCGCTGAACTTCACGCCGATCGGCCTGTTTCTGAACATCGCGATCGCCGTCGCGGCGAGCCTGCTGTTCTTAGGGCTGCTGCTGCTGAAGATCGTGGTCAGCGTTTCCACGATCCTCATCTTCATCGGCATGCCCCTCGCGGCCGTCCTATGGCCGGTGGTGCCGTGGGTCGCCCGGCTTGCGATGCGCGCGTTCGCGACATGCTTGGCGGTCCCGGTGTTGTGGGCGCTCTGCTTCGCCGCGTCCGCCGCGGTGAGCCTCAACGCCTTGAGCTTTAACAGCCGCGGCTTCATGAACACGCTGCTGCAGCCGCTGGTCGCGATCGTGCTGCTCTGGGTGATGCTGAAGCTGCCGATCGCGCTGGCGCGGATCGCGATGCTCGGCGGGGCGGCGCTCAGCGGCGGCTTCGTCTCCCGCGCGGCAAGTTACGCAGCCGGCTCGCAGATGCGCGACACCGCCCGGCAGCACCTACCGAGCTGGGCGGGCGGCCACACGACCCAGACCGGCACCCAGGCATCTCAGCACGACAGCCGAACCGCTGGCCGGTTGCGCAACGCCGCCACCCTCGCCGGCGCAGTCGCAACCGGCGGAGCCGGGGGGGCTGCTCCCGGCGTGGCGAGCATGGGGACAGCTAACGGCGGGGGGGTGGCTTCGGCGGCCGCCCCCGCGACCAACGGGCGTGCCTACTCGCCGCCGCCGACCGCGCAGGCGCACGCGTCCGGGGCTGGGTTGCAGGGTGGGCTGCAGACCCCGAGTTTCGCTGGGCGCGAGCAGGACTTCGCCAACGAGAACTTCGAGGCGCAGTTCCGCGAGCGCACCAACCCCGTGTCGGCCGAGCAGGCCAGGGCCGCGCTGCAGAGCCTGCCCGAGGGCACGCAGCGCGGTGTCGCTCAGCTCGTCTCAGACCACGGCGCCGGCGCGCGCGAGCACCTCGCCTACCAGGCGATGGGCGAATGGTCGCCCCAGGAGCGCGACGCGCTCCGGACCCTCGCAGCGGCCCGTGACGGCGTGCGTTCACAGGCCGTCAACGACGTGCTCGATGAGAGCAGCACCGGCAGCACACCGCATGCAACCGGAGACCGCAAGGTCGACTCGAGCAGCCCACCGGTCGCCCAATCACCTGCAGGTGGCGGCGGCACTGACCTGGACGGCGGCGCGATCGTCGCCAACCCGGCGACGACGGACCGCAGCGCGGTCGCTCAGCAGCGCGCCAGCGCCCCCGACGGGATTCCGTTGGCCTCGTCGCCGCGAGACCAGCAACCCGAATCTGCGCTCGGCCAGAAGCCCGGGACGGGCGGTGCCAACGGCTCAAGCAGGCCGCCTCGGCACGAGCCACCCACTGACCCGAACGCCCTGTTCCCCGACGGGTAAGGAGGTCTCGCACCGTGAACGCCGCCCCCGCCCATCTCGAGTCCAAGCTGCGCTTCTGGGACTTCACCGTCGGCCAGATCGCCGCTGCGTTCGCCGGGATCCTGCTGGGCGTGGTGTGGGCGAAGTTCATCAGCCCGTGGCACGGGATGTGGGGCGCGATGACCGGCGCGTACATCGCCGCGCTGCCCGTGATCCCGGTGTTCGTGGCCAGCCAGACCGAGTTTGATCTCGGAGCCTTGGTCCTCGGCGCGATCCGCTGGCGGCGCCTTGACGGCCGCTACGTCCCCGGCGCCGGCACAGACCGTGGCGGATACGCGATCACCACCCAAGCCTCCGACAGCGCGTCGGCCGGCAACCCCCACGCCCTGGACCTCGACCTCGCGGCGCTGTGGGCCGACGAGCCATGACCCAGCCGCCCCACAAGGAGAGAGCCGATGAACCCAAGACACGCACTTGCCGGCAACGACGAGCTGCCCGAGGCCGGCGAGCTGCTGCCCGTCGAATATCTCGACCGCACTGGACTGATCATCACCAGCGAGGGAGCGTTCGTGCGGATCTTCAGGGTGACGCCACCCAACCCGCTGCTGATGTCGGGCGAGGAGCGCGCCAAGACCGCCGCGACCTTCCAGCGCCTGATCTCCCAGCTGAAGGCCGGCGAGACGCTTCAGATCTACATCGATGCGCGGCCGGTGAACCTCGGGCAGCTGCTGGCGAGCTGCCGGCGGGAGGTGCAGGCCAGCGCCGGACCGCCGCCGAGCGCTGAGCACCCGACGCGCGACCGAACGGCGCTCGCCCAGTGGCGGCTCTACGCGGCGCTCGAGGAATCGCTGAAGCTGCACGCCGACGAGCAGGCCGCCGTCCAGGTCTCCGCCTACGTCGTCGTCCCGTTCGTTCCGCGAGACTCCGCGGCACGCGCCGCGCTGGCGTGGGTGAAGCGCACGAAGCTGCCCATGGCTCCGCTCGAGCGCCCCCTGCACGCGCACCGCCGCACGGTGCGCGCCCACCTCGCGCACGTCGACGGCCTGCGCGCCGAACTCGAGGCCGAGGGCATGCCCACCGAGCTGCTCGACGGCGACCAGGTGCTGCACATGCTGTGGGCGCGGTTCAACCCGACCAAAGCAGACAACGGACGGCGAGCCCCGAGCGCCACCGTGGAGGTGCTCGGCGAGCTCGACGCACCGAGCGAGCGCGACAGCGCTCGTCAGGCCGCGCTCCGCCTGAGAGAGCAGATCGCCCGGTCGAGCCTCGACTTCCGCGCCTCTCACCACCAGGTGACCGTGGACCGCGACGTGGAGCAGACGGTCTTCATCAACAACACGGCGGGGCGCACGTCGATGGGGTGGCTGCACGGCGCGATGCTGACCCGTCAGCCGTTCACGATGAGCGTGTTCATCCACGCGCTCGAGCGCCGCCGCGAGCGCCAGAAGCTGAAGCTCGCCTACCGGCGGCTGTTCACGATCAACCGCGGCGCCGAGCAGCGCGGCCGGGTACCGGACTTCGACCGCTACGTGCAGGAGCGTGAGTACCAGGAGCTGCTTGGCGAGATGGCCACCGGCGAGCAGGCCAACCTATTTAACGTCGCGATCTACCAGACGCTCCGCGCTCGCGGGCCCGAACCGAATCTCGCCGCCCTGTCCGAGGCGGTCGACTTCTGCGCCGAATCGATCGAGTCGGGCGGGGACTGCAAGATCAACCGCGGCGAGTTTCGCCAGCACGAGCTGTGGCCCTCGAGCCTGCCGCTCGGGCGCGACGTGATCCACCGGGTGCGCAAGTACCCGACCGACAACACCGGCGACATGCTCCCGCTGGTCGGGACCAAGTGCGGGTCGCCGACCGGGATCCCGTTCGCGTTCGCTGACCCGGGCCGCACCGTCGAGCTGCTGAACCCCTACGACGAGGAGCACTCCAACTACACGCTCGTGATAGCAGGCCGCTCGGGCTCGGGCAAGACGATGACTGCCAATATCTTGCTCTCGCGCTGCCTCGCGCTCGGGGCGCGTGGGTTCGTGATCGACCGCGCCGGCCACTACGAGATCCTCACCCGGCTCATCGACGGCGCCCAACAGATCGAGATCGGCGCTGATGACTCCCCGTATGCGCTGAACCCGTGGGACGTGCCGGACCCGGCGAAGGTCTCGCGGGAGAAGATCGCGTTCCTGCTCGCGCTTCACCAGGTGATGATGGGCGGCCTCGACGGACGGCAGAACGGGATGATCGGCGCCGCGATCCGCGCCGTCTACGCCAAGGCCGCCGCGCTGCCGGGCAGCCAGCCGCGCGAATCGATGCTCCAGACCGAGCTGCGAGCACAGGCCGACGAAGCCCAGACCGCCGACGCGGTCGACGTCGCCGCGACGCTGCGCAACCTCGCCGACCGGCTCAGCGAGTACTGCGGCGAGGGGACCTACGCATACCTGCTTGACCGCGAGACCACGGTGCCGCTCGAAGCACGGCTGGTGGTGTTCGACACGCGTCGCTGCCCGGAGTCAGAGCTGCGGCTCGTGATGTTCTCGATCATGGAGTACGTCACCAGCACGGTGCGCCGGCACTGGGAGGCGCACAAGGCCGCCGCCGGCAAGCCCGGCGCGCCGCTGTTCCAGGGCCGCTCGATCATGCTGATCGACGAGGGCTGGCATGTCGTCAGCCGCCCGGAGACCGGCGCGTACGCCAACGACCTCGCGCGCCGCGCCCGGCACCTCGGGCTGACGCTGATCGTGATGAGCCAGCAGCTGTCTGACTTTGACACCGAGCACGGCGTGGCGCTGCTCGGCAACTCCTCCCAGCAGCTGCTGCTCGCCCAGAATCCGAAGGAGATCCCGTTCATCGCCGACACCGTCCAACTCTCAGACCGGGAGGCGATAGAGCTGTTCCGGCTGAAGACGGTCAAGGGCCGCCAAGCGCAGATGCTGTGGCTCAACGGCACCCGCGGGCACGGCAAGGTCTCGCTGCGGGTCGGACCAACCGAGTACTGGGCCTACACCTCCGACCCGACCGAAACCGCGATCCGTGAGGCGGAGATCGCCAAGCACGACGGCAACGTGTGGGCGGCGATCGCGGCGCTCGCGCAGCGCGGCACGCGCGCGCACCGCGACCAGCCGCCCGTCCCAGCAGTTGAGGCACTCGACGAACGCGAGGCGGCCGGCGAGGTCAGCTGTTGAGCCGCCCGCAGCTCGCATCCGTAGACGTCGATGAAGCCGGGCGGCCGCCTGCTCCCGTGCCGAGCCTGGCCGTGCTCGCCCAGGAGCCGCCCTCGAACACGGCGGGGCTGCCTGGCCCTCGCTCGGATCCCGAGTCTCCGCCGCAGCCGGTCCGGGCAGAGCCTGCGCCTCAAGTCCGGCGGGGGCTTCTGCTCGCCGTCTGCGGGTGCTGTGGCGGCGCCGGAGCGAGCACACTGGCCTATCTCGTCGCGCTCGCCGCCGTACGGGAGCGCTCAGAGCCCGTGCTGGTGGCCGACACGGGTGGTACTGGCGGCGGCCTCGCCCACTACGCCGGCGTCGCCGCTCCGCACTCGCTCGCTGAGATCGCAGAGTCCCTGGTCGCCGGCTTGACGCCCGGACGCCCGTATGTCGCTGCGAGCGACG